>Ga0194060_10000087_pt1 | contig 63183 bp, 67 predicted proteins | sample SepL225m_MetaG_FD_163427 | JGI IMG/M metagenome (GOLD analysis project Ga0194060, IMG submission 163427) | Anoxic zone freshwater microbial communities from boreal shield lake in IISD Experimental Lakes Area, Ontario, Canada - Sep2016-L222-5m | ecosystem: Environmental > Aquatic > Freshwater >... | reverse complement strand
GTGGAGCCGGGATTGGGGACAGGCAGCCAGTAGGTTCTGATGTTCATAAACCTCAATAATCACAGTAAGTTGGAATCATGATTAATTGCCAGTCATTCAGGCAGGGGTGTTGTGGATGTTGTGTCAATATGCGCTGGAACCCGGAGCGGGTGCTGAAATTTCTTGAAGCGAATAGCAGGGTATTTGCTGAGGATTGCCGCTCACCCCGTCCTCGATTCCGGAATTTGGTTCATATCCACTGGCGGCGGGGTGGGTGGCGTGACCATCTTTTGGTGACTGTTTTGGGGCCGTTGACGTTGGGGCTCGCGGCGTGGTTGTGGATGCGGTTTTACGGAAGTTGCTGTTTTGCAGGAACGCTTGATCCCGCCACGGGGCGTGTTGGTTGCCTGATTCATCCGCTCCGTGTCGGCGCGCCAGACCTTCGCCGACATGCCTTTCCGCTGATTCCCATCCTGGGGTGCAATCGCCAACTTCGCTGTCCCATGCTGGATTCATCTTCCCCCGACCTTTCCCAAGGGATCATCCCCACATCCAAGGCCGGCTTTCGTAGCCTGCGGAAGGTTGTTTCGTTCCGTAAAAACCCGAAAAAGAGGCTTGCATGATAGGTGTTCACAGATCATATTTCAGCCGTAATCGGTGAACGTTACAATCCATTAATGCGAGGTGCGCAGTGTGAAAAGATTGATGAAGAGCCGGTTTTTGCAGGGACTGGGGGATAAGCGCGGGGATGTGCTCATGGAGTATGTCCTGCTTACCGTACTCATTATTCTTCCCCTGGTCAGCGCGTCCACCGGTCTCGTCAACCCTTCCGGCAGCACCTTTTATACCGTTGGCGCGCCTTCCGTTGAGGATTTTGGCAGTCTTGGGAATTCTTTTGTGCAACTTTACCGGATGGTCATGAGTGGTGTAAGCCTGCCGCTGCCATGATCCCGGTTTTTAGTAATAAATAATAAGCAGGCGCATGTGGCTGATGGCCGCAATTAGGAGGACGGGATGAAACGGTTGCAGAATAGTCGGTTGCGTAAGGTAGTGTGCAAACTGTTTGGGGAGAAGACAGGTGGCGTGATGATGGAATACGTCATCCTGGCGGTGCTGATTGCGGCTGCCGTTGTAGTGGCCGTGGCGATGTTCGGCAAGACACTGGTCGGAATGTTTGGCGTGGCGGCCACAGCGGCAACGAGCCGTGAAACCGACGCCAAGCAAAAGCAAACCGACGTGCGCAAAACAACCGATGACGATATCAAGAAGGCCGAGAAGTATCATGACGAAATGCATCAGCCGCAGTGATTTTATCATTGTTCATGTTGCTCGCGGTCTTGGCCTGGGCGGGAGTTCTGTCCTGGGTTGATTTCCGGACACGGCTGCTTCCCAACTGGCTGACGGTTGGGGGGGCGGCCGTGGCCCTTTTCCTGCGCCTGTGGACGGGCGGTTGGTCGTCTTGTTTAGACGGATTTTCCGCCGCAAGCGTTGCGGGGGCTTTCTTGTTGATACCCTTCCTGATGCATGGCGCAGGGGGCGGGGATGTCAAAATGCTCTTTGCCGCCGGGGCGATTGCCGGATGCGGCAAATTATTCATGTTGCTCTGGATAATGTCGGTGGCAGGGGTGGTAATGGGGGTGATGATGCTGCTGCTTGGCTATGTGGATGGAGCACGCCTCCAGCATACGTTTCGTTCCCTTTTTGACTGGCGTTATGACCGCGTTGCCGGGATTAAGTCGCTGCCCCCGAAAGAAGCAACTCGGGGAAGAATGCCTTTCAGTGTACCGATTGCCGTAGGATTGGTGACGGCGTTGGTGTGGTAAGTAGCATGGTGTCTATAAATTCACGACATAATCTCCGTGTAACGGCTGCCCAGGGAGCCGGCCACGGTTCTGTCATGCTTGAGTTTGTCATCGCGTTTCCTCTGGTTTTGACCCTGATTTTGGCCTGTATGCAGTTTGCCCACATATGGATGGGTAAGCAGGTAGTCCATTATGCTGCGTTTTGTGCGGCCCGTGCGGCTCTGGTCTGTGAAAAAGGAGAATACCAAAAGGCGGGTCAACAGGCGGCCGAGCAGGTTTGCGCCTGGGTCGTCAACGGAATGACATTAGGCGAAGTGGATAAGCAGATTCCCGTTTGGGGCACAATTCCCGGTTCCGGCGGTGTGGCCCGTAAAACCAGAACCACCGTTACAGAGGTCGACCAGTGGATGGTCAAGGCGAAGGTGGAACATGATTTTGCGCTCATCATGCCGATTGCCGGCCCGATGATCGGTTGGCTGGTAAATCCTTGGGAGACCGACGTGAGCGGGCTGCAATACCTCAAACAACGTGTTGATGATTCCGGGGATATCGGGTTGGGCGATTCGATTCAGTATGCCCATATTAAGTTTGTGGAAACCGTTTATCTTCCCAAGCCATATGTGACGCTTCCCAAGATGGGGATCCCGTCGGGGGGCTGGTAGGGGCGCGGGGAAGATGTGAAACGTAAGATGTGAGCTGATAAGATGTTTACGGCAGCTAATAAATTTGCGATTCGATTGTGGAAAGATGAGAGCGGCGTGGTGCTTGCCCTCACCATGATCGTTTTCCTAACCCTTTTCATCATGGCTTTGGCGATTTATGCCGTGGGGGATACTGTCCGCCTGCGCATTGAGGTGCAGAACGCCGCCGATTCCGCCGCCTACTCCGCCGCCATTGTTCAGGCGGATTGCAACAGCCGGGTTGCCGCCTTGAACCGGGCCATGTCGTGGACCTATGTCCAGATGGGGCGGATGGAAATGGATTACATCGTGGATAAATGGCTGAAGTTGACGTTGGATAAATGGGATCAGGATAATACCGAGATGCAGCTCTACAATATGCCCAGTCCGTGCAATAACGGGACGCCTTGGTATGGGACGGGGAAAGGGGTATTTGTGGGCAACGGGGCCAGCCACAAGCGGATTCTACTGAACAAGCATCACTGGGAAACGACCGACAGCATCAAGCAGGCGCGCCAGAATGCCGCCGCCGCCGGCAAGAGTTACAATGCCCTGGCCACCCCGATCGATAACTGCCGCACGACCATCAAGGACATCAATGCGAAGGAGCAGGAATTGATTCAGAAGCTTCCCAACCGTGTGGAAAAGGTGGTCGAGCGCATTCTGAAGGGCAACATTTCTGAGACTTGGAATGACTCCTTTGCGGGCGGGGGCCAGATTATGTATGGGCTCAAACAGGAAAAACAGCCCTTGGACAATAATTTCAGGGTTCTTGAACTCGACGAGGAGAATGATTTCCTGCGGCACTCCAACTATATTCCCGATGTCGGGTCCGATGCGAAGGACGTATTCGGGCCGGGAGCGGATGTCTGGTTTGTAAAAGAGTATGAGGGTGGCGGGCCGGGGCTTCAGCGGCAATACAAGCAACGGTCCAATGTCCTGATTTCTGAATGGGACTGGTGCAGTTCGATATGGGAGGAAGTGGATGGGGCCTGCGTGATTGTATCGGAAACCAGTGGAAGCAGTGATGTCAAGGGTGAGGATGGCCGGGACAATAACTACGTCACGGCCTTGGCTCAGCCACAGGTCTTGAAAGAAGTCTTCTTTGCCAAGGGAGGATCCCTTGTCGTTGGGGTCACCCGGCGTGTGAATAATCCACTCCAGTTCATGGTCGACGGTGGGCCGCTTGGCATTGTCCGCCCCTTCACCGTGAATGGAGGAAACCGATTCATGTGGACGGCCTCTGCGGCGATCGCTGGCTACAACAAAAAGCCGCCGGAAGACTGCCATGGCGAGTATGAGGTTACTTATGAAAACAACAGCGGTAACAAGCTGTGGAACTTAAAAACCAGTGACTGGGATGCGGAACTCATTCCCCTGCACCGGGCCTGGGCCTTGGGCAAAAACCGGTTCTGGGACAAGGCGACCGCCGGCGAGATTTTGGAGGATGTCAAAGGCGGCCCCTGGAAGCCGTTGTATGGAGGGGGCGGTGCGCTGGGTAATCAGGGAGGCCCGAAGGGGATGAACGAAGGTGCCGTGATTGCCTATGGTGGCGCCGAGGGGTGGGTGGTGCATTGAACGCGACCACAGACACAGGACGTTTCTCCGGCAAGAGCGGAACGATTCTGCTGGAAACCATTATTGCCATTCCTCTCTATATGATTCTTTTGGGTGGTATTATGTGGCTTGGAGACCTGATGGTGGCCCGGCAGAAACTGGTGATTGCAGACCGGTATGCGGTTTGGAATTACGGGTGCCGCTACAATCCCGGGGGATTCGATGCCGAAACCATTCATCAGCGATTTTTCGACTCCAGCGAATACCGGAATCCATCTGAGGTCAAGACCGACAAAGAGGATTTTGACTGGTGCCTTGCCGCCTCCGGTGAAGTCAAGCTGAAGATGAAGATGCCGGATTGGACCCGTAGTATGTTTAATGCCAGAGCGATCATGGCCGATCAAACCATCTCTCCCGGCGCGCTTGATGAGGAGGTTGACTTGGTCGGACGCAGTTTGGGTGGAGGCCACCTCGTTTTAATGCGAACCAAGAGCGAATCCGAGCCAGGGTATATTCGTAACAAATATGGCGTGTCAGAGTCCGGCCAGGTGACGAAGTACCCCTGGACTGACATCTATAATGAAAAATGGCCGTTTGATTCGAAGGGTTCATTCTCCTCCGTGACACCGAAGGGGCATGAGCGGGACAGCCAGTATCAAACTTGGAGCAAGTGAGTGTGGCTTGACACTATGACGGGAAGAATAATCATTATAGTGGCGGTGTGGGCGGCCTGCCTTCCATGTTTGGGCGGTTCGACAGGCTCACCGCAGGCGCCTTTGAGCGATGCCGGGCTTGTAGTGCCTTTGCCGGCGTTAGCGACGGTGGTGGCCAATGATTTGTCCGGGAAAACCTGGCAGCAGTCGGGGACTCTTGGCGGGTCGCTTGAGGTCGCCTGCGGCGACATTCGCCAGTCGTTGCGTGCCGGTGGGTGGAAAATGGATAAAGTCATTGCGCTGGGAGAGGGGGCGCATCGCTCTGAGTTGACGCTTTGGCTTCGCCGCAATCACAGGATTTTGGTGATGGTTTGGGAAAAGGAGGCGGGCTTGTGCGGGTTTTCATGGGGAGAGGAGCGGTAACGTTGCGAAACAGGACACGTTATTAATTTGGTTGTGAAACGGGAGTTATTTGATAAAAAAGCAATTGAAAGGAACCGTGACGAAGTATGAAAAATTTCATTCCTCTGGTTTTAGCGGTGTTGTTGGGGTTGGCGGCGGTATTGGCGGTAGGGCGTCTATTGAAAGCCCGAAATCAGGCCAAGGAGCCGATCATAACCGTGGTGGCCGTGGCGCGTGACGTCGTGGCAGGCGACGTGCTGACTGCGGATTCGATTATGAAAAAGCAGGTTCCGGTTTCCGCACGCCCTGCACAGGGCATCTCGTGGAATCGTTCCGAAATGGTGGTGGGTCAGAAAGCGATGCATTCGATTGCCCAGGGCGATTATGTTCTGCTGACGGACGTTGGTTTATCCCGCAGCATGGGTGATATTGTTGGTGAAGGAGAGTGGGCCGTGTCACTTTCCGTACCGCCTGGCGGGATTGCCCGCATTGTCCAGCCGGGAGATGAGGTCGCAGTGATCGGAACCTTCCCGATCACACGCCAGGTAAAATCGGCGGACTTGTCCCTCGCCCCGGAAAAAGGGAACTCGGAGATGGCCACAATGGTGCTTTTCCCGCGAGTTCGCGTGCTGGATGTCGGGGCGATGGCCAGCGCCCATGGTGCCGAGGATGCCGGGGGGGGCGAGATCATTCTGGCGCTTCCGCCCCAACAGGCACAAGTGTTGGTGGCTGCTCAACGGAGGGCCCTGTTAACGCTGGCCTTGCGACGTCCCGGCGATGAGGCGGCCATCAATCGGCTGGATGTCGGGATGGTGGATGAAGCGACGTTCGCCGCTATGTTGCAAGGTGTGGATTCGGTAAAGTTGCCCAAGATTCCCGGAGTCTTGAGCGTGGGTACGAAGGAAGCCAAGCCGCAGACGAAGTGATAATACCAAAGGAGAACGGGTTATGAAGACAACAGTAAAAAGCATGGGGATCGGTTGGGGAGTGGCGATCTTGATGTGGGTGGCTGGGACAGTGGCCGCCGTGGCCGCCGATGCCGAACAAGTGGGGGTGACGGTTGGCAAGATGGAACTTATCAACGTTGCGTTTCAGGTTCAGGGGTTTCGCGTGGCGGATCCTGCCATTGCCAAAGTGGAAACACTGGGTCCGCAGCAATTGCGTGTGATGGGTTTAAAGGCCGGCGCAACCGATCTTCAGGTGACGGGCGACGGGAATGTGTCGGCGCTCTACACAATTACCGTGGTGGAAAACATCAACGCCGTTTTGTCGGCGGTCAAGCGCGATCTTGACGCGGTGCCTGAGGTGGATATCTCCATCAACCTCGGTCGCGTGGTGATCAAGGGCGAAATCAGCAGTATCGAGCACTGGAATTACCTGCAAAAGGTCATAGCCCTCTACAAAGGTTCCGTGGCTAATCTGGTGACGTTTCAGCCCACGCCGGAAGTGATGTTGGCGCTTAAGAAAGCTTTGGAGAAATCCGGATTTACCGTACTGACCGACGAGGCGGTCTCCTCCGCGCCAGGCACTCTGCGCGTCAAATTCACCGGCAACAATGTGATTCTTATGGGGCAATTGTACAGCCAGAAGGACAAGGATCGCATTATGCAGATCGTCGAGGCCCAGAGTTGGCTGACCTTGAAGCCCATGGATGCCAGCAAGGGTGAAGACACCCGTGTCAGGGCGATCCTTGATTTGACTGTCGTTCCCACGATGTTGGAGATGGATGTCACCTTTGTGGGCGTTACGGATGAAGAGGAGCGGTCCATCGGCGTGAACCTGTTGAAGGCCGGGTTGTTACTCGTGGACTCGACGGCAACCGCATTCAAGGGGCAGTTCGGAGCCAATGACTCATCCGGTTTGAGTGGATCGTATGTGATTAATAGCGGCATGAAGGGCGCACTGAAGTTCTTTTCCGGCAGTGGGCCGGGGCGGTTTCAAACGGCCGGGCACTTGACGTTCAAGAACGACTCGCCGGAATGGCGTATGTTCAAGAGTGGTGGCACCCTGAAGGTGCGAATCGCCACCCGTGACACGGTCGGGTTGAGCGATATCAACTACGGCTTGATTATGAGGGTGAAGGGCGGCCTGCTTGACCCCAAAACCATGGTTGTGGATCTGGATCTTTCACTCAGCTATCCGGTTCCGGTCGGATCCGATTACGACTTGAAGGAGAATAAGGTTGAGACGACGGTGAACTGTCCGGTTGGCCAAACCCTGGTTGTGGGCGGGATGAAGAGCCTGATTGAACAGTCCAGCAATGAGGGCGTGCCGTTCCTGCGCAGTGTGCCTGCGATTTCCTGGTTCTTCTCCGAGAAGAACAAGATGCTGCAGAACAACAAGGTGCTGATTTTGATCAGCCCGCAGATTGTCGGCGCCACGACGGCGTCGCGTCCTGTCTCGGAAGAGACTGCTCCGGCGCTCAAGGAATCCTCGACGCCGGTTGACGAGACGGAGAAAAAGAAACGTGGCCGCAGATTCTTCTTCTTTTAACCATGCCGTTTCTCACCATTATATCGCCGGAGGCCGGATCCTCGGGGCGGGTTATCCCGCTCGATCCGGCCGTTAAGACGACCATCGGGCGGGCGCAGGACAATCAGGTTGTCGTGTCCGACAACAAGGTGTCGCGTGCTCACCTTGTGCTGAACTGCGTGTCGGGCGTTTTCACGGCGACCGATCAGAAGAGTACCTTCGGCACCTTGCTTAACGGGCAGAAACTGGAGGGGGCATCGCCCTTGAAAAATGGCGACACCCTAAAGGTGGGAGAGTATAGACTGGTGTTCAACTTCGATGATCCTGCGAAGTCGTCCTTGAATAAAACGCCCACGCCGGTGAATAAGGATGAGCCGAACGACATCGTGATGGATCCCGCCTTTATGGGCATGGCCATGCTCTATACCGAAGAGATGATGGCCATGAAGAAACGGATCCATGAACAGGTGCTGTTGAAGCTTAACCTTCCGGAAATTGCCACCAAGCAGGTTGAGGATGAGGAATTGCGGGCCAAGTTGGAGACCGCGCTGGATCAGGTGTTGCGTGAGGTCCGGCATGAGTTGCCCCGTGATATCGCCATGGATGTGTTGCGTCAGTCTCTGCTGGACGAGTTGATTGGCTATGGGCCCATGACGCCCATGCTGCGTGATCCGTCCGTGGATGAAGTCATGGTGAACGGACCCTCCCGGATTTTTATCGAGAGAAAGGGACGATTGTATGAGACCGGGGCAAAATTTTTCAATAACCGTCATCTGATCACCATCATTCAGCGCATTGTCGAACCGCTGGGCCGTCATGTGGATGAGGCCAGCCCCATGGTAGATGCGCGTCTGCCCGACGGATCGCGCGTGAATGCGATTATTCCCCCGCTTGCGCTGGATGGCGCCTCGGTGACGATTCGCAAATTCGCCACCCGGAAACTCACCACCGATGACCTGATTGCGTTTGGCAGCATGACCCCGGAAATAGCGGTATTTTTGGAAGAGGCCGTCCGGGCCCGCCAGAACATGGTGGTGTCGGGCGGTACCGGGTCCGGCAAGACGACCCTGTTGAATGTGTTGTCACAGTTCATCCCCCGCGGGGAGCGGTTGGTGACGATTGAGGACTCGGCGGAATTGAAACTGAGTCATCGTAATATTGTCCGCCTGGAGTCCCGGCCGGCCAATATTGAGGGGCGAGGCCGGGTGGCGATCCGTGACTTGGTGATCAATGCCCTGCGTATGCGGCCGGATCGGATTGTGGTTGGAGAATGTCGTGGTCCCGAGGCGCTCGACATGTTGCAGGCGATGAACACCGGCCATGACGGATCTTTGACCACGGTTCATGCCAATAACCCTCGTGATTCCCTATCCCGACTGGAAAACATGGTCATGATGGCAGGTTATGACCTGCCTTCATCAGCGATCCGGGAACAAATCGCGTCCGCCGTGAATATGATTGTCCAGCAGAACCGTCAGGTGGATGGAAGCCGGAAAATCGTGGCGATTTCCGAGGTGACCGGCCGTGAAGGCACGACGATTCTGTTGCAGGATATCTTTGTATTCGAGCAAAAGGGGTTTTCGCCCGAGGGAAAAGTACTCGGGCAGATGGTGGCTACGGGGAATATCCCGCGGTTTATCGAGGAACTTAAGCTGAAGGGTGATCTGCGCTTGGATATGAGTGTATTTGTCCCCAAGGCATGATCGTGGAAGGAGCGTGTGTATGTGGGATTTTCTGGCACTGGTGCTCGTATTTGCCGCAGTCACCTGGATCGTCTGGGTGGTAACGCCTATTCTGGCCCAGATCGGGCTGGAGCGTACGGCGGGCCGTTACGTCAAAACTGACGGGAAACAACTGGGGCCGATCTACCGGTTCACCACGCCTGATCGGCTGGCCCAGGCACGCTGGTCGGCGGCGTTGCTGGGGGCAGGCATCATTACCGCCATCCTGATCGCCTTCAACGTTCTGAATCCCTACATCGTGGGCGGGGTCAGCCTTCTGGTCGGAATTTTTTGTTACCAGATTCCCCGGTGGTGGCTTCAACATTGCATCAACAGACGGCAGCGATTGTTTGATATGAAACTGACCGATCTGACGCTGGGGCTGGCCAATGGATTGCGCGCCGGCGCCGCGTTGCCCCAGAGCCTCGAAGTGGTGTCCCGTGATCTCGGCGGGCCAATGACGGAGGAGTTGACGCTTGTGCTGCATGAATACCGGTTGGGAATGGATCTTCCTGAAAGTTTGAACCGGTTGTGCGAACGCATGCCGGGCGAGGATCTGAGCCTGCTGGTGACCGCTATCCGTTTGACGATGCAGTCCGGCGGCAGTCTGGCCGAAGTGTTGGATCGGATTACAGACACGATTCGGGAACGGACGGATTTTCAGGAACGATTGCGAACCATGACCGCCCAGGGGAGGTTTGAGGCCATCGCTATGGCCGCTGCACCGGCGGTGGCGTTTGTCATCTTGTTTTTTCTAGATCGGGAACTGATGCAACCCATGGTGGAAACCAAGATCGGTTGGTGTGCAATTGCCGCCGTAGCTCTTCTGGAGACCATCGGATTTATCATTATCAACAAAATTGTGACAATCGATGTGTAGGGGGATTTATGGACGTTGCCGTTATTCAAATTCTTGCTTTCCTTGCCATCCTGTTCCTAGTGTTGGGACTCAATGCCGTCATCCGTAAAGAGGAGCAAACACTGCCGGGAAGCAAGCCGCTTCTTTTCCGGGTATTCCATTCTGAAGTCGGAACCCTCGGGCGATTAGCCGGGCCGTGGTGCGATCACACGTTTCCGGGGCAGGCTGTGCAACTGCGGAACGACATCATTGCCGGCGCGATTCCGCTGGAAGTGTCCGAGATTCGTGGTTTGCAGTGTTTCGGGGGCGCCGTGGTCGGGGCGATGACCTGCCTGATGGTTTTTGTGCTCAGTATGAACTGGGTGTATGCCCTTCTGGGAGGGCTTCTGTTCGGGCTGATGGCCTGGTATTACCCCGTCTCCTGGGTCGCGCGGATTGCTATGCAGCGGAAAAACACGATGTCGCGAAGTATGCCCTATGCCATTGACTTGGTGACGGTGGCGATGGAGGCCGGTCAGGATTTTGGAGCGGCGGTGCGAAATCTGGTGAAAGATGGCCCGCATGGCCCGCTTCGGGATGAGTTTGGGGTTACGTTACGGCAGGTGGAACTGGGAAAGTCACGCATTGAGGCGTTGAAGGCGATGTCTGACCGGATTCAGTTGGACGAGTTTCGATCGCTGGTCACCTCCGTGATTCAGAGCAGCGAGATGGGTGCCAGTATCGCGGCAACGTTGAAGGTTCAGGCCGAGGAAATCAGGCGGGCGAGATTCCATCGTGCCGAGCGCCAGGCGGCGCGGGCTCCGTCACTGATGATGATCCCTACCGCTTTATTCATCCTGCCTGCCGTTTTTATTATCATTATCACCCCGATCATGATCAGGGCCATGGATTCGGGAATCATGTCGTATATGAAGGGTGAGGGAGGGTGATGGGTATGTTGCGTTTAAGACTGGAAAAGGGTGCACCCGCAGGCGCCGTGTTTGCGTTGAAACAGGGTGAGACCCTTCTGGGGCGGTCTCACTCTGCCGGTATCAGGTTGGAATCCCCCGATATTTCCGGAACCCATGCGAAGGTCTCGGTAAAGGGCGATGTCGCCATTCTTGAAAATCTCAGCCGCTTCGGGATCCGTGTGAATGATGCGGACATCACCGGCCCTGTTACCTTGACCCCGGGACAGCGGATTGTATTAGGCAAGGGGACGGTATTGATTGTGGAAAGTGACGCTGTGGAGACGTCTGATTTATCAGCCCCAGCCACTATAGCAGCTGGAGCCGCCACGCAGGGGACGGTTTATGGAAAGGCAACAAGTCCGGCCTTCCGGCCAGTCCCGGTACCTGTTGCGGCTCCGGCGCATGAAGCCGACACAGGAAAAGGAATTCCGGAAAAATCCGTCCTAGCCGCTGATGATAAGACCCGTGCCATGCCTTCGGGGACGGGCGCAGAGGCGGAACCGCTCTCCCGGGCTGACTGGACATCCGAAGTCGGCGCATCCGGGGAAACCCGGGCCATGCAGACCCGCGCCGCGGCTCCGGAGGAAATCGAGTTTCTCAAGGCGGCAGAGCAGAAGAAGATCAGGAACCGGGTAACATTGGGCGTGTTGATTGCGGTTCCCCTGCTGATCTTGGCAATTATTGTCAGCCCCCGTACCCCTCCGCCGGAAAGAGAATTCGAATGGCCCAAGAGTGCGGCGGGCGAGTATATGGATGCCTTGGAGCCCTCGCCCAGCGGGGGATTGAAGGATGGCGGCTTCGATCTTTGCTTTCCCGGAACCCCGGGGTTCAAAAAACGATCCATTGCCGGTGGCGTTGCAATTGAGTGCCTGCTTGGGCGGGACTTGAATGTCCCGATGAAGCTCTATTTGCAGGAGGAAATGGATAAGAAATTTGCCGGGATGGATCGCGCTGGGCTGGTTTCCGATTGGATGCAGCAGATGAGCGTGAGCGGCGGGCGTTGGAATTTCGACAAGCCGTCTCCGTCCGTGGTATTCATTGGCAAGGATAATGGCATTCCGGCAATTCGGGTGATGTATCAACGGGATGGAGATGGTTCCTGGTTTGGTGTTGCCATGGTCTACCAGTATGGAATCCGCAGGGTGGCGGTTCGGGCTGAGGCGCCGTCCATCGAGCGGGTTCGGGCGGAAAAAATATTGTCGGTAACATTCGTGCGGCCTTCCATTGATTATCTTCGGGCCTATTGGAAACCGGTTGAGGAACTGCCGAAAACATCCGAAGCTGAGATTCTTCATCAGGTCCGGCAGGAATTGGACCGCATGGCACCTGCCACTTGGATGGAAATCGAAAATCTGCTGGCGGGTTTGCTGACTAAGGCCGTTAAGGATGATAATAAAGACGTTGAAAACGAGGCGGTTGCGCTCCTCTCCCGGTTGCGCGAGCGGGAATCACTCTGGTTCAACAGCCAGCAGCTTGCCTTTGATGCCGCCGTAATGCAGGGAAATAAAAAGAAGGCGATGAAGGTCGCCGAGTTCTCGAAGGGCATTTTTTCCCACATGGAAGATAACCGCTACTTCACTGTCAGGAAGTGGAAAACGGAGTTGTGATATATGCTCATTCGATTGGAACATAACGGACGCATCGTTCAGGAAATCAAGTCCGAAGACATCAAGGGGGAATTGACCATCGGTCGCAGTCACACCTGCATCTGGCCTGTACCCAAGGAAGATACGGTGTCGAGTTCCCGGCATGCCTGCCTGTTTATGAAGGGGAAGGCCCTCTGGTTGAAAGATCTCGAAAGCACGAATGGGACTTTTTTCCAGGGGAAAAAAATCGATAAGAAAAAGCTCGCCATTGGTGACAAGCTCGCCGTCGGTAATTGCACGCTGGTGGTGGAGGCCGATAAGAATGAAGGTGGCCGCGCGGTATCGGAACTGGTTGTCTTGACAGGCAAGGCGCGTGGCCAGAAGAAGCCCCTGAATCCGCCGGTATTCACGATCGGATCGGATCCGTCTTCCTCCCTGGTTTTTCTCGATATGTTGGTGTCACGGCGCCATGCCGAGGTGACCATCAAGGAGGATAACAGTTGTTGGATTCGCGACCTTGGAAGCAAGAACGGAACCTCGGTCAATGGCCTGGCTTTGAGGGATGACAAGGAGCGGTTGCTCAAGGACGGGGATCGGATTGCCATTTCTCATCTGGAGCTTGAATTCCATGACGGGGCGGTTAAGCGCTCAAATAAGCAGGCTTGGTTGCGAATGGGAATCCTGGGGGCAACGTTTGTGGTGGCGCTCAGCGTATATTGGACCTATCAGCATATGCGGTCGCCCGCCGAGGAATTTGTCCGGAAAGCCCGAAAACTTGCGGCGGCTGAGGATTTTCAGTCTGCTTCCATTGAACTTGAAAGGGCCGTCAATGCCAGGCATTCAGCCTCCTGTCTGGTAGCCATCGAAGATCTGCGACAGTTGCTTGGGCTATGGGACACCACGCGCGCGCTCTGGATGGGCGCCCAGCGGGAGTTGAGCCAGAGCAAATGGGTGCAGGCTTCGCGTGATCTCGGAATGCTGCAGGCGGCGAAGAAGGAGGCGTGGGAATGGAATGACAAGGCGCCGCAGGAAAAGGATGCCGCGCTTCAGGTCAAAGACATGCTGGATGCGTTGCTCCATTCCCAGTCTTCAATTGTCCGGGAGGACATCGGTTACGCCGAGTTATCGGCGGATAACGAAGCGGTGAAGAAGGCGCTGGCAGGGGGGAGTGGCGACACTCGGGCGTATCTGGTTCAATTGAAGGCCGAACTCGAGGGCATGCGGCGACGGCAGGAAACTTTGATGGATGAGGGGAGCGGGCTGGAGAAGGCGCTGGATCTTCTAAAAGAGGATTACCCGCCCTATGACACCATTGTGAAAGCGGTGGGTAAATCCCGCGTCAGCGCGGAAGGCGCGTTGAAGCGCCGCGCCGAGGTGCTGTATGAACCCGTTCAGGCCTTGGCCCAGAGCTTTGCCTGTTTGAACGAGACCGCCGACCTGGCGCGCGGAATGGATTTCGTCAAGGCGGCAGGCATGGATCTCAAACTACCCTCAGTGGACTCATGTTCGCTGGACCTTCGGGTTTCGCAGGCGCGCCTACGGATGGAAAAGGTGTTTGATAATCTAAAAGTTAAGGTTGGACAGCTCTCCTTTTTGATAGGAGAGGTTAAAAGACGGGTAGGAGCCGAGTCTGAAGAGCCTGATGGGATGAGGGCAATCACCGATACTGAGGTTATGAGCAAAGCGCTCTCATGCGATTCTCTGGTGTCACCACTTCCCAAGCGTAACCGCAGGGATCCCGTCGGTGAGTATGATCGAATCCTGGGGGTGGAAGAGTTTTTTACCCATCTCAGCGCCTTTCCCAATCAGGTGGATGCCGCCATGCTGGCGGATTTGCCGTTTGTGCCCTTATTGACACAGGTGAGGGAGGCCGTTCAAAGGGTTGAAGCGCTCAAACGGTTTTTGGAACAGCCGGACAACCAGTGGCTCGCCAGCGGTAAAGTGGGCGATCAAATGAAGAAATGGATGGGCATCCTGATTCAGCGTGATGCGATCGTCAAGGATATGGTTGCCCGGGCTGAAGCCAGTAAAGGGCGTGACGCCGTTATTGCTGGTGGCATTGTGGCCCGCCTTTCGACCGGATCTGATGTGCCTATTCTAAAGGGTAAGCGCTTAACTGAATGGCTCCCAGCCGAATTGAAACGGTTGCGAGAATCCCTGATTCATTTGAATGACGAATACACCATGGCGGAATCCAAGCGTCAAATTGAGATCCGAAACGAAATTCTCAAAACCGGTTTGCCCGGCGACCCCGTGGTTCGCCGGATGTGGTCCATGAAAGATTCCGCATCGCAGGTTCGGTGACGCAGACATGGGCAGGATGTGAAATATGCGACAGCAACATCATATCCCGGGGAAGACCTCCCGCCGCGATGGCGGGGTGATGATGGAATATGTGATCCTTGCCGTTTTAATTGCCGCCGCGGTTGTTGTGGCCGTGGTGGTTTTCAGTCGCTCGATTGCTACCATGTTTTTTACAGCGGGGCAAGGCGTCACGCTTCAGGAAACGACGGCCAAGCAGGATCTCGATATGCGGAGGAAAGACCGGACGGATGATGTGAAGGTGTCGGAAGACTATCACGACGCGATGCATCAAAGCCAATGATTCAGCCGGTTAGGGCGCGGGCTCTTTTGTCTCCGGCCGCACGATTGAAATGGCCAGTTTGTTGGTTAAGAGGATTGATGCGGCGGCTTGGCGAATCTGATCGGGTGTGACCGTCTCAATTCGTTTCCGGGTCGAAAATTCATAGGCGTAGCCAAGTTGGGTGAGCTCGTTTATGGCGCAGACCATCGCCAGGTTCCCGTTGTCCTGCAAGCGCATCTCATGCTCGGCAATGACCATGTTGCGGGCGCGGTCGATTTCTTCGGCATCCAACCCCTTGGTCGAAACCCGCTCAACCTCTTCTGCAAAAAGTTTCTCCACCTCCACCAATGCATCGTTGCGCGTTCCCGCATAGAGCATAAAGGATCCTGAGTCCAGCCCGACCCGCTGGCTGGTGCTGGCGTAGTATGCCAAGCCTCGTTTCTCCCGGACGGCGTCAAAAAGATGCGATGACATGCCGCTCATGGCGTTTTCCAGGAGTAGCAGGGGATCGCGACGCGGATCCGTTATCCCGACGCCGGGAAAACCAAACAGGAGAATGCATTGTTCGCGGGGTTCGCGTGACTCCACCCGCGCCGGAAGAGTGGGTTTCGGGGTCATCGTCAGACGGGCGGGCGCGAGATCGCGGCGGATGCGGCGCGTGTATTTTTCCGCCAAAGCCTCAGCCTCTTTGGCCGTGATATCACCGAAAATTGACAGGGCCATGTTTCCGGTTACCAAGTACTTTCGGAAGTATTCCCTAAGTGCCTCCTGGTCGAGGTGTGTGACGGACTGGCGAGTTCCAAGCTGAGGGAGCCGGTAGGGATGGCCGGCAAAAAGAATGGTGTCAAGCGCATCGCGGGCCACCTGCATCGGCTGTTCTTTCCGGGAATCAATTGCGGCTAACTGGATGGTTTTCTGTTTGTTAATTTCGTTGGTTGGGAAGGTGGAACTACCAAGGCAGTCAAACATCACATCCAGTAGTGTGTGGGCATTACCGGAAAGCGCCTGTCCGTGCAGCCCGAAACTATTGTTGCCGGAAAAAGGAGAGAGATCAGCTCCGAGAGTTTCGAGAGTATTGGCGATCTCCATTGCCGTACGGCCCGGAGTCCCTCGAACCAATAGGTCGGCCACGAGTTTCGTGATGCCGCTGTTATCTTCGTTTTCGGTAATAACCCCGCCCCGAAACGTCGCGCAGACATAGACGAATGGCAGCCGGTGGTCTTCCCGCAGGATGAGAGGAATGCCGTTTGACAGGGTGCGTTTGAATACGTCTGAAGGTTGGCTCATGGCGGAGGGGAGCGCGGCGGCAGATTCTTTTTCAGGGCCTAGAACGACCGTAATCCGGTTCTCAGGCTGGAGATATTTTCGAGCAACTGCTTGAAGATCAGCCGATGTAACTTCTTGAAGCCTAGACAGGTAGGCTTCATCATAGCGTGGATCATCCATGAAGAGTTTGCCAGAGGCATAACTTTGGGCCTGTCCATGCATGGACTGGAGGGTGGCGAGTTGACCCACAATCATTATCCGACGGGCTTTATCAATTTCCTCTTTTGAAAACGCCGTTTTGGCCCAAGAGGCAATGACGGTATTAATGGCCTCCAAAACCTCAGTTTCCTTTTCGGGATCAAGATCTGCATTCACGCTGAAGAGCCCGGGATCACGTAGAGCGAAGGCTTCCGAACTGATGTTATGCACGAGCTTCCTAGTTTCCTTGATGTCCTGAACCAGTCTGGAACTTTGGCTGCCCCCGGTAATGGCAGCAAGAAGTTCCAGTGCGGGGGCATCTTTGTCGGAAAAAGAAACCGTATGAAATGCGACTGCCAGACGGGACACCTTGTAGGCGCCGGCTTTTCGGGCATACCGGGGGACTGTCTGGCGTGGTTCCTCAGGAATGGTGACTGGCGGGTTGGGACGACGAACAAAACCGGAAAAGGCCTTGGTTAGGATATCTTTGGCTTCGCCGACGGCAATGTCGCCGACTACCACGGCGACCATGTTGTCGGGGATATACCGCCGATGATAATAATCCACCAACTCTTCACGGGTGATGGATTTAAATATATCGCGCTGTCCGATGACTGGATTTCGGTAGGGATGGACGCTGAAAGCGGTATGGAAAAGTAGTTCTTCTAATTGGCGTGCGGGATTGTCTTCGCCCATGCTGAATTCCCTAAGAATGACGTCTTTTTCCCGGCGCCATTCATCCTCGGGAAAAGAGGCGTTTATGACGGCGTCAGAGAGTGTCGTGAGCCCTTCTTTCCAGTGCCGAGAAGGAATGTCGGTGTAGAAGACCGTCCGGTCTAGGCTGGTGTAGGCATTTAATTCGCCGCCGAGCCCGATGATGATTTTGGCAATTTCGCCGGGTTTTCGGGCGGGAGTGCCCTTGAATACCATGTGTTCGACGTAATGGGATAAGCCTCCACCCATCAGATTGCCCTCATGAATGGATCCAGAGCCGACCCAGATCTGAATCGAAACGACCGGCGCTGAGTGATCTTCCTTTACTATGAGGGCCATGCCGTTATCCAAGACAAACTGCTGGATCCTGTCGTTGGATTGTTTCAAGGTGGTCAGGGCTGCCTCACCCGCCTTGTCGGCGGCGGTGGTCGCAAGAAGGGATAGTCCATAGATAATCGACAATAGACTGGCCATTTTATTCGTCATGACGGTTCCTTCGTTTTGAGGCGGTACGTTCGCGTGCGTTTGGTTGGTTTGGATGCCCCCTTCAAGGAAGAGGGAAGGAAAGGCTCTGTAAAGGCGTCTTGGAACGTGTAACCGTTGGCGAAATCCTCTATTTTGTCCTGATCGGTTTTCCCGAGCAGCCCATGCTTCACAAGGTTGAAAACGAGCGCGCCAAAATCCTCCGTCCGGGTAATTCCCCAGTCGGCGAGAACAGTACGGGTGACGGGGCCGAACTCTTGGAGGGAGTACTGGCGGATTCCATCAAGCAATTCGTGACCGGTGATATGCCTGTCAGGGCCGTGATCCGGTTTTTTCAATGCGCGGATCGTAAAATCCAAGGCAAGCCGCAGAAAGACATAAGCATCCACCGGATAGCGAGGGTCCTCCTTGATAATCAACTGGATGGCGTCTTCAAAACGGGGGCGTTTCATGGTTCCTTTATTGTCTGGCTATCGGATGGCTTCGCGGATGCGGTCAGCAAAGGTCTGCATCTCCTGCGGGGTGTCATAGCTCTTGGGAATCCATTTTCCATGATAGTCGTCGCTGGCGAATCGCGGAATGACATGAAAATGGATATGGGGAACCACCTGACCGGCGACGCTTCCATTGGCTTGGGACACGTTGATGCCATCGGCCTGAAGTGCGGCCATCTGCGCCTTGGCAATCAGCTGAACCACGGTGATCAGTTTCTGAAGGATCTCAGGAGGTGCTTCCATCATGGGGTTGTGGTGCTTTTTTGGGATGACCAGAACGTGACCCTTGACGACTGGGCCAATGTCCATAAAGGCCAGCACCTCGTTGTCTTCATAAACACGGACTGAGTGAATATCCCCTTTAACGATTTTACAAAAAATACACTCAAGGCTCATGGTTATCCCCTTCGATTTGAAGTGATTTCGGCTCAAAATGTATCATACCCAACAATGCACGTCTTGCATTTTGATGCCAGCGCTTCCAGTCTGTTTCGGGGATATACCAGAAAAGCGGGTGAATAATCTTTTGGTAGGTGCTCAGATCCATCGTGGCGATAGATTCAGGTGTTAGCTGGTTGGCCACCGCGCTAATCCAAGTGGTTGGTTCTTGGGGTTCCCATTTCCCTTGATTCATGGGGCAGACGGTCTGGCAGTCGTCGCAACCATAGATCCAAGGTCCCATTTTATCCCAAAGATATTTCGGGATGGGGAGAGGCGCCCCATACGTCAGGTAGGCCACGCACTTGTTCATATTCATGACGTAAGGTTCAGTCAGGGCAGATGTCCGGCATGCGTCTAGGCAGGCATGGCATCCGTCAGGGCAGGGTGCCGGAAGGGAAGGCGGGTCTGGCTCAAGCTCGGCATCCACGAGCCAGGTTTCTATGTTGATCCAGGAGCCGCCGTCGGCGGTGTAGGCGAACCCATTGCGCCCGATTCGGGCGACCCCCGCCCGTACTGCGGCTTCCCGGCAGGGGACGCCGCCGATTTTGACGCGAAGTCCCAACGCCATTAGCCCCTGTTTCATTTGCTTAGGCAACGAAGTATCCGGGCAGTCTTTGATGCGGCGATCACAGAGGTAGTTCCGTCCGATGTGCCGGGCAATGGATTCAGGAATGGAATACTTCCCGTAGCGCCGGATGCATACCACGATGGATTTGGCCCATGGCGTGGAGGCCGCAGGGTTGATTCGTTTTTCCATATCGTGGTAAAGGGACGCGGCATCCGGAAACCGGTCGGATAGTTTTCTGAGAGCCGTCTGATAGTTTTCAAATGGCTGTACTCCGGCGATTCCGCAGGCGGTGTAGCCCAAGTCTGCGGCAAGGGTCTTGATTTGGTCTTTGCGTGTCATACAAAGTGACATGATATCGAAAATATGTCTCTAGGGTTCACAAATTTTCGATTTCATCGTACTATACTTAAGTTTCAAATACATTAAGGGAGTAACATCATGACGGAACTTAAAGGATCGAAGACGGAACAGAACCTGAAGGAAGCGTTTGCCGGCGAATCGCAGGCCCGCAATAAGTACTCTTTTTTCGCCTCGACGGCAAAGAAGGAGGGCTATGAACAGATTGCGGCGATATTCCTGGAAACAGCCGAGCAGGAGAAGACTCATGCCAAGTTGCATTTCAAGGCGTTGAGCGGGATTGGAGACACGCTCGCGAACCTGAAGGCGGCTGCCGGAGGCGAACATGAGGAATGGACGGATATGTATCCCCGGATGGCGAGAGAGGCCCGCGAAGAAGGTTTCGAAGATCTCAGCCGGATTTTTGAGGGACTTGCCAAGATCGAAAAGGAACACGAGGAGCGCTACAAAGCCCTGCTGAAGAACATGGAGGAGGGCAAGGTGTTCAAGAAGGATGTGAAGGCTAAATGGCGTTGCCGGGAATGCGGGTTTGTTTACGAGGGCGCCAGTGCCCCGGGGAAGTGCCCGATTTGCCAGCATCCGCAGGCATTTTTCGAGGTATTTCCGACGAATTATTGATCTCCCTGAATAAAGTCACTCTTCCATCCGTCTAAATCAATGGAGGCCACCTCGTCAGCCGAACTTCTTGCACGTGCCCGGAAAGGCGATGTGGATGCTTTTCTGGTGTTGTTTGAGGAGTCGCGTCAAACCATTCATTCGGTGGCGTGGCGGCTGGTGGGGCCGGATGAGGCTGAAGATGTGGTGATGGAAACCTATCTTCGGGCGTGGAAATCCATTCCCGGTTTCACCGGTCGGTCGGCGGTACGGACGTGGCTTTGCCGGATTGCTCATAACTGTTCGGTGGATTGGTTGCGAAAACGTCGCCATGTGGTTCAGCCCCTGGAATCAAGGGGTGATGATGACGGAGAAGGGGAACGAGGGGATTTGGAGCGGTTTGCCGATCCCCGCCAGAGGAAGCCGTCTGAGATCGTGGCGGGAATCGAATTGCAGGCTTCGCTGGACGAGGCTTTGGAACAGGTCTCCCCCGAGCATCGTGAGGTATTGTTGTTGAGGTTTTCTGATGGCTTGAGTTACTCCGAAATCGCGGCGGCCACAGGGGTTTCGATGGGAACAGTGATGTCTCGGCTGTTTAATGGGCGTCGCAAACTTATGAAAGCGCTGAAGGAACTCGGGGTAGGGGCACGAGGAGGGGAATCATGAGCCAAGTATCATGGAAAGAAGTCGAGACCGGCTTGCGAGGCCGACGAGCCCCGGTGTCGCAGAACGATGCCGAATCGTTTAGGCAGGATTTCAAGGCGCGCGTTTCCTTGATGAGGCAGGATTCGGCGGAGGAAGAGCGGGTGGTTCCCCTCTCTCCGTTTTTGAAATGGAGTTATGCCACGGCGGCCTTGGCGGCCATGGCCATCATCGGGCTGGTTCTTTGGCCGTCGCGCGACACGATGCTCACACAGATCAAGTCATTGCAGGTGCTGGCGCCGCATAGTGGGGTGATTATCATGAACGACGAGGACGGGCGCGGAACCGTGGTTTGGATTACAGATATGGAGCCGGGTGACGGGAATAAGGGCTGACATGAAACTTAACCTTAAAATGATCGTGTTTCTGGGACTGATCATGACGGCGGCAATATCGAATGCCGGTTCAGTTCTGAGTGTGCGTTTGGTTGAAGCCAGCCATGCCGGCCAGGGAATGGGAACCGGACTAGGCGATGTTTCTCGCCTGCTGCTGGACAATCTTCCCTTTAAATCTTTTCAGATGCTAGCCAGTCGTTCTATGTCGCTGCCGGCGGATGGAGTGGCCTCCCTAAGCGAAGGGATAGTTGCCCGCTGTACCGGCAGTCAGGAAACATTAAAAGTGGTCATTGAACGCGGTGGAAAAGCAGTGATGCAGACCACCGTTGCGCTTCGCGATGGAACCCCCCTGATTATCGGGGGGATTTCCACCGGGCGGGGGAAGATGATTGTCATTCTCCTCGCCAAGTAACTTAGAATCCGTAAGCGACTTTCAATTGCGCTTCGGTTGGCAGGGTGGAGTAATATTCCCCGCGCGGGCCGAGATATTGATTGCCCGCCCGGCGCAGGTTAACCGGCGTATAGGAACCATTGGAATTCTTCACGTTGATGACAACCGTATTGGCGGCTTCATTGGCGGCCCCGATCTGGGCATTCATGGCCCCCATCTGGGCATTTCTTTGGTCAGTTTGCTGGCCCATGCTACCGCCGAGAAGGGCGCCGATGGCCGCACCGGCTGCCATGCCTTCACGGTTGCCGAATGCGCCATGGCTGTTATTGCCGATGACGCCGCCTGCCAAGGCGCCCAAAGCCGCGCCAATGGCCGCTTGATTGAAAGTTGAGGGGTTTTCCTGATAGGCAGGAGTTGAGCAGCCCATCATCATGACTCCAGCTACCGCCACGCCCGCCGTCTTGAGAATTGTTGTCTTTTTCATATTTTCCTCCTTGAAATGAACTTTTAATTGATTAGCAGTTTTCAGCCTACTTTATACCATGGCCGCTTATATTCGTATAGACGGAAGTACCCACGTTTTTATTCAAAGGGTTTGCCCGGGGTGGGAGTCGAACCCACACACCCTTGCGGATAAGGGATTTTAAGTCCCTTGCGTCTGCCATTTCGCCACCCGGGCTCGTTACGGCCTGTATATGTATCAAAGTATTCGTAATACACAAGACCGGGAATGAGCGTGAGGTGGAATCAGAGGCGGCTACACGCTAATTTTTCTTTTTGAGTGTATTAGGAGAACCCCGACAGTGTTGCCATGAGCCCTCAAAAGCTTTAAAAGGGGATTGCGCTTGCGGCACGGTTTTGGCATCTTTTTCCCAAGTAAGTGCGTCTTCAGCAAGGAGGCTCCATATGAAAAGATCAGATGTGGGAAGTGCTGTTCTGGGGTTCCGGGGAGTGGGGATTGTGGCTGTGGCGTGCGTCGCAGGCGCGATTCTGATAGTTTCGAGCCCTGTCAAGGCCTCGTCGCCAACGGGGCACATCATCATTTCCGAGCAGGTCATCGCCCGAATCCTGGCGGATCCCAATGCGAACCCGGAGTTGAAAGCCATTCTTAGCGATCCCGCTGCCCGTAAAGCTTTTTCAGGCGGAGCCTGCGCTCCGGATTTGGACAGTCTTGCGGAACAGGCGCACACCTCGTCTCCGAAAGCGACGGCGGATGCGATTATGGCCACGGCCAGAGCCAAGCTAGCCAAGGCTCAAGCCGCGCTGGACAAGGCCACCACAGCCGATCAGAGGGACAGGGCTGAAAAAGTGCTTAAACAGGCCAAGTGCGATATCGCCTTCGCCTACGGTTGGCGCTGCCATGCTGCGGCGGATATAGAAACACACCCGTCGGTCAACGCAAGCGGTAAGAATTATTGGGATGACGAAACCCGGAACCGGTTCCAGGAGCAAAAGGATCAAATCGCGCACGGCGAGTGGGAGACCATGCAGGAAGCCAACTGGGTCAACAAATATGGCCCACCAAAGGATCCGAATGTGGACTATCGCCTCGGGTTGCTGGAGGAGGCGCTGGGCTTTGAACATGATGACCTGCTGAACGATGTCAAGACCCTGTCCAACAAGGAGTACGGAGCGAAGTACGTTGGTGACAAGTATCCCCAGAGCATGTTGGATGACTGGAAAAAGAAGAACGACGTGATCGGGGATCGCAGCATCGACAGGTCATTGGACTGGGAGAAAAGCCCCGGCAATCCGATTGATGATTCCTGCTGGGATGTGGGTGCCGGCATTCCGGTGGAAGATTTTCGGAAATTCATCGAGGACACCAAGAAAGCCAACGGCGGCATTCTGCCGGACAGTTTTTTCGATGATTGCAATACCAAGTTCTTCACCTGGAAAAAATCCGGGGGCGGCAGCACGGGCGGCACCGCCGGGACGACGACGCCATCGTTACCGCCTCCGTTAAGCGGCGGCACGTCGGGTAGCGGCACGGGCACGTTGGGTGGTTCTGGTGGCCCAAGACTCAACAAGTTCCGATGAGCGCGTTCCGCAGATTCATTAGCTCTCTCTAAATTGTCGAGACATAAACTGGTAGGGCTCTCGCGCCGTCGAGCGCTGCGGCGGCCAACGGCGTGGCCGCCCTACCCATATGTTCATGTTTTGACAATGATGAGACGGTTAGTTTCAGTAAAATTTCCTAACCGACTTCTAACACTCCGCTCATTTTCTCCTTACAAGGTTTCGGTTGAATGACGCCATGAACCAACAACCAAAAAGGAGAAACAAGGATATGAAGAAGGTGATGGCGGGATTGGTATTAATGGCGGGGGTGGGCGGGACGTGCCTGGCGGCGGAAACCAATTCGACGGCGGCGGCTGTGCCGGCGCCCAAGACGTGGGCGGATTCGATCACGCTCAAGGGCGACTTCCGGTATCGTTACGAGACGATCAATGACGATGCCAAGAAAAATGCCAGCAAGGAAACCTATACGCGCCAGCGTGACCGGATTCGCGCCCGGCTCGTAGCGGACGCCAAGGTGAACGATAACCTGAAGGCGATGATTGGATTTTCAACCGGCGGCAATGATCCCATCTCCGGCAACCAGACCCTCGGGGACGGTGGCCAGAAGAAGGATATGAAGTTGGATTTGGCTTATCTCGATTACAGTTTTCTGGGTGATGCGACCGCGACGGAGGCCCATGGGTACGCCGGCAAGATGAAAAACCCCTTCATCACGATGAATGATGATCTGATATGGGATAGCGACTTGTCGCCTGAAGGAGTGGCGTTCAAAGGCCAGACCGGCAACGACGTGGTTACGGCTTACGGCAACGCCGGATATATTTGGATCCAGGAACGCGACAGCAAGGATGCCGCGAACCTTCTCGCTGGCCAGGGTGCGGTAAAGTTCCAGTTCGTTCCCGAAGTTGCCCTGACAGTTGGCGCCAGCTACTACGGCTTCCAGAATATGCAGGGTTATGACGTGATTGACTGGGAGGGGAAGAACAACGCCTACGGGAACAGCACCAAGAACGGAACGATAGCAGGCGGTGTCACCAACAAGGCGTGGGCTTCAGAGTTTACCCCGGTGGTGTACTTCGCCTCGCTGGATATGTGGATCGCAGGCGTACCGGTCTCGATTTTCGGGCAGGAACTTTCCAACACCGATGCCTCGAAACTTGACCAGGGTCACATGTATGGCGTGTCTCTGGGTAAGGCCAAGAATCCCGGTACGTTTGAGGTCGGCTATAGTTATGCCGAACTCCAGAAGGATGCCACGGTGGGCATGTGGACGGACTCCGACCGCTGGGGCGGTGGTACGGATGGCAAGGGCCATAAACTCTACGCCAAATACCAAGTTATGAAAAATCTTCAGGCGGGAGTGTCCTACTTCAAGGATGACAAGGGCATCGCCTCTGGCAAGGCAACAGGCTACGACCGTATGCAACTGGATCTGGTGGCGACGTTCTAAGGATATGAGATTTAATATTTGAGATTACAGATCAAGGAAAAACAAAATGAACAAAATCAAGAAACTGATGACGATGATGGCGGCGGCGGGAATGGGCATCGGGGCTGCGGTAGCTGGCGATGCAAGCAGTATCGTGGTGGATGGTTCGACCACGGTTGGTCCGGTTGCGAAGGCATTTGCCGAGTATTACATGGGGAAACACTCGGGCGTGAATATTTCGGTGAGCGAATCTGGCAGCGGAAATGGGGCCAAAAGCCTTATCAACGCCGCCTGTGATGTGGCCACCATGTCCCGCCCTATGAAAAATTCGGAGAAGAAAGCTGCTCAGGACGCCGGTGTGCTTGCGATAGAACAGGTCGTGGCACTTGACGGTTTGGCAGTGATCGTGAATCCGGCGAATTCCCGGGCCAATCTGACGATTGAGCAGATCCGGGATATCTATACGGGCAAGATCACCAACTGGAAAGAGTTGGGCGGTGCGGATCAGAAGATCGTTGTCATCAGTCGCGATACCAATAGTGGGACCTATGAAAGCTTCAACACTCTGGTTCTGAAAGATGCCAAACTGAAGGGCGGAGCGGAATATGTCGGAAGCGGCGGCGCCGTCCGTCAGCGCGTGATAAGCACCGAGGCGGCCATTGGTTATGTTGGGCTCGCCTTCACAGAGAGAGTCAAAGTGCTGCAGGTGAATGGCATTGCGCCCACGCCGGAAACGGTGCTTGCGAAGACGTATCCGATCGCCCGGCCCCTGTATATGTACACGAATGGTCGTCCGAAAGAAGGGACGGCCCTGTATGATTTCGTGAACCTGTGCAAGACCGAGGAAGGCAAAAAGATCATTGAGGACACTGGTTATGTTCCGCTGAAGTAATTCCCTTGATAGGGAAGGGTTATCGGTTATTAGTTACGAGTTATTGGGAGTTTCCAAATAACAAATAACGAATAACCGATTACCATTTATAAGCACAATGAGTGATAGTTCGATCCAATATGAAACTGCTGCAGCCGGACGCGATGGTTCATCGCTTTTATTGAGCTATCGCGCCCGACGGCAACAGCGGTTGGTGGGGTTTCTGGGATCCGGCTTCCTGCTTGCCGTCACCTCGCTTTCGACGTTTGCAGTTCTGTTTATTTTCTATTTTATCACGCGCGATGCCCTGCCGTTTTTCCAGTTACAGGGTTTCAAGCAGTTCTTTACCAGCACGCATTGGTATCCTTCGGCAGCCACCCCGGAATTTGGGGCCCTGGCCATTTTCCTGGGGAGCGGGCTGGTAACACTTGGGGCGGCGCTTGTGGCTGTTCCCCTTGGCATCACGGCGGCCGTATGCCTGAGTGATGTCCTTCCTTTTTCGGTACGACAGGTGGTCAAGCCGGTGATTGAGATCCTGGCGGCCATTCCCTCGGTCGCCTACGGTTTTTTTGCGCTGGTGGTTTTCGCGCCCCTTCTTCAGGAACGGGGAGGCCATATCCTTCAAGTGGCAAGTTGGGTCATTGGCGCCCCGATAGCAGCGCTCGTGACCATTGTGGTTAGCGATGTGCTGACCGACCGTATGTCGCCGGAGCACAGATCCGTGGTGCGATGGGCGTTGATGGCAGGCTTCGGCGCGGCGGCGTTCTGCGGACTCTGGACGCTCGGATTGTCGCTGGGCGGGATCACGGTCAGTAGCGGAACCAACGCATTGAACGTGTCCATTATCCTTGGCCTCATGGCCCTTCCGACAGTTGTGAGCGTGGCGGAGGATGCCATTCAGGCAACAGGCCGCGATCTCCGGGAAGGCAGTTATGCGCTCGGGGCAACCCGGTCTGAAACCATCCTTAGGACGATCCTTCCGGCGGCCAGTAGTGGCATCATGGCGGCCGTTATTCTGGGCGTGATGCGGGCCGTTGGGGAAACCATGGTTGTGTGGATGGCCTCGGGTAACGCCGCCCAGATTCCCAGCCCCTGGTACAATATGCTCCAACCGATTCGCACCCTCACGGCTACCATCGCGGGGGACATGGGCGAGGCCGACCAAGCCACCGGATCGTCGCGTTTCCATGTGCTTTTTGCCATGGCGCTCTGTCTTCTGTTGTTTTCATTCGTCTGTAATCTGGCCAGCGAATGGGGTGTACGGCGTACCCGCAGGAAAGTCGGGAAATAAGACCATGAGACTGGAAACCCGCAAAATGATTGATCGCTCGTTCACCGCCTCGGGGGTGTTGGCGATTGTCTTGATGACCATAGCGTTATTCATTCTGCTGGCTCCGATGTTTATCAGGGGTGTGGGAGCGATATTTTTTACTGCTACAGTGGAACACCGGCGGCTGATGCTGGAGAAATTTGAGCGGGGAAACCGGCCGACAATCGAGGCCGAATTGGCCACCGTGAGCGCCGCCCGTGAACCGGTTTACCGGATGATGGCTGAGTTTGAAAAGCAAATGGAGGCTCTACCCTCCGCTGAGCGCCGGAAATACGCGACCCAATTCCGGGATGTCAAGAAAGCGCTCCATGCCTTGCTGGGGCCGCCTCCGGGAACTGTCCGTCCCATGCTGATGCGGGATCAATTTGGCCAGACCCGGTGGGATCGGGCACTGGTGAAGCTGGACCGGGTTTTGAATCGTGAGGACTGGGATTACAGCCATCCCGAGCGGGGCGGAGTAAAGGTCATGAAATCCCGTGCTGATGACTTTGCCGGTACGGCGCTGGCACCGCTTTTCCCTTACCTTGCGGCCAATCTCGACAAGATGCTTTTGCCTAATAAAACGTTTTATTGGCAGTTTTTGACTGATGAATCTTTCGATTCGCACTTCTTTGGGGGCATTTGGCCTGAATTGCTGGGCACATTCTACCTGACGGTTGGTGCCATGCTTTTCGCGATTCCGATGGGGTTGATCGCGGCGATCTACCTGACCGAGTATGCGCCGGAGAGTGCCTTCGTGAGTTTTCTGCGAACCTGCATCAGCACTCTGGCCGGGGTGCCGAGTATCGTATTTGGGTTATTCGGTCTTGCGTTTTTCATCAATACGCTCGGTGTGTCCCATTCCAAGAGCGTGCTGGTTGGATCCATGACCCTGGCCCTGATGGTACTGCCCACCGTGATCCGAGCATCGGAAGAGGCTATCTTGGCAGTGCCCCGAACATTCAAGGAGGCGGCCCTGAGTCTGGGCGCCGGGCGCTGGCATACGGTGATGACGGTCATTCTGCCAGCCGCATTGCCGGGGATTCTCACGGGCATTGTGATAAGCATGGGGCGTGCGGCTGGTGAGACGGCGCCGATCATATTTACGGCGGCGGTGAGCGTCGGAAAGCCCCTTGCCCTGTGGCAGGTGTTTAGCCACCCGACTCCCGCCTTATCCTGGAATATTTACAATCTGGCGACCGAGCATGAGGCGATGGATGAAATCCGGCATGTCCAGTATGGGTTGGTGCTGGTGCTCGTCACTCTGGTTCTGCTGTTGAATTTGGCAGCTATCCTGATGCGGGCACGGGTCGCGAAGCGGTTGAGAGGATGAGGTGAATTATGAATCGGGTTGAACATAGAATGGATAAGGGACGACAGGCCGCATGGGGCGAGTGCGTATCGGGATCGGATCGAATCCCCGATGCTGCCCATGTGCAAGCGCTCGGATTTTCTGTGTATTATCGGGCGAATCATGCGGTTAAATCGGTTTCCTTGAATTTTGTCAAAGGTTGTGTCACGGCCATCATTGGCCCGAGCGGTTGCGGTAAAAGCACCTTGCTCAGGGCTGTCAACCGGATGAACGACCTGGTTCCCGGTTGCCGGGCGGACGGGGAGTTGCTTTTCGACGGACTGAATATATATTCGCCCAATATCGATGTGGTGACATTGAGGCGGCGCGTGGGAATGGTATTCCAGAAGCCGAACCCGTTCCCGAAAACGGTGTTTGACAACGTGGCCTACGGGCCACGCCTGCACCGGCAGGTCAACCCCGGCGAATTGGCGGAGATTGTCGAGCGTAGTTTGACGGACGCGGCGTTGTGGGATGAGGTCAAAGATCGCCTGCACCAGAATGCGCTGGGGTTGTCCGGTGGGCAACAGCAGCGGCTGTGCATTGCACGGGCGCTTGCGGTGGATCCCGAGATTCTGCTAATGGATGAACCTACCTCGGCGTTGGATCCGCGTGCCACCTTGAGAATTGAGGATCTGATCGATGACCTGAGGGGCAAATACACAATCATCATTGTGACCCATAATATGCAGCAGGCCGCCAGGGTTTCGGACTTTACAGCCTTTATGTATGAGGGATCATTGATTGAGTATGGACAGACCACGGCGATGTTTACCCAGCCGAAGGAAAAACAGACTGAAGATTACATCACCGGCCGGTTCGGGTAAGGAGAATAAAATGAGAGTTCATTTCCAGCGTGAGATTGACAAACTGAAACGGCAGATCCTTGAGATGAGCGCCGATGTGGAGGAGGCGGTCTCGGATGCTGTGCAGGCGGTGGAAAGCCGCGATGTGGCTCTGGCGAAAGCCGTTGTGGAGCATGAGAACCAAACCAACGCCCGGGACGTGGATGTGGAGGAGGAGTGCCTGAAAATCCTGGCGTTGCATCAGCCCGTGGCGGCGGATCTTCGCTATCTGGTTGCCGTGCTGAAGATCAACCATGATCTTGAGCGAATTGGCGATCTGGCGGCCCACATTGCACAGGGTGCGCTACTGTTGTGCGAGATGCCCCCGGTTGATATTCCTTTGCAATTAGGAGAGATGGCCGCGAAGTCGCAGCAAATGCTGAAGAAGGTGCTGGACGCCTTTGTCAATGTGGATATCGTTGCGGCGCGAGAAACCCGCCTCGCAGATTCCGATCTTGACGCCTTGAACCGGGCGATGGCCGCACGCCTGAAGGGTGAAATCACCCGCCGTCCTGAACTGCTCGAACCCCTGCTCAAGCTGATGCATATCGCCCGTCATCTGGAACGGATTGGCGACCATGCGACCAACATTGCCGAGGATTTGATCTACCTGATTGAAGGGAAAATTGTGCGGCATACCAGCGCGAGACAGTCCTAACCGAATTCTAACACAATTCTCATGGCCTTTTTGGCCTGATACTCCTACCTTTCTCTTTCGTTTATCGAAATCAAACGAAGGAGAAATACATGAGGACTGTTTTGAGAATCATCGGGTTGACGTTGATGGCGGGTGTGGTCGGATTGGTGGGCTGCGGAAAGTCCCGGGAAAACCTGACGATGGCCGGTTCGACGGCATTTCAGCCTTTCGCGGAAAAACTTGCGGAACAATACATGCCCACACATCCGGCGGTGTCCATTACCGTTCAAGGAGGTGGCTCTTCGTTGGGGATCCAGTCCGCTCTGTCCGGAGCTGCCCAGATCGGCATGGCAGACCTCGTGAAACTACCCCCGGACGCTGCTGCGCTCAATAGCATTGTGGCGGCACGGGACGGTATCGCAGTGGTTCTCAACCCCGCCAACACGGTTGGAGCACTGACTCTTGACCAGGTTCGGGATATTTTCTGTGGCAAGATCAGAAATTGGAAGGATGTGGGAGGCCTCGACCATCCCATCGCCGTAATCTCACGCGAAGCGGGATCGGGAACACGCTCCTCATTCGAGCAGATTGTCGGGAATGTCAAATTGTCCGGCGATGCCCTGATTCAGGATTCCAACGGGACGATCCGGGAGACGGTGGCAAACGATGCCAATGCCATTGGCTATCTTTCCCACGGGCTGGTGAACGACAAGATCAAGGCGGCGACAGTGGATGGATTATCGTGTACGGAAGAGAATATCATGGCCGGAACCTATAAGCTGGTCCGCCCCGTTTTCCTGTTGACCAAAGCCGACGCGAGCCCCGCATGCCGGGCTTTTCTGGATTATGTCCTGTCGCCGGAAGGCCAGGAGTTGATCCATAAGAAAGGGCTGATTCGGGCGAAGTAAGATCAGGAATGAAACTCACCGGCGAAAAGATTGTTAAATACGCACTGATGGCCACGGCCTTTTCGGCACTTGCCAGCCTGTTGCTCATCGCCGTTTTTATCTTCAAGGAAGGCCTGCCCTTCATGTTTAAGGTTGGGCTGCGGGATTTTTTGTTTGCCTCCGAATGGAATCCGGAGGTCGGCAAATTCGGGATTTATCCAATGATTGTGGCCACGTTGTGGGTCACTTTCGGTGCCATGCTGATTGGTGCGCCGCTCGGAGTGGCAGGCGCGATTTTTCTGAATGAATTCGTTCCGAAATCCGTCATGAAGATTGTGAAGCCGACCATTGAGCTATTGGCGGGAATTCCCTCGGTGGTATTCGGGTTCATCGGTGTGATGGTTCTTGCGCCTTGGATCCGAGCAGCCTTGGGCGGCCCCGGTCTCTCCGTGCTGGCGGCCTCGGTGATCCTCGGGATTATGGTGTTGCCCACCGTGATCAGCATCTCCACTGACGCGATAGCTGCTGTCCCAAACTCCTACCGGGAGGGCGCTCTAGCGCTTGGCGCGACACGCTGGCAGAGCGTCCACATGGTTACCATAAAGGCTGCGCGGTCGGGGATCATTGCCAGCATTATCCTGGCGATGGGGCGTGCCCTGGGCGAAACGATGGCCGTGATCATGGTGGCCGGCAATACTGTGAAGGTTCCCCATGCAATTACGGATCCGGTTCGAACCCTCACGGCCAATATTGCACTGGAGATGGCAAATGCTACGGGAATGGCGCGGGAGGCGCTTTTCGCCACCGGTATTGTGCTGTTTATTGTGATTATGATCCTAAACGGTGTCGCCATGTCGGCCATTAAAGGGAGGACACGCAAGAAATGAGGATTGCCCCCAAATACACCCAGATGCTGGCGGTGGCCGTTCTCGGGGGCGCCACGGCGTTCACGGTGGTGGTGTTACTCTTCATCATTGTCTTTGTGCTCAGCAAGGGGCTTCCTGGGGTGAGCTCTGAATTCCTCTTTTCGGCGCCGAAGGATTCCGGGTTGTCCGGAGGGATATTTCCGATGCTGGTGGCGACATTTGTGCTGCCGTTGATGGCGATCATTATTGCCCTGCCATTGGGTGTGGGAACGGCCGTTTACCTTACGGAGTATACCCGTGAAACCCGGCTCACCCGGGTGCTGCGGTTCGGCACTGACTGCCTGGCCGGCATTCCCTCTATTATTTTTGGACTGTTCGGGTTCATCTTCTTTGTCGTAATGCTCAAAATGGGTTGGTGCCTGCTGTCCGGTTGCCTGACCCTGGCAATCATGGTGCTGCCAACGATCATCCGAACCGCCGAGGAGGCGATTCGTTCCGTTCCGAATTCCTACCGTGAGGTAAGTTATTCGTTGGGCGCCACGCGGTGGGAGACGGTCCTCAAAGTGGTGTTGCCGAACGCTTTGCCGGGGATTGTCACCGGGGTGATGCTGGGGATTGGGCGGTCTATTGGTGAGACGGCGGCGGTGATCTTCACGGCCGGATCGATATTGCCCCGGAGCATTCCCGTCTCGGTGTTTGAGCCGGTACGTACGCTGTCGGTTCATTTCTATATTTTGGCCCGCGAAGGTATTTCGAACGAAAAAGCCTACGCGGCTGCTGCCGTCCTGATTATCACCGTGCTGCTGGTGAATCTGGCGGCCTATGGCATGATGCATCGGTTTATTGCCAGGAGGTCCAGATGACTGCGAAGCTCCCCGGCAAATTAATCGTGCGTGATTTTCATGTGTTTCACGAGCGGACAGAGGCGCTGCGCGGGATCAATCTTGATATTCAAGCCAACCGGATACTTGGGATTATCGGCCCCGCAGGATCGGGGAAAACGACTTTCCTCAGAGCTTTGAACCGGTTGAATGATCTGGTGCCCGAGATGCATGTCGAGGGTCAGGTATTGCTGGACGGACAGGACATTTACCACCCGTCCTTCGATGTCGTGTCCTTGCGGAAACGCGTCGGGATGCTGTTCGCCCTCCCGGTGGCGCTGCCGATGAGCATCTTTGAAAATGTGGTCTACGGGCCGAGGTTATCGGGCGTGCGTGACCGCGTCCGCTTGAATGAGATTGTGGAGCGCAGCCTCAAGGCGGCGTTTATGTGGGACGAGGTAAAGGATCGGCTCCAGATGTCGGGGCTCCGGTTGTCCGGCGGCCAACAGCAACGGCTGTGTCTGGCGCGGGTTCTGGCCATGGAGGAAGTGGAGGTCATTCTGCTGGATGAACCCTGCTCGGGACTGGATCCCATCTCAACAGCCAAGATCGAGGAGGCGCTCACGGTCCTTAAGTCGCTGTACACTATCATTCTCGTTACCAACAATACCAAACAGGCGGCTCGGGTGGCGGATAATACAGCCTTTTTCCTGACAGGTGAGATGGTGGAATATGGAAATACCGAGCAGATATTTACCGTGCCGCGTGATGCCCGGACCAACGACTATGTGACAGGCAGGTTTGGATGAAACCGGAAATGGTTATTACAGTTAAAGATCTGAATCTCTATTACGGGGATTTTCATGCCCTCAAGGCCGTGCCCATGGAGGTGAAGCGCCACCACATCACCGCCCTGATCGGGCCGTCGGGGTGTGGAAAATCAACGCTGCTTCGCACCCTGAACAGGATGAATGATACGATTCCCAGCGTTCGTGTGACCGGCACAGTCTTGCTCGACGGCTGCAATATCTATTCGCCGGGAACGGACGTGTGCGAGTTGCGAAAACGGGTGGGTATGGTGTTTCAGCGCCCGAATCCATTCCCCCTATCGATTTATGACAATGTGGCCTTCGGGCTGAGGGTGGCGGGGATCACTGACCGGCACCGCGTCGAGGGAATTGTTGAGCGCAGTCTAAAAGGCGCCTGGCTGTGGGATCACTTGAAAGACAAGTTGGATCAGTCCGCGCTGGAATTGCCGCTGGATCAGCAGCAGCGGCTCTGTGTGGCGAGGTTGCTAGCGGTAGAGCCGGAGGTCATCCTGATGGACGAGCCCTGCTCGGCGCTTGATCCACTTTCAACCGCCCGGATAGAGGAGTTGATGCTTGATCTCAAGGCGCAGTACACCATCGTGATTGTGACTCACAATATGCAGCAGGCGGCACGTATATCCGACTATTCCGGTTACATGTTGCTTGGCGAAATGATAGAATTCGGTGTGACAGCCGGAATCTTTACGAGTCCGCGGGACAAACGGACACAGGATTATGTCAGCGGGCGATACGGTTGAAAGGACACTACAATGGAACGGCATTTTGACGAGAACTTACAGGCGTTGAAACATCAGCTTATCAAGATGAGCGCCATGTCGGAGGTGATGATCTCCGATGCGGTGAAGTCCCTGGTGGAAAGAAATCAGGCGATGTTCGCGCCGGTATGGCAGCGGGAGGAACAAGTCAATCAACTCCAGATCGAGATTGACGAGACCTGCCTGACGTTGATTGCCCTGCATCAGCCGGCGGCGGGGGATTTGCGGTTCATCATGGGGGCGGCCAAGACCAATGCTGAACTGGAACGGCTGGCGGATGAGGCGGTCAATATTGTTCAGAAATCCGAGCATTTGTTGAAAGAGCCGCCGCTGAAGTCATTTGAAATCATTCCGGAGATGGCTGTGATTGCTCAGGGGATGGTGTGTGATAGTCTTCACTCCTTTGTGAACCGCAATGTGGCTCTTGCGCGGGAGGTGTTGTTGCGTGACGACCGTTTGGATGAGTTGAGAAATATGATCTCAGCGGAATTGTCGGCGTTTATGGTCAGGGATCCAGGCTCCGTATCGCGAGCGCTGGATTTGCTCCTGATCTCCCGCTATCTAGAGCGAATCGGCGATCACGCTACCAATATTGCCGAGATAACTATTTTTGTCGTCGAAGGTCGTGATGTCCGACATCACTCGGATCACAAGGTCCGTCAGGCTTCCTCCCGCTGACACCTTTTTGGGGTTAAGGCTTTCGTCGCGGGTGGGAGGTGCTTTGGACGATTTCGCGGAGAACGGTGCGGTATCCCTTTTTGCCTTCCTCGATCTCCTGGGTTACTTCGCGCACAATCGTCCGGGTGCCTTTTTGGGGAGGCTTGGTGACGGTGAATTCATGGGCGCCGATCCGGATCACATCGCCCGCTTTTAGCACAGCGACCAGAACCCTGACGCCATTGACGTAGATGCCGTTACGGGAATTGAGATCCTTGATAACGTAATCCGTGTCCCATGGCTTGATCTCGGCATGAATTCGGGAAATCCGGGTTTCAGGGATGCAGATATCCGCTTCCGGTGTGCGCCCGAACGTGACAGAAGAACGTCCGGTCAAAAGCACTTCATGTCGTTCGCCATCTACATTAATAAATTCCAGAAACATAAATTGCCTCCCCGTCTTTGATGCTTGGTACTCATATCAAATTCTTCCCTTGATCGCCATTGGAATTCCCGCAATCACAAAGACGACGCTGTCTGCGATGATGGCTAGATCCTGATTCAGCCGACCTTGCAGATCCCTGAACTTGCGGCCGAGCGGGGTCTCGGGAACGATGCCCATGCCGACTTCATTGCTGACGATAATGACTCCAGTTGGGCTTGTCTTCAAGGCGGTGATTAATTCGTCCTGCCGGGGTCTTACGGTGGGTTCGCCTTCTTTTAGCAAGACGTTGGTTAGCCAGAGTGTGGCGCAGTCGAGCAGGACGCCATCCCGTGGTGGCGCGGGAGCAAGAATCAGCCGTGCCACGTCCAGTGTTTCCTCGGCGCATCCCCAGTGGAGACCTCGTTGCGCGCGGTGTAGTTTCACCCGATCCGCCATTTCGCGATCCAGGGTTTCAGCGGTCGCCAGATAGAGAGGGTGTTTCCACATCTGTTCGGCAAGCGTCTGGGCATAAGCGCTTTTGCCGCTACGGGCACCGCCGAGAACTAGGACGATCCGGCGTCCTTTATCCTGCAGGTTTTGAGGGAGTGTTATAGGCATTCTTCCAGTCTTTTAATTGATGAGACCGTATCATCATATCCGAATGTCTCCAACGTCAAGACTCCGTTATAGAACTTGATGGCCTTGAGGAATTCCTGCACGAGGGGTGCGGGAGTCAACTCCAGGGAATAATGACGGGACGTGTTATTTGAGCCATACAAGTGGATGATGCGGGTTCGCTGCAGCCATTGGTTTACGTGATCTCTCCAGTCATAGTTCATTTGGAGGAGATGGCCGAAATCCAGACAGGTGCTAAACGGCATTTCGGTGAGGATGGGATCACACCACTCAAAAGGATACCCGAGATTCTCAACGCAAATGCGAGTCGGATCATCCGCGATTCCGGCGAGCACGCGCAAAAGGGGTGTTATGTTGCGGTGCCAGGCTTCCCGCTGGATCGGCGACGCGGTTGGCTCAATGCCATCAATGTGCAGAATCCAGCCGTATGGTGTCAGGGGGCGGCACAGTTCGATGATATGCAGGGCCGTGCTGAGGGCGTTTTCCCGTTCCTCGCGATTCGGGCTGCCCAGCGCCTTATCTGTTGGAAAATGGATGGTGTAAGTCAGATCGTGTGTGATGGCAAGTTGCCTCAGCTCCTCGATTTCACACGCTTTAGGGAGAGTCGAGAGATCGTGTGACTCAAAGAAAACGAGCTCAATGTCATCCACGAAAGGAGCCAGTGCACGGACATTTGCAGTGATGTCAGCAGGATGCACATAGGATGTGACGCCCAGACGGAAAGACCTGTTCCGGGAGAGAAAGGGCAGTGGCGGGAATTGGTTCATGGTCGTCCTCGACGATATTTGATGATTCGAACCGTTTCCAGCGTTACCAGTCCACCGCACTCCGCCTGATCGAGAAGTTGGTCAATTGCGGGGAGAATGGCGTTGATCCTGGCCTCCGTATCCACGATTTCGACTACGACCGGAAGGTCGGCGGAGAGATCAAGAATGCGGGTTGAGCGGAAATGGCTGGAAGAGCCGTATGACATCAGGCCTCGTAGAACTGTGGCGCCGGCCAACCCGGCCTCCCGGCACATCTTCACTATCACCTCATGGAGACAAGAATGCTGATGGCGGTCCCCTTCACCGATAAATATTCTCAATAGTTTCGCTTCGGTATCCGGTTGCATAATCTCCTCCAATCCCTCGCTTCTTATGTTTTTTCCAGCACCTTGATCATCATCATTCCCAGGAAATAAGCGGCCAGGGCTCCAAAAAAAGTGCCGTTTAGGTAGATGACGGCATGCAGCCATTCGCCATCCTTAACCATTTGAACAAGTTCATAAATGAGCGAGGAAAGGGTCGTGAAGCCCCCGCAAAACCCTGTGGCTAGGAAAAGGCGGGTCGAGGGCGAAAGCAGTTCTGTGCCAGCAGCAAGCTGGCTAACCGCCCCGATAATCAGGCAACCGGAGATGTTAGACGCCAGTGTTCCCCAAGGTAGACTGGCGGCGGGATAACTCATGAATAAGGTAAACCCATACCGGCACAGACTGCCGACAAGTCCACCCGCACCCACCCATAAAAATGGCAATAGTCCGTTCATTCTCTTTCATCCATTATATTCATGACCTTTACTGGGGTTCCTTCTTCCACCATGCTGGCCAATGTGGTGATGTCCCAGTTTGTCAGGCGGAAACAACCGTGTGATTCCCGGCGTCCAATTGTTTCAGGGTGAGGCGTTCCGTGCATTCCGAAGCCTGTGGCGCTCAGGGTCAGCCAATACACTCCCACGGGGTTATTGGGGCCTGGGGGGATGATCAGTTTCCGGGAAATTTCCTGGGCGCGCGGGGACTCCGGGAAGTTGGCGGGATCGAAGGTATAATTGGGATTTGGGGCGAAACTGACGAGGGTTAGATCACCTGAGGGAACCTTGTTGAGTTTTCTGGCAATGGAGCAGGGGAACGAGGCGATCAGGACATCATTGGTGTTGAACGCCCGAACCCGGAAGGCTCCGCAATCCACCTCGAGACGTGCGGCCGTGATGGACCAGTCTGAGTCGCGGGTATTCGGCACGATGAGGGAGGTTCCGACGGTGACGGTCTGCCAATTGGTGATGGATGAATTCAGATGCTTCAGAAAAACAGGGGAAACATGGAACTGTTCCGACAGCGCCTCCTCCAGGCTTTCGCAAGCCATGGCGGGCACTTTGGCGGCTTCCAGCCAGTCGGCAGGAGCAGTACCCACATGCCCCATATCCTCTGCAGTGAGGATATGGGTGACCGTTGCCGGTTCCTGATCGGCGAGCAATTCCTTTCGCGCCTTCGAGATCGATAGATTTTGACTTCGCGCGTAATCCTTGAGCGCCATGCTGGTTTTCGTGCCCTCCCGGCCATCTACCAAGCCGACTCCGAAGCCGTTCCGATCCAGTGCGGCTTGAAGGGCAGCCATCTGCATGAGAGTGGCAGAGTCCCTAATCATGGCACCCCCTTCAGCGTTCGTGTTCCGCTCCCGGATGGGTGCGGGGGCAAGCTGCTCGGAACGGGTCACGAGAGCGGTTGATACCTTGATGGGCACCGGTCCTTGGGCAGAGAACGCCACAACCGCCCAGCCGCTCAACACAAATAGCGTGGAGTGACGTCTCAATCTGACTCCTGTTACAAATGGCTGAGCGAGACTTTTCCAATCGGGTAGACATTGAAGCCGATCTCAAATAGTTCCTTGTGGTTCAGGCAGTTTCGACCGTCGAAGATAAAGGCGGGTTTGACCATGCTGGCATAGATTTTTCTGTAATCCAGCGTTTTGTATTCCTCCCAGTCCGTTGCCACGGCTAGGGCATGAGCGCCTGCTGCAGCCTTGTAGGGGTCGGGCTCATAGGCAATTTTATCGCCCAGATCAGCGAGATCTTTTCTAGCATTATCCAGAGCCTTCGGATCCGTTACGACCGTGGCGGCTCGCTCATCCACTAGAAAACGGCAGACACGGATGGCAGGACTTTCGCGCGTGTCGCCCGTATCGGCTTTGAAGGCGAATCCCAAAACGGCTATCCGTTTTCCGGCCACCGTATTAAACATGGCGGAAATCATCTTCCGGACAAACCGGTCTTCCTGATATTCGTTCATAGTCACCACCTGCTCCCAATAGTCCGCCACTTCCGTAAGGCCATAACTCTGACAGAGGTAGACCAGATTCAGGATATCCTTTTTGAAGCAGGAGCCACCGAAGCCCACGCTGGCATTTAGAAAGCGGGATCCGATACGGGCATCCATTCCGACGGCGCGGGCCACCTCGCTGACATCCGCCTCGGTTCGCTCGCATAGTGCGGACAGGCTGTTAATGGAGCTGATGCGCTGGGCCAGGAAGGCATTGGCCGCCAGTTTTGACAACTCGCTGGACCACACGCTGGTGGTCAGGATGCGGTTTCGCGGCACCCAATGGGCATAGACGTCTGCGAGCGCAGCTTGGGCGCGGCGCCCAGTGTCGGTGGCATGCCCGCCGATAAGTACACGGTCGGGATTCTCAAGATCCTTGACGGCGGTACCCTCGGCTAGGAATTCAGGGTTAGAGAGCACCTCGAAGTGGACCGTCTTATTGCCTGAATGAAGAATCCGTTCCATGGCTTCGGCCGTGCGGACAGGCAACGTGCTTTTCTCCACCACAATTTTATCCGAGGTGGAGTTGGCCTTGATTTCGCGCGCCGTTTTTTCCCAATATTGAAGATCCGCAGCACGACCAGCTCCCTGGCCGAACATCTTAGTAGGGGTATTGACGCTGACAAAAATGATGTCGGCATCTCGGATGCCCTGAGCCACATCCGTGGAAAAGAAAAGGTTTTTGTTGAGAGAGGCCTGCACCAGTTCTCCCAAGCCGGGCTCATAGATGGGAAGTTGATCCGACTGCCATGCCTTGATACGGGCGGCGTCAATATCCACGACAATCACGCGGGTGCCGGGGCATTTTCGGGCGATCATCGCCATCGTAGGACCGCCGACATAACCTGCGCCAATACAAAGAATGGTTTTCATAAATTATCTCTCCCGTAATGCAAAATGGGATACTAGCAAAAGCTGACGGCGAGGCAATCTTTAGTCGGCTAGACTGACTAGCCACTATTTTAAGGATTTCTATTTGACAGAAAAATAGATGCGGTGCATAGTTGGCTCATTAACAACCCGTTTTGGCCAGAGGATAGACATGGATAAAGCCTTGAAATTCTTGGTAGTGGCGTTATTTGTATTGAGCATTGCTGCCGTGATATTTGAGTTTCAACTTTACGGACAGCGGGAAACGCTGAAAGGCCGAACCAACAAACTTTCCGACTATGTCGTCAAGATTGCAGGGACTGTTGAACTCCCTCCGGCCACTATTACTGATCTGGCCGTAAGTGAAAACATTCCCCGACTGATTGTTGCCAAGGAACAGCTCAAACAGTATTTCAAAATGGGCGATGACGGAAAACCCTCTACGGTCACGACGGGGGTGGGCACGATGGATGATGTGCTCAATACGATATTGAATAACGCTGATCGGCAGCATGTACGGCTGAATGACACACGCGGAGAATTGACTCAGACCCGAACCACGCTGGGCGGCACCAGTAACCTCCTTTTGAAGACGGAGGGTATTTTGGGTAGTACCAGCAATCTTCTGGTGCGGACAGAGCAAGAGCTGGCTGATGCCCGGCAGGATATTGAGAAGAAAAAAACAGAAATAGAAGGATTGAACGGTCAAGTCGAAGCTGGCAAGGCTGATATTGAAAAGAAAGCTGGTGAGATCGCGAAATTGACCGAGAAGGTCAGTGATTGTGAATCCAAGATTGATGCCGGAAAGCGGTATATCGAAAAGATTCAGAAGGAGCTCAAGGTTTGTCAGGGACAGTTTGACACCAACTCGGTCGTCAGAGGACTGCAGGGACAGATTACGGTTGTGAATTCGAATTGGAATTTTGTGGTCATCGATGTCCTCCCCGAGTCTTCAATGATCCCGATGACCGATCTTACCGTCCAGCGTGGAGATCAACTCATTGGGAAAGTCAGAATTTCCGAGATAAGGAAAGACCAGCGGATCGCAGTGGGTGAAGTGCTTCCCGAATTCCAGCAGTTGATGCCTGCTAAGGGTGACAACGTCTTTTACTGAAAAGGGCAAGCTTGTAGGGGGCTGATGCGCCTGATAATATTTCTCCTTATGATCTGCTTGCTTTTGCTGGCAGGCGGATGTGCCACAGAGAGTGATTCCAATATGCCTTGGAGCACCCCGCAGGCATGGGAAGGGGCTCCTGGAATCCCCGGCTTTTCGCCACCCGGGCGGTAACGGCGCTGATCGACTGACTTCTGGTTTCTATTTTCCGGTTACTTGTGTAGTAATCCCTTTGCGATCATGACTTCGGCGATCTGGATAGCGTTTTGGGCGGCGCCTTTCCAAATGTTGTCGCCTGCACACCATAGAACCAATCCGTTTTCGATGCTTTGATCCTTCCGGATTCGGCCGACGAGTACATCGTACTGCCCCGATGCGTCTATTGGCATCGGGTAGGCGGCCTTCTTGGGTTCATCCACCACTCGAACACCAGGCGTATTCGAGAGCAGCGTTCGCGCCTCTTCAGGCGAAAGGGGTTTCTCAAGTTCGATGTTGAGCGCGATGCTGTGGCCGTTAAATACCGGTACGCGAACGCAGGTTGTGGCCACCCGGATCGAGGCGTCCAGGATCTTGTGGGTTTCCTTTCGCATCTTGATTTCTTCGGTTGTTTCGCCCGAATCATCCTTGAATGAGCCGACACTAGGGATCAGGTTGAAGGCAATCGGGTGCGGATAGACGCTCATGGAAAGGGGGTGATGGGACACCCAGGCCTTGGTCTGTGTCTCCAACTCAGTGACCGCGGCGCTACCCGTGCCCGAGACAGCCTGATAAGTGCTGGCGATCAGGCGTTTGATCCGGGCGGCCTTATGAATGGCCACCAGCGGCATCAACGCAATGATGGTACTGCAGTTGGGATTGGCAATGAATCCCTGGTGCTGACTCAGGGCTTCGGAATTGATTTCGGGTATGACCAGCGGAACACGCGGATCCATGCGGAAATCATCCCCGTTATCCACGACAATACAACCGCGCTTAACGGCTTCCCAACCCAGGGTCTGTGAAGCCCCTTTGGCGCCTTCCGTTCCTGCGAAAAAGGCGAAATCCATTCCGGTGAAGGCTTCGGGTGCGGCGACTTTCACGGGATAACTCTCTCCGTCGATCACTTCGGTCCGTTCACTTCGAGCCAGAATCGTCAGGGATTGAACGGGGAAGTTACGTTTCTTGAGCAGGCGAATCATTTCAGTTCCGACCGCCCCGATGCCGACTACACAAACATTGTACTTTTTCATGATTTTGTCTCTTTCTGGGCGGGGATGCTACCCAAGACAGGCGGGGGGAGTCCAGTAATCTTTGAAAGGAATTTTACTTTTTTGGGTAGAGGGAATAGGTATGATGCCCCGCGTGCGTTTAAGGAAAATAAATTTAATGGATTCCACGGGGTTTATTCTGCGTCAATCCTATTTATCATTTCTCCGGAACAAAGGGCTGGAGAAGGCCACTGTGCTTGCATTTAACAGTTTATTCGCTCTTTTTCCACTGATGCTCCTTCTTTTGTTCGTGGTCGGACGTTACATGGCTTCCTCCCGGGAGATGATGGACGGGATTGAACGGGTCGTGTCGCAGATGATGCCCATGTTTAGTAAGGTCGTTATTCACGAGATCGAAGGACTTTCAATCAATCGAACATGGGGATGGGTCAGTGTCGTGCTGTTACTGTGGGGGGTGACGCCCCTTGCGGCCACCATTCGCGGGGCGTTTGACCAGATCTACAAACGGGATCGGGCGCTGCCGTTTTTCAAGGAAAAACTTCTGGATGGACTGGCTGTCTTCCTGATGCTGATCATGCTGTTTCTTCTTGTGGCAGGTGAGCTTTCCTATGCGGTGGTCGGCGCTGTTATCGCCGGAAAAATGCCGCTTGTGTTGAGATTGACCGACATAGTCGTTCCCGTGCTGGTTACGGTGGCGTTTCTCTCCATCATTCATTATGTCTTCGCGCCCGTGCGTTTGCGGATGCCGGCCGTTTTGGTGGGCGGGATGGTCACGGCGATCCTGCTCGGGTTGATGGGGCCCGTGTTTACAGCGATCATGAAATTCAATCCCGACTATGGGTATGCCTTCGGGTCTCTTAAGGCCGTGTTCCTTCTCATGATCTGGATTTATTACGCGTTTGTTGCCATTTTGGCAGGCATTGAGGTGGCTGCCTGCATTCATTGGCGGGAGGCTATCCTGGTGCGGGAGCTATTTGTGTCTCCCGAAAAGCGGCACAAATATGCGCAGCGTCTCAGCCGGTACCGGCAGGGATACGAGGAAAATCATGTGGTGTTCAATGAAGGCGATTCAGGCGATTCCATGTTTTACATTATCTCCGGGGCGGTGAGACTGACCCGGGGGGCGCAAGTACTCCGGGTCATGAGAGAAGGCGAGTATTTTGGCGAAATGGCGATGCTCCTGAAGGCGAACCGTTCGGCAACGGCCGTTGTGAGTGAGCCGGATACGCAGCTTGTGGCCATATCGGCAGCCAACATGGATGCCGTTCTCCGCCAGAATCCTGACGTTCTTCTCGCCCTGCTGGAGGAAATGGCCCATCGCCTGAAGAGTACCGATGAAATGCTCCCGCCCTCGTAATTCGCTGCGTAAAATCTTATCTTTTGTCATTCTGGGTTTCTGGCATAATGAGGCAAATTTAACACAGGAGAATTCTCAATATGGCGGTTAATTTTGTGCAACGGATTGATGATGGGGTAAAAATTCAGAATGTCCTGGCCAGTGTTTCGGATAAGGCCGGCTTGGATCGGTTTGTTCCGGCGCTGCTGAAGATCAACCCGGCGGTGAGATTCTATTCCACCGGAGGAACGTTCACGGCTTTGCGCGAGATCTTGGGCGGGGATTCAAAGAATCTGGTCTCCGTGTCCGATTATACCGGCCAGCCCGAGATGCAGGGTGGCCTGGTAAAGACTTTGGATTTCAAGATATATCTTGGCTTGTTGAGCGAGACCCATAATCCGGCCCATGCCGATGACCTCAAGCGAACCCACGCCGTGGCGATTGATATGGTGATCGTCAACCTTTACCCCTTTGTCCAAACGATTGCGAAATTGGATGCCACCCCAGAGATTGCCAGGGCCAACATCGACATCGGCGGCCCCTGTATGGTTCGCGCCTCGGCGAAGAATTTTCTGCGCGTGGCCTCGGTGACCGATCCGGCGGATTATGACGGCGTGATCAGGGAGTTGGAGGCCGGGAAGGGCGTGCTTTCGCTGAAGACCCGGTTCGGATTGGCCCAGAAGGCGTTTTCGCATACGGCGGCCTATGATTTGGCCATATCCACTTATCTTAAAGGGAAAAGCTATGACGAGGTCAAGGCCTGTTATCAAGTCTAAGGATGTGATCTATGTTTGAGTTAAGTGTCAAAACGCATTTTTCAGCCGCACACCGTCTTGTGGGGTATCAGGGCGCCTGCGCCAATCTGCACGGCCACAATTGGGATGTGGAATTATTCCTCCGGGGAGAAAACGTCAATGACTTAGGCATGTTGGTGGATTTTCGGGACATAAAAGCCGCGATCAAGGAGGTCATGAAAGAGGTTGATCACTGTGACCTGAATCAGTTGCCAGTATTCCTGAGGGACAATCCCACCTCTGAACATTTGGCCCGCTATTTGCATGCGAAACTGGGTGGGCTTCTTAACAATCCGCGACACCGGGTTTTCAAGGTGACGGTTTGCGAAACACCGGGTACCACGGCGAGCTATTGGGATGAAGCGTAAGTCCATCTTTGTAACCGAGGTCTTCACGTCCATTCAGGGGGAATCCACATGGGCGGGGTATCCCTGTTTTTTTATCCGTTTAAGCGGCTGTAATTTGCGTTGCCGATATTGCGACTCGAAGCATTCCTACCCGCAGGGGCGGAAAACCCCCATCTCTGCGCTGATTATGAAATTTGCCGCCAGTTCCGCTGCCATCGCCGAGATTACCGGCGGCGAGCCTTTGGCGCAGGCGGGGTTTCAGGAACTGGCGTTGGGTCTTCGTGATCGGGGGGGCGGGCGTCCGGTACTCGTGGAGACTAACGGGAGCCAGAATATTTCCGCCGTTCCCGATGGGGTGATTGTCGTCATGGATATGAAATGTCCCGACAGCGGGGAATCCGCAAAAATGGATCTGGGCAATCTAAATCGCCTGCGTCCGTATGATGAGGTGAAATTTGTGATTTCCAGCCGCCGTGATTTTGTCTGGGCCCGGCGAATGGTGGTGAAGCATGACCTCCCCGGCAGGTGTCATGCCGTATTGTTCAGTCCTGCCCATGAACGGGTGTCGGCGGCCACGCTGGCATCATGGGTGCTGGATTCGGGCATGCCAGTGCGGGTGCAGGTGCAACTGCACAAGGTCGTGGGGTTGCCATGAGCCATTCCCCCCCAGCCTTGAGCTGTGTGGATAAAGCCGTGGTTTTGCTATCCGGTGGGCTGGACTCATCCACATTGCTCCACTATGTCATCCAGCGGCTTGGGGCGCGGGAGGTTTACGCCCTGTCCTTTCATTACGGGCAGAAACACCGGCGTGAGTTGGAATCGGCGGCCTGGCAGGCGAAGGCCGCACAGGTCAAGGCGCACGATGTTGTGGATATGGGTTTCTTTGGCGCCTTGATCCCCGGCGGTTCAGCCCTGACCGATGCGGCCCTGGCTATTTGCCCATTGGCCGATCTGGCGGCATCCGATTTAACCCAGCCCCCCACCTACGTTCCCAACCGTAACATGATGCTGCTTTCTGTGGCGGCCGCCTACGCGGAGGCGAGGGGTGTCACGGCGCTATTCTACGGCGCGCAAACCCAGGACAGTTATGGGTATTGGGACTGCACTCCCGAGTTTCTAGAAAAAATCAATACCGTGCTGGCGCTGAATCGGCGCACCCCAGTCACTGTGGTGGCGCCTTTTGTAGGTTGGCGCAAAGCGGATGAAATCCGGATCGGGTTGGAATTGGGCGTGGATTATGCCCATACCTGGACGTGTTATCGGGGTGGCTATACACCCTGTGGCGAATGCCCTTCCTGCACGGAACGCGCGGCCGCTTTTCAGGAAATTGGAGTTTCGGACCCGCTTAGTTTCACGGGTTGAGCACCGCCTGGAGCGCAGCCAATAGAACTTCGGGCTTATTTGTGGACAGACTCTGTTTTACACATTTTGCGATACTGGGCCGCGGTGTGGTACCCTGAATGCCGTTCAGGCGTTCATCATAAAGCACAATCGGGATGCCGCTCAAACTGGGCATAACCTCGATCAATCCGGCGACAGATGATCCATTAAGCCTTGGAAGGACTTCCTTCATGATTATTGCGTCGGGTTTTATACTGATGGCTTTATCGAGCACTTCGGGGCCCTTGTCAACAGGCACGACATCGTATCCCGCTGCCGCTAAAACCGACATAATATCCCTCGCAAGCAGGGGATCGTCTTCAGCAAGAAGCACCTTGATTATTTTGTCAGTTTGTTTGGGCTGTTTCTTTCTGTTGGCCGCGAGAATCTTGCGCATGGTGCGCACCAGGCGGGTTTCATCACAGGGTTTGGTGAGAAATCCGGCGACTGATACACTATCAAAGAAACTCTCCATCATCGATCGAGCCGTTAGCACAAGCACGGGATGGGTCGTTTTCCCTTCGGGAGTGGAAATCCGCTTTAAGAATCCAAGCCCACCCATGCCGGGCATACTAATATCCAGTATGATCAGATTCGGCTTGATGTCATCAAGCTGAGCGATCGCTTCTTCTCCACTGCGCGCGGTGATCACATTAAATTTTTCGCTCACGAGGTAATCTTTGAGAGAAATCAGCAAATGCTGCTCATCGTCCACCAGTAGAATCTTATCCATCGGTTCAGTCATAGTATAATCCTCCAGTTGCATCAAACATCCAGACGTTTTCGGCCCAGAACCAGTTCTTCAACGCACCCCCACAGTTCGTCCTCACTCCAGGATGGCAAAAGGCGGGGAATTAAGAAACCATCGAGGATTTCCTGCTTTGTGAGGCTTGGCTCCATATCTGTGATGGCCAAAATCGGCACACGAGCCATGGATTCCTCGCCTTTGATCATGGCGATCACGATGCCGCCATCCATTCCCTTTTGTATCCACTCAAGGATAATCAAGTCAGGGATTTCTTTTTGCATAGCCGAGTGGAGCGTTCCATTTAACAGTTTTCCTGTGACGACGCGGTATCCATAGTTTTTCATCTGGGTAGTCACCTTGCGTTCAACCTGATCATCCCCGCAAGCCAGCAAGACTAGCGGCGGCGCCGTAGCCGGTAGAGAGATGGATACCTGTGTGCCTTTGCGCATTCCGGCCGGGGGACTTGTCACTTGGATTCCCCCCCCATGCTGCGCCAACAGGTCTTTACAGATGGCCAGTCCCAACCCCGCGCCGCTAACATATTCCCCCACTCTGAAAAAACGCTCCGTAATGCGTGGAAGATCTTTTGCCTCAATCCCGATCCCACTGTCTATCACATCAAGAACATGCATACCCTTGAGCGCTTTACTGGGAGTGAGGCGCGCTTTAATCACGCCGCCTTTGATGTTGTATTTCATCGCATTTTTCACAATATTGAAAATAACTCGTTCAATTTTTTGTGGATCGCACTCACTAAACCCATGCGGGTCAACAGCGCTGTCAAGACTCAAGCCCTCCGCCTCAATCTGCATCCTCAAGGACTCGATCGTTCGCTGTGCAAACCGTCCGAAATTCACCTTGGCCAGATTCATGCGTAGGGTGTTCGATTCAATTCTGCTCATATCCAGAATGTCGTCTACCGTTCTCTGGAGCCTATGGCAATCTTCTCTGATCATGCTGAGGTAGGTTCGCCCTTGTTGATTCAAGGGACCGGCGATGCCCTTTTGCATGTTGCCGGCGATGTAGTTGATAGAGGAGAGAGGCGTTTTGAGTTCATGGGAAACATTGGAGACAAACTGTGTCTTTGCCCTGTCATGTTTTTGAAGTGTTTCGATCGCCGAGTTCAATTCCGCTTCAATACGTTTGCGTTCTGCGATCTCAAGCTTCAGTTCCTCGTTAATCCTTGTGCGTTCACGTACCTCCTGCTCGAGATCGTCATGAGCGGATTGGAGGGCATCCTCTGACTCTTTGCGCGCGCTGACATCCCGGATAAAGAAGCACAGATAAGTTTTCCCTGACAAATTGACTTTGCAGGTCGAAATCTCGGATGGCATCAGCGATCCGTCTTGCCGCGCGCATTCCGCCTGGATGAGGGTAAACCGGTCGTTTTGGAGATTCTCTTCGACTGTCAAAAGGACGTTCTCGGTCATGCCCATCACGATGTCCATGATTGCGCCCAACTTAAACTGTTCTCGAGAGTATAGAAATGACTGCGATGCCCTGACGTTGGCGTCAACTATTTTGCCATTGAGTTCCGTGAGAAAAGCGGAGTCGTAGACATTTTGAAACAGTTCGCTTAGATCGGCGTTCTGGATGGCGATCTCGCCGAATGTTTTTTGCTGCTGGCCGCCGGACTTGAGCGCGGCCCTGCCAACCGGAGTTCGCTTTTGTGCGTAAAAATCCGGCGGGATATCAATCCGCATCGTTTTGGAAGATTCATTTGTAACAGCCATAATTGTTTTCTATATGAAAAAACTGAGTTCAGTCCCAGCATAAAATCCATTCAATTGTTGTGATGTCTCCGCGAGGTTGACCCGTTACATCCGATTATTTGTTCCCCAGCACGACGGGGCTGGTGTATAGTAATAGCAATCAGGAGGTTCAATCCAGGGAGGGACGATGGTGCTGACACCGGAAGAATTGAGGGTGGTGGGCGTGTTGATGGAAAAGGAAGTGACCACGCCGGACTACTATCCCATGACGCTCAATGCGATTGTCAATGGCTGTAACCAGAAGAATTGTCGGGCTCCACTCACAGCCTATGATGAAGCCTTGGTTGCTGGTGCCTTGGATCGTTTGCGTTACGAAAAACTCCTCATATCTCTGGTCAGTGGGGCGGAGAGCCGGGTGCCCAAATATCGCCAGCGCTTGACCGAGCAGTTGGTGCTAACCCTGCCCGCCCATGCCGTGATGGCTGAACTGATCTTGCGGGGTACGCAAACAGTGGGGGAATTGCGCAGTCGCGCGGAACGGATGTGCGCCTTTTCCAGTCTGGACGAGATTCAGCAGGTGCTGAAGACCTTGACTGACCGTCCTGATGGTCCTCTGGTGATGCTGCTGCCACGTGTTGCGGGACATAAGGAAAACCGCTGGATGCACCTGTTGGGCGGGACGTCCGAGTCTGCTGAAAATAGTCCAGCGCCCGTGGCGTCGCGCTCATTGCAGGACCAGATTCAGCGCCATGACATCGAAATCGCCGCCTTGAGGGCTGAGGTTGAGCAATTGAAGTCCTTTATGGCGGAGTTCCAGACCCCGCATCGGGCTAGCAGTTGACGAAATTTGTGTCCATGGTACTTTCTTCGGAATAACGAAAAAGGGTAATAAGTTATGCAAAAAGAATCTTTTGATTTTCTGAAACAGGTTATCGGGGTGGCGAGTCCCTCCGGCTTCGAATGGCATGTTCAAGCGATTTTCAAAAAGCGCATGGAGGCGAGTTGTGATGAAGTCCGCGCCGATGTGCATGGCAATGTGATCGGCATCATCAATCCCGATGCTCCCGTGCGAGTCATGCTGTCGGGGCATTGCGATGAAATCGGCCTGATGATTGTGCATATTGAGGACCGCGGATTTTTGTCCTTTGCGGCTGTCGGGGGGATCGATCCCGCCGTCATTAGCGGTCAGCGGGTGAAGATTCATACGGCCAAAGGCGCGGTGTTTGGTGTGATCGGGAGAAAGCCGATCCATATGCTGGAGCCGGATGAGCGGGGGAAAGCGATCAAACTGCACGAGATGTGGATTGATATTGGCGCCAAGAACCGCAAGGAGGCGGCCAAGACGGTTCAAATCGGCGACTATGTGACAATTGATGTCGGCCTTGAGACCATGTTGAACAACCTGGTTGCCGGGCGCGGGTTTGACGATCGTGCGGGTGCCTTTGTGGTGGCCGAAACCCTGCGCCGACTGAAGGGCCGGAAGATCAAAGTAGGGGTTTATGGCGTGACCAGTGTCCAGGAGGAGATTGGTCTTCGCGGCGCTCGAACCAGCGCCTACGGGATCGATCCGCATGTCGGGATTGCGGTGGATGTCGGGTTTGCCTCGGATTACCCCGGTGGCGAAGTCAAGCGAACCGGAGAATGCAAACTGGGCAAGGGCCCTACGCTGCATCGTGGCCCCAACATCAATCCGGTATTGGCCCGGGTAATGGAGGCCGCCGCTAAAAAGAATAAGATACCTTTCCAGATCACAGCCGAACCCTCGGCAACGGGGACGGATGCAAATGCCATGCAGGTGAATCGATCCGGGGTGGCCGCCGCGCTGGTGAGCATTCCCAACCGGTATATGCATACCTCCGTGGAAGTGATCTCGCTGGACGATCTGGATAACTGCTCAAAGCTTCTTGCTGAATTTATTGCCGGAATGGATCCCCAGCAAAAATACATACCGGGCCTGTGAAAAGTGGTCTATTTGCGTGCGGCGCGGTCGCTGACCCAACGATGGATGGCTTCGCGCGTCTTTGCCCAAGTCTTTTCATCGGTTCGTTCCTTGAGGAAACGGTCGTATATCTCAAGGAAGGCGGTGGTAAAAGTGGATAAGGAAGTCATTCGCTCCTGAAACCGACTGATAGGTTCCAGCTTTTCGCCTTCCGGCAGTTTCAGGCCCCGGAAGATAAACTGATCGGCATCAAGCGTGACCTGCCACGTGTCCTGGCCACGGGCCAGTAGGAGGCGGGCTTTACGCAGTTTTTTGCCGCCCAGTAATGCAATTTTGGCCTCAACACTGATCTCCGGCGATCCGCGCCGCAAGACGATTTCATGAGCCCCCTGGCCCTCGAGAACAAAAGTGAGGGGACCTTCAATCATGATGGCGAAGTCGCCTCCCGAAGGGAGTTTGATCATGCCGCCACAGGTTTCGGAATAAAACCACAGCCAGGTGAGGAAATCCTGCCCCGCATTGTTGTCGACGGCATCATCCTTGCAGTCGGGTGAGAAACTTGAGGGGGCGATGTCGCGTACATCGAGATGCAGCCGCTTGGCGGCGGCATTTTGCGGGGTAGCGGGAATCAATCCGAACCCCATCGCTTCGCGGAAGCCCGCTTCGAGGGCATCCACTTGCTTGTCGGAGGTGGCTTCAACGTAGACATCCTGGCTATCCGGGAGATGAACCATGGCCATTCCTTTCAATTGCGGGGGCATGGTGGGTAGGAGTCGGGCCTCGATCTCTTTGCGGATTTCGCTACGAGTCTTTCGGTCCAATTCAGCACGGCCCTCGGCCATCATTCGGGCGAGTTCTTCCATTCTGCATTCGGCCCGGAGAAGCGATTCGGGAATCTTGCGCTCGGCACGCATTAAGGCAAGCCGAAGGTAACCCGCCCAGAGGGCCGTGTCTTGATTGATATTGGTGTCCAAGAGATGGCGCCCGGTGACCCATCCGTGAATGGGGGTTTCGCCAAGCGTTGTGATGGGAGGTGCGGCACGCCTGGCAAAACGTTGCACGCAATCCTTGGGTAACAACTGTTGGAGATAAAACATCCGGAAGGTCATACTTCCGCTTTCAAACGACATGGCGATTCTCCTTGGTGGGGCTAAGAGATCAGAGGTTCGTGGTCAGGGCATTAGGCGTAGCCGCGTTTCTGTAACTCGCGGGCAATGGACATTTGGAATTCCTGCACATCCTGTGCCGAAGGGCGATACCCCTTGTCTTTTGCGCCAAGCGCCAGTCGTCCGGCCTGATCGAGGGACCAGTTGGCCTTGACGCCATCCGAAAAGACAACCGTGCCACTCACCAATGCGCCGGGCAGGGTAAGTCGATCGACCTCGACACTGACTCCGCCAGCGCCTGCCGGGGGTTCAGGTGGAAGTGCTGGCATGTCATCATCGGCGTCAGCGGGTAACGATGCCGGTTCTGATGCCGGCGCAATGGGTTGCGAGGCCGCCGGACTTCTCACTTTGTCCTGAATACTGAGTCCCAATTCGATGATCAGAAATCGCACGTCCATATACGTCAGGTTCTGTTTACATTGATCGGTGAGGCGGCGTTGGATTTCCGAGAGGCCGCACCCTTCTTTAACCCATTGGTTCACAAGTGTTTTCTGTTCGTCATTCAGTTGCATGGTCAGACATCCCTTCAGCATTCTAAAAATGTGAACATGAGTATTTCAGAATCATCTTGGTGTGTCAATCGGGCGTGGTAATATGTGGCAGGTGCCGTGGAATATTATGACAACGAGATGGGAACATTTTGATCATCAGGCGGACATTGGAATTCGGGGCTATGGCCCCACGGTCGAAGCGGCATTTGAACAGGCTGGGTTGGCCGTTACCTCTGTAATGGTGCCTGTGGAGCGCGTGGCGGAGGATTCCCTCATTGTGGTACAGTGCGAAGCCCCAGATCTTGAGTTGTTGTTAGTAGACTGGCTGAATGGCATTCTTCGAGAAATGTCGGCGAAGAGAATGGTTTTTTCCCGGTTTCATGTAACCCTTGACGGAACCCGGTTGAGAGGGGAATTGTGGGGGGAGTTGATCAATAGCCAGCGACATGAACCGTCGGGCGAAGTCAAAGGGGCGAGTTATTATGAGGCCCGGGTGTGGCAGGATGAGGATGGCGGGTGGGTGGCGCAGTGTGTGGTGGATGTGTAGGTGCGGAGAAATAACCTATGGATAGGTCTACGCTGATCAGGAAATCAGAGTGGGCGTGGGAGATTCCCAAAACCGGACGGATGCTGGTTCCGGGGATCCTGTTTGCCTCCGATGCTTTGATTGACGAATTAGACAACAAGGTGAATGAACAACTTTCCAATGTCGCGGCTCTGCCGGGAATTGTGGGGGCTGCCTATGCCATGCCTGACGCCCATTGGGGATATGGGTTTCCCATTGGCGGGGTGGCCGCCTTTGATCCGAAAGAAGGCGGGGTCATTTCCGCGGGCGGGGTGGGCTTCGATATTTCGTGCGGGGTTCGAACCTTGTTGACGCCCTTTAATCGCTGTGATGTGGAGAGGATCAGAACCAAACTCGCCGATGAACTTTTTTATCATGTCCCCGCAGGGGTCGGTAGCACAAGCCGGTTGAACCTGACGAAAAGTGAAATGACCGCCATGTTGGCAGGGGGTGCCAGGTGGGCTGTTGAGCAGGGATTTGGGTTACCGGATGATGCGGAGCGCATTGAGTATTGTGGGCAGTGTGATGATGCCGATCCAGACGAGGTGTCGAAGGAGGCACGCCGCCGACAGGTTGAAGAAATGGGAACGCTGGGATCCGGAAACCACTATCTTGAACTTCAGGTGGTGACGGAAATAATGGAGGAATCAATTGCCAAGGCGTTCGGATTGGTTCGTAACGGAGTGGTGGTCAGCATTCACTGCGGATCGCGCGGTCTGGGTCATCAGGTGGCCACCGAATTCGCCCGGAGAATGGTTATGGAGGCGGCTGAATATGGGATCCGCGTTAATGACCGGGAACTGGCTTCAGTCCCTGCTTATTCTCCGCCGGGGAAGGCCTATTATGGCGCCATGCGGGCGGCGGCAAATTGTGCGTTGGCCAACCGACAGATTCTGTCCCATTTTGTGAGGGAAGTGTTTAAACGGGTTGCTGGAGAAGATCCCCTTCGCCTGTTGTACGATGTTTCGCATAACCTCTGTTCGCTGGAGGAGCATGAGGTGGATGGTAAACTGAAGCGGCTATATGTGCATCGGAAAGGCGCAACACGCGCGTTGGGACCGGGGCATTCGGATCTTCCGGTCTGCTACCAGAAAACGGGGCAACCGGTGTTGGTTGGAGGGACGATGGGGACAGCGTCATACATTCTGGCGGGTACAGCGGGAGGGGATCGATTGGCGTTTAGCTCTGCCTGTCACGGGGCGGGGCGAAGCCAGAGTCGCAGCCAGGCTATGAAGCAATATCGAGGGGAAGATGTTATTGAAAAGCTAAAACGGCGAAATATAACCATCAAGGCGCGATCCTTTCGCGGGGTAGCCGAGGAAGCGCCTGCGGCTTACAAGGATGTGAGCGCTGTGGTGCAGGCCACTGTGGGCGCCGGGCTGGCCAGGATGGTGGCAAAGCTGGAGCCGATGATTTGTGTAAAAGGGTAGCCCTTCGCCGTCGATAAAGAGCCCCGTTTCAGCCGCATCCCCTTTTTAAGTTGAACGGTGCCCCGTTCTCCGCTATCAAGAAGATTCCGCACTCGAAAAGGCGGGGAGGGATTATGGCTGACGATAAATTGCAATCGGCAAAGACAATAGACGTGCGGTATGTCGCGAATCTGGCGCGGCTCAACCTGACGTCGGACGAGGCTGTTCAATTCCAGTCCCAACTTGATCATATCGTGGATCATTTCAATCAGTTGCGTTCACTGAATGTCGATGGTGTGGAGCCTATGGCTCATGCGACTCCCATCCAGAATGTTTTTCGTGACGACATTGTATATCCCGGTTTGGATCGGGATGTTGTTTTGAATAATGCCCCTGCTCAGTCAGGCGGACTAATTCTGGTTCCTACGATTGTTGAGTAACGCCCATGCTGAATACCCTTACCCTTCATGAAGTTCTTGAAAGTCTGAATCGAGGTGAATGCCGATCAGAGGATGTTGTCGGGTCTGTTCTGGAGGCCATTCACCGGACAGATGGCATGTTGCACGGTTATCTTACGGTGAATGAGGCTGATGCCATGTCGCAGGCCAAGGCTGCGGATCTCGCCCGGAGCGGGGGAGCAAAGGGGCGTTTGTTGGGCGTGCCCATCGCCATCAAAGATGTGTTGAATGTCAAGGGGCAGCCCTGTACCTGTGGCTCAAAAATACTCAAGGGTTATGTGTCTCCCTACGATGCCACCGCCATCGCCCGGCTCCGTGCTGAGGGCGCGGTTTTCCTAGGCCGCACTAATATGGATGAGTTTGCCATGGGTTCAACTACGGAAAACTCGGCTTACGGGATTACCCGCAATCCGTGGAACTTGGGGTGTGTGCCCGGCGGTTCAAGCGGGGGCTCGGCTGCTGTGGTAGCGGCGGATGAGGCCATCGCCGCGCTGGGTTCCGATACCGGCGGTTCGGTCAGGCAACCGGCCTCTTTCTGCGGGTGTGTCGGGCTTAAGCCCACATATGGATGGATTTCCCGATACGGGTTGACGGCGTTTGCTTCGTCGCTTGACCAGATCGGCCCAATGACCAAGGATGTCCGGGATGCAGCCCTGCTGTTGCAGATCATGGCAGGGCAGGATCCGGCTGACTCCACCACGATTCACGCGTCCGTTCCCGATTATCAGGCAGCACTTAAGACGGATTTGCGGGGGATCACGGTCGGCTTGCCAAAGGAGTATTTTGTCGGCGGGCTGCACCCGGATGTTGAACGACGGGTTCAGGAGGCTATTGAGGTGTGCCGGCAGGCGGGAGCAAGGGTTGTTGAGGTCTCATTGCCGCATACCCGGGTGGCTGTGGACACCTACTATATTATTGCCCCGGCCGAAGCCTCTGCCAATTTGTCCCGTTTTGATGGGGTTCGCTACGGGTTTCGGGCGGAGGGCGCTTTGGATCCTCTGGATCTCTATAAGAAGACCCGTGCGGAAGGGTTTGGCCCGGAAGTAAAACGCCGGATCATTTTGGGAACCTATGTATTGAGCAGCGGTTACTACGATGCGTTCTATCTGCGTGCCCAGAAGGTACGCACCCTGATCCGCCGTGATTTTGAAGCGGCGTTCAAGCAGTGTTCGGTCATGCTTTCGCCCGTGTCGCCGACGCCGGCATACCGGATTGGCGAAAACAGTACAGATCCCTTGCAGATGTATCTTGGCGATATCTTTACGGTGCCTGTAAATCTGGCGGGGATTTGCGGTCTGTCGGTGCCTTGCGGTTTCGCGGCGGGTAATCTCCCAGTGGGCCTTCAGGTTATGGGGCCTGCCTTGGGCGAGGAATCCATCTTAAGGGTGGGATATGCCTATGAGCAGGCAACGAACTGGCGGTGTCGGCGGCCGGAAATGACGCGAGCGAACTCGCGGCAGGGAGTCGGGGTATGACGAAATATCGGATCACCATCGGACTTGAGGTGCATGTCCAGTTAAAGACGAAGTCAAAGATGTTCTGTTCATGCAGTACGGATTTCGGAGCTTCGCCAAACACCCACGTCTGTCCGGTCTGCATGGGGTATCCGGGTAGCCTGCCTGTGATGAACCGTGAGGCGATCCGGTGGACGGTCATTTCCGGCCTGATGCTCGGATGCCGCATCAATCCCTGCAGCAAGTTTGATCGGAAGAACTATTTTTATCCGGATATGCCCAAGAACTATCAGATTACCCAGTGTGACCAGCCCCTGTGCTTGGGCGGCGGGGTGGATATCGAGGTGGAGGGACAATCGAAGCGGATTGGCATCACCCGTATTCATCAGGAAGAAGATGTGGCGAAGAACCTTCACTATGCCACCTGGAGCGGCATTGACTTCAACCGCGCCGGGGTTCCCCTTATGGAAATTGTTTCCGAACCCGATATGACAAGCCCCGGGGAGGCGTTGGCCTATCTCCAGACCTTGCGCCAAATTCTCGTTTACGCCGGAGTCAGCGACTGTAGCATGGAAGAGGGCAACATGCGGTGCGATGTGAACGTCAGCATCCGGCCTGATGCGCAACGCGAGTTCGGCACCAAGGTTGAAATCAAGAACATGAATTCCTTCAAGAACATAGGCAATGCCCTTCACTATGAGATCGCCCGCCAGATCGAGGAGGTAGACAGGGGCGAAAATATCATCCAGGAAACTCGGCGTTGGGATGTGGATCTTGGGAAGACGTTTTCCATGCGGACCAAGGAGGACGCTCATGACTACCGCTATTTTCCCGAACCGGATTTGATGCCGGTTGCGTTGCCTGAATCCCTGCTGGCCGAATGGGCCGCCACCTTGCCTGAACGGCCTGCCCAGCGCCGTGAGAGGTTTGTCCGGGAATATGGTCTGCCGGAATACGACGCCCAGGTGCTGTCCGCTGAAAAGGAGGTGGGTGACTATTTTGAAGCCGCCGCACGCCGGTCACGCAACCCCAAGGCGGTTTCCAACTGGGTGATGACGGATGTCCTCCGCATCCTTTCGGAAAAGGGAATAGCGATCACCGCCTTCGCGATCACGCCCGACGCTCTGGCCGAACTGGTGGACTTGGCGGATTCCAAGGTGATCAATTCCAATACCGCGCGAGACGTGTTTGCCATTATGCTTAACGGGGGGAGGCAGGCCAAAGCCATTGTCACCGCAGGGGGCCTCGCCCAGGTCACTGATGCCGGGGCGATCGAAGCCATCGTGGATCAGGCGATTGCGGAAAATCGAAAGTCGTCCGAGGACTTTCGCAATGGCAAAGTCGTGGCCTTGAAGTTTCTGGTGGGGCAGGTTATGCGTCTCAGCAAAGGTAAGGCGAATCCCCAGATAGTTGAGGAGTGGCTGAAAAAGAAGTTGTCGAATTGACCGGCGACCCCCGCCGGTGGTAGTGTGTGACCCGGTTGCGGGTTTGGCGGGGTGAAATTAAGTAAAGGCAAGAGGGCTGGTAATTGACCTCAAACGACGAATATGTTTTGGAGGTTCTCAAGGAAGAGGGCCTGGTGACTGACGAGCAGATTGAGTCGGTCAAGCAAAGCATGCCTATTCATAGCACGGTCGTGGATGCCCTTATCGCGGGCAATTTTTTTTCGTTTGAGGATGTCCTGTCCGTTTTGTCCAGCCGTTTCGGCATGGAAATGATCAGCCTCGTGAACCTCGCCATACCTTCCTCGACCATTTCCGCCGTTCCCGTGGATGTCGCCCGAAAATACAAGGTGATGCCTGTCTCCAAGCATGACAACGTGCTGACGGTGGCGATTGGCGACCCGCTTGAAGTGGATACCCTTGACAGCCTGCGTTACCTCTTAAAATGCGACATCGAAGGGGTGGTGGCGCCACCTGCCGAGATTGCGGTGGCATTGGATCGTTACTATGCGACGGAAGCCTCGATGGAGACCATGATTGACCAGCTCACGGAGGGCACCGTGGCCATGGTGAGTTCCGGACGGGCCGATCAGCGTGAGGATTCCGATGTTTCCGAATCCGATGTGCCCATTATAAAATTAGTCAGTTTGATCATTTATGAAGCCCACCGGAATCGGGCCTCTGATATTCATCTGGAACCGCTCGAGAAACGCTTCCGTGTTCGGTATCGCATCGATGGGGTGATGCAGGAAGTGGATAGTCCGCCCAAGCGTCTTCAGGCGGCGATCATCAGCCGTGTGAAGATCATGTCGAACATGAAGATCGCCGAGAAGCGGGTGCCCCAGGATGGCCGCATCCAGGTGAACGTCAAGGGGCGTGAGCTAGATCTGCGCGTCTCGACGGTTCCGACCGGGCACGGCGAGAGTGTGGTTATGCGTATTCTCGACAAGCAAAACCTGGCGCTGGGGCTTCCCAAACTTGGGTTTCTCGCTGATGATCAGGAGACGTTTACCCGCTTGATCAGCCTGCCGGATGGAATTCTTTTGGTGACGGGCCCCACGGGCTCGGGGAAAACAACTACGCTCTATGCCTGTTTGAATCATGTCAACAAATCCGACCGTAAGATCATTACGGTTGAAGATCCTGTTGAATATCAGATGTCGGGCATCAACCAGGTTCAGGTGCGTGAGGATATTGGCCTGACGTTTGCCGCTGCGCTTCGCTCCATCCTTCGCCAGGCGCCTAATATCGTGATGATCGGTGAGATTCGCGACAATGAAACCGCGCGTATCGCGACCGAGGCGGCGCTGACCGGTCATCTGGTATTCAGCACCTTGCATACCAATGATGCTCCAAGCGCCATCACCCGTTTGCAGGATATTGGCGTCAAGCCTTTTCTGGTGGCCTCCTCCGTGCGAGCGATCATAGCGCAACGTCTGGTTCGGACGATCTGCAGTCATTGTCGCGAGGAGCATAAACCTACATCCACCGAGATCAAGTTGTTGGGGGCGTCGGCCGAGCAATTTGCCGGCGTGCAGCTTTTTCGCGGGCGTGGTTGCAATAAATGCGCGCTCACTGGGTATTCCGGTCGTGCTGGAATCTTTGAGATTTTGGTGATCAATGACGAGATTCAGAGGATGATCTTCGAGAAAATATCATCAATCGATATCCGGCAAAAATCACGAGAATTGGGAATGAGAACATTGCGGGAGGATGGATTGAGAAAGGTCGTGATCGGTTCCACGACTTTGGATGAAGTGTTGCGAGCCACCATGGGAGATGCGTTATAATGATCGACAGCAGCCAGATTGAGATGAACGAGCTTCTCCAGCTCGTCGTGGATGAAGGCGCGTCAGATTTACATCTGGCTGTGGGTGTTCCCCCGGTTTTACGTATTCATGGACGCATGCAGGCGATTGATGCCACGATCCTTAAGGCGGAGGACACCGAGCGTTTTATGAAGAGCATCACGTCTGAGGACCATCAACAGCGTATCCGGGAGGGAGGGGGAACCGATTTCGGATTCGGCTTCGGCACGGCGGCGCGTTTTCGTGTCAGCGTCCTGAAGACCAAGGGTACCGTCGGGATGGTGCTGCGCCAAATCCCATCCAAGTTGATGTCGCTCGATGCCATCGGACTGCCTGCCCAGATCAAGGAAATGATTTTCCGGCCCCGGGGCCTGATCTTGGTGACAGGCCCCACCGGGTCCGGCAAAACCACCACGCTTGCCTCGATGCTTGACCTGATCAATGAGGAGCGTGATGCTCACATCATCACGGTCGAAGACCCCATTGAATATTATCACCCCCATAAAAAATCAGTGGTGACCCAGCGTGAGATTGGCGTGGACGTGCCGAGTTTCAGTGAGGCCCTGCGTCGCGCTCTACGTCAGGATCCGGATGTGATCCTTGTGGGCGAAATGCGCGACTTGGAAACCATGACGGCGGCGATCACGGCGGCGGAAACGGGCCACCTGGTGTTTGCCACGCTGCACACCACGGGCGCCGCCCGGACGGTGGATCGAATCGTGGATGCCTTTCCCATGGGGCAGCAGTCTCAAGTACGGACTCAGTTGGCCTCCGGGATTGTCGCGGTGGTTTCGCAGCTTCTGCTGGTGCGTGCTGATGGTCCAGGGCGCGTCGCCGCCTTTGAGATCATGATTTCCACCCCGGCCATTCAGGCTCTAATTCGCGAAAGCAAGACATACCGGATCACATCGGAAATCCAAACGGGCGCCAAATGGGGCATGATCACGCTCGACGCCCACCTTATGGCACTTTATCAGGCCGGCAGGATTTCCTACGAAGACTTGATAACAAAGGCCCAGGATCCCGATTCGATAGTGACGAAGCTGGAAGAGGCTCATAAAGGCAAGAAAAGGTAATTGATTCATGCCGGATCTTCATCATAACGAACTGATTCTTCAGTTACTTGAGTCGAATGGGCTGGTCACCTCTGAACAGCTTCGTGAGATTGATGACGAGCATCAGCGCAGCGGAAAGCCGGTGCGGGAAATTGTCATCAATATGGATCTCTGCCCGGAAGACACTCTTCTGCAAATGATCGCCGAGAATCTCGGAATCCGGGTGGTCAATCTTCCGGCGACGGATATCCCTCCCGACGTGGTCCATTCCATTTCCGCCAGCGTGGCACGGATGTACATGGTTGTCCCCGTGGATAAGGGAATCAATTCGGTCACCTTGGCGACCTACGATCTAATGAGTCCAGCGACGATCGACGAGTTGTCGTTTGTGCTGTCCAAGGATATTTCGCTTGTGATGGCGCGAGAGGAAGATATCCGGGCACATGTTAATCAACTCTACGGGGACGATAGTACCTCCGTGAGCGAAATGCTTAATGCCTTGGAATCCGAAATCGAGCAGGCGGATAAATTTCTTGAACTCAATGCCACCCAGGAAGATGCGCGCGGCGTTGAGGAGGCCGCTGGCTCGGCGCCGGTGATCCGCTTTGTAAACCTGGTGCTTTATCAAGCTGTGCAGGACAGGGCTTCGGATATTCACTTTGAACCCTTTGAGAGCGAATTCAAGATCCGTTACCGGGTGGATGGCGCTTTGTATGAAATGGCGCCGCCACCGAAACGTCTGGCGCTTCCGGTTATTTCCCGCCTCAAAGTGATGTCGGGCCTGAATATTGCCGAGCGGCGTCTGCCCCAGGATGGCCGTATTCAGCTTACGATAGGGGGCCGCCAGATCGATTTTCGTGTTTCGTGTCTTCCAACCCAGTTCGGTGAAAGCGTCGTGCTCCGTGTGTTGGATCGCGGCGTGGTGTCGCTTGATCTTGACAATTTGGGGATGCCTGACGACATCCTGCAGCAGTTCCTGCTTGATCTCGATAAACCGAACGGAATCATCGTTGTTACCGGACCCACCGGGTCAGGAAAGACGACCACGCTGTATTCCGCCTTGCGCCGTTTGAACACCACGGAATCCAAGCTATTGACGGCGGAAGATCCAGTGGAATACGAGATTGATGGCATCATTCAGGTGCCAGTCAATGAGGCGATTGGAAACTCGTTTGAGCGCGTTTTGCGCGCCTTTCTTCGCCAGGATCCGGATATTCTGATGATCGGTGAAATTCGTGATTTAATTACGGCGCATATCGCCATTCATGCCTCTCTAACCGGTCATCTGGTGTTCAGTACCCTGCATACCAACGACGCCGCCGGCGCGGTGACCCGTCTGATTGATATGGAAGTCGAACCCTACCTGATTTCCTCAACCATGGAAGCGGTCATCGGGCAGCGTCTGGTTCGCAGGGTGTGTGACCATTGCAAGACGGCCTTTAAGCCCGAAGATCGGATGCTGGAACGGCTGGGCATGACGAGGCAGGATGCCGGCGACCAGAACTTCTACTACGGAACCGGCTGCGGACAATGTAATAACACCGGATACAAGGGGCGAAAAGGGATATACGAATACCTGAGTATTTCCGATCCGGTTCGTGAATTGATCAACCAGCGCCAGCCGACTCTGGTGATCAGGGATCAGGCCATCAAGATGGGGATGCGCACCTTGCGCCAGGACGGAATCAAAAACATTCTCGACGGCCATACGACGGTCGAGGAAGTGCTGCGGTATACATAATTATGGAAAAAGTAATCATCATAGGCACAGGGCCGGCGGGATTAACCGCCGCCATTTATCTTGCGCGTGCCAATTTGAAGCCGGTGGTTATTGACGGGATCCAGCCGGGTGGTCAATTGACCACCACGACCGATGTGGAGAACTTCCCGGGTTTCCCCGAGGGAATTGATGGAACCCTGCTGGTTATGAAGATGCGGGAACAGGCCGGGCGGTTTGGGGCGAGGTTTGTGACCGGTTCTGTTGTGAAGGCTGATTTTTCAGGCAATGCACGCAAGCTGACTTTAGAGGATGGGCAGGTGTTGGAGGCGGTTTCGATCATTGTCGCCTCTGGCGCGCAAGCGATGTATCTGGGAATTGAGTCCGAAACGAAACTGATGGGGCGTGGCGTCTCCGCCTGCGCAACCTGTGACGGCGCCTTGTATCGCGATGTGCCGGTGGCCGTAGTGGGGGGCGGTGATACGGCAATGGAGGAGGCCCTTTTCCTCACGCGGTTTGCCTCCAAGGTTTCGCTCATTCACCGCCGAGATGAGTTTCGTGCTTCCAAAATAATGTCCGATCGTGTCAAAAACCATCCCAAAATTGAAATCCATTGGAATTCGGTTGTCAGTGAGGTGATGGATGTATCGAAGAACGAAGTGACAGGGCTTCGCTTGAAAAACGTCAAGACGGGCGTGCAATCCGAAATCCCGGTGATGGCCATGTTTGCGGCCATTGGTCACGAGCCCAATACGAAGCCTTTCAAGGGACTTCTGGACATGAATGAGAAAGGGTATCTGATCACCCAGCATACCGTGACCAATGTGACCGGTGTTTTTGCCGCCGGTGATGTACAGGATGCCCATTACCGCCAGGCGGTCACCGCCGCCGGTTCCGGCTGCATGGCCGCCCTTGAGTCCGAGCGCTATATTGGCAGTCTGGGCGGGTAAATAGCACTGTGTAGGAGTC
>Ga0194060_10000086_pt1 | contig 63212 bp, 27 predicted proteins | sample SepL225m_MetaG_FD_163427 | JGI IMG/M metagenome (GOLD analysis project Ga0194060, IMG submission 163427) | Anoxic zone freshwater microbial communities from boreal shield lake in IISD Experimental Lakes Area, Ontario, Canada - Sep2016-L222-5m | ecosystem: Environmental > Aquatic > Freshwater >... | reverse complement strand
ATTTGACTTTTATCTCATTAATTGCTTCTCAAATATACATAATACTAATATATTTAACTGCTATATTTTATCCTCTGCCCTAACTTATTGAGATGTTACCATATTACCTTTTAACCTTAAATTTAACTTACTCTTATCAGCCCCTGATCTCAAATGAAGAAAGCTCCCCGGTAAACTCTCCCCACGCAATTGTACATCGCCTGACATCAGAATGCATCGGACCAATTTTAATTATTTTGAAAAGTTCTTCAATGGCTGATTTAGCTCCCTCGCAAACGGTTAAGACTTCATTACCGGAATAGATGTTTTTAGTGTAACCTTTTAATCCAAGTTTTTGAGCGTTACGGAGGACGAAATACCTGAATCCCACGCCCTGAACAAGTCCCTGCGCGATAATTTCCGCTCTGACCGGTTTATCATTCATAGTTATCAGCCGTTTTCAGCAATGAATAAATTTTTCTGCCTGCAATATTCAGGAAACTCTGACGCGCTTTCGCTGTGATATTTAGAAAAAAGCTTTGCCGGTTTCATATTACTCTTCATTGGAAGTATTATAGCCGAATGATTTAAGATATTTCGGATCCGAGCGCCATTTCTCCCTGACCTTAACTCTCAGTTCCAGGTAAACATCTCTTTGCAAAAAAGCCTCGATTGATTCGCGGGAAGCCTGACCTAATTCCTTAATTGCCGCGCCATTCTTACCTATAATTATTGGCTTCTGCGATTCCCGTTCAACAATTATCGCAGCATGAACAAAATCCTTTCGTCCTTCCCGCTCAAGAAATTCTTCTATAACCACTTCGGTGCTGTAAGGGATTTCTTCCTGATACTGCTCAAGGATTTTCTCTCTGATAATTTCAGAAACAAAGAACCTCTCGGTTTCATTTGTCAGACGGTCATCGGGAAAATATTTCGGGTGCTCCGGCAGTAAATCAATTATATTAAAAAGAACATTATCAATATTAAAATTAAGGAGAGCCGATACAGGGAATACTTTATCAAAAAGTTTTGTCTCCTCTAATTTTGCCATCAGCCTGGTAACGTTCGCTTCAGAAGAAATATCAACTTTATTTAAAAGCATAATTTTCTTCATCTTCAGATTAGACAGAATTTTAATAACCACAGGATCTCCCAGCGTTCTCCCTGCTTCGGGATCATTATTGATATCGACAATAAATAAAAGAATATCAGCGTCATTAACCGAATTTAAGATAAAATCGAGCATTCGTTCCTGAAGCAGATACTCCGGTTTAAGTATGCCGGGCGTATCAAGAAAAATTATCTGATAATCTTCTTTAGATAAAATGCCCATAACAGGCTTTCTTGTTGTCTGTGGTTTATTTGTAATGATAGAAAGCCTCTCGCCCAGAAGTGCGTTAAGCATTGTTGATTTGCCTACATTCGGCTTCCCGATAATTGTTACATAACCTGATTTAATTGCCATATATTCGCTCGCATCTATTATTAAGTTTTCCAAATCTGCAAATTAAAGATAGGCAAAGCCCCCCATAAAGGCAAAGAAAAGAGCGGGTATAGACAAATTTCCATCATAATCATTTTCCTCGAAACGAGTATGATTAAGAAAATTACAGCTCATATACCCCTGATTCTTTGTCGGAATTAACAATTAAAATTAAAATTTGGCACATACCCATCCCAAAGTTTGCATTATTAAATCAAATTTATATTTTAATTATAACAGGACTTGTTCTAAAGCTGTCCATAAAATTTCTTTATTAAGCACGCCGGGGATTTCGGAAAGATAACTATCCTGGATATTCGGCTGACGCAAATGGTCATGCGACAAATTATTTTCTTTCATGCGAAGATTACACGCGAATACTTCAGGGTAATCAGATTTAAAGTTTTCACTACACAATAAACAATATTTCAGGAGACCTTATGAAAAAGTTACTATTAATAATAACGCTTTGTCTGGCAATTAATATATCATTCGCACGGACAGAGGTATCAGACTATCAGTCAAAACAGAGCGGGAACTGGACAAATGCAAGCACATGGCAATATTTTGACGGAACGAACTGGGTCGATGCCGTATCCCCGCCAACTCTCGCGTCAAATAATATTACCATCAGAAACCTTCATACTATCAGTCTGTCAGGAAAGGTTTCAGCCGATCAGATCATAGTTGAACAAGGAGGAACCATCGTTATAAATAGTTCCGACTCGTTAATTATAGAAAATGGCACCGGAACCGATGCAGATATTTCCGGCTCAGTTATTAACGGCGGAACTATTATCCAGCAGACAGGCTCAGCTATGATATTTAACGATGGCGGAAAATATCAGCATAACAGAAACGGCGGAACTGTCCCGACAGCCGTATGGAATAATAATTCCCTTTGCCGGATTACCGGCATTACAACAACTTTTACTTATACAAGCCTTAACCAAATATTTGGCAGTTTTAACTGGAACTGCCCGAATCAGTCGGCAATAATTAACTTATCCGGCAGCCTCAAAAAAGTTAACGGCGATTTCTCAATTGATTCAAGCGGAACTGCCGCTCTCCAGCTTTCTTCTTATGGTTATGATACATTGCGCATATCAGGGAACATCTTTATTCGTGGAGGAAAATTAGACCTTGGAACCAGTACTGCAAGAAGTACTCTTCTCCTGAATGGGAATTTTTCAGTAACCGGCGGCACGGTTGATAACCCGACAACAACTTCTTCATATCTGGCTAAAGTAGTTTTCAATAATAGCGGCCCACAAAATTATTACTGGTCCGGCGGGAATATTATTCTGACAAAAACAGGCTGGCTGGTCGCAAGTGGCTCAACTCTTAATCTGTCAAGCGACTTCCGGGTAGGACGATCTTCTTCATCAATCAAAAATTCACTTATGGTTTTTGGCACACTGGATTGCGGAGACTATACTGTCCGCGGCGATGGTGATTTTACCGTCAGTACCGATGGAACTTTAGTAATTCGCAACCAGGACGGAATATGGAAAGGCTTAACAGCTAAAGGCTGCGTTCAGGTTACCGGCACACGAAATTTCTATACAACCGCAAATTTTGTTTATTGCGGAAACGCAGACCAGAATACCGGAGACGGATTAATGACCGTTGGAAATGTTGCATACGTTAACGACATAACAATTGATAACCAGTCCGGCGGCGCGCTTATCCCTTATTATAGTTTACAGGTTATGCGAAATTTTATTCTGAAAAAGGGTTATCTTAATTTAAATGGAAAAACTTTTGGCTATACGGCTACAGGAAAACTCATTTATAACAGTACTGCACCGCTGACAACCACAGACACGGAGTTCCCTTCGACAGGCGGTCCGTTCGACCTGATTATTAATAATCCGGGAGTTACTCTGCATACAGACAGAACTATTAACGGAACGGTGTCGCTGTTAAGTGGCGGACTTAACCTGAACGGGAATATTCTTACTTTAGGTTCAGCCGGAACATTAAGCGAGACATTAGGCAATGTGGTTTACGGCACTGGTCAGATTACAACTACCCGAAGTCTGCTGATTCCGCAGGCTAATAATGTCGGCGGACTTGGAGTTATAATTACCTCCAGCGCGAACCTCGGCAATACCGTTGTTTCACGCGGACACCAGGCTTACAATGCCAATGGAATTGCCGGCATTAACCGCTATTACATTATCTCTCCGACAACAAATACCGGACTTAATGCGACTATTTCTTTTAACTATGACCACTCTGAATTAAACGGCGTAGATGAAAACAACCTCTCCCTTTTCCTGTCGACTAATTCTGGAACACAATGGACAAACACAGCCGGGGTTCTGGATAAAACGACAAATAAGCTGACATTAAGCGGCGTTAACAGTTTTTACCAGTGGACTATTGGCGATGTTAACTCTCCCCTGCCGGTCGGGCTTGACAAGTTCCGGTATGAAATAAATGACAGGCATGTTTTACTTAAATGGAATACCGTTACCGAGATAAACAATTATGGATTTGAAATAGAACGAAAAGCAACCGCAACGCCTGAAGCCGGTTTTGAAAAGACAGGTTTTGTAACCGGCTCTGGCAACAGCAATATCAGAAAGGAATATTCTTTCCGCGATAAAAATATACCGGCTTCGGGGAAATATGTTTACAGATTAAAACAAATTGACAATGGAGGATCTTATAAATATTTGCCTGAATTAGAAGTTGATATCACCAGCCCTGAAGAATTAACTCTAAACCAGAATTTCCCGAATCCATTTAATCCATATACAAATATCAGCTTTACTCTGCCGGAGAAATGCCGCATCTCTCTTTCTGTATATAATATCATCGGTTCAAAAATACTTAACGTACTGAATGAAGAAAAGCAGGCAGGGTTTCATACCATAACGATTGATGCGTCAAAACTTGCAAGCGGATTATATGTTTACCGCTTAACAACGGATAAATACTCCGTCGCAAGAAAAATGCAGATCGTAAAATGAAGAACATCTAAAATATAATATGTGGCTGCCACGGATTAAACGCTGTTAAAACCCGTGGCAGTCATTCATCTGAACTGTGATTCATTTGATTACGATGATTTTTATGATAACGCAGGTCATTAACTGCTTTGCCCTGAACAGGTAAAGGCAGAGAAAACCCCGGACACCTCACGAGGGTCAAAGTTCCCTGATTTTATAATAATTTCATCTTTTTAGATTAAAAATACGTATCTGATAAAATTTCCGGTTAAGAATAAACCAGGCAGGGGCGCAATATGGTGTTAACCTGATAGTATTGGGAGAGTGTAAATATTTTTGTGTAAATGAAAAAAATCAAAGGTCAGAGATATTTAGGAATCCTGTCCTCAGAAATAACAGAAAACTGAGAAATAACACAGGGACTCTTTTAGTGTCGGCATTGTGTCATGATTAGCCGGCATCGTGTCAGGGAAGTACGGTAAATTTGCATTATTATCCTTAGAATTAATAATTTCCAGGCAGGATAAGTCGTTTTTAGCGTAAGTTCTATCTTTTTATTCCGACAACGGTTCTTAAAGCAATGAATTTATTTCAGTCTGCTTCAAAAGATGAGAAAGATTTTCACAATATCTCTTAAAATTTCTTTTGAACGGGTCATTTTTAAAGGACAGACTCTGGTGTACAATAAATTTCCATCTTAAATCGCTCATGTTACATAAAATTCATCCTGACTATGATTGATATGATAACGCAAATCAGCATGAAATAACTCACAGTTCTGACAATTTTGCCCTGATATGTAAAACCCGTTAACCCGTTAAATCCGTGATTCAGACACGTACTTCACAAATCGTTGCATTCCAGCATAATAATTCTCTGAATTTTGAAAAAAAATAGTCAAAAATACTATTGCCTGCCAAATGTTCTGCGTACCTGTTCGCATGTATCTGCGTATATGCCCGCATGGTTTTTATAAAAATGAATACTATATGCCTGACTGGTACTTCGACAACAGAAAAAGAGCGAAAAACGAACAAAATCAAAACTTTTACAGCAAACCTGGATTAAATCAATAACCGTGAAGAGAAGAAATCTGATAGAATAATCCCTGTTTGTGAGTGATAACTTTCTAAATTTTTGAAAAAAAACAGTCAGAAATGCTATTGTCTGTTAAATGTCCTACGTATCTGTTCGCATAGACCTACGTACTTGTACCGATGTTTTTTAAAGAATAGATGTATATATTACCGGGTAGTTTTCAGGGAACCCGCTATTGTATGCCTTACTTAGGTTCGGCAGAGAACAGCTTTTAATCTTAATCATACTCATTTCCAGTAAAGCGATTATGATTTAGATGGGAATTTATCGTGTACCCTTGTTAACTTTAATCTGTCATCAGCTGTAGCTAATTATATATCTTTCACAAATCGGACAATAATCATGATAACTATTAGTATGATTGAAGAATATAAACATAAACTCGCAAAACTTGAGAAGATTTGTAGCGAAGCCAGTCTCATTATTCCGGGCATTGGCACTTTCAAACGCCTTTTGAATAAAAATACATTTGACGTTGCTGTTGCCGGTGAATTTCCATACTGCAAATCAACCATCATAAACGCTCTGCTGGGAATGGATATTCTTCCGGCAAATCTTACCGCGGCTACTGCGGGTATCACTTATATTTCTTTTGCAGAAACGCCTGAAATAGTTCTGACCTATTCAGATTCTTCAAAAAAGAAATTTGAATATAATACTGGTTTCCTGGAAAAACCCGTTGCATCAGAGCCGGCAGGAACAGCACACGTTAAATTTATAGAGATATACATCCCCTCTGATATCCTGAAAGGCGGAATAAGAATAATCGACATTCCGGGAACTACCGATACCGAAGAGTCGCACGTTCAACTGCCCGAAACCAATACGGTTGCTTGTGGCACAATGTACCCGGGTACAGCTCATAACCCAAATATGCTCCGGGAAAATATCATAGCTGACGATATTAATAATTTATCTTTTACTCTGAATAAAGTTGATATAATCAATGATTCTGATTTAGTCGTCATTGTTGATGAATCGCATTTATTAATCAGAGAAAATATTGGCAGGGATTTAAGAATATATCCTTTATCCGCCGCTGATTATTTAAGGGAAATTATTTCTAATGATAACAATTCTGTCGTAAGAAATCAGTTTAAAGCATTTAAGGATGACTTGCTGAATTTTATTCTGCTGGGTTCAAAAAAAAATATCCATACTTCAGTTCATTATAACTATCATTTAAGGAAAATTAAGGCGCAGGCTAAAGAACTTGTCTCTGTAGAAATATCCGGGTTGTCTTTGCCTGAGGAGATGACTGCCGAAAAGAAAAATGAACTGAATAATTGTCTGGCAGGCTATGAATCCGAAGCAAAAAAATTATCTGAAGATATTACTCTTGAGTTTAATAAGCTGATAAATAAACTTGACCAGTCACTATGCGGCCTTATAACTGAGATTTACCAGCATATAGAGCTGAACTTTGAACAACTGGGAATGGAGATGAATTATTTAATAACGAGTCTTGAAGCTTTTATTAAAAACCGGCTTGAAACATGGAAAGACTGCAATCAGCCTTTGATAAATGAACATCTGGAATCAATTTGTAAAGAAATTCATCTTCGTTTAGGCAAAGCACTTCAAACGGTAAATGCTGATATCAACCACTATCAGAAAATAAGGTTTAAGGGCACAAATATAACAGGACTAAAAAATATTTCGAAAGAAGTATCAGACCATCACGAGGAAAAAACCAGTATGCTGTTAAGCGTAGCTTCTGTACATTCGTATGCTGCAATGGCGGCGACAGGTATCACATTAGCCCCTGCCGCAATGCTCATAATGCCACCGGATATGTATCATATACAAAAAAGGAAAATAAAAGGAAGAGAAACAATTAAGAAAAGCATACTTGCCGGACTTGAAGATGCCAGTAAAGATTTCAGGAATGAAGTTCTAAATGGTCTTAATAACTCAATGCAGCTGATTATAAATGAAATTAAAAATATAGAAATGAACCGGTTGTCCGGTATAAAATCACAGATAGAAAATGCAGAGACAGAACATAATAATATACGTTCGGAAATAGAGCAGAAAATCATATTCTATAATAATTTATATTCGCAGATTGATCATCTGTAATCAGGGAAGCATTGCATCCGGGACTAATATTTCCAGGTGAGTTATAACACAGACAGACCCCTGCTTTAATTTTTAATTGCTATTTTTGTCAGTTTTTTTGCATTTTTGTTCCATCCCTTTAGATAGTTTATTTTGTCGGTTAACGCTAAAAGCATATTGCCCCTGCGGGACAATATGAATTATTTTTATAATAAAAACGGAGTTGTTTGAATGAACAAAATTATAGTACTGCTATTTACATTGTCTGTAGTAGCTTTCGCACAGCAGATGTCAGTTGAACGCATCAAAAATTCAGGACACTATTATTATGGAACCGGTTCTGCCATTATTGAGCAGGAAGCAACCGATGAGGCATTAAGCGAGCTGACTAAAAGTATTGCGGTAAGGGTCTCTTCCGAGTTTAACCGCGATGTAATTGAAACTTCCAAAGATGTTAATGAAACTGTTAAAAGCATCTTAAATACTTACTCTCTTGCAACTATTACTAATCATGAAAAAATCGTTACTCCGGTTAACGGGAAAATTGAGGTGTTTGTTTACCTCCATAAGTCCGAAGTTGTAAAGCTTTTTGAGTCGAGGAAAAAACTTGTTTATGATATTTATGCGAAAGCCCTGCAGTATGAAACCGCTTCAAATCTTGGCTATGCACTTAAGAGTTATTATTTCGCGATTATTCTGATGAACTCAGTACCTGGCAATGAGCTGATGCTTGACGGAAAGAATTTAATTACTGAAATACCTTTCAGAATAAATGAGATACTTAATAAAACAAAGTTTTCTCTCAGGGATGACAAAAAGATTTCCGACAACGAAAGGGAGGTGATTTTTAAGGTATCTTACTCAGGCAAGCCTGTCCAGCTGATTGAATTTACTTTCTGGGACGGTTCCGGGCAGGTTCAGATAAGAGGCATTGACGGCGAGTGTGTAGTAAGATTACTCGGCAGCAGCATAAACTTCGACAGACTCAGCGTAGATATTAAGTATAGCTATTATGAAAGCCGCGATGAGATAAAGGAAGTCGGAGAACTATGGAATCTGGTTATTAAGCCTTCTTTTAATTTCTCGAAACAGGTTAGTCTGGATAAAACATCGATTGATAATGAAGAGAAAAAAGAATCCAAGGATATCAGGGAAGTCAAAGGAGCCGGAGAAGAGAGTAAAATCGCGAAAGATGCTCCGGCAGGAAAGAAGGACTTTTATTCTGATAAAGGGTCTTACAAACTGAACCTTACCGGCAACGACTCATGCGGAGTAATTAAAGAAATCGGCGATGGAACGCTGAAGTTATTAGAAATCTTAAAGGAAGGTTCGATACCTGAAATTGAGAAATATTTTTCATACGATACATTCCTCAAAGATAAAATTTCGAGGATTGTTAAATATAACAATCCTGCAATCGTTGGTGATTCAATTTATGCCGAAGTAAATAAAACCCTGACCGGCTGGGAACTGCGGAAAATCAGAATAGTAACCAGATATAAAGCTATAAAAAAGCAATCCTCGGAATATATTATTCTGGATTTTAATAATGAGGGGAAACTTGATGATATAACGTTCGGTGTTCTGGAAAATGTCTATAATACAGTACAGGACCAGGCTAAATTCAGCGGAGACTGGATTAGTCGCCAGACAATAATGAAGTTTGTCGAGAAATACAGGACATCTTTCCTTTGCCGCGATTTAAGTACTATCGATTCGCTGTTCGCCGATGAAGCAGTAATAATTATAGGCAGGAATATTAAGAAGACAACTATAAAGGACGGTTATAAGTATTTTAAAATAGCCGATGAACAGCCCGATGCAAGTTATATTAAATTAACTAAGGATCAATATCTGAATAATTTATCCAAACTCTTTAAAAAGGCAGAAGATCTGTTTATCGGGTACGGTTCGATGGATATTGTAGGAAAGAACGGTACTAATGTTTATGGTATTTCAATGAGGCAGAACTATTTTACCAATAATTATTCTGATGAAGGGTACCTCTTTTTATTGATTGATTTTGGTCAGACGCAGCCACGGATATACATACGTTCCTGGCAGCCTAAGGAATGGAATGAACAATCGCTGATAAAACTGTCCAATTTTAATCTTAACAAATGATAAACTGCCCCGGCCCGGTAATAAATCTGATAATATATAAGTCCGGCCCATTGCTGACATATAACGATCCTTCAGAGGGGGCAGTTCATACAGCATGTCATGTAACACAATAAAAAATGATGCCGTGCAATGGATTATAATTTCAGGAAATGGAAAATGACGGCGCGAAATGGATTATGACGCCGTGAAATGGATTATAATTCTATGAAATGAGAAATGACGGCGCGAAATGGATTTTGAATGTCAGGAAATGGATTATGACGGCGCGAAATGGAAAATGATTCTATGAAATGAGAAATGACGGCGCGAAATGAATTATGACGGCAAGAAATGGAAAATGATGCCGTGAAATGGATTATGACGGCAGGAAATGGATTATAATTCTATGAAATGAGAAATGACGGGGTATAAGGTAAAGGCATAGGCAAAGTAAATCACAATAGAATTTGGGGTTCTCTTTGCCTTTATCTTTATTTTTACCTGTTCAAGGCAAAGCAGTTAATGATCTGCGTTATCATAAAAATCAGCATAATCAAATGAATCATAGTTCTGACAAATTCGCGGCGTGCTTAAAGAAAAACTGTCAGTCCGTGTCATTTTCCGGTGCTGTCAGGTTAATACCATAGCGCCAAAGTAAACATCAGCATGTGTAAGCTGCTAACCAGCGGGTTTTAATTTTGATAGCCATGGGTTTTAACCCATGGGAAAAAGGGAATACTCATATTTTGGGGACTTTAGTCCCGCTTCAAAAATTCTGAAACGGGACTGAAGTCCCCCTGAAAGGTTGTTTGTTCTATCTTCCACGGGTTAAAACCCGTGGCAATGAAATAAAACCCGTGAAAATGAGATGAAACCCGCAAAAAAAATACATGTTAACCTGACAGCATTGCACGGACGTGCGTATCTGTCCGTCAGGTTAATATATATTGTTATGTTATGCAAAATTTATCAGAACTATGAATTGTGCGGCAACGTAAATCAATATGAAATGAATCAGTTAATCATAAAAATCATAGTTCTGACATTTTTGCGTAATATGAGTTATTAACTTTTAATTTTAACAGGCAGTTTTATGAAATCAATATTTTTCAGTTTTGTTCTGCTGGTAATTCTTATAAGTCCGTTTTATTCGCAGGAATTATCCGAGCTAAGGATATCAGGTAAATGTGTAATACTTCCGGAAGAACTGATAGACAGGAATAACAGGGACGTTAACGGCGAAGTCTGCGCGGGACTGATGATGATTTCAGACCTGGACGGACTGGCTTATGATTCATACAATCAGATTGTAAAGATAAAAAAGATGCCCGGACAGGATTTGCTTTTTCTTTCTCCCGGAGAGAGGGTCGTTACGGTTTACAAGACAGGCTTTAAACCGCTTAAAATTATATTGCATGAATACGGTATCAAACTTATGAGCGGAACGGTCTGGAAAGTTGAGATAACCGGAGACAGGAAGCTGGATTTAATTCCTGTAAATATTCTTGCCAGTCAGCCTGATGTAAGAATTTTTGTGGACGAAAAGGATAAAGGCACAGGTAAAACCTTCCAGATTTCAGCGGGAGAACACCGGGTCAGGCTGGAAAAGGAAGGGTATAAAACTGTTCAGGCAACGATTCTGGTGAGTGCTTCCAGCAATCTGTTTAATTATAAGATGGAAGAAATAGAACTGATTCAGGCGCAGATAAAATCCGTGCCTTCCGGTGCCAAGATACTGCTGGGAGATTTGGACAAGGGGGAAACTGATAAAGGATTATTTATAATGCCGGGCAAATATAAACTGAAACTGATTAAGTCAGGTTACCGTGATTTGGAGGACAGTATTGAGGTCAGCGAAACGGGGAAAAATATCATTGAATACCGGCTGATAAAAAATGAAGGGGCTTTGTCCATTCATGTTGTGCCGGCAGATGCAAAGGTTTTAATAAATAAAGAGGATTACAGCGGCAAAACGGAGATACCTCTTTCTCCGGGGAAATATAAACTGGAGATTGAAAAGCATGGGTATAATTCCGCAGGCGAAATATTCGAGATTAAGCTGGGAACAACGCTTGAGAGGAATTATAGACTTGTACAGAAAACAGGCGGGCTTCAGTTCAGCGTTCAGCCTCTGGAAGCCAGGGTTAATATGACGCAGAACGGAGAAGTAAAGCAGAGCTGGCAGGGAATTAAGGTATTAAAGGATCTGCCTGCGGGCGTGTATAAACTGGAATGCAGTCTGGACGGGTATAAGACAGTTTATGAAGATGTAATAATAGAAGAAGGAAAGACGATTACCAAAGAAGTACCGCTTGAGAGGCGGCAGACCGGCAGTGCGGATGCAGACAGCAAGAAATATAGTTCTGCCGGCGTTACGGTTAATAAGATAGTTTCGAAAAATGACCTGGTAAAATCCATGAAGCTGGTAAAGAATGGCGCAAGATACTCTGTAAGTTTTGATCTGGCAGGCGAAGAAGATGAAAGTTATAATATTGAGCTTTTACTGATGGATGAATCAAATAAGAGCTATTCAGTTAAACTTAAGAAAATAACCGGTTCGGCGGGGGAAGGGAAATTTGCCGGTACGAACAGGAATATTATCTGGGAATCGGGCGAGGAATTCCCGGGCGGAGCTGATAACGGCAGGCTTTATCTGAATCTGAAAGCTGAGAAGGTCAGCGGCGGAATAGCCTGGTATTATTATGCAGGAGCTGCCATTGCCGGAGGCGTTGCGGCTGTCCTGCTTAATAAACCCGCGGAAAATGTGCCTGCGGGTTCTGTAAAGATTACAGCATCGCCATCGAGACCGGCAGGGAATTAAACTGGCTGCTCATATACTAATTATTAACCAGGAACTGAAAATTATGAGTCCGGGGCAATAATTACCGGTAATTAAATAAGGTTAAGTACAGGATTAATCGGGAGGAATGGGTTCATGTGTAATTTTAAAGTCATTCCGGCAGTAAGTATAACTTCTACTTTTCACAAAAAAGGAAAAATAATGATATTAAAAAAGTATTTTCTACGTTTACTGGTTCTATTGTTTGTTATCTGCTCCGCGGCATTAAACGCGCAGGTAACCATTGATAATTTCGATACATCAGCAAAGGATAACCTGTACAAGATTTACAAGGAAGGAAAAAGCACGATGGTTATTGCTGATGATGCGTCCACAAAAGCAGAAGGTGCTGCATCCCTGAATGTAAAAGCCCGAATTGATTCCGTTCATGTCTATGGCTCTTATGTTATATTGGCGCACGATGTAGAAGCAGGCAAATATCTTGACATTAGTTCAAGCGATGCGCTTTCTATCTGGATAAAGGTTAACAAGGCTCCTGCACATCCTGAGAACCTGGTACTCAGAATTCAGCTGGGATATCAGCCTTCGGCAGGAGATAACAGGGAAGAGTATACTTATGAAAATTCAGTAATACTTGACGCTGTTAGCGGCTGGGTGGAGCTGAAGATTCCTTTGACAGAAAGAGTTCAGAGCGGAACAGATGCTCCGGATGCAACAGGCTTTATTTTAGCTCCGAATGACTGGAAATTTGTATCTAACAACAGAGTGATGGACCGCGATAAAATCGTTGGTTATAATATTTCAATTACAACGACAAGCGGGGCGAAGGATTCAGTTGATATAAACCTTGACTCATTTACACGCTCTGGCAGCCGAAAAATACCTTTTATAGTATTCAACGGCAAGATATTCGGCGGTGAAATGAGTACATCCGCATGGGGCGGCGTTAACGCTCAACCGCTTTCGATAGTCCCGGGTGCCGGTTCCTCGACAGGCAAATCTGCTGTTAAATGGGTCGTTGATCCTCAGCCGGGTACTGGTGGTGCAGGCTGGGCAGCTTCCTTCCCGGCAAAAGATATGAGCGGTAACTTCAGGTTAAATGATATAATGAAATTAAAGGTTAAGATTCCGGCCGGATTTAATGACGACCTGAGAGTTCAGTTTGCTTCGCCCAGCGCTGCACCGGGAGCTGACAATAAAGGGACATCAAAGTATGTCTTTACCCAGGCTGGCAATAACTGGGATGGTACATGGAAGACTTTGTCATTCCCGCTTAATAGCGGTATTCCGGACGGAGCATCCGTTGGTTTTGATCCAGCCCAGGTAAATAAATTTGAAATAATGGGCGACAAAGGAACAAGTGCTCCCTGTGAGATATATTTTGATGATATCTGGGCTGGTTCACCAGTTATAGACGTTATTGCTCCGGTGGCAGTTACGGATTTTACAGTAACTGGTCTCACGGACTTATTTTACAACGTTATTACATGGACAGCCGTTCCTAATGAAACAGGTGCCAGGTATGATATCTATTACAGTTTAAAGCCGATAACAAGCCTCACGCAGCCGGATATCGAAGTATTAACGACTGGCATACCGGGTGCTGTTCAGTCAGCTGGGCATCTGTTACGTGCTCCTTCAGACCAGAATCTTTCTTTATATTATGCTATTACATGTACTGACGTTTTTGGCAATGTCAGTCCATTGTCAACAGCAGGCCCTGTTACCAATAAAGCAAAGGGCGTTCCTACAATTTCGTTGACACCCCCGGCATTTACTGCCGATGGAAATCTTACGGAATGGACAGCGTCCGGAATTAAGCCTTTTGCTATTAAACAATCAGACCGTTCAGGCACAGTTGCACCGGGCACAAAGATTGACAATGATGCCGACCTTTCAGCACTGGCTTATCTTGCAATTGACAATACGAACTTATATGTTGCTTTTGATGTAACTGATGATGCAGTATATGCTGCTCCGGAGGTAAACAGCCTCACATATGAAAGAGACAGTCCTGAATTATTCTTAGGTTTATATGATTTTCATGGGGCATATCATAAAACATACGCAAGAGGCGCTACACCTGATTATCATTTCAGATTTAACAGTGATAAGGTAGTTATTGACGGCGGCGGAATTAATCAATTGCTGGTTGCTGCCGGCTCAGGCTACAAGTTCAGCGAAAAACTCTCAGGCGGTTATACAATTGAAGCAAAGATACCATTGCAGGATATCGCGACAAAACGTGATGCCGGATTTACAGGGTTATCAGACAACTTGTTCGTCCCGGTTAACGGGATGAGAATTCCAGTCGATTTCGCAATCAATGATAATGACAACGGCATAAACAGGGAAGGAATTTTATGCTACTCGCCTGCAAATGAGAGTAAGTCCTGGGAAGATGTTTCAAGATGGTTATACACGTGGGTTGGTACAAAGTATAGCGTAGGCAGCACTATTGTTTCAATTACTTCACCTATTGGAGGGGAGAACTGGCAGACAGGGAGCAGTCATAATATAACCTGGTCAGGCAGTAATGTAACAAATGTAAAGATAGAATACAGCACAAATAACGGAGCAGGCTGGGCAACAATAATCACAAACACACCGGCAGGCGCAGGAAGTTATGGCTGGACAGTACCGAATACACCATCGGTTCAATGCAGGGTTAAAGTAAGCGATGCGGGTAATGCATCCCTGAACAGCGTAAGCACTAATACATTTACAATAAGTGCTATTCCTATTCTTTCAATTACTACAACAGCACCATTGACCGGAGCAGGCTGGACAGCAGGGAGTCAGCTGGACAAGCAGCAATGTCAGCGGGAACGTAAATATTAAACTCTCTGTGGACGGAGGGGCAGCTTATCCGGTAACATTAGTGGCAAATACAGTAAATGACGGGACTGAGACCGTAACTGTGCCTGCCAGTCCTTCCGGCACATGCAGGATAAAGGTGGAATCGGCAGCCAACGCTAATGTTTACGGAATAAACCCCGGCAATTTTACAATAGCTGCCGCTCCTTCGCTTATTATTACTTCGCCAAACGGAGGGGAGAACTGGCAGACAGGGAGCAGTCATAATATAACCTGGTCAGGCAGTAACGTAACAAATGTAAAGATAGAATACAGCACAAATAACGGAGCAGGCTGGGCAACAATAATCACAAACACACCGGCAGGCGCAGGAAGTTATGGCTGGACAGTACCAAATACACCATCGGTTCAGTGCAGGGTTAAAGTAAGCGATGCGGGTAATGCATCCCTGAACAGCGTAAGCGCTAATACATTTACAATAAGCGCTATTCCTATTCCTTCAATTACTACAACAGCACCATTGACCGGAGCAAACTGGACAGCAGGAACACAGCAGACGGTCAGATGGACAAGCAGTAATGTCAGCGGGAACGTAAATATTAAACTCTCTTTGGACGGAGGGGCAGCTTATCCGGTAACATTAGCAGCAAATACAGTAAATGACGGGACTGAGACTGTAACTGTGCCTGATAATCCTTCCGGCACATGCAGGATAAAGGTGGAATCGGCAGCCAACGCCAGTATTTACGGGATAAACCCCGGCAATTTTACAATAGCTGCCGCTCCTTCGCTTATTATTACTTCGCCGGTCGGAGGCGAGAACTGGCAGACAGGGAGCAGTCATAATATAACCTGGTCAGGCAGTAACGTAACAAATGTAAAGATAGAATACAGCACAGATAATGGAGCAGGCTGGGCAACAATAATCACAAACACACCGGCAGGCGCAGGCAGTTATGGCTGGACAGTACCAAATTTACCATCGGTTCAATGCAGGGTTAAAGTAAGCGATGCGGGTAATGCATCCCTGAACAGCGTAAGCGCTAATACATTTACAATAAGTGCCATTCCTTCAATTACTGTAACAGCACCATTAACCGGTGCAAACTGGATGTCAGGAAGTCAGCAGACAATCAGCTGGACAAGCAGTAATGTCAGCGGAAACGTAAATATTAAACTCTCTGCGGACGGAGGGGCAGCTTATCCGGTAACATTAGTGGCAAATACATCAAATGACGGGACTGAGACTGTAACTGTGCCTGATAATCCTTCCGGCACATGCAGGATAAAGGTGGAATCGGCAGCCAGCGCTAATGTTTACGGGATAAACCCCGGTAATTTTACTATAGCTGCCGCTCCTTCGCTTATTATTACTTCGCCAAACGGAGGGGAGAACTGGCAGACGGGAACCAGTCATAATATAACCTGGATAAGCAGTAATATAGCCAATATTAAAATAGAATATACATCTGACAATGGCGGAACCTGGACCGGTATAGCAGCTTCCGCAGCAGCGTCCACAGGGAATTATAACTGGAATATCCCTGATATGCCATCGGCTGTTTGTAAGGTCAGGCTTAGCGATGCAGGAACAGCATTAAAAAGCATCAGCGCAAGTGTCTTTGCAATTACAACCGCCCCCGTTCCTACTGTTTCAATTATTTCACCGGTCGGAGGCGAGAACTGGCAGACAGGAAGCAGCCATAATATAACCTGGTCAGGCAGTAACGTAACAAATGTAAAGATAGAATACAGTACAAACAGCGGGGCTGAATGGACTACAATAACAGAAAGCACACCGGCGGGCACGGGCAGTTATGTCTGGACAATACCAAATACACCATCTGCACAGTGTAAAGTTAAAGTAAGTGATGCAGGTAATGTATCTTTTAACAGCGTAAGCGCCGGCATATTTACAATAAGCCCTGTCCCTTCAATTACTACAACGGCGCCATTAACCGGAGCAGGCTGGACAGCAGGAACAGAGCAGACAGTCAGCTGGACAAGTGTTAATGTCAGCGGGAATGTAAATATTAAACTCTCTGTGGACGGAGGAACAGCTTATCCGGTAACATTAGCAGCAAATATATCAAATGACGGGACTGAGACTGTAACTGTGCCTGATAATCCTTCCGGCACATGCAGGATAAAGGTGGAATCGGCAGCCAATGCCAGTGTTTACGGGATAAACCCCGGCAATTTTACAATAGTTGCCGCTCCTTCGCTTATTATTACTTCGCCGGTCGGAGGGGAGAACTGGCAGACAGGGAGCAGTCATAATATAACCTGGTCAGGCAGTAACATAAGTAATGTTAAAATAGAATGCAGTACAAACAGCGGGGCTGAATGGACTGCAATAACAGAAAGCACACCGGCAGGCGCGGGAAGTTATGGCTGGACAATACCAAATGCACCATCTGCACAGTGTAAAGTTAAAGTAAGTGATGCAGGTAATGTATCTTTTAACAGCATAAGTGCCGGCATATTTACAATAAGCCCTGTCCCTTCAATTACTACAACAGCACCATTAACCGGAGCAGGCTGGACGGCAGGAACACAGCAGACAGTCAGCTGGACAAGTGTTAACGCCGGCGGGAACGTAAATATTAAACTCTCTGTGGACGGAGGGGCAGCTTATCCGGTAACATTAGTGGCTAATACAGTAAATGACGGGACTGAGACCGTAACTGTGCCTGCCAGTCCTTCCGGCACATGCAGAATAAAAGTGGAATCGGCAACGGACGCCAGTGTTTACGGGATAAACCCCGGCAATTTTACAATAGCCGGCGCTCCAAAGCTTACTATTACTTCACCGGTCGGAGGCGAGAACTGGAAATCAAATTCATCGCATAATATAACCTGGTCAGGCAGTAATATCGACAATATCAAAATTGAATACAGCATTAATAACGGGACAGACTGGATGACCATAGCAGGCAGCGTTTCCGCAGGCGCAGGGAGTTACAGCTGGACAGTCCCTGATAATACATCCAGTCTGTGCAAAGTCAGAATAAGCGATGCAGGCAGCGGGAATCCGAACAGCATCAGCAATAATTCCTTTGCTATATATTCACAGCCTTCTGCAATAAGCTACTCTTATTCAGGCGGGGCAATGGATGTAACAAACTCTTCATCCTTCAGGATGACAGGAGTTCCCGGCAATGCAAATTATTTAATATCCCGGCTGATGAAGGGCGAGCAGGGCACGGACTGGCAGGTTTATTATGATAACGGCAGGGCGCAGGATTATTTTGTCGCTTATGACGGCTCATCAACATTTACGCTGATGCCCGGCAGAGGATTCTGGGTAATCAGTAAACAGTCCGTAGATGTTACGGGGTCGGCAGGTTCTGCAGAACTGGATAACAGCGCATGTTATTCAGTACCGGTGCATGACGGCTGGAATATAATTTCAAATCCATTTGAAAAGAGCGTAAGCTGGAACAGCGTAAAAACAATAAACGGAATTACTGAAAGCCTCTGGGATTTTACCGGAAGTTTTGCTGCTGTTACAAACCTTGAGCCTTACAAGGGATATTATTTCCGCAATCTGACCGGGCTTACAAGTCTCAGGATTCCGTATATAGTTACTGCCGCATTAGGGAAGTCATCTGATTTTTCGTCAGGCGGGGACGCAGACAGGATAAGCCTGAAATTAATACGGGATAATAATGAGAAATCAGAAGTATTCATCGGGTTTGGTTCCGGTACTCTGAATGGTTATGATGCGATGGATTTGTTCAAACCTGTAGCAGATTTCGAAAGAGAGAGAATCGTAATAAGAAACGACAGTCTTGAGACTGCATACAAGTATCTGTTTGCTGATTACCGCCCGTTTACCGGAATGCAGAAGTACGATATCAATTTAAAGCTTATTCCCAATCAGACATATACAATAAGGATTACAGGCGGTAAATCATTCGATGCCGGAATATGTATAATAGACAAACGTCTGAATAACTTCTATGACATGACAGGCATAAATGAGATTAAGATAAAATCCGCTTTTGAAAATAATAATTATGAGTTAATCATTGCCGAAAGCAGTTATTTACAGGAACTGAAGCAGAAATATGAAATACCGTTAACCTTCGAACTGGAACAGAATTATCCGAATCCTTTTAATCCGTCAACGGTAATATCATATTCACTGGCAAAATCAGGGAATGTAAAACTTACGGTATATGACCTGGCCGGGAAAGAGATTCAGACGCTGGTTGAGGAATACCAGAATGCGGGGCGTTATAATGTCAGATTTTCAATAAAGGATTCAGATATTTCAAGCGGAGTGTATTATTACACACTACTGTCAGACGGGCAGACGCTTACCAGGAAGTTAATGCTGTTAAAATAACAGGGGGAGTGGGGCAAATCCTCAATGCTGTCAGGTTAAGGTTCAAAACATTTATTGCTTTTATTACGCCCCTTGTGGGGCTTTAGGTTGTGTAAGGGTATCCATTTTTCACAGGGCGATTGCCCTGTGCTATTATATTTCGCCCTTTCAGGGCTGAATTAGCCCTGAAAGGGCGAAATATATCAGCGATGGGCAACAGCCCATCGAACAAAACAGAATAAAAATCCATAAGCCCTGCAAGGGCGCAATATGGTGTTAACCTGACAGCATTGCGCGCGAGACTCTCTTGACATTAGTCTGAATAACTTCTCAGGGCTTTTTGGGGATTATGGGGCAAGATTATGATTATGATTATGATTATGATTATGAAAATTACAGTCAGCGCAACGCAAGTTACCGGGGATGGACAAACAAGAGAAAATATTTGTCGGATACCCCTTAATTTTTAGCTGATATTTTTGTTTTATTGCATTTTTGTTTTATTTTTTGGGTGGTTTATTCCTGTAGATTAATACTTTGTCAAAAGCGCTTCAGTTATACTGTCCCTGTGCGGGTATCTTAACCCGACAACGCAGGAAAGGACAGAAAAACTGATACGGTTATCGGCAAAGATGTCTCTTTAATTTATTAAACTTTAACTTTAACAGGCAGTTTTATGAAATCAATATTTTTCAGTTTTGTTCTTCTGGTAATTCTTATAAGTCCATTATATTCTCAGGGATTATCCGAACTACGGATATCAGGTAAATGCGTAATACTTCCCGAAGAGCTGATAGACAGAAATAACAGGGATGTCAACGGTGAAGTCTGCGCGGGACTGATGATTATTTCGGACATGACAGGGTTGTCTTATACATCATACGATCAGATTGTAAAAATAAAAAAAATGCCCGGGCAGGACCTGCTCTTTCTTTCTCCCGGAGAAAGAGTCGTTACGGTTTATAAGACGGGATTTAAACCACTTAAAATTATATTAAATGAATACGGTATCAAACTTATAAGCGGAACAGTCTGGAAAATTGAAATAACCGGAGACAGGAAGCCGGAGTTCATTCCTGTGAATATCCTTACCAGTCAGTCTGATGTAAAAATTTTTATAGACGGAGAAAATAAAGGTATAAGTAAAACCATACTGGTTTCAGCAGGTGAGCATCGGCTCAGACTGGAAAAGGAAGGATATAAAACAGTTAATGCAACGATTCAGGTAAGCACGTCCAGTACTCTTTTTAATTACAATCTGGAAGAAATAGACTTGGTTCAGGTTCAGATAAAATCCGTGCCTTCCGGTGCCAGGATATTGCTGGAAGACTCGGACAAGGAAGAAACTGATAAAGGATTATTCCTGATGCCGGGTAAGTATAAACTGAAGCTGACTAAAGCAGGCTACCGCAATTTGGATGACAGTATTGAAGTCAGCGAAACAGGGAAAAATATCTTTGAATACCGGTTAATAAAAAATGAAGGAGCTTTGTCCATTCGTGTTGTGCCGGCAGATGCAAAGGTTTTAATAAATAAAGAAGATTACAGCGGGAAAACAGAGATACCTCTTTCTCAGGGTAAATATAAACTGGAAATTGAAAAACAGGGATATAATTCCACGAGTGAGACATTCGAGATTAAACCCGGGACAACGCTTGAAAGAAGGTACAAACTTGTACAAAAAACAGGCGGGCTTCAGTTCAGCGTTCAGCCTCTGGAAGCTAAGATTAATCTGATACAAAATAACAAAGTAAAACAGAGCTGGCAGGGAATGAAAATGTTAAAAGACCTGCCCGCAGGAACGTATAAACTGGAATGCAGTCTGGACGGGTATCAGGCAGTTTATAAAGATGTAATAATAGAAGAAGGGCTGGTAACTATAAAAGAAGCACGGCTCGAGAGACTGCCGGGCAACGCGAATGTAGCCAGCAGGAAATATGACTATGCCGGCATTGTGGTTAATAAAATAATTTCAGAGAATGCGCTGGTAAAATCCCTGAAGCTGGAAAAGAATGGCACAAAATATTTCATAAATTTTGATTTAATGGATAAAGAAGATGACAGCTATAATATTGAACTTTTACTGACTGATGCAAAAGATAAAAGCTACACCATTAAACTTAAAAAAATAACCGGCTCGGCCGGAGAAGGGAAATTTGCCGGTACAAACAGGCATATTATCTGGAACTCAGGTGAGGAATTCCCGGGCGGAGCTGATAACAGCAGTCTCTATCTGAATCTGAAAGTTGAAAAGGTCAGTAGCGGAATCGCCTGGTATTATTATGCGGGAGGAGCTGTTGTTGTTGGTATTGTAGCTATTCTGCTTAATAAACCCGAAGATATCAAGGATATTACAGTTCTTCCATCGCGACCGCCTGAAAATTAAATATTTAGAATTATTATATATGGTAATTAACCGTCTGTCTGATTTCTATTTTTCATAAAAAAGGGAAAATAATGTTATGAATAAGTATTTACTACGTTTACTGCTTCTATTGTTCGTTATATGTTCCACAGTATTAAGCGCGCAGGCTATGCTCGATAATTTCGATACATCAGTGAAAGATAAGATGTACAATACTTACATGGAAGGAAAGAGCAATTTTGTTATTACTGATGATGCGTCCACATTTATTCCGGGTAGTAACGGCTCTCTGAATGTAAAAGCATTTATTGATGCGGTTCATCCCTATGGTTCCTATGTCTTGTTAGCACATAATGAAAAACCAGGTGAGTATCTTGACCTTGGTTCAAGCGACTCGCTTTCAATCTGGATAAAAGTTAATAAGACTCCTGCACATCCGGGTAACCTGGCGTTCAGAATTCACCTGATAGATCAGCCTTCGGCATCAGATAACATGGAAGAATATATATATGAAACCCGGGCAATACTTAACGCCACGCATGACTGGGCAAAGTTGAAAATTCCATTGAAAATAAGATATCAGACCGGCACAGTCATCCCTGATTCAACAGGCTTTATATTAGCTCCAACAGATTGGAAGTTTTTATCTAACAACAGAGTATTTGACCGCGATAAAATTGTTTGTTTTAACATTGGAATTGTTACAACGGGCTGGACAGATAAAGGGAATCTGCCACAGGAGTCAGTTGATATTAACTTTGACTCATTTGTTCGGATTGTTATATTAGATGCCCCTCCCGCTTTGGTGTCGCCAGCCAATAATACTGTTCATCAGACAATAACTCCGACACTAAACTGGAATGCTGTAACAGGAGCAGAGAACTACAGGTTACAGGTTTCGACAGACCGGAACTTCAGTTCATTCGCAGCTGATGATTCAACACTTACGACAACATCCGGACAGCTTACTGGTTTAAGTAATAATACAAAATACTACTGGAGAGTAAAAGCAAAGAACGCAGGAGGGACAAGTTCATATTCCACAGTATGGAACTTCACTACAGTTGTTGCAGTACCGAATGTACCTGTACTGACTTCGCCTGTCGATAATGCAGTCCGCCAGTCAATATCACTATCGCTTAACTGGAACACGACAATGAGAGCAGAGAGCTACAGGTTGCAGGTTTCGACAGACCGGAACTTCAGTTCATTTGCAACTGATGATTCAACACTTACGACAACATCCGGACAGCTTACTGGTTTAAGTAATAATACAAAATACTACTGGAGAGTAAATGCAAAAAACGCAGGCGGAACAAGTGCATACTCCACAGTATGGAATTTCACTACAATTGTTGCAATACCGGATGTGCCTGTACTGGGTTCGCCTGTTGATAATGCAGTCAGTCAGCCAACAACACTATTACTTAACTGGAATACGATGCCGGGAGCAGATATCTACAGGTTGCAGGTTTCGACAGACCAGAACTTCAGTTTACTGGTAGTTGATGATTCAACACTCACTATAACATCTGAACAGCTTACTGGCTTAAGCAATAATACCAAATACTATTGGAGAGTACAAGCAAAGAATGCAGGCGGAACAAGTGCATATTCCATGGTATGGGACTTCACTACAGTTGTTGCAATACCGGATGTGCCTGTACCGGTTTCACCTGTCGATAATGTAGTTGACCAGCCAACAACACTATCGCTTAACTGGAACATGGCAATGAGAGCAGAGAGCTACAGATTACAGGTCTCAACAGACCAGAACTTTGGTTCATTTGCATCTGATGATTCAACGATTGCCACAACATCCATACAGCTTACTGATTTAAGCAATAATATAAAGTATTACTGGCGAGTAAATGCTAAGAATGCAGGCGGAACAAGTGCATACTCCACAGTATGTAACTTCACTACAATTGTTGCAGTACCGGACGTGCCTGTACCGGTTTCACCTGTCGATAATGTAGCCAACCAACCAACAACGCTATCGCTTAACTGGAATATGATGCCGGGAGCAGACAGCTACAGGTTACAGGTCTCGACAGACAAGAACTTTGGTTCATTTGTAGCTGATGATTCAACGATTACGACAACATCCAGGCTGATTACTGGTTTAAGCAATGACACAAAATATTACTGGCGAGTAAATGCTAAGAATGCAGGCGGGACAAGTGCATACTCCACAGTATGTAACTTCACTACAATTGTTGCAGTACCGGATGTGCCTGTACTGGTTTTACCTGCCGATAGTGCAACCGACCAGCCAAAAACACTATCGCTTAACTGGAACATGGTGGCGAGAGCAGACAGCTACAGGTTACAGGTCTCGACAGACCAGAACTTTGGTTCATTTGCAGCTGATGATTCAACAATTACGACAACATCCAGGCTGATTACTGGTTTAAGCAATGACACAAAATATTACTGGAGAGTAAATGCTAAGAATGCGGGCGGGACAAGTGCATACTCCACAATATGTAACTTCACTACAATTGTTGCAGTACCAGATATGCCTGTACTGGTTTTACCTGCCGATAGTGCAACCGACCAGCCAAAAACACTATCGCTTAACTGGAATACGGCGGTGAGAGCAGACAGCTACAGATTACAGGTCTCGACAGACAAGAACTTTGGTTCATTTGCAGTTGATGATTCAACAATTACGACAACATCCAGGCTGATTACTGGTTTAAGCAATGACACAAAATATTACTGGAGAGTAAATGCTAAGAATGCGGGCGGGACAAGCCCGTATTCGGATGTATTTTACTTTACAACCATCCCCCCTGCTGTTTCAATTATTTCACCAGCCGGAGGCGAGAAATGGGAAACAAAATCATTGCATAATATAACCTGGGTAAGCAGTGATATCGATAATATTAAAATTGAATACAGCATTAATAACGGGACAGACTGGATAACCATAGCAGGCAGCGTTTCCGCAGGCGCAGGGAGTTACAACTGGACAATTCCTGATAATACATCTAATCTATGCAAAGTCAGAATAAGCGATGTAAGCAACGGGAATTTTAATAGCATCAGCAAGAATTACTTCGTTATATATTCACAGCCGGATACAATAAGCTGCTCTTTTTCAATCGGCAACATGGATGTAACAAGCGCTTCATCCTTCAGGATGACAGGGGTTCCCGGAAAGACAGATTATTCGATATCCCGGCTGATGAAGGGTAAGCAGGTTAAAGACTGGCAGGTCTATCATGATAACGGCAAAGCGCAGAATTATTTTATTGCCTATGACGGCTCCTCAACATTTAATTTGACACCTGGCAGAGGATTCTGGGTAATCAGCAGACAATCCATAGATGTTACAGGGGCTGTAAGTTCTGTAGAATTAGATAACAGCGCATGTTATTCAGTACCGGTGCATGACGACTGGAATATAATTTCAAATCCATTTGAAAAGAGAGTAAGCTGGAACAGCATACAGACAATAAACGGGGTTATTGAAAGCCTCTGGGATTTTACCGGAAGTTTTGTTGCCGTTACAAACCTTGAGCCTTACAAGGGATATTATTTCCGCAATCTGACCGGGCTTACAAGTCTCAGGATTCCGTATATAGTTACTGCCGCATTAGGGAAGTCATCTGATTTTTCGTCAGGCGGGGACGCAGACAGGATAAGCCTGAAATTAATACGGGATAATAATGAGAAATCAGAAGTATTCATCGGGTTTGGTTCCGGTACTCTGAATGGTTATGATGCGATGGATTTGTTCAAACCTGTAGCAGATTTCGAAAGAGAGAGAATCGTAATAAGAAACGACAGTCTTGAGACTGCATACAAGTATCTGTTTGCTGATTACCGCCCGTTTACCGGAATGCAGAAGTACGATATCAATTTAAAGCTTATTCCCAATCAGACATATACAATAAGGATTACAGGCGGTAAATCATTCGATGCCGGAATATGTATAATAGACAAACGTCTGAATAACTTCTATGACATGACAGGCATAAATGAGATTAAGATAAAATCCGCTTTTGAAAATAATAATTATGAGTTAATCATTGCCGAAAGCAGTTATTTACAGGAACTGAAGCAGAAATATGAAATACCGTTAACCTTCGAACTGGAACAGAATTATCCGAATCCTTTTAATCCGTCAACGGTAATATCATATTCACTGGCAAAATCAGGGAATGTAAAACTTACGGTATATGACCTGGCCGGGAAAGAGATTCAGACGCTGGTTGAGGAATACCAGAATGCGGGGCGTTATAATGTCAGATTTTCAATAAAGGATTCAGATATTTCAAGCGGAGTGTATTATTACACACTACTGTCAGACGGGCAGACGCTTACCAGGAAGTTAATGCTGTTAAAATAACAGGGGGAGTGGGGCAAATCCTCAATGCTGTCAGGTTAAGGTTCAAAACATTTATTGCTTTTATTACGCCCCTTGTGGGGCTTTAGGTTGTGTAAGGGTATCCATTTTTCACAGGGCGATTGCCCTGTGCTATTATATTTCGCCCTTTCAGGGCTGAATTAGCCCTGAAAGGGCGAAATATATCAGCGATGGGCAACAGCCCATCGAACAAAACAGAATAAAAATCCATAAGCCCTGCAAGGGCGCAATATGGTGTTAACCTGACAGCATTGCGCGCGAGACTCTCTTGACATTAGTCTGAATAACTTCTCAGGGCTTTTTGGGGATTATGGGGCAAGATTATGATTATGATTATGATTATGATTATGAAAATTACAGTCAGCGCAACGCAAGTTACCGGGGATGGACAAACAAGAGAAAATATTTGTCGGATACCCCTTAATTTTTAGCTGATATTTTTGTTTTATTGCATTTTTGTTTTATTTTTTGGGTGGTTTATTCCTGTAGATTAATACTTTGTCAAAAGCGCTTCAGTTATACTGTCCCTGTGCGGGTATCTTAACCCGACAACGCAGGAAAGGACAGAAAAACTGATACGGTTATCGGCAAAGATGTCTCTTTAATTTATTAAACTTTAACTTTAACAGGCAGTTTTATGAAATCAATATTTTTCAGTTTTGTTCTTCTGGTAATTCTTATAAGTCCATTATATTCTCAGGGATTATCCGAACTACGGATATCAGGTAAATGCGTAATACTTCCCGAAGAGCTGATAGACAGAAATAACAGGGATGTCAACGGTGAAGTCTGCGCGGGACTGATGATTATTTCGGACATGACAGGGTTGTCTTATACATCATACGATCAGATTGTAAAAATAAAAAAAATGCCCGGGCAGGACCTGCTCTTTCTTTCTCCCGGAGAAAGAGTCGTTACGGTTTATAAGACGGGATTTAAACCACTTAAAATTATATTAAATGAATACGGTATCAAACTTATAAGCGGAACAGTCTGGAAAATTGAAATAACCGGAGACAGGAAGCCGGAGTTCATTCCTGTGAATATCCTTACCAGTCAGTCTGATGTAAAAATTTTTATAGACGGAGAAAATAAAGGTATAAGTAAAACCATACTGGTTTCAGCAGGTGAGCATCGGCTCAGACTGGAAAAGGAAGGATATAAAACAGTTAATGCAACGATTCAGGTAAGCACGTCCAGTACTCTTTTTAATTACAATCTGGAAGAAATAGACTTGGTTCAGGTTCAGATAAAATCCGTGCCTTCCGGTGCCAGGATATTGCTGGAAGACTCGGACAAGGAAGAAACTGATAAAGGATTATTCCTGATGCCGGGTAAGTATAAACTGAAGCTGACTAAAGCAGGCTACCGCAATTTGGATGACAGTATTGAAGTCAGCGAAACAGGGAAAAATATCTTTGAATACCGGTTAATAAAAAATGAAGGAGCTTTGTCCATTCGTGTTGTGCCGGCAGATGCAAAGGTTTTAATAAATAAAGAAGATTACAGCGGGAAAACAGAGATACCTCTTTCTCAGGGTAAATATAAACTGGAAATTGAAAAACAGGGATATAATTCCACGAGTGAGACATTCGAGATTAAACCCGGGACAACGCTTGAAAGAAGGTACAAACTTGTACAAAAAACAGGCGGGCTTCAGTTCAGCGTTCAGCCTCTGGAAGCTAAGATTAATCTGATACAAAATAACAAAGTAAAACAGAGCTGGCAGGGAATGAAAATGTTAAAAGACCTGCCCGCAGGAACGTATAAACTGGAATGCAGTCTGGACGGGTATCAGGCAGTTTATAAAGATGTAATAATAGAAGAAGGGCTGGTAACTATAAAAGAAGCACGGCTCGAGAGACTGCCGGGCAACGCGAATGTAGCCAGCAGGAAATATGACTATGCCGGCATTGTGGTTAATAAAATAATTTCAGAGAATGCGCTGGTAAAATCCCTGAAGCTGGAAAAGAATGGCACAAAATATTTCATAAATTTTGATTTAATGGATAAAGAAGATGACAGCTATAATATTGAACTTTTACTGACTGATGCAAAAGATAAAAGCTACACCATTAAACTTAAAAAAATAACCGGCTCGGCCGGAGAAGGGAAATTTGCCGGTACAAACAGGCATATTATCTGGAACTCAGGTGAGGAATTCCCGGGCGGAGCTGATAACAGCAGTCTCTATCTGAATCTGAAAGTTGAAAAGGTCAGTAGCGGAATCGCCTGGTATTATTATGCGGGAGGAGCTGTTGTTGTTGGTATTGTAGCTATTCTGCTTAATAAACCCGAAGATATCAAGGATATTACAGTTCTTCCATCGCGACCGCCTGAAAATTAAATATTTAGAATTATTATATATGGTAATTAACCGTCTGTCTGATTTCTATTTTTCATAAAAAAGGGAAAATAATGTTATGAATAAGTATTTACTACGTTTACTGCTTCTATTGTTCGTTATATGTTCCACAGTATTAAGCGCGCAGGCTATGCTCGATAATTTCGATACATCAGTGAAAGATAAGATGTACAATACTTACATGGAAGGAAAGAGCAATTTTGTTATTACTGATGATGCGTCCACATTTATTCCGGGTAGTAACGGCTCTCTGAATGTAAAAGCATTTATTGATGCGGTTCATCCCTATGGTTCCTATGTCTTGTTAGCACATAATGAAAAACCAGGTGAGTATCTTGACCTTGGTTCAAGCGACTCGCTTTCAATCTGGATAAAAGTTAATAAGACTCCTGCACATCCGGGTAACCTGGCGTTCAGAATTCACCTGATAGATCAGCCTTCGGCATCAGATAACATGGAAGAATATATATATGAAACCCGGGCAATACTTAACGCCACGCATGACTGGGCAAAGTTGAAAATTCCATTGAAAATAAGATATCAGACCGGCACAGTCATCCCTGATTCAACAGGCTTTATATTAGCTCCAACAGATTGGAAGTTTTTATCTAACAACAGAGTATTTGACCGCGATAAAATTGTTTGTTTTAACATTGGAATTGTTACAACGGGCTGGACAGATAAAGGGAATCTGCCACAGGAGTCAGTTGATATTAACTTTGACTCATTTGTTCGGATTGTTATATTAGATGCCCCTCCCGCTTTGGTGTCGCCAGCCAATAATACTGTTCATCAGACAATAACTCCGACACTAAACTGGAATGCTGTAACAGGAGCAGAGAACTACAGGTTACAGGTTTCGACAGACCGGAACTTCAGTTCATTCGCAGCTGATGATTCAACACTTACGACAACATCCGGACAGCTTACTGGTTTAAGTAATAATACAAAATACTACTGGAGAGTAAAAGCAAAGAACGCAGGAGGGACAAGTTCATATTCCACAGTATGGAACTTCACTACAGTTGTTGCAGTACCGAATGTACCTGTACTGACTTCGCCTGTCGATAATGCAGTCCGCCAGTCAATATCACTATCGCTTAACTGGAACACGACAATGAGAGCAGAGAGCTACAGGTTGCAGGTTTCGACAGACCGGAACTTCAGTTCATTTGCAACTGATGATTCAACACTTACGACAACATCCGGACAGCTTACTGGTTTAAGTAATAATACAAAATACTACTGGAGAGTAAATGCAAAAAACGCAGGCGGAACAAGTGCATACTCCACAGTATGGAATTTCACTACAATTGTTGCAATACCGGATGTGCCTGTACTGGGTTCGCCTGTTGATAATGCAGTCAGTCAGCCAACAACACTATTACTTAACTGGAATACGATGCCGGGAGCAGATATCTACAGGTTGCAGGTTTCGACAGACCAGAACTTCAGTTTACTGGTAGTTGATGATTCAACACTCACTATAACATCTGAACAGCTTACTGGCTTAAGCAATAATACCAAATACTATTGGAGAGTACAAGCAAAGAATGCAGGCGGAACAAGTGCATATTCCATGGTATGGGACTTCACTACAGTTGTTGCAATACCGGATGTGCCTGTACCGGTTTCACCTGTCGATAATGTAGTTGACCAGCCAACAACACTATCGCTTAACTGGAACATGGCAATGAGAGCAGAGAGCTACAGATTACAGGTCTCAACAGACCAGAACTTTGGTTCATTTGCATCTGATGATTCAACGATTGCCACAACATCCATACAGCTTACTGATTTAAGCAATAATATAAAGTATTACTGGCGAGTAAATGCTAAGAATGCAGGCGGAACAAGTGCATACTCCACAGTATGTAACTTCACTACAATTGTTGCAGTACCGGACGTGCCTGTACCGGTTTCACCTGTCGATAATGTAGCCAACCAACCAACAACGCTATCGCTTAACTGGAATATGATGCCGGGAGCAGACAGCTACAGGTTACAGGTCTCGACAGACAAGAACTTTGGTTCATTTGTAGCTGATGATTCAACGATTACGACAACATCCAGGCTGATTACTGGTTTAAGCAATGACACAAAATATTACTGGCGAGTAAATGCTAAGAATGCAGGCGGGACAAGTGCATACTCCACAGTATGTAACTTCACTACAATTGTTGCAGTACCGGATGTGCCTGTACTGGTTTTACCTGCCGATAGTGCAACCGACCAGCCAAAAACACTATCGCTTAACTGGAACATGGTGGCGAGAGCAGACAGCTACAGGTTACAGGTCTCGACAGACCAGAACTTTGGTTCATTTGCAGCTGATGATTCAACAATTACGACAACATCCAGGCTGATTACTGGTTTAAGCAATGACACAAAATATTACTGGAGAGTAAATGCTAAGAATGCGGGCGGGACAAGTGCATACTCCACAATATGTAACTTCACTACAATTGTTGCAGTACCAGATATGCCTGTACTGGTTTTACCTGCCGATAGTGCAACCGACCAGCCAAAAACACTATCGCTTAACTGGAATACGGCGGTGAGAGCAGACAGCTACAGATTACAGGTCTCGACAGACAAGAACTTTGGTTCATTTGCAGTTGATGATTCAACAATTACGACAACATCCAGGCTGATTACTGGTTTAAGCAATGACACAAAATATTACTGGAGAGTAAATGCTAAGAATGCGGGCGGGACAAGCCCGTATTCGGATGTATTTTACTTTACAACCATCCCCCCTGCTGTTTCAATTATTTCACCAGCCGGAGGCGAGAAATGGGAAACAAAATCATTGCATAATATAACCTGGGTAAGCAGTGATATCGATAATATTAAAATTGAATACAGCATTAATAACGGGACAGACTGGATAACCATAGCAGGCAGCGTTTCCGCAGGCGCAGGGAGTTACAACTGGACAATTCCTGATAATACATCTAATCTATGCAAAGTCAGAATAAGCGATGTAAGCAACGGGAATTTTAATAGCATCAGCAAGAATTACTTCGTTATATATTCACAGCCGGATACAATAAGCTGCTCTTTTTCAATCGGCAACATGGATGTAACAAGCGCTTCATCCTTCAGGATGACAGGGGTTCCCGGAAAGACAGATTATTCGATATCCCGGCTGATGAAGGGTAAGCAGGTTAAAGACTGGCAGGTCTATCATGATAACGGCAAAGCGCAGAATTATTTTATTGCCTATGACGGCTCCTCAACATTTAATTTGACACCTGGCAGAGGATTCTGGGTAATCAGCAGACAATCCGTAGATGTTACAGGGGCTGTAAGTTCTGTAGAATTAGATAGCAACGCATGTTATTCAATAACGGTGCATGACAACTGGAATATAATTTCAAATCCATTTGAGAAAAACGTAAGCTGGAACAGCGTAAAAACAATAAACGGGGTTACTGAAAGCCTTTGGGATTTTACCGGAAGTTTTGTTCGCGTTGATACCTTTGAACATTGTAAGGGATATTATTTCAAAAATCTGCCAGGGACTACAAGTCTCAGGATTCCATACATAACCACTACGGAGTCAGGAAATCCATATAGTTTCTCATTAAGCGGGAACATAAATGAGATAAGATTAAAATTAATACGGGATAATAATGAAATATCAGAAGCACTCATCGGGTTCAGTTCCAGTACTCTGAATGGTTATGACGCGATGGATTTGTTCAAACCTGTAGCAGATTTCGAAAGAGAGAGAATCGTAATAAGAAACGACAGTCTTGAAACTGCATACAAGTATTTGTTTGCTGATTACCGCCCGTTTACCGAAATGCAGAAGTACGATCTCAATCTGAAACTTATCCCGAACCAGCCATATACAATAAGGATTACAGGTAAGAAATCAGTCGATGCCGGAATATGTATAATAGACAAACGTCTGAATAACTTTTATGATATGACTAACGTAAATGAGATTGAAATAAAGTCCGCTTTTGAAAACAATAATTACGAATTAATCATTGCCAAAAGCAGTTATTTACAGGAACTGAAACAGAAATATGAAATACCGTTAACCTTCGCACTGGAACAGAATTATCCGAATCCTTTTAATCCGTCAACGGTAATATCATATTCACTGGCAAAATCAGGGAATGTAAAACTTACGGTATATGACCTGACCGGGAAAGAGATTCAGACGCTGGTTGAGGAATATCAGAATGCGGGACGTTATAATATCAGATTTTCAACAAAGGATTCAGATATTTCAAGCGGAGTGTATTATTACACATTATTGTCAGACGGGCAGACGCTTACCAGGAAGTTAATGCTGTTAAAATAACAAGGGGAGTGCGACAAACTCCCTCTCTTACTCTTCAGGGTTGCGATGTACCCGGATTGATTTAGTTCATTATTTTGCGTTTGCCCCGAACTGGAAAAATAAAAGGTTCTTACCTTAACCCGACAGCATTGCGCTTACTGTTGCCGGTATTGTGATTTGCTTCCGGCTTTTTTATTCTAAAAACTGCCATTCCCAATACCGCCAAATCATAAAGATAATTTAATCACAGACAGCCCTAAAAAAATGCCATCTTGATATTCAAAGTCTGTCATCCCGGGTTATTTTAATTTTTTAAGCGATGAATTATTTAATAATATTTTCAACTGCTGAATGGCAATCTTGTTGAGCTGTAAAAGGCGTTCAGATGAAGACAACCCCTGCCCAATAAAAACTGCATTCAGCGCTAAGCCATGATGCAAATTCAAACGCAATATCTTTGTGAGCAAATGTCCCGCCATACCTGCCAGTTTTTGATACAATACCACTGGCACTAGTGACTTCTATCCATCTTTTGGGAGTTAAAGAAAAACTGTTAGAACCTGCCATATTTTTAATTCCATCGAATTCGATGGAATTAAAATGAGGATTATTGAACTGCTCCCAAAGCCCAATAAAATCAATTGTGTTACGGTTTCGCATCCAGTTTTGTAGAATATAGTCGCTACGTTCGCTATCGCGGTAACGGGCAATATCTGTAAGGCAGACAAAATCCTCCATATTCTCCTGGTAAATCATAATTTTAGCACCCTGAACTTCTATTTCCTTATTCTTAGTCATAATACTTATTTCCCAAAATAATCATTGTACTCATCGTTGCTTCTTCTGATCATATTTAGCATCGTATTTGATGACGCCAGACAAGTCTTTAATCTTCTGCTACTTCCAAGAACAAACATACTTGCGGAGCGCGGCGGTAACAACTTCTTTTTTTCGTGCCATTTCCCCGCTTCTTCAATCAACTTATCTTCAAACACAAGGTTATTAGATATATATCTCATGGTTGTTACATAATAATTCTATACAAAAATAACTTAATTCACAAGGAGGAAATACAACTTAAAAAAAAGAAGATTAAATATAAGAAACAACTTTACCCTGATCCATGGAATCCGTTAATCCGTGATTTATATAACACAATCAGCATGAAATGAACCATAGTTCTGACATTTTTGCCTAGTATTTTCGTAATCATACTCATTTCCCCTGAAACGAGTATGATTACGAAGAGAATTTGTCGTACACTCTGTTAAAAATATTTTTTAATAATGCACTTTTGTTTATGTGATCAGGTTGCGCAGAATTTCCACAATCTGTGCCTCAAAACGCCCGATCTCGTCATCCTCCTTCACCTTATAATTAACATCACCTCCGACAACACGTGTGATTGTATTAATCATGTGATTAAGACGGGAAAAGACAAGTCTTTGCAACAATAAAATAATAATAGTACATAGTACAATTGACAAAACAATAATAAGAACAATCAATTGAATACGGGAGCTTCTCATTTCACCAGCAGTTTTGGTAATATCCTGCACTATCATAATACACCCGACTGTTTTTAAGGATGCATCTTTAACAGGAAAAATGCTTCGCTGATAAACACTATTATTCTGATCAAATACGCCAAGTATTTTACCCTGTACCGGGACCTCGGCAACCCGAATATCCATAGGAAGGATGGAAACATTATCGAAGGTGCTTGAAACAATAAGATTGTCCTTAAAGTCGCTCCAGTTATCCGCCAGTTTTTTGGAAGAACGCGTTGATTCCCATTCTTTATGATTCATAAATTTCTTATCTACAATCAGCGCCACATCGCTATTAGTTTGTTTCTTAATGAGCCTGAAAAATTTGTCTATGTCCTCACCTATTTCCTGATAGCCGATGATAGCATTTTTGTACACAACAGGAGTAATAGTGCGAAGAACAAACCCTGTTTTCCCAACTTCCTTTCCGAAAGTGACATTGCCGGTACGTACAGAATTTATATACGTGATTCGCCTGACAGTATCGTTAAACAATTCCGGCTTGGAAAGTCGTGCAAAAATTACACTGGAAGGGGGAGTATCAATTAAATTCCAATGCGTAATACCGTAACGATTCTTTAATGTATCGTAGATGGGACCTGCCAGCTCATAAAATCTGTCACGCTTTCTCTCGGCGTATGCTTTCAGTAGTTCATCATTAGTAGTAAGTGCAACACTTACGGCAGAAAGCATTTTCACATCACTCTGTTCCAGTTGCATGAACGCCTGCTGTGCTCCATGCAGGGTTTCCTCTCCAAGAAATGTCAGACTGTTCGTATAATTTTGATTCGCAATGATAATAAGCACGATTGTGCTGACTAACAGAACAGAAATCACGCTAAGAATAACTTTTACTTTAATATTCATAATTTTCTCCTAAACTATTGTATTAAGAATTTCACTTGCAGCTTTTTTAACGCGGGCCATCCTGTTCGGATCATCCGGTGTCTCAGGTTTCAAAAAGCATATTACCACTCCCGATTTCATCCCGATTTTTCCTTTGATGTCGATATCATCCAGCCCTTTTTGTTTTATAATTCTCTCGATCTTTTGGCGCAAATCAAATAATTGTCCCATATTCATCCTCTTAAATTGTTGTAAATATTGATAGTGTATCTGAATTCAATAATTGTTATTTTTTACAATTATGTCCTGAAGATTTTCAGGAACAGATAAAAAAGAACAGCAGATTTATAAATATTCTCATGCCGTTCCGGAAAATACTTTCGATGCGAAAAACCCTCAGTAATCCTGATTAAATTCTTTCATGTCCTAATATAATCTAACTCCAGCCTATATTGCAATATTGATATTTGACAATCAGCCTGATGATTAAGATTATTATTCCAAATTTCTATTCAACGAAGTAAGGTGAATCAGGTTATTATTATAATTCAGTTCGAATCCGGTAATTTCCTGCAAGCTGAATCTTTACTTGCTCAGCCAGCCGGGATAGTTATCTACTTTAACAAAATAATAGCCGTTAAACTCACCGTAGGTTTTTATACTTTGCCCCGGGTTAGCATATTCAATAACAACTCCGTTTAGTCCGGGGGAATCAAATATTGGTTTTGTATTGGAAAGCATAGCCACAGTTTCGGGATTGACTGCACTCTCAACAAACTTTGAATCAATAAAACCCTCTCTGTTATCAGGTAGCTTTACCCTGTAGTAGTCGCCCTCGGCAGCATAGAGTTCCATCGGAGTATTGACTTCCACGTGAGTTATTATTTTTCCTTTCGCATTGGGCGAATCTTTTATGACTGCCTTTTTAAGCTTTATTCTACCCCACTCTCCTATTGTATTTAGCTGAGCGGAAATATCGGGCGGATACATTTTACTATTGTCAATAAAGGGCATGGGATTGACTGGCGCAAGACCAGTCATGTAAATACCGAAATGCAGATGCGGAGCTGAAGCACTCGCGTTGCCGGTCGAGCCTACAAGTCCTATTGTCTCACCAACCTTAACATAATCACCGGGCTTTACAAGCTGCTCATCAAGATGAGCATAGTAAAAGCTTTTATTATCTTTTCCTTCTATCCAGATTACCTTGCCGCCCAGTCCGTTATTAGTACGTCTGGAAACAACACCTTCCGAAATAGCCAATGCCTCCGTACCTCTTGGAGCCATTATATCAACGCCCTCGTGCTTCCGCCTGCCACCGTCCCTGTTGTCTCCGAACACACCGCCAATAGATTTCCCTGTTATACCCTTTACCGGAAAAATAAGCCTGGGCCGGATAGTAATTGAGATGGTATATCTGCCGGAGCGCATAAGTTCTGACTGAAGGCGCAAAAGAAATTTTTGGTCCCTTTTAACTTCAAATTCAAGCGTAAGATTGTTTTGCTCTGCAAAGCCGGCTCGCTTCAGAGTCCTTCTCTTCTCTTCAGTCTCGAGGCTGAAGAGATCGAGAAAGATATTAACCTTGCGCACCGAATCGCATTCGGCTTTAATTACAAGGTGTTCTCCTTTTTTACACTCAAAGATGTAGCTTAAAGCATTGGCGCGGTCAGCAAAAAAATAACCGGACTCTTTAAAGGGAAGTTTAACATATAAAGTATCCCGCAGAGTTTTTTCAGATGCCAAAAGCCATTCACGCCCAAGCGCGGCATCTATAAGTCCGGCCTGCTCAAGTGATTTCTCATACTGGTAGTGCGGGCTTTCCGACTCAATCGAAACCGAGCAACCTGTTATCATTGAAACAACAATAAAGCTGCAGACTGGTATAAAAGCCTTTAATATATGTCTGGTTCTTTCGGTCATAATCATAAGTCCTTTGAAAATCCACAATCACGTAAGTAAGCCTCCCGAAGTAACCTGTCATACTCCGACAGAGTGATTTCCCTGGCACCGAACATTTCCAGATGCCCCGTCTGGTATTGGACATCTATCAGCGCAAATCCCTGATTCTTAAGATGCTCTGCCAGTTTCACAAAACTTGCTTTGGAAGCCTGCGGCACTTTGGAAAACATAGATTCGCCAAAGAAAGCTCCGCGTACCGCTATGCCGTAAAGTCCGCCAACAAGCTCTCCTTCCAGCCATGTCTCCACAGAATGAAGATATCCGTTCCTGTAGAGTCCGCTATAAGCTTCTATCAGCTGGTCAGAAATCCAGGTGGGATTTCTGCCGGCACAACTGTTAATTACAGAAAAATAATCAGAATCAATGCGATACTCAAAGCCTGATGTATTCATAAATTTCCTGAGGCTGCGCGGACAGTTAAATTCATCAAGCGGAATAACCGTGCGGATTTCGGGCATGTACCAGTCCAGCTTTCCTGATTCATCAGCCATCGGGAAAGCTCCGTTAGCATATAGTCTTATCATATTTTCAGGCTTCAGAGAATCATCTTCGGATATATAATCTCCGTTATTATTCATCTGCCTTAACTTCAAACTGAACTATATCGTAACCCTTCTTTGTCTCAAAAAAAGCAAACCCGACACCCGTTACGACAATACACATACCAAGCAGAAAAGCTCCGATAATTACGTTCTTAATACCGAAGCTGTTTAGATAAAAATCCATTGCTATTAAAAGCGATGTGGACACAAATAACGCAACGGCAGCGGTATAGCAAAGCACGCTGTTGCGCACAAGCTTTACACGAAAAACTAATCCTCTGATTTGTGTGGCAAGACTTTCAAGTCTGACATTTTCTTCATAAGTCAGGGTTCTGTGTCCGACTGCATGAATAAGTCCGCGCTTCTCCTCGTTGAGCAGACGTATGCGGTTAACCACAAGCGAGTATTTATTGTTAATACCAAGAATTAGTAATCCGCAGGCGTTAATCATAACAGCCGGAGCAAGCATTAACTGTATAACCTGAGTAACCGTAACATTTCCTCCTGTGAACTGGGGCATTTTATTTTTATTCCTTATAATATATTAGTATAGTCTGTAATTTCCATAATCTTAATCACCTCAGGAAAAATAATTAAGATTATGAGTTAAGAAGGGAATATGTCGTACTCCCTATTTATCTCTCTTCGGTCTGTATAGATGAGTGCTCTGCCCAAAGAATATTTCAGCGGATTCCATCACCGTCTCCGAAAGAGTCGGATGAGGATGAATACTGAGAGCAATATCCTTTGCAACAGCGGCCATTTCAACAGCCAGCACGCCTTCGGCTATAAGCTCACCGGCACCAGGGCCTGCGACAGCCATTCCAAGTATTCTTTCAGTCTTAGGGTCCATAATAAGCTTTGTTACGCCATCACTTCTGTCAAGAGTTACGGCACGGCCTGAGGCTGCCCACGGAAAACGGGCTACTTTTATTTCTATATTCTTTTCCCTTGCTTCATTCTCGGTAAGTCCGCACCACGCTACTTCCGGGTCGGTAAACATAACAGCGGGAATAGCAGCAGGTTTGAATTCAACATTATGCCCTGCTATATTTTCAACAGCAACTTTACCTTCAGCCGAAGCTTTATGCGCAAGCATAGGGTTGCCAACTACATCGCCAATCGCGTAAATAGTTGGTTCGGCTGTCTGCATCTGTGAGTTCACTTTTATAAATCCCCGCTGGTCAACCTCAGCCTTTGTATTCTCAATGCCAAATCCCTTTGCATTCGGCACGCGCCCGATTGAAACAAGAACTTTTTCAAATACCTGCTCTTTCTCCCGGATATCTTCACCCTCGAATGTTACCTTAATGCCATCGGCGAATTCTTCCATCTTTACTACCTTTGTACCCGTCATTATTGACTTCATCTTTGGCGCAAGAGACTTGGCAAGAATGTTTACAAGGTCGCGGTCAGCACCGGGGACTAATCCCGAAGTCATTTCAACTATCGACACTTCAGTACCAAGAGCCACATAAACAGAACCAAGCTCAAGTCCGATATACCCGCCACCTACAACAAGCATATTCTTTGGAATATCTGTAAGAGCAAGCGCACCTGTCGAATCGATTACCCTCGGAGAATTAAGCATAAGCGATGGTATCTGCGCCGGCAATGAGCCGGTAGAAATAATCGCATGGTCGAAAGTTAATTCTTCTGTTCCGCCCTCCATCTTCTCTATGCGCATACTCGTTGCATTAAGCAACGTAGCCCTTCCCTGTATATAAGTTATCTTCCTCTGCTTTGAGAGAACACCAAGTCCGCCGGTAAGTTTACCTACAACATTTTCCTTAAATGTTCTAAGCTTATCAAGATTAATCTTAGGCTTTTCAAATTCAATTCCCCACCTGGATGCTTCTCCGGCTTCATTAATAAGCTTTGCTATATGAAGAAGCGCCTTTGAGGGAATGCACCCACGATAGAGGCAAACACCGCCGGGATTTTTTTCAGGATCAATTAATGTAACCTGCATACCAAGATCGGCTGCCAGAAACGCAGCAGCGTATCCACCCGGACCGCCGCCTATAACTGCTAATTGTGTTTTATTATTCATAGGTTAAACTCCAATAATTGTCAGGTTTATGCAAAATGCTATTCTTTGTAAATGAGTATGATTACGATTAAATCTTTCACAGGGCGATGCCCGAATGCTACTGACTTTTGATAGATATTTGGAATTTATTCAATTTTGGCAATTATAGATTTAATCGCAATTGTAGTTATAGTCTTTATTTGCGGTTTTCTCTTATTTGCTTTGCAGGCGGCTACTAATTTCAGAATACAGATAACCTGAAAATTTCGCTAAATTTTACATTTTTATCAAAAGTCAGTAGCATTCGGGCATCGCCCATCGGACAAAACAAAATAAAAATCCATAAATGCCCCTGCCCTTACCCTTCCAGCGCCATCAGAAACGGCTGCTGTATCGCATCAACAATCCATTTTAAGAAACGTGCGCCGTCCGCGCCATCGATAATCCTGTGGTCATAAGATAATGATAATGGCAGCATCAATCTCGGCTTAAATTCGCCATCGATGTAAACAGGCTCATACGCGCTCCTCGATAATCCGAGTATCGCAACTTCGGGCGAATTAACAATAGGCGAGAAATAAGTTCCGCCGATTCCGCCAAGGTTTGTTATCGTGAATGTTCCGCCCTGCATCTCCTCAAGCGAGAGTTTCTTATTCTTCGCTCTCTCGGCTGTCCGGCTTAATTCAACCGATAGTTCGATGATATTCTTTTTATCGACATTCTTTATAACCGGCACAAGCAGTCCGCGGTCTGTATCGACCGCCACTCCGATATTATAAAACTTCTTATATATCACCGTGCTGTTCTGTATATCAACACTCGTATTAAACTGAGGATAAGCCTTAAGAGCTGAAGCAACTACCTTTAGCATTATCGCCGTAACCGTAAGTCTGCCCCCTTCCGCTTCCGCTCTGTTGCCATAAGCTTTGCGGAGCCTTTCAAGTTCTGTAATATCCGCCTTATCAAACTGAGTTACATGCGGCACAGTTGCCCAGGCGTAGCTTAGATGTTCAGCCGTCTTACGGCGAATATTGCTCATATCCTTCTTTTCAACCGCACCCCACTTTGTAAAATCAGGAAGCTGTTCAGCCGGCGCTCCGCCGAAAGTCTTGGGAACTTCCGCTATTTGCGCCTGTCTCTGGCTCAACTCCTGTGAATGAGCCTTAACATCGATTATCGAAATTCTTCCACCGGGGCCGCTTCCCTGCACATCATTAATGTTAATACCAATCTCGCGGGCAAAGCGACGGACAGTCGGAGCCGCAGGCGCGAGTCTGCCCGGATCACTCTCCGGCTTTGACTCAATGTAAGTCTTTACTTTCGCAGGTTCAGGAGCGGGCTTCTCTTCAGCCGCAACTTTCTTTACTTCCGGTATTGCAGTTGTTACTTCGATCTGCACAGACTGACCCTCAGCCACCACACTCTTATCATCACCGGTAATAAAGAGCGTCTGACCAATCGCTACCTTATCGCCAGCTTTAACATAAACTTCTGTAACTACGCCCTCAATTGTCGAAGGCACTTCAATAGTAGCCTTATCAGTTTCAATTTCAAAAACCGTCTGGTCAATCTTTACCGCATCGCCCGGCTTTATTAAAACCGTAAGCACATCGGCAGTTTTTATATTTTCCCCTAGTTCGGGAAGTTTAAATTCATTATTCATCTTAAAATCCGCTGTTTGTTATTGTTAGTCTTAATCATACTCTTAATCATTTTCTATGAAGCGAGTAAGATTATGATTAAGAGTATAATTATGAAAAAAATGCCCCCTTGCGTTTACCAGGGGTGGCTGTTTAGCTTATACTTTACCCGGATTCGGCTTGTCCGGATTAATTCCCAGTTCCTTCAACGCCACAGGAAGAACAGAAGCTTCAATTTTATTATCAGTGGCAAGCGCACTTAAAGTAGTAAATACGATATGCTTCGCGTCCACTTCAAAAAAGTCTCTCAGGCTTTCCCTGCTTTCACTTCTTCCAAATCCAAACGTGCCCAGAGTCGTTAAAGGCTCAGGCATGAACTTCGAAATAGAATCAGCGATAATCTGAACATAATCAGAAGCCGACACAAACACTCCCTCTTCATCCTTCAGCATCTGAGTAATATACGGTATTTTCTTTTCATCCTGAGGATGCAGAGTGTTCCATCGCGTAATCTCCTGCGCATCGAGATGCAGTTGCTTGTAGCTTGTAACACTCCATACGTCCGTTGATACATTATACTTCTCTTCCAGTATAACACGTGCCTTTAAGACTTCATTCATAATAGCACCGCTTCCGAAGAGGTGTGCTTTTGCTTTCGTATCCTTAAGCTCCGAGGACTTAAAGCGGTACATTCCCTTAACGATTCCATCCTTAACGCCTTCGGGCATCGGGGGCATCGCGTAGTTCTCATTCATAACCGTCAGGTAGTAATAAATATTCTCACCTTCCTCATACATTCTGCGGATACCATCGCGAATAATTACAGCTATCTCGTAAGCGAAAGCCGGGTCATAAGCCAGGAGATTCGGCACAGGATAAGCTAACAGATGGCTGTGCCCGTCCTGATGCTGCAAACCTTCGCCCGCAAGCGTAGTACGTCCGGCAGTTCCGCCAAGCATAAAACCTTTACATCTCATATCGCCGGCAAGCCAGGCAAGATCTCCTATTCTCTGAAATCCGAACATTGAATAATAAATGAAGAACGGAATCATGTTTATACCGTGCGTAGCATAAGCAGTTCCCGCTGTAATGAACGATGACATCGCCCCGGCCTCCGTAATACCTTCTTCAAGTATCTGTCCATCAACAGTTTCTTTATAATACAGCAGACTGGCTCTGTCAACCGGTTCATAAAGCTGACCTGCGTGCGAGTAGATGCCTACCTGTCTGAACAGCGCCTCCATACCGAACGTGCGCGCTTCATCGGGAACAATAGGCACAATCAGCCTGCCTAATTCTTTATCCTTTAGCAATTTTGTTAATATTCTCACAAATGCCATCGTTGTTGAAACTTCCCTGTCTTCGGAGCCTTCATAAAACTCCTCAAAGAACTCTTCCGGCGGAGTCATTAAAGCGGAAGCGGTTGTTTTTCTCTTCGGCACGAATCCGCCCAGCGCCCTGCGCCTTTCCTTGATATATTTTATTTCCTGACTATCTTCAGGCGGCTTATAAAAGGGTGCCTCCGCAACTTCAGCATCCGAGATAGGGATACCAAACCTTGTGCGGAAAAGCCTAAGCTCGTCTTCATTTAATTTCTTTTGCTGATGCGTAATATTCTTGCCTTCGCCGGCTTCGCCAAGTCCGTAACCCTTAACCGTGCGGGCGAGTATAACCGCAGGCTGCCCTTTAGTTTCAACCGCCGCCCTGAATGCCGCAAAAACTTTTTCAGGGTCATGCCCGCCGCGCCTCATCTTTGAAACCTGTTCATCAGAGAGATTCTTAACCATTTCCTTAAGCTCAGGATATTTTCCCCAGAAATGCTCCCTGACGTAAGCCCCGTCTTCAACAATATACTTCTGAGATTCGCCGTCAAGCATCTCATTCATTCTTTTAAGAAGCAGACCGGTCTTATCCTTTTCGATAAACGTATCCCAGTCATCACCCCAGACAACCTTTATCACATTCCATCCCGCACCGCGAAAGTTAGCTTCAAGTTCCTGCATAATATTCCCGTTACCTCTGACCGGACCGTCAAGACGCTGAAGATTGCAATTAATAACGAAAATAAGATTATCAAGCTTTTCACGTACTGCCAGCGATATAGCTCCAAGAGCTTCCGGTTCATCTGTCTCTCCGTCACCAAGAAAAGCCCAGACTTTTGAACTATTAGTCTGTTTAATGCCCCTATCCTCTATATAACGGTTAAATCTTGCCTGATAAATCGCCATAATAGGTCCAAGTCCCATTGATACGGTCGGAAATTCCCAAAACTCAGGTAGCAACCAAGGATGCGGATAAGAAGGAAGCCCTCCGCCGGGTTTTAGTTCCCGTCTGAAATTTCCAAGCTGCTCTTTTGTAATTCTTCCTTCAAGATATGCTCTGGCATAAATACCCGGAGATGCGTGTCCCTGAAAAAATATCTGGTCTCCATTATTATCAGCATCTTTGCCTTTAAAGAAATGGTTAAATCCAATTTCATAAAGCGTAGCGGCTGAAGCGTAAGTGGATATATGCCCGCCAATGCCGGCTGATTCCCTGTTCGCACGCACTACCATTGCCATAGCATTCCAGCGTATAAGACTTTTAATCCTGCGTTCGATCTCGCGGTTGCCGGGGAAAGGCGGCTGTTTATCTGCCGGAATTGTATTAATATAAGGCGTATTAGCCGTAAATGGAATCTGCACGCCCTGTTTCCTCGCGTAAAGATACAAATCCCTTAATAATTCCTGAACCCTTTCAGGTCCGCTATGATAGAGCACATAATCAAGTGATTCGAGCCATTCTTTTGTTTCAACAGCCGCAATATCCCTGAGGTCATAATTATTACTATTATTCATTTCTGGTTTATCCTGTTTGTTCATTAATATAAATTTTTGTTCCCTGCATAAAATATAATACTGTCAGGTTATGATATACTGTACCCTCACACAGGGCTTATGGATTTTTATTTTGCTTCGTTCAATGGGGGCGATGCCCGCCACTAACATATTTCACCCTTTTATGGCTACATTCGCCCTGAAAGGGTGAAATATAACAGCACAAAGAACACCCTGTGAAAAATAAATATCTGTATAACAAAGCCCTGAAAGAACGCAATAAAAGGTTAAGATATTTTTTATTTCCCCGCTTCGGATGAATATGATACTCCGGCTGATAATCATTCCGGAACCAGACTGCGAATGCAGTTCGCCTTAAAAATCATTTTTGAACACAACTGCGAATGCAGTTCGCTTCAAAAATCATTTTTGAACACAACTACGGATGCAGTTCACTTCAAAAATCATTTTTGAACACAACTACGGATACAGTTCACTTCAAAAATCATTTTTAAAGCAAAATGCTAATACATTGCCCGCTCATTTCCGCTCATATCGTAACACATAGATGCATGAATGTATAATATAATATTTCATCCTGTACAGCAATGCAATTACACATCTATGTTCACTCCCCGCACATAATTTTATTTAAACAGCTCCACAGCAGAATAAACTACATCTCCCGGATTTACAACTTTCTCTACATCGTGGCAAAATCTGGTCAGGAATTCAAAACAATTCTCCGGAGTGTCATATTTGTTCGGCATTACAAGTTTTAAGACATCCTTCTGGCTGGCGAACTTAATCTCATTTGAATAGTTCTCCATTATATAGCGCGTAAGGTCATTGAACCTGGTTTTATAATATTCTTCCTTCTCTTCTTTAGGAAGTATAATGGTAATCGTCTTATGCTGGATAATAATCCTTTCAAAAAGTGCGTAAGAAGCATAATACTTCAGCGCAGCCATCATAATAAGGCGTTTGACCAGTACGGGCAGTTTGCCGAAGCGGTCTTCCAGTTCTTCCTTAATTTCTTCGGCTTCAATAAGCGCCTTCATCGAGAACAGGACGGTATAGAAACTCAGACGGTCAGCCGGATCGGGCATATACGCTTTTGGAATGCCGACTTCAAAATAAGTATCAACAGTCGGGTCGGTGCGCATACGATGAGACGGGAGTTCTTTAAACACGTCCTTAAATTCCTGATGGCGCAGTTCCTCTACGGCTTCGTCAAGTAGTTTTACATACATATCGAAGCCGACAGTATCAATAAAGCCTGTCTGCTCTGTGCCGAGCAGATTGCCCGCGCCACGGATCTCAAGATCGCGCATAGAGAGACTGAAGCCTGCGCCAACGTCTGTAAACTCTTCAATAGCCTGAAGCCTGCGGATAGCGTTTTTATTTATCGATTTTAACGATGGCACAAGAAAATATGCGTAAGCCTGGCGGTCGCTCCTGCCAACTCTGCCTCTTAGCTGATGAAGTTCTGCGAGTCCGAAACGGTCGGCACGGTTGACAATTATCGTGTTCACATTTGGAATGTCAATCCCCGACTCGATAATCTTTGTAGCAAGCAATACGTCATATTTTTTATTAAGGAAGTCGTAAATTACATTTTCAAGAACAAGCGGTTTAATCTGTCCGTGAGCAATTCCAATTCTCAGGTCCGGCATATACTTATGCAGATAGTCAGCTATTTTATAAATCGACTGGATTCTGTCATGTATGAAATAAACCTGCCCGTGGCGCTTTAGCTCGGTCATTATCCATTCACGTATCTTCAGGATATCAAAAGTCCGGACGTGCGTATAAATTGGTTGCCGGTTAGGCGGCGGCGTTCCCATGATTGACAAATCACGCGCACCAAGCAACGAGAAATTAAGCGTTCTGGGAATTGGCGTTGCCGTAAGTGTCAGTGTATCCACATTCAGCTTTATACTGCGCAATTTTTCCTTTGCCACTACACCGAAGCGGTGTTCTTCGTCTATTATCAGCAGACCAAGGTCGCGGAAGACGATATCTTTTGATAAAAGCCTGTGCGTACCTATCAGGATGTCAACTTTGCCTTCGGCCAGATCCCTGACAATTTCATTCTGTTTCTTTTTTGTCTGAAAGCGGGAAAGCCCCTCAATTCTAATAGGAAACTGCGAAAGCCTGTCGCGGAAGGTATTCATGTGCTGTTCTGCAAGAATAGTAGTAGGCACCAGGATGGTGGCCTGCTTTCCTTCGGAAGCAGCTTTAAAAGCCGCACGCACGGCAATCTCAGTCTTGCCAAATCCCACATCGCCGCAGACAAGGCGGTCCATCGGGCTTTCAGACTGCATATCGGTTTTAACATCTTCGGTTACTTTGGACTGGTCGGGTGTATCCTCATAAAGGAAGGATGCTTCAAGCTCCTTTTGCCAGATAGTATCAGGACTGAAGGCAAATCCCCTGGAAGCCTTCCGCTTTGCATAAAGTTCGATTAATCCACGCGCTGCATCCTTAATCTTTTTCTTTACTTTCCTCTTAGCCGATTCCCACGCATCCCCGCCAAGTTTGGAAAGCTTTGGTTCGGAGTTATCCTTCGAAGAAAATTTCTTAACCAGGTTAAAATAGTTCAGATTGACGTAAACCTTGCCCCCCTCGTCATAAAGGATCTTTATGCTCTCCTGGCTTACCTCCCCAATCTTAATTACCTCAAGCCCCTCGAATCTGCCGATGCCATAGTTCTCGTGAACCACAAAATCGCCACGTTTCAGACTGGCGAATTCCTTTGCTCTGCTCTTACGCACACGCTGTTTAGCAGAGAACTTCGTGCGGTATGGTTTATTGAAAATCTGATAATCGGTAAGCACAAGGAGTTTATCCTGCTTTAAGATGAAACCTCTGTGTATAGCAAGCGTATAAATCTTAACCTTCCCGTCGTCAATCAGTCCGGCTAACTCTTCCTTATATTCAGTAAGTAAATCTTTAAGTCTTTTCGACTGAAATTCATTCTCCGATGTAATGATAATCTTATAACCGCGCGCCGAATAATCCTGCAGAGTATTAAACAGCAGTTCATAATTTGAATTTACCGGAGGAGCTTCATTTATCTGAAGTTTAAGCGTATTATCTTCCACGCTGAAAGGGTCTTCGATTATCCAGCGCGCATTTTTCTTAAATATCCCCTCAAGCGTGGACTGATTATCATACTCCGGCTCCCTTCCCTCCGTTGACTGACCGTAAAGTTCATCTGACGGGAGGCCCGCCTGGAGTTCTGTTGCAAGTTCCGCATCCTCGATCATTTGGACTGTATTGTCCGTAGCAGAATGGCTGGTAGCTTTCTCAAATGTATTATAAAGCTCGTAGCGTGAAGCAATGATAAGCGGACTGCCGAGATAGTCAAAAATATCCGAAACCAGTTCAGTTTCAGCCGTGCCCATGTTCGAGGCAATAGTTACTGTGTCAATTACATTAGAAGAGCGCTGGCTTTCGGAGTCAAAATACCTGAGAGATTCGAGGAAGTCGCCATCAAACTCCACGCGGCACGGGTTGTTCTCGCTGTAAGACCAAAAATCTATAATCGAGCCACGGATAGAGTAATCCCCCACTCCCTCAACGAATTTAACCCTGGAATAATTAAGCGTTTCAAAATATTCAATTAATTCCTCGTAAGTTATATCTCCGCCCGCTGTGAGCGTGGTCGTATTCTTCTCGATGTACTGACGGGCGGGCATTTTCACTTTCAGAATGTCATAAGTAGAAATCAGAATAAATCCGTCGCCGGAACTTAGTCCGGTAAGTTTTTCCTGGAGTATATCAAGCTTAAACTCATCAACGGCAACTGCCAGCTTATCAAGTCCGAGGATGCTCAGTTCCACTTTTATTTCATTTATACTTTGGATATCCGGCATAAGTAAAACAATCTCACGCTGGCTTTCAGCTATTTTATTTATCAAAAGTGCCTTCGCGGAACCGGATAGTGGCGAAGTAAATATCAGGTTGGAAGTCCGGGAAGAAAGTCTTTCAACTAACTCACCTAAAGTTTTCGAGCGGTTAAATAATTCAATCAGGTCAAAACTCATTATGCTGTGGCAATTGTTGTAAGATACGTTTTTATAATAGCGAAAATTCTCATTATGCCCGTAGCAATATACACAGTTTCCCACAGCTTTTCAATTATTCATCGCGATTGAATTGCCTAAATCCCACATTTGCATTTGATATAATAAACAATTTTTCTTACGTTGTTATTGCATTTTTAAAGTATCTTATAAATAATGACATGATGTACCAGTTAAGTAAAAAAAATTAGATGCAGAGGAAGTAAACCATGAGCGAAAAGAAGCAGAAAACGATCCTTCTCGTAGAAGACGAAATTATTTTAGCAATATCAGGAAAAAGAACTCTTGAAAAATTCGGGTATAACGTTGTAACCGTGAATACCGGCGAAAAAGCTATTGAGATTTGTAAGGTTAATAATTCTATTGATCTAATCATTATGGATATCGATTTGGGAGCCGGTTTAGATGGCACGGAAACAGCCATAGAGCTACTGAAAGAACATGCGATTCCTATAGTATTTTTATCCAGCCATACAGAACCTGAAATAGTAGAAAAAACAGAAAAGATAACGTCCTACGGTTACGTGGTAAAGAACTCGGGGGATACGGTTCTCGGTGCATCGATAAAGATGGCATTCAAGCTTTTTGATGCTCATAAAAAAGTAGAAAATGAACTTACTGAGCATAAACGCACAGAAGTTGCGCTACGCGAGAGCGAAAGAACTTTGCAGGAAGCTCAGCATATAGCCCACATCGGTAGCTGGCAGTGGACAATAGCGACAGACACCGTAAACTGGTCGAAAGAACTTTACAATATTACCGGACTCGACCCAAATCTTCCCGCCCCCAGCTATGCCAGAATGTCGTCCATCTATATGCCTGAAAGCTGGTCCCGGCTGAGCGTAGCGGTAGCAAAAGCTCTACAGTTTAAAGAACCTTATGGGTTGGATTTAGATATAGTGCGGCCTGATAAAAGTGAAAGACATGTTTTCGTCCGCGGTGAAGCAGATTATGATGCCAATGGCAATGTTGCAGGTTTACATGGCACCGTTCAGGACCTGACCGAGAATAAACATTCCGAGATAACTTTCAATAACAAGCTTCTGATTCTTGCTTCCAACATCGAGGGATATATTGCTTATGTCAACGCAGATACTTTGCAATATGAATTGGTTAATGACGCTTTTGCAAATGCATTTGGAATTCCGGAAGAAAAAATTATTGGCCGTCATATAAAGGACATTATTGGAGAAAAGAATTTTCAATTCGCTTTAAAGTATATCGATGAAGTGAAAGAAGGCAAATCGGTTTCTTGCGAAAGTTCCTTTGAAGCCGGCTCGGAGATGCGCTGGATTCAGGTAAATTGTTCTCCGGTAACTAACGCTGACGGGCAGGTTACGTCAATTGCTGTGGTCAGTTATGACATCACCGAGCGCAAGCAGACCGGAGATGCCTTGCAGAAAAATATTTCAAGACTTGAGCTTGCTATGAATGTGGCTGACATGGCATGGTGGGAAATGGAACTGCCTTCCGGCAATGTTGCTTTCGGAAAACGAAAAGCCGAAATACTTGGCTTTCCTCCTGAAAAGTTTAAGCATTATAAGGATTTCACAGATTTGGTTCATCCTGATGATTATGAACGCATAATGGAGGCAATGCGCGGACACCTTAGAGGAACATTAAACAGATATGAAACTGAATACCGGATATTAACTAAGGATAATAAATACAGGTGGTTTTATGATATCGGGTCTATTGTAGAGGGAGGAGCAATGGAATGGCAAAATGGAATGCCTGTAAAAATTACCGGACTTGTTTTTGACATTTCAGAACGAAAAGCAGCACAGCTTGAGCTTCTGAGACTCAATGAAGAATTGCAGACGTCTAAAGCTTCGGTTGAAGAAACTCTGTTCGAAAAAAATATGATAGTGGAAGAACTTATAGCAACTAAAGAAAAACTTGAGAACCTAAATTCAGAAAAGGACAAACTTTTCTCTATCATCGCACATGATTTAAGAAGTCCGTTCCAGGGATTTATTGGATTAACAGAATCAATGGTTCAGGACATTAATAGCTTTTCTACAGATGATCTGTCTGATATAGGCAGACTATTATACAACAGCTCAAAAAATCTCTTTACGCTGTTAAATAATTTACTGGAATGGTCCCGTATGCAACAGGGAATGGTAAGTTTTAATCCAATAAAAATATCTTTATCGGAGATTGTTTCACAGAATATTGACCTGTTAGTTAAAGTAGGAGAGAAAAAAGGGATTGAGATAATTCACAATATTGACATAAACCAGACTGTTTACGCAGATGAAGCAATGTTTAATTCTATTTTGCGTAATTTTTTATCAAATGCGATAAAGTTTACAAGGCAGGGCGGGAAAGTAACAGTAAGCTCTAAAAAAACAGGAAATAATATGGTAGAAATATCTGTAACCGACAGCGGTATCGGGATGTCAAAAGATTTATCTGTAAAATTATTTAAGACAGATGAAAAAACAGGGCGTAAAGGTACGGATGGCGAATTAAGCACCGGCTTAGGATTACTGCTTTGTAAAGAATTTATAGAAAAGCATGGCGGGCAAATCTGGGTAGAAAGTGAGGAAGAAAAAGGAAGCTCGTTCAGGTTCATCCTGCAGGAAACGGAAAAAATTACAGATTGACGGGCAGATTATATTCTCATAATCTTACCCGCCTGCCTTGAAATGATTATGATTATGATTATAAAATGAATTAAATACAGAGAAAGCAAATCATGAACGAAAGAAATCAGAAAACAATCCTCCTTGTGGACGATGAAGTTATTATAGCAATATCAGGGGAAAAGACTCTTGTGAAATTTGGCTATAACGTCATCACCGTAAATTCGGGTGAAAAAGCCATTGAGATTTGCAGGGGAAATAATTCTATTGATCTAATCCTTATGGATATCGACATGGGAGACGGCATGGACGGCACAGAAACGGCAATAGCGATACTGAAAGAACGCGAAATCCCTATAGTATTTTTATCCAGCCATACAGAACCTGAGATAGTAGAAAAAACAGAAAAGATAACGTCCTACGGTTACGTGGTAAAAAACTCGGGGGACACAGTTCTTGATGCATCGATAAAGATGGCATTTAAGCTTTTTGACGCTCATGAAAAAATAGAAAATGAACTGGATGAACGGAAACGGGCGGAAGAAGCAAGGCAGAAGAGCGAGGAAAAGTATCGCCTTCTGGTTGAGAACAGTTATGATATTATCTACACGCTTTCCCTGGGCGGAGAGTTAATTTTTGCATCCCCTTCATGGACAGATATATTAGGACATCCGGTAACGCAGGTAACAGGGCAGTCATTTAAACAATATATTCATCCTGATGATATTTCCGTGTTTCAGGCGTGGCTGGATAAAGTGATAACAACGGGGTACCGGCAGGAAGGAGTCGAGTACCGCATACAGCATAAAAACGGGACATGGCGCTGGCACACTTCAGGCGCAGTTCCTTTAAAAGACGAGAACGGCACAGTAACCGGTTACGAGGGAATAGCGAGAGATATTACCAAACGGAAGGTAACGGACAAAAATTTATCGGAGAACGAAGAGCAGTTTAAGAATATGGTACATGGTATGTCGGTAGGAGTTATTCTGCAAGGACCGACTGCTGAAATAATAATAAGCAATCCAAAGGCACTAGAATTACTGGGTCTGACCGAAGACCAGTTATTGGGTAAATCCTCATTTGATCCTGATTGGAACGTTATCCACGAAGACGGGACACCTTTCCCTGGCACAACTCACCCTGTGCCACAGGCAATTGCCACGCGTCAGTCAGTCCGAAATGTAATTATGGGCGTTTACCGCCCTACAACTAAATCCCGCATATGGATATTGGTGGATGCTGAACCTCAATTCAATTCCGATGGAACAGTAAAATGGGTAATCTGCACATTTATCGACACTACCGAACTAAAGCTGGTAGAGGCAAAATTCCACGAAGCCAATGAATACCTCAATAACTTATTTGACTACGCTAATGCTCCAATTATCACATGGGATCCTGAATTCCGCATAACCCGGTCCAACCATGCTTTTGAGCGCCTGACCGGCCGACTCCAGGAAGAAGTGATTGGAATGATGCCGGACATCCTCTTTCCTGATGATACCCGCGAAGCTTCAATGATATTAATACAGAAAGCTCTCGAAGGCGAACACTGGGAAACGGTTGAGATTCCTATTCTCACAAAAGATGCAGGCATTCGGACTGTAATCTGGAACTCAGCAAACGTTGCTGACCCTGGCGACAAAATAATTTCCACAATCGCACAGGGAATCGACATTACTACACGCAAGCGGGCAGGAAAAGCTTTGCGTGAAAGCGAATCCCGCTATAAAATGCTGGCAAACAATTCTTCCGATGTTATCTGGACTATGGACCTGGCCGGTAAGTTCACTTATATAAGCCCATCGGTCGAACGGCTACGCGGTTTTACAGTCGAAGAAATAATGAATCAGTCATTCGAAGAAGTTATCTCTCCTGGTTCACAAGAAATAGTTAAGGAAAAAATGGCGAGGAGAATTGCCTCAGCATCCGGAGTTGCAGAAATGCCTACAGATATAACAGAAGTAGAACAGCCATGTAAAGGCGGATCAACGGTCTGGACGGAAGTAGCTTCAAATTTATTGTATGACGAAACCGGTAAAGCAATCGGGATATTAGGCGTATCGAGAGATATATCCAAACGGAAAATATTTCAGGATGCTTTAATTGAAAGCGAGAACAAGTTCAGAGCTTTGATTACTCAAATGCAGCTTGGTTTAGCGGTTCATGAAATAATATGCGATGAAACAGGAACACCCGTTGATTATAAATTTTTAGACACTAATCCAAGCTTTGAAAAATTGACCGGGCTTAAACGCGAAGATATCATCGGAAAAACTGTTCTTGAAATAATGCCTAATACAGAACCTGAGTGGATTGAGAAATATGGACACGTGGCATTAACAGGCGAACCGTTACACTATGAAAACTATGCCGGAGAACTGAACCGATACTATGGCGTGGTAGCCTACAGACCACGAGATAAAGAGTTTGCCGTAATTATTGAAGATATAACCGAACGCAGACACGCGGAAGAAAAAATCAAAAAACTCCTCGTGGAAAAAGAAATAATTCTTAAGGAAGTCCACCACCGTATCAAGAACAATATGAGCACTATAACCGGCGTTCTTGCTCTGCAGGCAGAACATTTGGAAGACCCTTCAGCTATTAGAGCGCTTGCAGACGCCGAAAGCCGCGTGCGGAGCATGATGATCCTATACGATAAATTGTATTTATCTGTTGATTTTCAAAAGATGCCGGTTATCGATTACCTCCCGTCTCTGACAGATAAAATTATAGAAAACTTCCCTAACAAGACATCGATAAAAATTGAGAAAAAGATAGATGATTTCGTTTTAGACACAAAAAGATTACAGCCTCTCGGAATAATAATCAATGAGCTTTTAACTAATATTATGAAGTATGCATTTACTGGCAGAAACGAAGGATTAATTACTCTATTCGCCTCATTGGAAGGAGAAATTGTTTCTATTATAATTCAGGACAATGGCAACGGTATGCCTGACTCGATTAATTTTAAAAACTCAACAGGCTTTGGGCTTACGCTTGTGGGAATACTGGCAGAGCAGTTAGGCGGAACAGTACGGATAGACCGCGGGAACGGGACAAAAGTTATTCTGGAATTTAAGATATAACCAGGTGTACGACAATTTCTCATAAAAAGAAAATTTATCATACACCCATAATTATCGGTTCTAAGACGGAATCGAGAGGTATAATCCAATTGTGGGTAAAATTATAGCATAAAAGATTATTTTAACAGAGTAATTTTCCTGGCTGACATTGCATCCTGGCTTTTCAGGCAAAAAAGATAAACACCTGAAGTCAACGACTTACCTGAAATTTCATCTGTATTTAACAAAAACTGATGAGAGCCTGCCGTCTGAAAACCCATTGAATTAGACATAACCAGATTCCCAAGCAGGTCATAAAGCTTAAACTCTATTTCCTGAGCTTTATTAAGATAATATTTTATTGTTGTCATACCATTAAAAGGATTCGGATAATTCTGCTCCAGTTCAATTGAATTTGGAAAACTCGTCATCCCCTGTTTTTCAACCGCCGATGCTTTCGAGTCTCCGTTAAAATATCCGGCTACAAGTACAAGCGGGGCGTTCCAGTTTATACATATCTCGTTTGAAGCATAACTGTCCTGGTCATCTACATAGCACTTCGCGGGCGGAGTTGAACTGTTGAAAGTTTTGGACAGTACAGGATCATCGTTTAAGTTTTTGTCTGGCCCGCCTGCCAAAAGTCCGGGTACAGGGGAATTAGTTATTGTGTTTGCAATCGAAGGACGGTGGTGAATATTCATAGGAGATTTACTGCCGATACCTGTAACATAGCTCATATTATAAACATTCACACCAAGAATATAATTCAGCTGATCTAGTGCGGTTTCATAATAAGCTACATTATTGGTTTTCTGGTAACCCATTAATAATAAAGTTGCTCTGTTCAGAAGCTCGGAATTGCTACCCCAGAAATATTCGTAAGAATTATTAAGAACTACGTGAAGTCCGTTCTGATTTTTCTTTGTTACAAGCGATGCGCAGTATGTATTCAGACCCTGTGTCAGTTCCTGTATAATACCAGTACCGGCTGATGCCTGACTGGTAAATAAATATGTAAGATGCGCCATACCGGTAAGGTTCTGCCATCCCATTGAAGCATTTGAACCATTAAAAATTCCGGAAATTCCGTTAGTTTTATAATTTGAAGAAAAATAGGTGTTATATTTTGCATTGCCGGTAGCACTAAAAAGTTCAGCCGATGCCCAGAGTCTTTCATCCTTATCATTAGTGTCATCGTATGCGCCTGTGTTGGTACCCACCGGGTTCTTAAACCCGCCTGCAGGAACAATACTGAGATGATTTTCAAGATATGTCCACGCCAGTTCAGCCGCAGCGAGGCATTTATCCGCATACACCTGATTATACTTTGAATAAACTCTGTAAGAGCGTGCCATCATGGCAGCGAAGTCAGCCGTAGCCGTGCTTGCTACTCCATAAATATAACGGTCTCCGGTATCAGACTGCGGCATAATGAATCCCTCAAACTGTTCTTTTGTCAGCTTCGCCAGTACGCTGCCATCGGCGTTCTGCATAGAAAACAGCCAGTCAAGCTCATATTTAACTTCATCGAGTATATCAGGAATACCATTTCCGCTGTCGGGAATAGCTAAATTATCCTGCGAAAACCGTTCAGGGAATGTTTCATAAGCCATAAGCAGAGTGCCTACAGTAATACCAGCATTTATGACATACTTTCCATAATCCCCGGCATCATGCCATCCGCCTGGTGCCTGGATAAATCCGCTTAAGCCTGTAGCGGGATGGAGGGTGCCATCTGATAACGTATGGCAGGCAGGATGATAATATACAGAAGCATACTTTGGAGAGAGCAACGACCCGCAACGCTGGAAATAAAAACCTTTCAATATTTTATTATAAGGTTCATTATAAACTGTACCGGATATTGCAAACTTATATGAAGTATCAGACTGTGTTGTAATGTAGAAATTACCAGTTTCCTGAAACGAACTAAAATCGCCGCGGTAAAGGGTAAGCCCTGTTGAAGGATCTGAAGTTTTCCAAAGCGCAAGGTTACTTCTGAAGCGTACAGAATTAGTTGCTGCATCACGTATATAAAAACTATCCGCGGCTCCGGAAGTAAAAACAAACTTTGGGAAGTGAGGCTTATAGCCTGCCTGATTGACAAAAACATTCCCGCCAGCCTGCAGAGAACAGGCTGTTATGAATGTAAATAATAATATTAAAGAATACCTCATTAAAAGCTCCTGATTTGTCTATAAAAATTAAAATATATGGAACTAATTTACTGATATTTTATGACAAAAAAATAATTTTTAAGGTTTATTTATATTATTTTGTTTCTCAGGTAACCTATTGAGTCCCTGCTATAGCATCAGAAGTTAACACCGACAGAAAACTTCTGTGTATTACCCATACGCTTTAACTGCTGAAAAGCATAGTCAAAGCTTACAGCAACATTACCAACAAGAACCTGCTTTACACCAACACCGGCTGAAAGTCCAAATAAGGCATCTTTAAGGAAAAGGTCCTTATAGCCTGCCCTAAGAGCGATAAAACCATTATAGGTGTATTCAGTTCCAACATTAATACTTTCGTAGTTATCATTCGGATGCTGAGCATCAATAGCTACAGTCCACTTATGTAAGTCGCTTTTTAATGGCTGATAAGCTATGCCAACTCTGAAATTCAGAGGCAAAGACCATTCATCTGTCTGATATTCAGCCGGGACCTTATCATTTTCACCACTCGTAATAAGAACGAGCGCGGTATTGCCTGTTAACTGCATCTTACTACCGAAGTTGGAAATTGACATTGAAAGCAAAGCACCGTCAAATGGGGTTACATATTGTACACCCATATCAAGCGCAAAGGCCGATGCATTCATTCTCCAGATTGACTGGCTTATAAATTTGGGAGTAATCCCGATTGAAAAGTTATCTGTCAGGGCAATTGCATATCCCAGACTGAACGCTATATCTGTAGCTTTAAAAACTTCTCCCGTACCATCCGGTTCATCGACCGTAGTAACATTCATTTCACCAATATCCGATGAGGTAAAACTGAGACCAACAGAGCCGTATTCACCAGCGTTAAATGTCATTGCGAGATAATTAAACTTAACACCCGCAAACCATTCAGTATGGTCAAAATATGCCCCAATACCGCTTACCTTTGTAAGTCCGGCAGGGTTCCAGTACATTGCAGATGGATCATTAACCACAGACACATAAGCTCCTCCCATACCCATAGCCCTTGCCCCCTGAGGTATTGTAAGAAAAGTAGCGGCAGTAGTTCCCTTTTTCGAAACATCAGCCACATAAGTCTGAGCGAAGGTCTGCGTTGAAATTATGACACAGGTATATATATATATTAATAATTTATTTTTCATATTTATTCTCGACCCTTATTTAATTACAGCAAATTTACCAACATGTTCACCGATTCCTGGAGCATCTACATGATAAATATATACACCATAGGCTATTTCCATACCGTCTTCAGAAACCAGATTCCAGGATACAGAGCCATTGTCCGGACCAGTATCCTTTTCAATTGTTTTAACCAATGCTCCTGCAAGTGTATATATTCTGACGGTACATTTAGCTGGTAAATGGACAAAATCAATTTTTCTATCGCCGCGTCCTGACTGGTTCAATGTTCTTGGTTCCCAGGCTGCTACAGTAATATAAGGATTAGGAACTACCGATATTTTATCAAGCTGACCACCTGCCAAAGTATTGTCCACACTTGACGCTTTAGTAGTGAATGTAAAAATATCGTCCTGCTTAAATGGTTTTTTCGTAGTTATCCGGAATACATCGCCAGCCAGCGGTTCTTCCGGAGTTTCATTCGGTCGAACGCGGTAAGTAACTTTCCATGCAAACTGCCTTTCGGCGAAATCAAACTGCCCGTTGTTGTTCTTATCAACATATTCAACAATGAAAAAATCATCCCCCACACTTAATACACCATTACCATCATTATCAGAAACTCCAACCGGAACTGTATCCTGTCGTGTAGTATTGATAACAATAAAATTCACATTTGGACCATCAAAAGGAATATTTCCGCTTAACGATGGAACAGATTTGCTTCCGAGGAATTTGATCTGATAATCACATGGCCATTTAACTCCATATTTTTTATCCGGATCAGGTTCAACCACCATCACAAGATTACTTCTTCCTCCGTTCATCCAGCCGTTTGCAGTATCCGCAAGAGTGGTCGTATCATTTATTGCTGAAAAAATAAGTCCGTCAACCGGAGGAGCAAATTTACCAACACCAATTAACGATGAATCCACCTTTGTGGCAACTGTATCAATTATCCCACCTCTATCACGAACTATAACATAAGATGTTGTAACGTAATCAGGCAACGACCCAGCCGAGTTGAATTTAACCTTATAAGTTGTTCCTTCTGTTATTTCCACCGGGTTAAGAACAGATACATTAATACTGCCCGTACCAACACCCTGGCTGACCTTTTTCAGATTGCCGACTATCTGAGGCGGAAGATAACCAGCAACAGGAGCATTTGGCGTAACAACAGCGCAGTTAATGTCCACAAAGTTAACTGTTCCCGCAAAGTCCATTGAAATAATCTTGGGACACTCAGTCGGCTGAAGACCTTTAGTACCATAGTCCTTATCACCCTTGCTGTAAGATACTACCGCATAGTAATAAGTTGTACCATTTAATGCTGTTGTATCAATAAATGAATGCTGAAGACCTGAATTATCGCCTCTCCAGAATGACGCACCGTTAACGCCCACAGGATCAGGACCGCTAATGCTGTCCACAAGATCAAACTGAGCAAGCGGTTTCCAGTATTTTACATCGCCCTTTGAATCAGTAATAGTTTTAATATTATTAAACTCAGGATCGGTGCTTCTATAGACTAAATACCCTTCAAATATTTTTTTAAATCCCTGCATAGGATCATTGTTTTCATAACCAAGGAATGAATCCCTTGACTGTTCAGCAACGGCATCCCAGTAAAGCATAACCTTTCTATCACCGGCAACCGCGTGAAGAGTCGGCTTCAGGGGAGGTTTCGAAAAATTATAGTTCGCATTATATACTTCCTGTACCGTTTGCTTGTTAAATAACAAGTTTTGAAGATCATTTCCAAATACAAGAGCCATTGAGAATCTTTCTCTGCGAGCCTGCTGTAACGGAAACGGACCGGAAGCAAATACCATAGAGATATTCTTCTGCTGAATCTTCGTATCAAAGGCAGGGGTGCTCATTTTATTCCACATTGACTCATCGTCTTTAGGCCATCCGCCACCGGTACCGCCCTCACCTAAAACATAGATAGACAAACCGGTTAAACCTATCTGATCAGATTCATCCTTATCTGTCTTATCAAAGTGAGGTTCACCATCGGTGGGAATACCATCGCCTTCGCCTTCATCAACACCAGGATAACCTGAATCCAAAGGTCCCAAACCGTCATGACCAACATCATCATTTAACGGTTCGGTAAGCGGGTCCCACTTTCCGTTACCGTCAATATCACTATATGGCAACCAGTTTCCGTTTTCATCACCGCTCCAGTGCCACTTTGAAACTCCAGACTTATCAACTGGACCAGATATGTAAGTACCCGGACCGCTGTCACGTTTTTCGTCTATTAACCCATCGTTGTCATTGTCTATACCATCAGATGAATTACCCGGACTCTCAAGATATGCCCAGCCGGTATAACCTATTTTCTGGCCTGTTGTGGGCATAACACCCTTATCATCCCAGCCATACGCAATATTTAAGTCTTTATCATAATAAGCATCGTCAACACCGCTTGTTGATCCGCCGGAACCAACATCAGTATAAAAACCAAAATATGTTTTTTGATAATCATTATCAGAAATGTTGACTATATCATAATGCCAGAAGATTATATCTTCCGCCAGTACGTGCGACCACTGAAATCCTCTCACTTCAACATGAAGTCCGATACCGCCAAAGGCTGAATCACTTGTTATTGGGAAATAATTATATGGAGGTCTTTTCCATTTGCCATTCTTCGAATCATCCATAGCAAAAAAGGTTTCTTCATCTGAACTCTTTATGCCTTTCCCAAAGTAACCATACCACTTACCATCCCAGGTTGCATCAATCGGCAAAGCTCTCGGCCATTGGTTTGGCCAAGTCCTGGTATCGGTAGCAAGCGCCGGGCTCAGAGATGCCGTATCGGCATAGCCTGGTATCGGTTCAAAACCCCAAAGCAGACCCGTTACCGGATCGTGATTCATCCACTCACGGTATGATGTTTCAAGCGGATGAATTGTAATTCCGCCAGGCGAAATAATCTCGGTAGAAATCAAAACACAGTTACCATCAATATTATTAATACCGCTCCCCTTTGGCCATTCACATGACGGCGAATAAGGCCAGTGCGCAATTTCGCCCTGGTTCTGGAACAATGTTCTTACACGGTTGCCTTCAAGAGTTCCCTCCTTGCGATACGTAATATCACCTTTTGGCTCCTGACGGTATTTCATCATCTGATTCATATCCTGAGCATAAGATAATTGTGTAAATACAATCAAAGCCCAAATATATACAAGTTTTTTCGTCATTTTATTCTCCTAAAATCCTAAATTTAATCCAAGCCTGAGCTGCCTTGGAGCTGAATACATTGCCGGGTTATTAACAAACTGTTCTATAGTATTCAAACCGACAATTTGTCCGGCCCACTTTGTGTTCAAATCAACCATTGCTCTGCCTGTGCTTCCATACACAGCATATTCATTTTTTATATCGAGTAAATTGTACACGAGGAAAAATACATTTAGATTAACGCCGGCGACTTTGAAATTCTTATCAGCTCTTAAATCAACATTATATGTACTCGGTCTGACCCCCAGATTCGGGAGTATCAATCCGTGCACAAAACGCGCATCCTCAGTATAAGGCATGCCTGCACCGTACCCAAAAATCAAACCTGCTGTCCAGTCGCCCGGTTCTCCGACATTCAATGAAATATTAAGCGTATTGCGCTGATCCCAGTCAAGAGGAACTACTTTTTTGGGCGTAGCAACCGGCGGACTTGTCTGGTTATTATTAAATACCTGCATTGGATCAGAAGAATTACCTTCCGCTATCTGATAAGTATAGTCCATCTTCACGCCGAAATAGTCTGAAAACTGTTTTTCAAGCGTAACCACGAAACCTCTCGTATTTCCATAGTCCTGATTGATATATCTTGCATATCTAAAACCTTCATAAGTCCTGATAATTTCCATTCCAAGAAGGTCTCTAATGTCTCTGTAGTATGCAGTAATATCAAATACTACATTTGGGAATAACATCTGTTGCAAACCAAGTTCATAACTTACTGTTCTCTGCCCCTTCAGGTCAGGATTTCCCATAACAGCCGAAAGCGATGTAACCGGGTTTACAACAAAGTCAGAATTGACATAAAGATTTGACAAGTCAGGTATCTGAAAGAAATGACCATAAGAAAAATGAATTGCTCCTTTATCAGAAATAGGGAAAGAAACTCCAAGTCTGGGGCTGATCTGAAGTTTGCCCGAAGCCTTCTGAAGAAGCAGTCCATCAGAGCTGGAACCAGGATATATCGGATTGTTTCTTGGATTTTTCAAATCAAGCGGATAACTGGCACTAGGCTGGAAATACTCAACTCTTATTCCGGCATTAATAATCATAATATCATATTCCACCTTATCCTGGATATAACCGGAAAACTCCCATGGATATTTCTTATAGCTTTGGTTGTACCCCCTGTCACTAGTAGTCCCCAGCTGAGGGTATCCTAATGTAAAGATAACATTTCCGGCTGAATCCGTCTGGCCTTCAGTCATATTTATTATCGACATACTATGGTTGTATATCGTGTGGAATTTTGCTTCAATGCCAACACCAATTTTATGCTCTTTGGAAACCTGTGAGTTCAATGTCCACTTAGCAAGCTGAGTAATTGTATATCTGTCGTATCTGCTGCCATCGTTTCCGCCGGAGTTAAATGTATAACCGGTAGCAGGCAACCCCTGAGTTGGATTAACATATCGTGGATCATAAGGGTCTGCATATAGATAGCCATAGTAATTACTATAGTTCGAAGAAAACTGCAATGTCTGGAATGTACTCTGTGAAATCACATGAGTGATCTGAAAAGTATTAACAGCATTCTGCCTGTAGTCAGTTTTTATACCATCAGGTGTCCATGACATAGAATGGTTATACCCCCTGCTTTTGTTATCATCCCAAAACAGACTATAGCTGAATTTAAAGTTGGGAAGCGAATAGGTCAGCTTGCCATTAAATGAATACTTTCTGTATGGATTTAATGAAACATATTCTCCATTTCCTGTATTTCTGGCAAAAAACTTTGTATTATCGGCCGGATCGGTTATTGGGACATCATCTGTAACATTGTAAACACGTTTGCCATAAAGATACCCCTGGTCATCATAATAACGGCCTGTTGTAAAAAATGTAAACCCCTTAAGCAAAGGAACCGGTCCGCTTAAATTAAATTGAATATTTTTCTGTGAAACTCTGTCTGGCTTATCCAGGTTCTGAAATATATCAGAATGATTTGTAAAAAAGTTGCCGGCATAAGACGAAACACTCCCTTCGTAACTTTGAGAACCATCCTGAGTTACTATATTTACAATACCCGACATAGCCTGACCATACTCAGCATTGAACGTTCCGCTGATTATTTCCATTTGTCTGACCGATGTATTTTCAATTTCAACATTAAATGTATTGTTGAACGCATCATTAACTGATACCCCGTCAATTAAATATGCAACTTCATTGGAACGACCGCCTCTGAAATGCCCGCCAACTACACCAGCCTGAAGACCGATTACCTGCCCGACACCTTCAACCGGCATCATCTTTATGTCATCTGATGAGACAGTTGCCGAACTGCTGGTAAGGTCTTTCTGTACCAGCGGACGTTCTGCTCTTACTACTACTTCTCCTGATAATGTAACTGATGTAGAAGTCAGGTTTATATCTATTTTTGTAGTTAAATCTATTTTAACAATAACATTTTGTACTGTCTGTTTGTGGTACCCTATACTAGTGGCTAAAAGATTATAC
>Ga0194060_10000082_pt1 | contig 64371 bp, 43 predicted proteins | sample SepL225m_MetaG_FD_163427 | JGI IMG/M metagenome (GOLD analysis project Ga0194060, IMG submission 163427) | Anoxic zone freshwater microbial communities from boreal shield lake in IISD Experimental Lakes Area, Ontario, Canada - Sep2016-L222-5m | ecosystem: Environmental > Aquatic > Freshwater >... | reverse complement strand
AAAACGAGCCGTGAGGGCCAAAACGGGCTGCGCGAATAGCGCGCACGTAAGGCCGGCGACTGGTCCCGGCAAGGTTCGTTTTGCCGGCTCGCGTGAGCGGGGACGCAGCGCGGGCGTTCGGAAGTCGTGCGATTGGGCCGAGCATGGCCGGCCGGCGGTTCGCGCGGCGTCCCCTCGAACCGAGCCGATGAGCGCTAGTTCGCAAAACGAGCCGTGAGGGCCAAAACGGGCTGCGCGAATAGCGCGCACGTAAGGCCGGCGACTGGTCCCGGCAAGGTTCGTTTTGCCGGCTCGCGTGAGCGGGGACGCAGCGCGGGCGTTCGGAAGTCGGGCGATTGGGCCGAGCATGGCCGGGCGGCGGTTCGCGCGGCGTCCCCTCGAACCGAGCCGATGAGCGCTAGTTCGCAAAACGAGCCGTGAGGGCCAAAACGGACTGCGCGAATAGCGCGCACGTAAGGCCGGCGACTGGTCCCGGCAAGGTTCGTTTTGCCGGCTCGCGTGAGCGGGGACGCAGCGCGAACCGCCGCCCGGCCATCACTCAGGCGCCGCCCGGCCCGTGATAGTAAGATCCGCGTATGACGATTTCTCCCGAACTCCGTTCCGCCGCTCTGATCGCGGTCCGCGACTGCATGGGCGTCCAACCCGGCGAGCGCGTGCTGGTGGTCACCGATGCGCCGCTCCGAACCATCGGCTACGCCGTGTTCGAGGTGGCTCGCGAACTGACGACCGAGGTGATCCTGGTCGAAATGACGCCCCGGCAAAGCAACGGCGCCGAGCCGCCACCCGAGGTCGCACACCTGATGACCCAGATGGATGTGGTGCTGTGCCCGACCTCCAAGTCGCTGACGCACACCGATTCGCGTCGTGCTGCCAGCGCAAAAGGCGTGCGGGTCGCGACACTCCCGGGCGTCACCGAAGAGGTGATGGTCCGGTGCATGAACGCCGACTACCAGACCATCGCGGCGCGCACCTTCCGCATCTGCGACCAGATGCGCCATACCAAGGTCGTGCGCGTGACCGCGCCGGCGGGCACCGACGTCACTCTCCCGATCGAAGGCCGCGACGCCCACGCCAGCTCGGGGCTGTTTCGCGAGAAGGGTCTCTGGGGCAATCTGCCGACCGGCGAATCCTACCTGGCTCCGCTCGAAGGCCTGTCGAATGGCGTCGTCGTGGTCGACGGGTCGATGGCCAGCGTGGGCATGGTGGACCAGCCCATCCGCATCGTCGTCAAGGATGGGTACGCCACCGACATCACCGGAGGCGCGTCGGCGCGGCGGCTCGTTGAATTACTCGAGCCGCACGGCAAAGACGCGCGAACGGTCGCCGAGTTTGGCATCGGCACCAACGACAAGGCGATTCTCACCGGCGTCATCCTCGAAGACGAGAAGGTGATGGGCACCATTCACATCGCCTTCGGCGACAACAAGTCGATGGGCGGCAGCGTACGGGTCGCCAGCCACCTCGACGGCCTGATCACGCAACCGACCGTCTGGTTCGACGATCGGAAGGTGATGGAGGCCGGGCGGATTCTGATCTAGCGGGGCGGCTAGACCTGGACCGTGTCGGCCACGTCTCGGAAGTCCGCGATCTGATCGAAGCTCATGTACCGATAGATGTCCTTGGCCTTCTCGCTCACGACGGCCACCTGAGCCATGTACTCGGCCATGGTGGGGATCCGGCCGAGCACCGCGCAGACGGCCGACAGTTCGGCGCTGGCCAGATACACCTGCGTGTCGATGCCCAGACGGTTGGGGAAATTGCGCGTGGAGGTGGACACCGCCGTGCTGCCCTTGCGGACCTGCGCCTGGTTGCCCATGCACAGCGAGCAGCCGGGCATCTCCATGCGGGCGCCGGTGCGGCCCAGGATGCCGTAGTAGCCTTCCTGCCTGAGGATGTACTCGTCCATCTTGGTGGGTGGAGCGATCCAGAGCCGGGTGGCAAGGTCCGTCTTTCCATCGAGCAGCTTGCCGGCGGCGCGGAAGTGGCCGATGTTCGTCATGCACGATCCGATGAAGACCTCGTCGATCTTCCGGCCCGCCACCTCGCCGAGCACCTTCACATCGTCGGGATCGTTGGGGCAGGCGAGGATGGGCTCCTTGATGTCGGCGAGGTTGATCTCGATGACTGCGGCGTATTCGGCGTCGGCATCGGGCGCCAGCAGTTCCGGTTTGGCGAGCCACGCCTGCATGGCCTTGATGCGGCGTTCGAGCGTCTCTCGATGCTGGTAGCCGTTGGCGATCATCCACTTCATCAGCGTGATGTTCGAGCGCATGTACTCGATGATCGGTTCCTTGTCGAGGTGCACCGTGCATCCGGCGGCGGAGCGCTCGGCCGACGAGTCAGACAGCTCGAAGGCCTGCTCGACCTTGAGCGTGGGCAGGCCCTCGATTTCGACGATGCGGCCCGAGAACGCGTTCTTCTTGCCCTTCTTCTCCACGGTGAGCAGGCCCTGCCTGATGGCGTAGAGAGGAATGGCGTTGACCAGATCGCGCAGGGTGATGCCCGGCTGCATCTGGCCCTTGAAGCGCACCAGCACCGACTCCGGCATGTCGAGGGGCATGACGCCCGCAGCAGCGGCAAAGGCCACCAAGCCCGAGCCCGCCGGGAACGAGATGCCGATCGGGAAGCGGGTGTGCGAGTCGCCGCCGGTGCCGACCGTATCGGGCAGCAGCAGGCGGTTGAGCCAGCTGTGGATGACGCCATCACCGGGCTTGAGTGACACGCCGCGGCGGTTCGTCATGAAGGGCGGCAGCTCGCGGTGGGTCTTCACATCCACCGGCTTGGGATAGGGCGCGGTGTGGCAGAACGACTGCATCACCATGTCGGCCGAAAACTGGAGGCACGCCAGATCCTTCAGTTCGTCGCGCGTCATCGGGCCCGTGGTGTCCTGCGATCCCACCGTGGTCATCTTCGGCTCGCAGTAGGCGCCGGGGCGAACGCCCGTCACCCCGCAGGCGCGGCCGACAATCTTCTGCGCCAGCGAGTAGCCCTTCCCCGTGTCGGCGGGCGTGGCGGGCATGCGGAACGCGGTGGACGGCGCCAGCCCAAGTGCCTTGCGCGCCCTGGCGGTAAGGCCCCGGCCGATGATGAGAGGAATGCGGCCGCCGGCGCGCACCTCGTCGAAGATGACGTCCGACTTGATCGTGAACTCGGCGACGACCTGGCCGTTCTTGAGCGCCTTGCCCTCGTAGGGACGCAACTCGATACAGTCGCCCATGTCCATGCCGTTGACGTCCAGCTCGATGGGCAGCGCGCCCGAGTCCTCCATGGTGTTGAAGAAGATGGGCGCGATCTTCGAGCCCAGGCAAATGCCGCCGAAGCGCTTGTTGGGGACGAAGGGAATGTCCTGGCCCGTAAACCACAACACCGAATTGGTGGCGGACTTGCGCGATGAACCCGTGCCCACCACGTCGCCGACATAGGCCACCAGGTGACCCTTGGCGCGCAGCGCCTCCAGTTGTTTGAGCGGGCCGATCTTGCCCGGGACGTCCGCCTCGATGCCGGGCCGCGGGTTCTTCAGCATCGCCAACGCGTGCAACGGGATGTCGGGGCGGCTCCAGGCGTCGGGGGCCGGCGACAGATCGTCGGTGTTGGTTTCTCCCGTCACTTTGAAGACGGTGAGCGTCAGGCCCGTGGGCACCTCGGGGCGGCTGGTAAACCACTCGGCCTCGGCCCACGAGGCGAGCACCGATTTCGCGTGCGCGTTGCCGGCGTCGGCCTTGGCCTTGACGTCTTCGAAGGCATCGAAGACCAGCAGCGTCTTCTTGAGGCCCTCGGCGGCCAGGCCGCCCACCTTGGCATCGTCCAGCAGATCGATGAGCGGCTGCACGTTGAATCCGCCGAGCATGGTCCCGAGCCACTCCGTGGCCTTTTCGCGCGACACCAACGCACACGTCTCGTCGCCCTTCGCCACGCGAGCCAGGAAACCGGCTTTCACGCGGGCGGCGTCATCCACGCCGGCAGGCACGCGGTGGACGAGCAGATCCACCAGGAACGCCGCCTCGCCCTTGGGCGGATTCGCAAGGAGCGCAAGCAGGCCTTGCGTCTGCGTGTCCGTCAGCGGTTCTGGCGGGATACCCTGGGCGGCTCGTTCGGCGACGTGCTGACGGTAGGATTCGATCATGACTCTCTCCTGGATGGCTACGGGCGAGCCGTGCAAAACAATATTCTACATCCCCCGTCCCATCGTTCCATGGCAGGATGCCGAATGTGCAACAGCGACGTTTGCCTCGGCGGGACACCACCCGGACCGATGGCGCATCTGCGTTGATTGGCAGCCGAACCGATTCGCCGATGTCGACGTGGTCGACTCTTGCCGATAGACCACGGCGAAGCGCATCACGGACAGGAGACACCCGCATGCCGCATCGCGATAAAGGGGTGACAGCCCTCGCCCTGATCCTGGTCGCCTGCGCCGCTGTTGCGCCACGGGGCCAGACGCCATCGTTCTTCACCACGACCCTGAGTGTCGCGCAGATGACCGACAAGCAGGCGGTCCTCGAGACCACCGCGGGACGCATCGTGATTGAATTGCTGCCCGCCCAGGCACCCAATCATGTCGGCTCGTTTATCAAGCTTGCGCAAGAGGGCGCGTACAACGGCACGACGTTCCATCGGTGGATTACACACGCCCTTGTGATGGGAGGAGATCCGCTGTCCAAGGACCCGTCCAGCAGGGCGCGGTACGGATCGGGAGGCCTGGGATTCTTGAAGGCCGAACCCGGGGCCGGATCCCACGTGCGCGGCGCGGTCTCCGCCGTGCTGGTGCCCGGCAAGCGCGACAGCGCCGGCGCGCAGTTCTTCATCTGCGTGACGCCGCAGCCGGCGCTCGACGGGCAGTTCACCGTCTTCGGCCGGGTGGTGGAGGGCATTGGCATCGTGACGGCCATCTCGGAAGGCGCGGTTGACCAGGCCGGCCGGGCCGTCGATCGGGTTGAGATCACCGCCGTGACGATTCGTGACAAACCCCCGTCAGCTGCCGAGGCGTTTGCCACGGCATCGGCTGCCGAGTTGGCGCGCTATTCGGCGGTGCTCGACACGACGTTCGGACCCATCACGCTGGCGTTCGCGCCCGAGAAGGCGGTGGAGCACGTCCGCAATTTTCTGCGGCTCGCCTCGGCCGGCGTCTTCGACCACACCGCATTTCATCGCGTCGTGCCAGGCTTCATGGTTCAGACGGGTTATCTCGGATCGAAGCAGGGCGTGATGGATGACGCACAGCAGCAGCTGGTGCGCACGCTCCAGCCAGAGTTCAGCGATACGCCCCACGACAAGGGCGTCGTCTCGATGGCGCACGGCGACGATCCGGCGAGCGCGACGACGTCGTTCTTCATCATGACGGCCCGTGTGCCAGCCATCGACGGCAAGTACACCGTGTTTGCACGGGTGGTCGATGGCATCAGCGTCGTCGAAGCCATCGAAAAGGTCCCGTGCGACGGAGAAACCCCGAAGACCAGGGTGGAACTGGTCCGCGTCAAGATAGAGAGACGCTAGCGGTTCGGCCGGGGCTTCGGAGCGGTGAAGGGGTGAAGGCCGGGTCTGGAGAAGGACGAACGGTGGGCCGAGCGTCGGAAGCGTGAGGGGAAGGCCGGGTCGTCACCCGGCACAACAAACGGTCCCGTCGCGGGTATAATCCGGCTGGCCCGGCAGTCTGGGCGGGCGTGGAGGGATTGCATGCATCAGGATGACGACGACAAGGCGGCAGGGCAGACGACGGGCGTCAGCCGCCGCGGTTTCATCACCTCGGTAGGGACCGGCGCGATTGGCGTCGCGGCTGCCGCGACGATTGTCACGGCCGCGCCGATGGAGGAACCTCCGGCCACGGTGCCGGCCGGCGCGCTCAGCGCGATCACCATCACCGTGAATGGCCGACGTCACAAGATCCTCGTCGAGCCGCGCTGGTCGTTGCTCCACGTGCTGCGCGACCGGCTCGGGCTCACCGGTACCAAGGTGGGGTGCGAGCGCGGCGAGTGCGGGGCGTGCACGGTTCTCATCGACGGCAAGACGCGTTACGCCTGCATGACGCTGGCGGTCGAAGCCGACGGACGCGACATCACCACGATCGAAGGTGTGATGAAGGGCGAGGAGCTCGGCCCGACGCAACAGGCCTTTGCCGAAGAAGACGCGTTCCAGTGCGGCTATTGCACGCCCGGCCAGGTGATGGCTGCCGAGGGGTTGTTGAACGCGAATCCGTCGCCCACACTCGACGAGATTCGACACGGCATGGCAGGGAATATCTGCCGGTGCGGGGCGTACGCCCACATTTTCAAGGCAGTCGCCAAGGCGGCCGACCTCAAGCGGCAGGGGAGGTAAGCCATGAAACTGGACGACACCTATTATTGGGACGGGCCGCTCCCCGAAACGCAAGCGCCGGCATCCGTGCCTGAGCCGTGGGGCGAGACCAAGGTCGTCGGCAAGCCGATCATGCGCATCGACGCGTTCGATCGCGTGAGCGGCACCGCGATCTATCCATCCGACGTCGTGCTTCCCGATATGCTGCACGCGGCCATCCTCACGTGTCCCCATGCGCACGCGACGGTCAAGAAGGTCGACACCACCGAGGCCGAGAAGATGCCGGGCGTGCGTGGCGTTCTCAAGGACGGCGTGCCCGGCACCAACATCCCGTGGTTCGGCGGCGGCGGGGGATTCGCCAGTCGGCTGTTTGATACGCATGCCCGGCACGAAGGCGAGGAGATTGCCGCGGTGGCGGCCGACACGATCTATCAGGCGTGGGACGCGATTCGCGCCATCAAGGTCGAGTATGAGGTCCTGAAGCAGGCGACGACGGTCGACGACGCGTTGAAGCCGGACGCGCCCGTGATTCGCGACGGCGGCAACAAACCGCAGGCCCCGCCGGTCTACCAGCGCGGCGATGTGGCCGCGGCCTTCAAGACGGCGGACGTCGTGATCGAGCACACGTTCAACACGCCGTGCGAACTGCACAGCCCCATGGAACTGCATGGCTGCGTCGCCAAGTGGGACGGCCATCACCTGACCATCTGGGAATCGACGCAAGGCGTCTACGCGGTGCAATCGAGCGTCGCACGGGCACTGGGTCTGTCGCTGGCGAACGTGCGGGCCATCGGGCATTACGTGGGCGGTGGATTCGGCGCCAAGCTCGACACGGGCAAGTACAGCGTGATTGCGGCGCTGCTTGCGAGAAAGACCCGCCGCCCGGTGCGTCTGTTCCTCACGCGCGAACAGGAATGCCAGACGATGGGCAACAGGCCGGCCAACACGATTACGCTCAAGATTGGGGCCCGGAAAGACGGCACGCTGGTCGCCCTGCAGTCGTCAGCGACGGGCAGTGGAGGTGCATACTCGCCAGGTGGCACCGGCGGGGTCGACTACGTGATCCGCGAACTCTACGCGTGTCCGAACGTCCGCTGCGAGAACCAGTCGGCCTTCATCAACGCTGGAACCCAGAGAGCGTTCCGAGCGCCTGGGCATCCGCAGGGCGCGTGGGCGCTCGAAAGCATGATGGACGCGGTGGCGGCGCGCCTCAAGATGGACCCGCTCGATCTGCGCAAGAAGAACTTCATCACCACCAGTCAGTCGCGCGATGGCAACCAGCCCTACACCTCGAACGGCCTGGTCCAGTGCTACGACGAGGGCGCCAAGGTGTTCGGCTGGAAAGAGGCGCGGGCGCGGGCGCCGCAGGCGGGGCACATCAAGCGCGGTGTCGGCGTGGCCGCCGGCATGTGGCAGGGCGGCAACGGGGGACCGCCGTCCACGGCCATCGTCAAGCTCTTCTCGGATGGGAGCGCCAATCTCAACATGGGCGCCGCCGACAACGGGTGCGGCACCAAGACCTGGGGCGCGCAGATCGTGTCCGAGGAATTGGGCGTGCCGGTCGATCGCATTTCCATCGAACACGCCGACACCGGCACCACGCAGTTCGCTACGCCGAGCGGCGGCAGCAAGACCGTGCCGACCGAGTCGCCGGCCATTCGCGCGGCGGCCATCGACGTCAAGCAGCAACTGTTCGCGATGGCGGCGGACCACCTCAAGCTGCCAGTCAGCGATCTCGAATTGCGAGGCGGCGAGGTCGTGTCGAAGTCCGACCCGACCAAGAAGGCGGCGCTCAATCAAATCCCGGCGTTCAGCCGCCGGGCGCTGCTGGTGGGCATTGGTTATCGCGGTCCCAATCCGACCGGCAAGGCGATCAATCCGTTTGCGGCGCAATTTGCCGAGGTCGAGGTCAACACCAAGACGGGAGAGATCAAGGTGCTTCGCTTCCTGGCGGCCCACGACAGCGGCCGCATCATGAACGCCAAGATGTTTCAGAACCAGGTGTTCGGGGGCGTGACGATGGGGATTGGGTTTGCGCTCACCGAAGACCGGGTGTTGGATCACAAGCAGCTCGGCAAGTTGTTGTCGGGCAACCTCCACGACTACAAGCTGCCGACCGCGATGGACGCGCCGGCCGACAAGACGATCGTGGTCATCGACCCTCACGACACCGAGTGCAACACGACGGGCGCGAAGGGCGTTGGCGAGCCCGCCACGATTCCGACGGCGCCTGCCGTTGCCAATGCGGTCTTCCACGCCACGGGCATCAGGATGACCGACGCGCCGATGAGCCCGGCGCGCGTGCTGCAGGCGATCGCGGCGCTCAAGCCGGCCCCCAAGGGCCAGAAGGGAGGCGAGTGATGCTCCGCTCTTTTGCCTACGTACGGGCCAACTCGCTTTCCGACGCCTTCAAGTTGATCGACGGCCCGGAGGCGCGCGTCCACGCGGGCGGCACCGACTTGCTGGGGTGCTTGCGCGACAACGTGATGACGGCGCAGAAAGTCGTCAGTATCGGGACGATCGCGGAGTTGCGCGGCATCGCGCCGACGGCAGATGGCGGCATTCGGATTGGGGCGCTGGCGACGGTGGCCGAGGTGGCGGCGCATCCTGTCGTGCTCGCGAAGTACGCGGCGCTGGCCCAGGCGGCGATGGTGGTGGCGAGTCCTCAGCTTCGCAATCAGGGCACCATCGGCGGCAATCTCTGCCAGCGGCCGCGCTGCTGGTATTTCCGCGGCGAGTATCACTGCACGCGGAAAGGCGGCGATACCTGCTACGCCATGGCCGGCGAGAATCAGTACCACGCCATCTTCGGCGGCGGAGCCTGCTGGATCGTGCATCCGTCCGATACCGCGCCTGCGCTGATCGCGTTGGATGCGAAGGTGCGCATCGCGAGTGCGAAAGGCACCCGCGTCGTGGCACTTGAGAAGTTCTACGTGCTGCCCGACGACAGCGTGACGAAGGAGACCGTGCTCGAGCCGGGCGAGATCGTCACCGACGTGCTGCTGCCGCCGACCGATCCGGCGCTGACCAGCATGTACCGCAAGGTGCGCGCCCGCGGGTCGTGGGATTTCGCGATGGCCGGCCTCGCGCTGGCGCTGTCGCTCAAGGCGGGCAAGGTCGACCGGGTGCGCGCCGTGTTGTCGGGAGTTGCCCCGACGCCGTGGCGCTCGACGGCGCTGGAGCAGGCGCTGCTGCAGAAGAAACTCGATGCGACGACGATCGCCAAGGCCGCCGAGGCTGCCGTGGTCGGCGCCAAGCCGCTGGAGCACAACGGCTACAAGGTCGCGATGGTGAAAGGTGTGGTCGAGGAGTCGCTCGCGAAATTCGCAGGGTAGCGGAGCCCCTGGGACCAACCGGACGGGGATTTCGGCGGATGAGCAGCCAGTGGTGCGTCTTCACCGCCCCGTCAGCCGGTTCGCGATCCACTCGACGACGGCGCGCTGCGCATCGGCCATGATGGCCTCCTGCGACAACCCCGACCGTTTCAACACGGCAAACGAATGATCGCCGCCCATCACCGGCACCACGGTGCAGGGAGCCGGCAACACGTCCGCAAACGTATGAATCTCCGCCGGTGTGCCAAATGCGTCTCGCTCGCCCTGCACGAACAGCATCGGGTGCGCGATCGTGGGCAGGTGCGCCACCCTTACTTGCTGCGCGCGCCCCGGCGGATGCAGCGGATAACCGAGCAGCACCAATCCCCGCAGTCTGGTCGGCCAGGTCGCGGTTGAACCTTCGTCCAACGCCAGCGACGCCGCCACGTGCGTCGCCATGCGGCCGCCCATCGACTTGCCGCCGATGAACAGGGGCGCCGCCCCGATTCGGGGATCGTCCGAAATATCCGACAACACCGCCCGGAAACACTCTTCGAGCACCGGTTGAGGATCCGGCAGCTTCTTGCCGCGCTCGGTAAAGGGGAAATTGAACGTGACGACGTCGAGACCGCGGGCCGCGAGGCTGGTGGCAAAGGCCACCATGAAGTCGCTCAGTTGATTGCCGCCGGCCCCGTGTCCGAGCACCAGCGTCGCGATCGCGGGCGTGGTGGCCGGGTAAACCATTGCCGAAACACGGTTTCCGCCTGCTACCCCGACGCTGCGCGTCTCGGTCATCGTCGCCCCTCGAACATCAACACGGTGGCGAGCCCGTCGGGCTCCTTGAGTCCTCCCGCACAGGCAGCATACGCTATCTGTGCGATCGGCCGCGAGACAGGGGCGTTTGGCGCCAACCGGACCGTCAACGTTGAAGAGGATCACAATGGCAGCGCAGTACATCTACACGATGAAAGGGTTGGGCAAGGTCTATCCGCCCGACCAGGTGGTGCTCAAGGACATCTGGCTGTCGTTTCTGCCGGGCGCCAAGATTGGCGTGCTTGGCCTGAACGGTGCCGGCAAGAGCACGATCCTCAAGATTATGGCGGGGGTCGAGACGAGCTTCCTCGGTGAGGCCTATCGGGCAGAGGGCACCACGGTCGGCTATCTCCAGCAGGAGCCCCAACTGGATCCGGCGAAGACGGTGCTTGGCAATGTCGAAGAAGGCGTGGCGGCCACCAAGGCGCTGCTGACCCGCTACGACGACATCAACGCGAAGCTCGGCGAAGACATGAGCCCCGAGGAGATGGACAAGATCCTCGAAGAACAGGGGCGGCTGCAGGACGCGATTGATGCGGCCGGTGCGTGGGAACTGGATTCCAAGCTCGAACTCGCGATGGACGCGCTGCGGTTGCCGCCGGCCGATGCCGATGTGACGAAACTGTCGGGCGGCGAGCGCCGCCGCGTCGCGCTGTGCCGGCTGCTGCTGCAATCACCAGACCTGCTGCTGCTCGACGAACCGACCAACCATCTCGACGCCGAGTCGGTCGCCTGGCTGGAGCGCTTTCTCCAGGACTACGCCGGCACGGTGGTCGCCGTGACCCACGATCGGTACTTTCTCGACAACGCGGCCGGCTGGATTCTCGAACTCGACCGTGGCGCCGGCATTCCGTGGGAAGGCAACTACTCGTCGTGGCTCGAGCAGAAAGAGAAACGTCTCGAACTCGAGGAGCGCCAGGAAGCCCGGCGTCAGCGCACCCTGCAGCGCGAACTCGACTGGATCCGCTTGTCGCCCCGGGCGCGCCAGGCCAAAGGCAAAGCGCGACTCAACGCCTACGAATCCATGCTTGCCGAAGAGGGCCAGCAGCGCATCGATCGCTCCGAAATCTACATCCCGCCAGGTCCGCGTCTTGGCGACATCGTCGTCGAGGCGCGCGGCGTGCGCAAGGGCTACGGCGATCTCCTCCTGATGGAGAACATGGACTTTACGCTGCCGCGTGGCGGCATCGTCGGCGTCATCGGCCCCAACGGCGCCGGCAAGACGACGCTGTTCCGGATGATCACCGGACAGGAACAGCCGGACGGCGGCACGTTGCGCATCGGCGAAACCGTGCAGGTCGGATACGTCGATCAATCGCGCGACGCGCTCGACGCGAACAAGAGCGTGTGGGAGGAGATTTCTGGCGGCCTCGACGAGGTGAGGCTCGGCAAGCGCGACGTGGCGTCCCGAGCCTACGTGTCGTGGTTCAACTTCAAGGGCCGCGACCAGCAGCGAAAGGTCGGACAGCTCTCGGGCGGCGAACGCAATCGCGTCCACCTGGCGAAGCTGCTCAAAAAAGGCTGCAATCTGCTGCTGCTCGACGAACCGACCAACGATCTGGACGTCGATACGCTGCGTGCGCTCGAGGACGCCATCCTCGAATTCGCCGGCTGCGTCGTCGTCATCAGCCACGACCGGTGGTTTCTCGACCGCATCGCGACGCATATCCTGGCGTTCGAAGGCGACAGCAAGGTCGTGTGGTTCGAGGGGAATTATCAGGATTACGAAGCCGACCGGCACCGCCGCCTCGGGGCCGAGGCGGATCGGCCGCATCGGATCAAGTACAGGAAGCTGACGCGGTGAGGGTGGGGGCCCGGCGTATAATCGGTCAGCCCCCGGCGTGCATTATTCGTCTGTCATATCCGAGAGGCTATCGTGAGAAGACCCGCAGTGCTCATCACCGGCGCGAGCGGCGAGATTGGCCACGGCTTGATTACGCGGCTGGCCGCTGACGGCTCGACCACCATCATCACACTCGACGTTCGGGCGCTCGACCCGGCGCTTGGAAAGCGCGTGCACCGCGAAGTCATCGGGTCGATCACCGATGGCGCGGCGCTCGATCGCATCCTCGCCGAGTTCGACGTCGATCACGTCTACCACCTGGCCGCCTATCTCTCGACGCGCAGCGAATTCACGCCGGTGACGGCTCACCAGGTGAACGTCGAGGGGACGATGAACCTGCTCGAGTTCGCCCAGAAGCAGAGTGAATCGCACGGGCGACCCGTCGTGTTTCTCTATCCGTCGTCGATTGCCGCCTACGGTTTGCCCGATCTCGAAACCAAGGCAAAGGCGGGGCGCGTACTTGAGGACGAGTTCAATCATCCGACGACGATGTACGGGTGCAACAAGCTGTATTGCGAATTGCTCGGCCGCTACTACGCGCGGCATTACAAGCAACTGGCGGCCGAAACGCTCAGCGGGAAGGTCGATTTCCGGTGCGTGCGGTTTCCCGGACTCATCTCGGCGATGACGGAGCCGTCCGGAGGGACGTCCGACTACGCGCCCGAGATGATTCACGCCGCGGCGAAGGGCGAGCCGTACGCCTGTTTCGTGCGTCCCGATACGCGAATCCCGTTCATGGCGATGCCTGATGGCGTCGAGGTCCTCCTCAGACTGGCGGCGGCGCCCCGCGCCGCGCTGTCGAAGACCGCCTACAACGTGGGCGCATTCAACCCATCGGCCGAGGACGTGCGGCAGATTGTGTTGAAGAGTTTCCCGGATGCCAGGATTACCTACCAGGCCGACGTGAAGCGGCAGGGCATCGTCGATTCCTGGCCTGCCGACGTCAACGATTCGGCAGCGCGGGCCGAATGGGGTTTCGCGCCCGCGTACGATTTTACCCGGGCGTTTTCCGAGTACCTGATTCCGACGATTCGGGAACGGTACGCGCGAACCTGAATGAGGCCGGGTGTAACCAAATCCAGATCGCCTGAATCTCTCCGTTAGCCCCCGCCCGGGCGTCGGGTCGTCCGGGATCTGCTCTTCTCGGTTTCTGCGGTGTTCGCCCCCAAGACGCATGCTGGTCCCGATAGGATCTGGCGCGCGTGCTCGTGTTCAGAAGGATGGCCCGAAGTGTTAGACATCATGGTCGCGCGGTTGACGCATGTGGAATGGTCCGATCAACTGGAGCAGGCCCTCAAGAAACGGGCGCTCATCCTGGACGTGCGATCGCACACCGAGTGCGAGTTGGGGATCTGGCTCTATAGCGACGCCCTGCAGGAATACCGCGACATTCCGGAAATCGGATTGCTCGAGCAGAATCACAAATTGTTTCACAACGCGGCCGAGAACGTCGTCAAGTGGCACAACGCGCCCAGAATCAGCCCGCAGCGAGATGCGCAGGCGCAGCTCGACTTCGAGGAAGCCCAGCGACGGAGCAAAGAGGTCGTCTACCTGCTGACCGCGCTCGAGTACAGGGTGCTGAGGAATTACCAGCAGCGAACCGAGTCGGCCCAGCACGACGTGCGTGACCTGCTGATGCATCCGATCAGGACGGCGGCGAGGTTTCTGGACGCCAACAGGAACCGGGTAAATATTTCGAAGGTGTCGCTGGACCGGCTGCGGCACGAATTGCGCGACCGGCAGTGAGGCTGTCGCTGGCGGACGGCTCACCTGCGTCCGCAGCCGCGGGCCTGGTGTCGCCGCCTTCGCCGCATCTTCCAGAGAGGTCGCGACGTGGGTGTTGCAGACCGGGCTGAGCGGCGCCATGCCGCCGTTCGCATCGTGACGGCCGGCGTGATCCTTTCGGCAGGGCTGCTGCTGATTGGCTGGTACGACTACGCGAGCACGCGCGGCGAACTTCTCACCCTGCTGGTCGATCAGGCGGCGTCGCTTCGGCAGGCCGTCGCCGCGGCAACTCGGGCCGGCGAAGCCGCCAGCGCCCAGGTGCAGGGGGCGCTCACGGCCAGGTTGCTCGACAACGCCAGACTTCTGAAAGTCCTGGACGCTCGCGGCGGACTATCGCAGGCGTTTCTCGACGACATCGTTCGATCCAATCGTCTATTCCGGGTCACCGTGTTTTCGGCGTCGGGCCAACGGGAGGTGACCAGCGGACTGGGCGGTCCGCCTTCCGGGGCCGGCCGGGGCCTTGGTCTGGGCAGGGGCGGACGGCCCGGGCTCGGACTTGGCGGAGGCCGCGGTGGTGAGACGCCAATCAGCGCCGGTCCTGGTCAGGGTGGTGCCGGTTTTGGCCAGGGGGGCGGCGGTGGAGCCGGGATCGGGGCGCTTGCCGATCGCCTGCTCAATGGCACCGAGACAGAGGCGGTGACCGACCTGCACGGGTCTCGCTGGGACCGGGGCTGGCGACTGTCGGCTGGGGTTCGCCGCGCCGGCGGCGGGGCCATCGTGCTGAACGTCGATGCCAGCCAGGTGGCAGACCTGTCCCGTCAGACCTCGGTGGGACATCTGCTCGAAGACATTGCCGCCCGTGCCCCTGAAATTGCGTACGTCGTCCTGGAGGACGGCGGCAATCGTCTCGCGTACGGTGCGCGGGCGTCCTCGGCGACGGCCTTGCCTGCGCCTGCCGGCCGCACGTTCGATACCGTGGCGATTCCACAAGCGCTTGCGGGGCTGACGGCCATCGAGCTTGAGGTCGACGCGGTCCCGATCCTCGAGTTCAGCGGGCCGGTTGATGCCAGCCGCCTCGGAAGTCCCGTGCTTCGGTTGGGCCTGACGCTCGAGGGCCTTCGGCGCGCCGAACGCCGAATGCTCACGCGCCTGTCGCTGTCGTTGGTGGCGGCGTTGGCGCTGGGGATCGTCATGTTCGCCTTCGTCGTGCTGCGCCAGAAGTTCGGCGTGCTCACCGAAAAACACGCGCAGGCCGAGGAAGCCCTGCGCCGCCGCGATCGCCTCGCGGCGATGGGGGAGCTGGCGTCAACCGTGGCGCACGAGGTACGGAACCCCCTCAACGCGATCGGCATGACCGCGCAGCGACTGCGGCGCGAGTTCATCGGCGAGGCATCCGGCACCGGGTCGCAGGACCAGGCGGAGTTGCGCGAACTGCTGGACGTGCTGTCGGGCGAAACTCAGCGGATCAATCGCATCGTGCAGCAGTTTCTCGACTACGCGAGACCTCCGAAACTCTCGCGGCGCCAGGCCAGCCTGCGCGATGCGCTCACCGAAGCGGCCGAGAGTCTTCGCGCAAAGGCCGCGGTCCGCCGTGTTGTGCTGGAGACCGACCTGGCCAGCGTCGACGAGGCGCTGTTCGATCGGGACCAGCTGAAGCAGGCCATCGACAACCTGTTGCGCAATGCGATCGACGCCTCGCCGGACGGGGGGCGCGTGCTGTTGCGTGCCAGACGCGAGGCGGCCGGGCACGTGATCGACGTCGAGGACCAGGGCCCAGGTATCGCGCCGGAACACCTGCCGAAGATGTTCGATCTCTACTTCACCACCAAGGCCGACGGCACCGGCGTCGGCCTCGCCGTCACGCACCAGATCGTCGACGCCCACCGCGGCAGCATCGAGGTGGATTCGTCGCCAGGCAGGGGCACCCGGATGACCGTCCACATTCCCGTCGGGGAAGAGGATTCGCCCCGTGGCTGAGCGCGTCGTGCTGGTGGTCGACGATGAGGCCGCACAGCGAACCGTGCTGGCCGGTTTCCTGCGCAAGCGGGGACTGGAGGTGGTGACGGCGGCGAGCGTGGACGAGGCTGTTCAGGCGGCGTCCGCCAGGACGATCGACCTCGTGCTGACCGATCTGAACATGCCCGGCAAGAACGGCCTGACGCTGGTGGACAGCCTTCGCACGATCAACCCCGAAGTCCCCGTGATCCTGATGACGGCCTTTGGCACCGTCGCCAGCGCGGTCGACGCGATGAAGCGGGGCGCGGCCGATTACCTGACCAAACCCATCGACCTGGACGAACTCGAGGTGCTGGTCGCCCGCACACTCGAACGCCGGGCGTTGGTCTCAGAAAATCAATGGCTCAAGGAGGAACTCTCCTCCCGACATCGGCTCGCGGGCCTGGAGACGACGAACCGACGGATGTCGGAAGCCATCAACACCGCCGCGCGCGCGGCCGCCAGCCGCGCCACGATTCTCGTGAGGGGCGAGAGCGGCACCGGCAAGGAACTGATGGCGCGGGCGATTCACTACGCGAGCCCGCGGGCCAAGCACGCGCTGGTGGCCGTCAGCATCGGGGCGCTGCCCGACACCCTGATCGAGTCGGAACTCTTCGGGCACGAGCGCGGCGCGTTCACGGGGGCGGACCGCGAGCGCCGAGGCCGATTCGAGCTGGCCGACGGCGGCACGCTGTTTCTCGACGAGATTGGCGACCTGCCCAAAAGTGCCCAGGTCAAACTGCTGCGCGTGCTGCAGGAACAGGCCTTCGAGCGGATCGGCGGATCGCGCACCATCAGCGTGGATGTCCGCGTCATCGCCGCGACCAACCGCGACCTGCCGGCAATGATTCGCGCCGGCGAGTTCCGCGAGGATCTCTACTACCGCCTCAACGTGGTGTGCATCGAAGTGCCGCCGCTTCGCGATCGCCGCGAGGACATCCCGTTGCTCGTCGACGTGTTTCTCAGACGGTTCGCGGCCGAATCCTCCACCAGGATCGACGGCGTGTCCCGCGAGGCGATGGATATCCTGCTGAAGTACGACTATCCAGGCAACGTGCGCGAACTCGAGAATCTCATGCATCGGGCCATGGTGCTCGCGCGCGGGTCGCTTCTTGCCACGACCGACTTTCCCATCCACGTCGGCCACCTCAAGGCGGAAGGCCGCGACGTCCCCGCCTCGTTCGTCCAACGCGTCACCGAATTCGAGCGGGCCCTCATCGTCGACGCGCTCGAGCGCGCCGGGGGTGTCCAGACGCGCGCGGCCGACCTGCTCGGCATGAGCGAACGGCACCTGCGTTACAAGCTCAAGAAATACAACCTCCCGAATCCCCAGTCCTCATCCTCCTGATCGCTGGTCCCGAATCGTTCCATTCGACCAAACGGTCGACTCGCTCGACCAGCGGGTCGATGATCCCGGCTCGTTCGGACGCCGGCGTCTTGGCCGTTATCCTGGTAAAGCATTGTTAATACATGGGTTGCTGTTGTGCCGAGCCCTGGGCAAAACTTGGCTCGAACCTTGAAGTATAAGGGGTCAGCCGGCGACACAAACCGGCTCAGTGACACGAACACACGACACGTCAACTTCAGGGAGAACGACCATGAAACGAGCAGTGATTCTGGCAATCGGCATCCTGGCCATCGCGGCCGCCACCACGTTCGCACAGACGCCGGTCACACCGCAGGCTCCGGGTACGACGACGGTCGGGCCGAAGTTCATCGACGCCAACGGCGACGGGATCTGCGACTACTACCAGGCCGGCACGCCGCAGGGGCCCGGGCAGGGACAGGGCCGTGGCGCGGGGCGCGGCATGGGGCGCGGCGTGGGTCCGCGTGATGGCAGCGGGTATGGCGCTCCGGCGGGGGCAGGCACGGGCACCGGCACCGGCATTTGCGACGGGACCGGTCCCAAGGGCAAAGGCCGCGGGCCGCGCAAGTAGCGCGAACTTCCTCATGCCCGGGTCGGGCACTGACCACGCGACGTGGACGGATAGGGCGTGCCCGTCCATGTCGCGGCCCGACCTGGGTTGTCTTTCCAGCGCCTTGATTCGAAGAACACGCCATGAAACGACTGCTCGCTGCTCTGATTCTTCTCACCGGGTCTGCCGCGACCGCCTGGGCCCAACCGTCGGCCAACGCGACCATCGGCGGGACGTTCTCCTCGTTTCGAGGGGGCCAGACCACACAAGATTCTCGGCAGGACGTCACCGCTGCGGCCGGTGTCGAACAGGCGTTCGACCAGGAGCGCGGTCGCGTCTACTACGACTTTGACGGCGGCACTTACGCGTCTTCCGGGGACTGGTCCTACTATCTGCATACCGCCGGATTCACCTACCGGATTGGCGGGGCCGAAGACACCGACCGCCGTCTGTATTTCAACGGCGCCGTTGTTGTCCGTCGGAACGGCAGCGCATGGGCGGCGGCCGATTACACGGCCGTCGGCGCTGGCGTCAACGCCGAATTCCATCCCCTCGCTGCGCTCACCGTCCGGACAGGGTATCGTGCCGACCGCCGTTCGTTCAACGACGCGTCGGCGCTGACCCACACGCAGCACGATGGCTTTCTCAGCGTGCTGGCCAACCTGCCCACGCGCACGACGCTGATCGGCGAGATTCACGGCGGCGCGAAAGCCTACGGGGGCCAGACCGTTGTCACCTCGACGATCGCCGATGTGTCGGGTGTGACCGTGGGGCAGATGCAAGGCAGGGGGATGGGACCTGGGCTTCGTGGTTCCACTCTGACTCAGTCGCAGTTGGTCACCCAGGACGGAGCGGCTGGACTGGTGTCGGGTCTGTTCCGGATCGCCCAGTCGGTCTCGGACCGTACGGGTGTGTTCGCGCAGGCGACGGGTCGCACCACATTCGGGAACGTTGCGCCCGGCCTCATCACCACGCCGGCAGGGTTTTTTGACGACGGCGTGTATGACGACCCCTTTGCCAGTGATGCCATCACCGCACAGGCGGGCGTCACGCACCAGTTCGCCAACGGAACGCAGTTGCAGGGATCGGCATCGTGGGCCGACCGCCGCTATACGAGCACCGCTGCGGTCGACGCCACCTGGATCGAACTCCCGGGCTCGCCGTTGCGACGCGACCAGCTCTGGCGTGCCAGCGCGACCTGGAGCCAGCCCGTGCTGGCCTCCCGTACGGGCGCCGCGGCGCTGACCCTCGATCTGGGGTACCGGTTGGTCCGCTCCCGCTCGAACGACGCGTTCTACAGCTATACGTCGCACGGGGTTGGCGTGGGACTGTCACTGGCCTATTGAGACCGCCCTATCGCCGAGTCACCGTTTCCGTCATTCCGAGGTGCGTCATGTCCGCGACTGGCAAGTTCCACATTGCCAAGCTGATCGCCGGAGGTGATGAGTCCTCGCCGGCGCCCGACGAACACCGCCCCGGCGGGCGCGAGGCGGGGCGTTAAACCGAGGTCTTCTCGGAACGCGGCGGGGGCGCGTGGTCGCCCTGAAACAACGCGTAGACCCCGACGATGGTGACGCCGGCCAGAACGACGGGCCCCCAGAGCCCAAGGCCAAGTCCCAGGCCGAGGCAGAGGCCATTGGCCCCCAGGCCGGCCGCCCCGAGTCCGGCCGCCCCGAGTCCGACACCTCCGAGCCCGGCCGCCCCGAGTCCGGCCGCCCCCAGTCCGGCTCCGCCGAGTCCCGCCCCGGCGATCCCTGCCCCGGCGGCCTTGCCGGTCAACCAGTTGCAGCCGACGATTTTGGATGCGCCTTTGTAAAGCGTGCCGGCCACCGATGGTCGTGCAGGACCTCGACGCTGTCCCACGACATGCGGACCTGGAAATGGCATGGCTGAATCTCCTCACATCGAGTGACGACGCGGCCAGAAGCCGCGCCCGGCGGCCACCGATACACCTCGGCGCTCGCGCATCAACCGGCGCTGCCGGTGACGTGCCGCCGCCGTCCTAATCTGCGATACACGAAAAACTGGGGGCCATCGTCCGCGCGCGACCGGCCCCCGAAGCACTACTTCGTTTTTGGCAGCACCGTGTCGTCATACTTCGACGTGACGTAGGCGATTCCTGCAACGAGGGCGCCGACGGCCACCAGCGGGAACAGCACGTGCCTGAGTGCGAAGAATGGAAGAAAGCGGAGTCCTCTCAACATCTTGCTCACCTCAGCCTGGGGGATTGCGATGCGAGCGAAACCAGCACCGGCGCCCAGGCGGACTGGCGCTGCACCTTTGATTCGGCAGGACGTCCGCCGGTACGGTCACTCTGTGACAAAGCAATAAGCACGCCATCGTTACCGCCAGGTGTGACGCCGTTGCCGACGCGATTGACTAGACGCTAAGTGTTGACAGGACAGGTGATGACGAACTCCGCACGGGGGAATGGCGCCGAAGCGGTAGGGCGAGGCTTTCGTGTGATGCTGCGTGGATGAAATGCCTTACATGAAATGCATTTCAATAATGAATGACGCGTAAGGCAGGCGGGACGCCTCGTGCTGACGCCCGCTACGGAGTCAATCCCAGTCGTTTTCTTTTTCGCCAGAGCGTGACGGTGCTGATGCCCAGCTCGCGCGCGGCGGCGGTGCAGACGCCGCCATGCTTCTTGAGGGCATCTTCAATCGCGCGCTTCTCGGCCGCGGCAAGCGGCGACGCCGTCGCAGGCGGAACCGTCTTGTCGCGCTCGGCCAGCGCCATCAGTTCCCGGGGCAGGTGACTCGTGTCGATCACGTTGCCGTGGCACAGGACGAAGGCGTGTTCGATGATGTTCTCGAGTTCGCGCACATTGCCCGGAAACGCATATCCCATCAGGAAATCGATGACGTCGTCGGAGACGCCGGCAATCTGTTTGTTCCGCTTCAGATTGAACGCCTCGATAAAGTGTTCGACCAGCAGCGGGATGTCCTCCCGCCGGCTGGCCAGAGGCGGCAGTTCGATTCTGACGACATTGAGCCGATAGAACAGGTCCTGTCGAAACTGTCCGGCCTGCACCCGCTGCGCGAGGTGCTGATTGGTGGCGGCCAGCACCCGCACGTTGGCCTTGAGCGTCCTGGTCGAGCCGAGCGGTTCGTATTCCTTCTCCTGGAGTACTCGAAGCAGCTTGGTCTGAAACATCGGCGAGATGTCGCCGATCTCGTCGAGCAGGATCGTGCCGCCCTCGGCGAGCGCGAATCGGCCCTGCTTATCGGCGCGCGCGTCGGTGAACGCGCCCTTTTCGTAGCCGAACAATTCGGATTCGAGCAAGCTGTCCGGAAGCGCGCCGCAGTTGACCACGACGTACGGATGGTCGCGGCGCCCGCTGAGGTTGTGGATGGCCCGCGCGAACAATTCCTTTCCCGACCCGCTCGGACCTTCGATGAGCACCGTGCACTCGCTTTCGGCCACGTCGGGCAGGATATCGAAAATTTTCCGGACGTCGCGATGCTTGCTGACGATGTCCTCGAAGGTGTAGCGCTGCTGGATTTCTTTCCGGAGCTCCTCGAGCGCCTGAAGATCCCGAAACGTCTCGACGCCGCCAATCACGCGTCCCCGCTTGTCGTTCAGTACCGACGCGCTGATGCTGATGGGGATGGATTTTCCATCTTTCCTGATGATGCGCAGCGGTCGATCGATGGTCTCGTGCCCGGTGTGCAATGCCGCTTCGAGTGCGCAACTGCCGCCGCAGATGCTGGCTTGAAAGACTTCGTAGCACGGCTTGCCGATGGCCTCGGCGCTGGTAAAGCCGGTGATGCGCTCAGCCGCCCGGTTGAACGACGTGATTCTCCGGTTCGTGTCGGTGGTGAACACACCGTCGGCGATGCTGTCGAGGATCACGTGATAGACGTCGGTGTGCAGGGCCAGGAATTCCGACGACGCTTCTTTCATGGAGGTGCCACGCGTGAGGGGGGCAGGCCGGACGGGAGCGACGCCGACACGCAATTCTATCGCAGATGACCAACCCGAGGGCGCAGGTTCGACCCGATGGGTCGCGGATGGGCGCTGATGGACGCGCTCACCTCAGGCCACCCGCGCGACGCGGACGTGCCAGACGCGCAGCAGCACGGCGGCGACGATCACGAGGCTTGCGGACAGGCCGGCCCACATGCCCTCGACGCCCCATCCCCACCGAAAGCACGCGACGTAGCCAAGCGGGAGCCCGATGGCCCAGTAGCAGATCAGCGCGGTGACCATCGGGATCCGTGTTTCGCCCAGGCCTCGCAGGATGCCGGTCCCGATGCTCTGCGTCCCGTCGAACACCAGACACAGGCCCGCGATCCCGAGCAACGACGGGCCGATGGCCATCACGGCCGGATCGGTCGAGAAGAGGCCGATCAGGAATCGGCCAGCCAACAAGAATGCGCCGGCCGCTGCAGCAGTCAGGGCAGCGCCGATCGCAAACGCCGTCCATCCCGCCAGACGGATACCCTCTCGATCGCCGCGGCCCACCGCGTGGCCGACGCGCACCGCGCCAGCCGCATTCAAGCCGAGCGGCAACATGTAGGCGAAGCTCCACAAGTTGAGCGCGATCTGGTGGGCGGCCAGCGACGCCGGCGAGAGGCGGCCGATCAGCGCCGACGCGGCGGCGAACACGCCCACTTCCATCACGCTTTGCAGCGACGCCGGCACGCCGAGCGACAGCAATTGCGAGAAGCTGGACCAGTCGACGTTGCGACTGGTGCGCCAGAGTCCCCGCGCTCCGTGTTCTTCGCGCATCAGGATCGCCGCCAGCAGCACGGCCGCCATATAGATGCGCGCCAATAATGTGCCCCACGCCGTCCCCGTCGCGCCCAGCGCGGGCAGGCCGAACGTGCCGTGAATCAGCATCCAGCTCACCACCGCGTTGATCACGTTGGCCGAGAGCAAGGCGAAGGTGACCGGCCGCACGCAGTTGATGGCCTGCAGATAGCGCCTGAACGCGGCGTAGAAGACTAATGGGATGACGCTTGGCGCGAGCACATTGAGGTAGGGAACCGCAATCGCGAGGACCTCGCGATTCAGGCCCCACGCCGGCAGCGTCGCAATGACGGCGTACAAGCCCACGGTCAGTGGCACCGCCAGAAACACGGCCAGATAGGTTCCCTGGACGAGCCATTCGCGGCAGCGGTCGAGCCGCCCGGCACCGTAGGCTTGCGCCACGACGGTATCAAGGCCGAGCAGCAGGCCCATCCCCAAGATCCCGACCGCGAGGAACACGACGCTGCCGAAACCGACCGCGCCGATGGCGGCCGGCCCGAGCGGGCCGACCAGCAGCGTGTCGACCAGTCCCATGGTGTTCCAGCCCACTTCGGCGAGAACCACCGGAAGGGCCAGACCGACCATCTCGCGCAGTTCGACCCGGAACGCCGATCGGGGCGGCGTCGAGCGAGTGATGTCGGGGCGGGTGGCGCTCGACGTCGGAGGTGACGGCACCTACTTGGCCGAACCGGCCAGATAGTCGATGGCGAGACTGGCCAGCGCCCTGACGCCGGTGACCAGCGCCGATTCGTCCGGGCTGAACTTGGATGAGTGATTGGCAGCCCACGACGCGGGCGCACTGCCCTTGGGCGCCGTCCCGAGGAAGAAGAACATGCCTGGGATCTGTTTCTGGTAGACCGAGAAGTCCTCGGCGGTGGTGGTCACCGGTCCATTCGGATTGAACGGCCCCGCGGACACACGCTTGAGAGAGGGCAGCATCCGCTCGGTCAGCGCCGGGTCGTTGTAGGTCACCGCGTTGCCGATCTCGATCTTCACGTCGGCTTTCGCGCCGGCCGCCGCCGCGATGTGTTCGGCTGTGCGTGCGACGCCTTCGTGAATGCGCCTCTGCATGTCGGCGTCGAAGGTCCTGATCGTGCCGGTCATCCGCACCTCGTCGGGCACGATGTTGGATCGGGAACCGCCTTCGATGATGCCGATCGTGAGAATCGCAGGAGCGACCGTCAGGTCGACCTGCCGGCTGATGAGGGTCTGAAGCCCCAGCACGATCTGCGCCGAGACCACCACCGGATCGACGCCGGCCCACGGCATCGCGCCGTGCGTTGAGCGCCCTCGCACCGTGATGGTGAACGTGTCGCTGGCGGCCATGATGCCTTTGGGCCGGACCGAAATCGATCCCGCTTCCGCCGGGGTGATGCCCACGTGCAGGCCGAAGATGGCGTCGACCTTCGGATTGTCGAGTGCGCCTTCCTTCACCATCAGCGGGGCGCCGCCCTCTTCGCCGGCCGGCGGTCCTTCTTCTGACGGCTGGAAGATAATCTTCACGGTGCCGGGCAGATCGGCTTTCATCCCCGCTAACACCTCGGCCGCGCCCATCAACATCGACATGTGAAAGTCGTGACCGCACGCGTGCATCACACCCACGTCGCGCCCGTTGAACTGAGCCCGCTCCGCCGAGGCGAACGCAAGCCCCGTCTCTTCGGTCACCGGCAGGGCATCGATATCGGACCGCAGCGCCACCACCGGCCCGGGTTTGCCACCGCGAAGCACCCCCACAACGCCCGTCTTGGCCACGCCGGTCCGCACCTCGTAGCCCAGTGCCCGCAGCCGTTCGGCGAGCAGTTTCGAGGTCTGGACTTCGCGATTGCCCAGTTCGGGATGCTGGTGGAGGAACCGGCGCAACTCGACCACCTTAGGCAGCACCACATCGGCGCTTCGATCGATCCGTTCGTGCAAGCCGTCGAGCAAGGTCTTCTGCGGCGCGGTTGCGGGGGCCTGCGCGCGAGCGGTCTGGGCGTGGGGCGCCGTTGTTGACGCTGCAAGCAACGCGACGACGGTGCAGACATACTTCAGATGGGTCATGGCGGTATGGACTCCTCGATTCCCGAGTATACCGTGGGCGATCCGCCCTTTTCCCGCGCGGTTCGTCTAAACCCAGAGGATGGGTCGTTCAGGCCAGGTGCCGGCGCGACCTGGACGGCGGGGTGTTGATGCGGATCGAGGCGGCATTGCGGTGGCGGCCACACGCCCCGGCGGCAACCGTGGGCAGGGCAGCCGGCGCGGCACAACGGTTGCATTATGTGGTAGTCTGCCAAGAGGTTTCGAAACGGAGAAGTGCATGATTTGGTCTAGAGTGCGCGGTGCGGTGTTGTCTCTGGCGCTCGCGGGTGCGGCGCTTGGGGCGGGTGCGTGTAACAGCAGCGCGAACAATCCGTACCTGCAACTCGGACCCACGCCGACCACCTCGACAAGCACGTTTACCGGCACGCTGGTGAACTCGGCCGATGCCCCCATCATGCGCCTGACGCACACCTTTACGACCACCTACACCGGCACGGTGACCATTGCGCTCACCGCCAACCAACCGGACGCCGCGCTGGTGATCGGCTTCGGCATTGGCTCGTGGGATTCCACCACGTCCACGTGTGGTCCGCTGCTGGCCTGGAACAACACCGCGACGCCCGGCGTGGCCATCGTCGGCAACGGCCTGGCCGGGAACTTCTGCGTGCAGGTCTACGACGTGGGCAACCTCGCCGCCGACGCCCAGACCAATTACACCGTCACCGTCACCCACTACTAAAGGCTGGTCGCCTCGCGGACCGCGGCGGCGCGTAGGCGCCCGTGGCGCGGCTTCTGGCCCACAGGCTCGCGGCCCCCCCTACATCGTCAGCGCCATCACCGCCTTGCAGGTGTGCAGACGGTTCTCCGCCTCGGGGAACACGCGCGATTGCGGGCCGTCGAGCACCGCGTCGGTCACCTCGTTGTTGCGGTCGGCGGGGAGGCAGTGCATGTAGATGGCGGTCTTCTTCGCCAGTTTCATCCGGCGCTCGTCGCACATCCAACCCTTGTACTGCTTCGAGAGATCGAGCGCCTCCTGGGGTTTGTGGAAGAGTTCTTCGATGCCCCAGGATTTGGCGTAGATGATATCGGCGCCGCGGCAGGCGGCATCCATGTCGTCGGTCACTTCGAACGACGTGCCATGCTTGCTGGCCTCGGCGCGGGCGAACTCCATCGGTCCCTTCATCAACTTCCATTCCGGCGGATGCGCAAGCACCACGTCGAGTCCGAAGCGGGGCATCAAGGTGATCAGGCCCTGGGGCACCGACATCGGCTTGGCGTAACTGGGCGCGTAGGCCCAGCTCACCACGATCTTGCGGCCGCGCAGGTTCTTGCCGAACTCTTCGCGAATCGTCATCAGGTCGGCCAGCGTCTGGAACGGATGGTCGATGTCGCACTGCATGTTGTAGACCGGCACGGTGGCATGTTCGGCCACCTCGCGCATGTAGCTGTTGCCTTCGCCGGGAACCAGATCGTGCCGAATCGCGATAGCGTGGCCGTAGCTCGAGAGGATGATGCCCATGTCGCGGGGCGACTCGCCGTGTGCGACCTGCGAGGTCTCGGCCGAGATGAAATGCGCATGCGCCCCGAGCTGCGTCGCGCCGGCCTCGAACGAGTTGCGGGTCCGCGTCGACTTGTCGAAGAAGAAGAGAAAGACCGTTTTGTCTGGAAGGTAGCGGGTCGACTTGCCCGCGCGGAACGCCTTCTTGAAATCGCCGGACGTCTTGAGCAGGAGGTCGATCTCCTTGTCGGTCCAGTCGCGGGTTTCGATGTAGTCTTTGCCGCGAACAGCGGCCGGCAGTTTCGGCAGTCGTGATGGCATCTGTTTCCCCCTCAGAACCCCTCGTCCCCAAACCCTAAGTTCTTCCGACGTACTCCTGCGGAAACGCCGCGTACCACGCCGCCGCCTTCACCAGATGTTCGATCGGGATCTGCTCGGTGGCCATGTGCGCATAGATTTCGTCGCCCGGACCGAACCCGATGCACGGGATGCCGTGTCGGCCCATCACCGCCACCCCGTTGGTGCTGAAGACCCACCGGCCGACAACGGGCGCCTCGCCAAACAGGCGTTGGTACGCGCCGACCCCGGCGCCAAGCACGGCATGGTCGGCAGGCAGCAGCCAGGTCGGGTAATACTTCTTGGTCGGATACGTGAGGCCGCGCCAGCTCGGCACCGCGTAATCGAGCACCACGACGGTCGCGTTGGCGGCCTTGACGCTGGGCAGGGCCTCGATTTGGGCGACGGCCGACTCCATCGTATCGGTGGCGGCGAGACGGCGGTCGAGATGAATGGTGGCCGAGTCGGCGACCGCGCACAGCGAGGGCGACGTCGACCGGATGTCGGCAATCGTCACGGTGCCCTTGCCGAGGAACGGTTCGCCGCCCAGCCGGTCGTTCAATTGCTGAATGTCGCGGATGATGGGCGCCATCAGGTAGACCGCGTTCACGCCGCGTTCGGGCGCCGACCCGTGACACGACACCCCGGCGGTGCGGATTTCGATTTCCATCCGGCCGCGGTGGCCGCGGTACACAGCCAGGTTGGTCGGTTCGGCAATCACGACGACTTCGGGCCGCAGGCCGTCCTGCTCGAGGATGTACTGCCAGCAGAGCCCGTCGCAATCCTCTTCCTGGACGCTGCCGACCACCCAAAGCGTCACGTCGCGCGCCAGGCCGAGCTCCTTGACGATGCGCCCGCCGTACACGATGGAGGCCAGCGCTCCCTTCATGTCGCACGCACCGCGTCCGTAGATGATGCCGTCCCGCTCGGCGCCCGCAAACGGGTCGATGGTCCAATTGGCGGCGTTGCCCACATCCACGGTATCGACGTGCGCGTCGAGGGCGATGACGCGCGGACCGGTCCCGATGCGGCCGAGGATGTTGCCCATTCCGTCGATGCGCACCTCGTCGTAGCCGCTGGCGCGCATCTCCTGTTCGATGCGCGTGATGACAGCCTCTTCCTGCGAGCTCAGCGACTTGATGGCGATCAGATCGCGCAGAAACCCGGCGACCCGGCGTTCGTGGCTGCGCGCGTGTCGAAGAATGTGTTCGTGCATGTCGTCGCGCTCTCAGTACTTCGATTCAAAATGACGGCCACGATCGGCATCCGGCGCACCGGGCCGGTGGTGCTCGCTCAGTACTTAGTCGATAATTTCCCACTTCTTCTGGTACTTGTTCAACTGCACGGTCGTATAGGCATCCATCGGATGCTCGCGGTCGGGAATCTCGACGTGCTTCGGCATGCCGCACAGCTCGGTTGAAAAATACCGCTGCCCCGTGTCGCACAGCAGCGTCACAATCATCTTGAGCTCGGGATGTTGCCTGGCGAGCTTGATGGCGCCCGCAACGTTGGCCCCTGACGAAATCCCGCAGAACAGCCCTTCTTCTTTCGCGAGGCGTCGCGCCATCTCCATCGACTCCGGCGTGGTGGTCGTGACGATGCCATTCAGCAGGCTGAGGTCGAGGTTCTTCGGGACAAACCCGTCGCCGATGCCTTCGATGCCGTGCGGGCCCCATTGACGCCGGCTGAGCAACGGGCACTCGGCCGGCTCGATGGCGAAGAGCCGGAGCGATCGCCGCCGCTTCCGAATGAATCGCCCGACGCCGGTCAGCGTGCCGCCGGTGCCTTGCGTCATGATGAACGCGTCGATCTTGCCGCCGGTCTGTTCCCAGATTTCCGGGGCCGTCGTCTTGATGTGGGCATCGATGTTGTCGGGGTTGTCGAACTGGGCCGGCACGAAATACTTCTTCGGGTTCTTTCGGCGGATCTGGTCCAGCTTTTCGAGTGCCAGGTCCACGTCGCTCTCGCCCCCGGGCGTATAGACCATCTCGGCGCCGTACGCGATATCGAGTTTCTTGCGCTCTTCCGACATGCCTTCAGGCATCACGATGATGCACCGATAGCCCTTCACCGCCGACACGAACGAGCAGCCGATGCCGGCGTTGCCGGTCGAGCACTCGAGCACCGTCATGCCCTTCTTGAGCGCGCCGCGCTTCTCGGCGCGGGTGAACATGTTGTAGTAGATGCGGTCTTTGAGGCTGCCAGACGGGCTGAAATACTCGACCTTGACCAGGATCTTCGCCTTGACGCCCTCGGCAGCGGGGATGCGATTGAGCTGCACGAGCGGCGTGCGTCCGATGGCGTCGAAGATGGACGCGTGATACTTGCGCGACGAATTCCATTTAACGGGCATGTGGAGCTCCTGGAACTGAACGAGGAGGTCGGGGTTCGGGCTTCGGACCGGGTCCTCTGAGGATGGCGTGCGCGGCGGGCGAGTCCTTCATGGGCAGGGTGTACCGCCGGATGCCATCATACCGGTAGAGCGCGTTGGCCACCGCGCCCGCGGTCGGCACCAGGCCGATTTCGCCGACGCCTTTGGCGCCGAACGGCCCTTCGGGCTCGCCCGATTCAATCAGGATCACATCGACCTGCGGCATGTCGGCCGCTCGCAACAGGCCAAGCGATCGTATCTTGAACGACGCGGGCACGCCCTCGACCAGCCGCAGTTCCTCTGTCAGCGCATAGCCCAGGCCCATGTGGACCGCGCCCTCAATCTGCCCTTCGAGCATGTGCCGATTGATGATTCCGCCGACGTCGTGTGCGGCCACCACGCGGCTCAACCGCCCTCGATCGTCCAGGATGCACACTTGTGTGGCGAACCCGTACGTCAGGTGGGTGCGGGGCCGGTCGGCGTGCGCGCCCAGCTCGGAGGTGAAATCGACGACGAACTCGCCCGTGTATCGGCGGCCCGACAAATCGCGCAGGCTCATTCCGCGGTCCAGGTCCTCGCGAAGGCGCTTTCCTGCCCGCTTCGCCGCACGCCCCCCGAGCACCGTCGCCCGCGACGCGGTCGTCATCCCGCACGGGGTGGGCGCGATCGTATCGACGGCAACCCGCACCAGCCGCGGGTCCACTCCCGCCGCCGCGCTGAAGATCTGGGCCATCGTCGTATAGAACCCCTGGCCCATCTCGGTGAAACCGCTGAAGAGGGTGATGCGACCGTCCGGGTCCACGTCGGCCACGGCCTGGCCCGATTCCGGCATGCCGTTGCCGATACCGACGTTCTTGATGCCGCACGCGATCCCGGCGCCAGGCGCCGCATAGAAGGCGTCCTTCACCGCGAGCAGCGTCTGTTTGATGCCGACCGCGTGTTCGAACACCTGGCCTGTGCAGAACGTATCGCCCACGTCGACGGCGTTGCGCCACCGGATCTCCCACGGATCGACCCCGACCCGATCGGCAAGGATGTCGAGCATGCTCTCGAGGGCGAACGCGGCCTGGTTGGCGCCGAATCCGCGCATCGCGCCGCACGGCGGGTTGTTCGTGTACACCGCGAGCGCCTCGACATCAATCGACGGCACCCGATACGGTCCGCCCGAGTGGCCGGCCGCGCGCTCAAGCACCTTGGTGCCGACCGACGCATACGCGCCCTTGTCGCCGACGATGCGCGCCCGGATGGCGGTGAGGCGGCCATCCCGATCGCAGCCCACCGTGTAGGTGAGTTTCATCGGGTGCCGCTTGGGATGCAGCCGAATGCTTTCCTCGCGTGTCAGCGTGGCTTTGACAGGCCGTCCCGTCAGCCACGCCATCAGGGCGACGTGGCCCTGAACGCTCAAATCCTCCTTGCCGCCGAACGCGCCGCCGTTGGCCACCAGCCTCACGCGGATCCGATCCTGCGCGACACCGAGTAGCGACGCAATCTGCCGGCGGTCGTCGAACACGCCCTGGCCCTGGGAAAAGACTTCGAGCAAAACGGGACCGGGCATTCGGGGATCGTCGTCCGCGGCGTGCAGGCCGGCGCCGGGTTCGGCCCCTCCAGATGCCTCATCGGATCGGACACCAGGACCGGGCATTCGGAATGCGCCCGACGGGACGGCAATCGACGATTCGGGTTCGAGAAACGCATGCTCGATTAGCTGCGTTTCGAACGTGCGCGTCTCCACGGCCGCCGAGGAGGCGAGGGCAGCCTCGACATCACCTCGCCGAATGACGGAGGTCGACAGCAGATTCTCGTGATCCGGATGCACGCGCGGCGCGCCGGCCGCCATCGCCTCGTCGGGCGAAAACACACCGGGCAAGCGCTCGTACCCGACGACGATATGTGCGAGCGCGGCCCGAGCCTCGCGGTGGCTGGTGGCGACCACCGCGGCGAGGATGTCGCCGATGCAGTGCGTCACTTCCCCCGCGGCGACAAACAGAGGCCAGTCCTTGTAAATCAATCCCTGGTATCGCTCGCCGGGCACATCGGCAGCCGTCACGACCCGCACCACGCCTGGCTGCGCGGCCGCCGCGGCGGTCTCGATGCTCGTGACGGCGATGCGCGGATGAGGCGAAAACAGAAAGGCGCCGTACAACATCTCCGGCACCGTCATGTCGTCGATAAACGGCCTGGTGCCGAGTACAAGTTCGGCAGCATCCTGCCGAGGCAGGCTGCTGCCAATCGCCCCGCTGTAGTCGAGTTCGGGCAGCGCCTCGCCCTGTAACGCTCTGGCGGCGAGATCGACCGCGTCGACGATCTTCACGTATCCGGTGCACCGGCAGATGTGATTGTTCAACGCATGCGCGATCTCGGCTCGGGACGGGCGCGGTGTCACGTCGATCAAATGCTTGGCGCGGATGACGATGCCGGGGATGCAGAAGCCACACTGGAGGCCCCCGGTCGCCGAAAACGCGTGGGCGAAGATGTGGCGCTCGCGCGCGTCGAGCCCTTCGAGCGTCACGACCGACTTGCCGGCGGCGCTGCGGGCGGCCACCGCGCACGACGCCAGGGCTCGGCCATCGACGAGCACCGTGCAGCAGCCGCACGAACCCTGGGGCGCACACCCGTTTTTCGGCGAGATGAGGCCGGCCTGTTCCCGCAACACCTCCATCAGCGACGTCGTGTGGTCGATGGTGGCGGCGAAGGGCTGCCCGTTCAACGTGAAGACGATCGACGAGGATGCCGACGCCGCGCTCATGCGACGAGCCGCTTCCAGAGTTCGGCCGCCGCCCGCTTCGCCCCGCGGTACACGTGATCGGTATCCACCGTCGTCACCGCGCCGTCCCGGCACACCCACCGCCCGCCAATCATCACGTGCCGGATCGTGCCGGCGTGCAGACCAGTCAGCGCGTGCCACGTCAGATTCGCGCTGGTCATCGGCGTCGGCGAGGGATAGTCGTGGACGACCAGATCGGCCGCCGCCCCCGGTTCGAGCGCGCCAATCGGCACGCCAAACAACGCGGTGGCAAGCCGGTGGGACCCACTGAGCAGGCGTGATGCGAGATCCGGCGCAGCCGGCCCAAGTCGATCGCGCAAGCCGAAGTGAGCGGCACGAGCCTCTTCGAGCATGTCGGCGCGCCATCCGTCGGTGCCGAGCGCGGCGCGGTCGCCGAATCCTTCCACCCGCGCGTGTCCCACGCCGTTGTTCATGTTCGATCGCGGGTTGTGCACCAGCCACGATCCGGCCGCCGCGATTCGACCGAGTTCTCGCGGCGTCAGGTGCACGCCGTGCGCGAGCACCGATGATTCGGTGAGCACGCCGTGCCGTTCGAGCCGCTCGACGATGCCCGCCCCGTACCGGCGCGCGGTCAGCACCGCATCGTCTGTGGCTTCGGCCGCGTGGATATGGATGCCGCTTTGATGAAAGCGCACCAGTTCGCCAAGGGCCGCCAGACTGCGATCCGAAAGGGTGAACGAGGCGTGCGCCCCGACCAGGCCCCGCGCCATCGGATCGTCACGAGTGGCGGAGAGGAAGCGGTCGTTCTCGGCCAGGCCGGCATCTCGCCGCTGGCGACCGCCCCGATCTGTCACCTCGTAGCACAGGACGCTACGGATACCGACCGCCGAGAAGGCGCCCCTGATGATGTCGAGCGACCCGGCGATGGCATTCGGGGAGGCGTGGTGATCGACGAGCGTCGTCGTGCCGCAGCGCACCGCTTCGATGGCGGAGACCAGCGCACTGTAGTGAATGGACTCATCGTCGAGCCCCTGATCGAGCTTCCACCAGATGTTCCGCAGGATCTCCGGAAACGTCCGCGGCCGCCGGCGCGGCGCAGGCATCCCGCGCGATAACGCCGAGTAGCTGTGCGTGTGCGAACACACTTGGCCGGGCAGAATCAACTTGCCGGAACAGTCTTCGACGGGTTCGCCGCGGAGGCGTTTCAGGCCAGGGCCTTTGGCCACAACCGAGTCGCCTTCGACGCGTATATCGGCCCGTGCGATCTCGGGCGGATCCAGCGTCGCCACCAGCGCGCCTTTGAGCAGCATCGTCTCTAGTTCCTGAGAACCGACTCCACGTCGTCGAGCGTGGGTTGGATGTCGTGAGGGCGCCCGGCGGCCGCAGTTGCCGATGCGATATCCTTCAACCCGTTGCCCGTAATCACCGCGAGCACCGTCGCGGTGGCCGGGATCACACCTTGCGTCACGGCGCGGCGGAGGCCCGCAACGCTCGTCACACCGGCCGGCTCCCCGAAGACGCCACCCAGCCTGGCCGTCAGCCGCATGGCGTCGAGAATGTCGTCGTCGCCGACGCTGAGCATGGCGCCTCGAGACGCCCGGACCCACGCCAGGGCCCGCCGCCAGTTGCGCGGTGTGCCGACCGCGATGCTGTCGGCGATCGTCTCGGCCGCCGAGGGGATCACATCCGATTTGGTCTCGAACGCTTTCACGATGGGAGCGGCGCCCGTCGCCTGGACCCCTAGCAGCCGCGGCAGCGTCCGAACCAGCCCGAGCCGCTTGAATTCGTGGAGGCCTTTGCCAATCCCGCCGATCGTGCATCCATCTCCCACCGAGACCACGACCCAATCTGGCAAGACTCCGCCCAGCGGGCCAGCCGAGGCGAACTGCTCGGCGATCTCGAGACCGGCGGTCTTCTTGCCTTCGACCAGATAGGGATTGGTCCCGCTGTTGCGGTTGTACCAGCCGAAGTGGCCGCACGCCGCCCGGCACAGATCAAACGCCTGTTCGTACGTGCCGGCGACTCGGAAGACGGTGGCTCCGAACACGAGCAGTTGCGCAATCTTGGGCTCGGGCGCGCGGTGCGGCACGAAAATCACGCTGCGCATGCCGATCGATGCGGCCATCCCGGCCAGCGAGGACGCGGCGTTTCCGGTCGAGGCGCAGGCAATCGTGTCGTAGCCGAACTCGAGGGCTTTGAGTACGCCGACCGAACTGGCGCGGTCCTTGAACGAGCTGGTCGGATTCCGTCCCTCGTCTTTGAGGAACAGCTTGCTGACGCCGACCCGCTCGGCCAGACGCGGTGCGTCGTAGACCGGGGTCCAGCCCACACGAAGCGGAGGAACGGTGACGCGCGGGTCGATGGGAAGCAATTCCCGGTAGCGCCAATGATCCGCGGACCGTCCGGCCAGCGTCTCGAGCGTCAGCGTGCGCGCGATGGCGTCGTAGTCGTGGCGAACGTCGAGGATGCCCTGCGGGCCGCATACGCCACAGGTTTGGAGATCCTCGGCAGGATACGACCGTCCGCAGACGATGCAGACCAGTTCAGTCACCATGTCTGTCGAAACAGTACCGCTCGCCTGCGGTTTGGGTCAAATGGCGGCTGGCGCGCCGCCCGGTTACTTCGGCCAGGTAACCGATTCGGCGGCGATCTTCTCGCCCGACAGATGCCGGGCCCGGTCGGCGGGATCGTAGATCGAGATGGCGCCGCCAATCGTCATGCGCGCGGGCCAGTCGAGCGCGGCCAGTTGGGAGTGGCTGTCGAAGCGCGCGGTGAATGCGCGGCGTTCGCTTACGTCAACGGCAAGGATGGGCGTGTATCCGCGCTTGCGGAGATCGTCGAGCAGCCCATCGAGTTGATCGGAGGGAATCGCGCTCCAGCTCAGCGTGGGCATGTCGGCGTAGTGCCGAACGCTGCTCCCGGGGAGATCGGCGATGATGACGGCCTCGGGAGACAGTTTCGTCGCCGCGTATCGGGCGACCTCTCGGAACTTGCGTTCGACGGCCTTGGCGCCGAACACGCCCATCTGATCGGCGCTGTGCACCCACCACCCTCCAACCGATCCGACAAGCGCCAGCAGCACGAGCCCGCGCGGGACGGGGCGGATCCGGCGGGCCAGCGACCAGACGGTATCGACGGCGAGGACAGTCAGGATGGGCAGCGCCGGCAGCAATGCGCGGCTGCGCTGCCAGTCGTCGGCCGAGCCGAAGGGCAGCGCGAGCGCCCAGACCCCGGTCGCAAAGCCCAGCAACAGCCATAGCCTAATAACTCCCGGAGTAATTATTGGAGCGAACAGGGCGAGAGCCAGCAGCGGCGTATGCAGACGACCCACCCACCACACCTGCCACGCCGCGTTGATGACGATCTGTGACGGGCCGACGAACGCGTCGACCGCCATGGCCTCGGGCCACACGATCGCCCCGTGAATGCGCCAGTGCAGCCAGACCGCCGTCGCCACCCCGGGAAGCACGCCCATGACGACAGCCGCCGCGGCGCGCGAGGGCGACTCGGCGTCGACCCGTCCGCGCGATGTCGGACCAATCCGTTTGTGTGTGTCTGGTGCGGTCGGTGCGCGGCCGATGGCGTCACGCCGGCGCGGCCACACCAGCATCAGCGGCACGACGGCCAGCGGCCACAGCAGAGGCCGAAACATGATCGCGACGCCCGCCAGCAGTCCAGCGCCGATGGCCCGCCTGAAACGTGATGCGCCGATCTCGGCAGATGCGCTGATCGCCGCGGCCAGACTCGCCACCCACAGCGCGGCGACCGGCACGTCGCTGATCGGGCGAGTGACGCCCGAGATGAACAGCGGGCTGCACACCAGCAGCAGGGCGGAGGCGACACCGCCCCACGGCCCGGTGACCAACGTGCCGAGGCGGTGGGTCGACCAGACCGCCAGCACCCCGAACAGCGGCACCAGCAGGAAGAGCGCCGCCTCGCCTCCCAGTTTCGTGGCGGCGGCCATCGCGACCGACAGGCCCGCGGGGCACGCGGGCACCGAGCGCCCCGATCGGTCGGGCATGGCCACGAACCCGGCGGGCGCGAACATACCGGAGAGGGCGGCCGAGAACGGTTCGCCAGGCAGCGGGGACGGCAACCACCGCAGACCATCGACGATCATCCGTGCCTGTCCGACGGTGCACGACGAAGCCGGGTCTCCCACGGCAAGGGTGCCGTATCGGACGCCGATCGCGAGGGTCGCCGACAGGCCCATCAGCACCAGCACGTGCGCGATGCGCTCGACGCCGATCCGTCGGATTGCGGGGCGGTCGCCGGTGTTGCGGGATGGTCCGCTCATGATCGCGCGCCGCTTAGCGCGGCCTCGTCACGCACCGCTGTTGGCCTGCGGTCGAGAGAAACGGTGCCGGATCAGCACCCGCACGGCCTCGACGCCGTCACGCCATTTGATCTTCTTGCCATGATCGCGATCGCGCGGCTCGTAGCGCACGGGCAATTCGAGAATGGCCCGGCCCGATCGGAGCAGCTTGGCGGTAATCTCCGGTTCGATGTCGAACCGGTTCGACTCGAGCCTCAGCGCGCGCGCGATGTCGGTTCTCATCAGCTTGTAACAGGTCTCCATGTCGGTGAGACGCGATCGGTAGAGCAGGTTGGTGATGCCGGTCAGCATCACGTTGGCCATCACGGTCACGATCGGCGCGGACGGCCAGCCGGCAAGAAACCGCGAGCCGTAGACCACGGAGGTGTCGCCGCCGAGAATGGGCGCCACCAGCACCGCGAGCTGCGCCGGATCCAGTTCCAGGTCGGCATCCTGGATGGCCACAATGGTTCCCCGCGCCGACGCGAGTCCGAGTCGGATGGCGGCGCCTTTGCCGGCGTTCCGCGCGGCGTGGATCACCGTCAGCGACGGATCGCGTTGGGCCAGGCCGTCGAGCACCTCGCGTGTGCCATCCGACGATCCGTCGTCGATCACGACGATGTCGCGCGCCAGTGGAAGGTCGATCGTGCGGAGCCGTTCGATCACGGCAGCGACGGTGGCAGCCTCGTTGTAGACGGGCACCAGGATCGAAAGGAGTTCGGCGGTCGACATGGCCGCCACCAGTTTACATGGGGCGACCTGTTTTCTTCCCGACTCGATCGGCCCCCCTCACCGGCCAGCGTCGGTCAGCCAGACAATCTCCGACGCATTCGGCAGAACGGCGTCAGCCCGACCGGGACGCGGATCCGGAATCGCGTGGCGCACCGGCTTGATGTGCCGCAGGTACGCGATCACGGCGTACAGGTCTTCGTCGGTCCATTGCGAGAAGCCCGGCCACGGCATCGCCCTCGGCGAGATCGCCCGGCCGGTGTGGAACACGCCGCTGCGCAGCACCATCCTGATCTGGTCGTCGCTCCGGGCACCGAGGCCGGTGTCGCGATCGGGCGTCAGGTTGCGCGAGACCAGCGCGCCATGGTTGTTGGTGGCGAAGGTTGTGCCGCCGGCCAGGTACATGTCCCACCTCGGCCCCTGCGGTCCCTGCGTGTTGTGACACCCGCCACAATCGGCCGTCAGCACCAGATAGCGGCCGCGCTCGGCGATCTGGCGCAGCGCCGGATCGGCGATGTCGGCGACGGCGGGCGGCGCCGCAGCCGTCGGCTTGATGAATGCGTCGGGCGCGACGCTCATCAGCGGAGGCACCACGTAGAGAAACACCAGAAATCCGACGATGGCGACAGCCGCGACCGCGGCGATGGCCCACTTCAGCATGCGCTTCATCACCCGCTCCTTACTTCGCTGCCGCGCCGGCTTTGGGGCCAGCGCCAGCCGATCCCGCGTTGCCGGCGAAGATGACGATGGGGTAGTCGCGGCCCAGTATGAGCATCTGGAATTTTGCCGACAGGTACGCCGCGATGTTGAGGCGTGCCGGCTCGGGAATCTCGTTGTTGACCGGCGGAATCGTCCGCAAGAACGCCACCAGCGCCGTCAGGTCGGGATCCGAAAGGCTGGCGAACGCCGGCCAGCCCATCGGAAACGGGAGCATCCGCGTCTCGTCGTCCTTGATGCCTCGCGTGATGGCGCGTTTCAGATCCGCATCCGACTGTCGGCCGATGCCGGTCTGATTGTCCGAGGTGAGGTTGGCAGACACGACGTCGCCCCAGACCTCGAGCCGGAATTTCTGCCCACCCGCAAACGACAGCCCCGGCAATTCCCGGCCGCTCGCATCGACGGGCGAGTGGCAGTGCGCGCAGCCGAGCGTGGCGGCGAGATAGCGCCCGCGCTCGACGGGATTGGCGGCCGCGTCCTTGCGTTCGAGGTCGTAGTGCGCCGTCACGTCTTCGGCCGTCATCTGCCAGACCGGCTTGCGTCCGAGCGACACGACGAAGTTGGCGACGTTCCACAGGTCGGCATCCTTGGCCGTGTCGGCAAACGACGGCATCGGGGTCCCGTTGATGCCGGTCTTGAGCCGGAGGTAGACGTCGCCGGCCGTTGCGCCCGCGCGGAACGTCCAGGGCTGGGTGAGGTCGGCCGCCTTGAGGTCGTGTGCCCAGTCGTCCTGGAGCACGACGGCGACGGCGCCAAACGTGGTGCCGGTGTCGCCGTGACACGCGCCGCAGGCGAGATCGGCGTAGACCTTCCGTCCCTTCTCGATGCTGGCCGGCGAGGTCGGGATCAACGGTGCCAAGGCGACCGGCGTCGGTCGTTCAGTGGCGAAGCGGGGCGAGAACGTCTTGACGTACGAAATGATGGCGCCAATCTGGGCGGCGCTCAGTCGCCGGTTCCAGCCCGACATCGACGTGCCCGGCAACCCGGCCGAAATCACGCGAGCCAGATCGTCGTCGCTGGGCAGCGAACCCGAGGCGGTCGAGCGGAACTTGAAGACGCCTTTGGTGAAGTTGCGGGGCGCCGGATTCAGCAGCGCGGCGGCCGCGCCCTCGCCACGCCCGTCGTCGCCGTGGCAGTTGGCGCAATGGGCGGCGTAGAGGGCTTTGCCGTCGGCGGCGGCCGGGGCAGGCGGGGCGGGCGGCGGTTGGGCCAGGCCCAGCGTCACGGTCGCCACCCTCGCCACGACGGCGAGGGTCGCGATGATGGTCAACCAGCCCACGCGTGAAGGAAACGAAGGCATAGCATCCTCCGGAGGCAACCGCGTTACGCACGGTGATGGTCGTGTCGGTAGGATCGATTTTATGCCATGCGTCCGTTCCTGCCAAACCCGCCGGCCAGGCGTGTCGGGAGGCCGCCAGCGGAATGGTATGATCCGGCTCGTGCCGGTGATTGTCGAAGGGCCGCGCCATCATGTCGCCTGTTGAACGTCACAAGACCGTCGGCGTGCGCGTCGGCCCCGTGCGGGTGGGCGGCGGGGCGCCGATCGTCGTGCAGTCGATGTGCAACACGGATACGGCCGACGTGTCGTCGACCGTGCGGCAGTGCCTCGAACTCTGGCAGGCGGGATCCGAGATGCTGCGCGTGACGGTGAACCTGCCCGAGGCGGCAGACGCCGTGCCGAGCATCAAGAAGCGGCTGGTGATGGCGGGGTGCCACGCGCCCCTGATCGGCGATTTTCACTACAACGGCCATCTGCTGCTGGCGAGACATCCGGCGTGCGCCGCGGCGCTCGACAAGTACCGCATCAATCCCGGCAACGTCGGCACCGGCCATCGGCGCGACGAACAGTTCTCGGCGATCTGCCGGATGGCGATCGAACACGGCAAGCCCATCCGGATTGGCGTCAACGGCGGGTCGCTCAATCAGGACCTGGTCGTCAGCAAGATGCAGGAGAACGCCGACGCCGGCCTGGGTCTGACCTCGGAGCAGATCATCAACGAGTGCATGGTCCTCTCGGCGCTCGAGTCGACGGCGCTGGCTAACGAGTGCGGCGTGGCTCCCGATCAGATCATCATTTCGTGCAAGGTCTCCAGCCCTCGGCAGCTGATCGACGTGTATCGCGAGCTGGCCAGGCGCACCAGCCAGCCGCTGCATCTGGGGCTGACCGAGGCGGGGATGGGCATCAAGGGCCTCACCTGGTCGTCGGCGGCGATGGGCGTGCTGCTCAACGAAGGCATCGGCGATACGATTCGCGTTTCGCTGACGCCGCGGCCTGGCGGGGACCGCCGCGACGAGGTCTACGCGTCCTGCGAATTGCTGCAAGGGCTTGGTCTTCGGGCGTTCGCGCCGAGTGTGACGGCGTGTCCGGGATGCGGGCGGACCACGAGCACCACGTTCCAGGAGCTGGCCGAGCAGGTGCAGCAGTACGTGCGGGAGACGATGCCGGTCTGGAAGACGCGGTACGAAGGTGTCGAGACGCTGACGCTGGCGGTGATGGGGTGCGTGGTGAACGGGCCGGGCGAGTCGAAGGCCGCCAACATCGGCATCAGCCTTCCGGGCACCGGCGAGGCGCCTACCTGTCCGGTGTTCATCGACGGACAGCACGTCACCACACTGCGGGGCAATTACGACGAGCTGTCGGTCGCCTTCCGCCGGTTGGTGGACGAGTACGTCGAGCGGAAGTACAAGACGAAATCGGAAACGCCACCACAGCAGCCAGCACAAGCCGGAGGCGAAGAGGCCTCGGCAGCCAGGCGTGAGCGATGAGGACGGGCTGGTGCGGGGTCAGGACGTGCATCCCGACCCCGGCTGAGCGTCTCTGAGATGCTCCGCTACTTCGACGTGCCCAGGCTCACCGGCTTTGCGCTTCCGTAATAAATCCCGTTGAACAGGAACTTGAACGTGGCGTGCGGCTGTCCGCGGAACGTGACTTCGGGCGCGAGCAGAATCAGCTTGCCCTTGCCGACACTGGCTTCGGCGGCCGCGGCAAGCCCCTTCAGGTATTGCTGGCCCCAGGCCCATCCGCTCTTGAGCGGCGCGTCGGTGGCGAACCATGCCACCGTCTTCACGCCTTTGATGGCGGCATCGGGCCCCAGCCTGAGCGCCGGATCGTTTTCCCACATCACCATCACGTCAGTGCCGACGCCGTAGGCGAGCGGGTTCGAACTGTCCACGCTGGTCGCGAGCAGCGACCCGGGCACGTAATACTTGTCGCTGCTCAGTCGTCGTTCGACTCCGCCCACCACTTCGACCAAGCCGTTGGTGACGGGCAGGCCGAAGTGACCGGCCAGCGTGGTCGAGGTCCCAATGGTGATGATGGTTCCGCCGTCTTCGACGAATTTCTTCAGCAGCGGGATCGTTGTCGCCGCCGTGACGCGGCCCTGGCGCGCCTGGTAATCCACGGCGCCTGGCGATGCCGCTGCGCCGGCCTGGCCTCCGCGCCCGCTGGTTTGCGCTGCCGTGTCGCCACCGGACTCGCCGCGTCCGCCGCCAGCGGGTTCGCCGGGCGCCGCGGGAATCGCGCCGCCCGGAAAGATCAGCACGTCGTACTTCTGCGCGAGGTTGCCCGCGTCCAGCATCGGCGGGAAGACCACCTCGTAGCTGATCGGATAGGCCTGTTCGAAGATCCAGCGGAGCCATCCCGACGGCATCGATCCGCCGTACTGGTCCCACAATCCGATGCGCACCGGATTCAGCTTGAGCGCCTCGCCGGTCGGCTTGGTCGCCGTCGCGTCGAAGGTCACGCCGAGTTCGGCTGCCAGCTTCTCGACCAGGGCCTTGGTGGTCGGTTTCGCGGGGACGTAAATCGTGCCGGCTTCGTACGTCTTGCCGTTGGCGGTGAAGACGGACTTGAGCCAGTAGACCTCTTCCTTGGATGCCAGCAGCTTGGTCGTGGCCGTGAATCCGTCGGCGAGCCGATGACTCAACAGATATCCGGCGGGCGTCGTTTTGGCCGCCACCACCTTGCCGCCGCCCAGTTTGATCGGCGTGAGCGGCAGCGCCTCGAAGGGGCCGTCGAACGCCTCGAGCACGCGGTCGAACTGCACGCCCATCTGGTAGGCCAGCGTGTAGCCGGTGATGTCGTAGGGCTGGCGCGGCGGCCCGCCTGGATACTGGAAGTCGTTGGGGTGATCCTGCGGCTCCAGCATGTCGCGCAAATGCGGGCGGAACGCCTGCGCCGCCTTGATGACGTACGATCCGGCCGGGTACGACTTTGCGCCAACCGCGAAGGTCGCCGTCGCGCGGTGGATCACGACGCCATCCTTGATCAACGCATTCACGAAGCGCGTTGCCGTATTGAAGTCGGCCTGATCGGACGCGATGATGTAGCCGCGCGGATCGCGCCGCTCGGGCGTCAACATCTGTTTGTAGTATTTCGGATCGATGGTGCCCCGGCCGCCTGCGGCTCCGCCGCGCCCGGCTGCCCGCCCGCCCGCCGCGGCGTCGGCGTCTTTGGCCACCTGCGCCTTGGCTTGGTCGATCCAATCCGGCTGAATCGTCCAGTTGTCGCGCCCGCCGCGCTCAATCGAATTTCTCCCCATCTTGTAGATGCGGTACAGAAAGTCCTCGCGGTGCTTGGAGGCCACATCCAGGATGGCGCGATTGGCCGACATGACGTAGTCGATCGCCTGGCGCTGATGCCACACCTCCTGCGGCGGAATGGGCAGCGGCAGGTCCTGGTGTGGCAGTTGCTTGTCGAGCACCAGGCCGAGCGGCGCCGGCGTCGGATTGCCGCTGATCTCGGTCAGGATGCCGATCATGTTGTGGAACCCGGTCGTGGTCCGTTCGCCGCCGTTGTACCACGTCGAGTAGGACGCCTCGGACCGCATGGCCGCGCCGGCTTTGTCCTCGGTGACAAACCGGTTGTGAATCGACGCCGAGACCAGGTCGATCCCCATCGGCACCATCGGGTCCTGGTTGTAGTTGAAGGGATCGCGGAACGGCGGTACGAAGAGCACCGCGCCGGCCGGCCCGGTCTGGTGCTGGTTGTACATGATTTGGGGAAGCCACTCGATGTAGAGCTGACGGTTGACGGCTTCGGTTTCCGGCAGGTTGTTCGCGTACGAGTCGCGGTTGTTGTCGTGGCCGGCGTACTTCTCGTACAGCACCGGCAACTGACCGGTCGACCGCCGGCGCTCATCCGGCTCCCGCATGTACCAATTCGACAGCAAGTCCATCCCGTCCGGGTTGACCGGGACCATCAGCGTGATGACGTCGTTGAGCAACCGCAGGGTTTCGGGATCGTTCTGGCTGGTCATCTGATACGCGAAGGTGAAGAGGCCCTGCGCGTTGATGCACTCGGTGGCATGGAGGCCACCGTCCAGCCAGACCACGGCCTTGCCTTCGGCCGCCAGCGCGCGGGCGTCGGCGTCGCTCAGGCCCTCGGCCCGGGCCAGTTTCTGCGAAATCTCTTTATACCGCGCGAGTTTCTTGTGATTCTCGGGAGACGTGATGATCGCCATGATCATCGGCTTGCCTTCGGCGGTCTTGCCGATTTCGACGACCTTGAAGCGGTCGGATTCCTGGGCCAGTTTCCCGAAATACTCACGCAACTGGGTGTAGTTGGCGAGAAAGTAGTCGTCGCCGGCGGTGTACAGCTTGCCGCCGGCGGTGAACTGGGGCGGCGTGATCTTTGATTGCGTCTGGACGGCCGGGGCGGCCAGCGCCAGCGCCAGCACCAACCCGACCACGACCGCGAGTCTCCTGTGCGACATCAACACATCCTCTTTCCCGGGGGCACGCGAACATTCCGAGCGCGAACACGATAGCGCGTTTGACGAGGGAAATCCACGCGTCGACCCGCGGGAGCGCATGTCGGGCGGGCACGCGGGGCCCGCCCCGACGAAAGGCCATCGCCGCGTCTCCCTTCGCAGGGACCGCCCCCTGTATGGGCCCGCGAGAGGACATGGACGCCGGCCGCGGTTGCCGATCCGCTGTGCCGGTCCTCCTCGTATATGCTGCTATGACGGTGCGAAGCGTGCTGCTCATCTTCGCGCATCCCGACGACGAAACGGTCTTTGCCGGCGGCGTGGCGAGCCGGTACGCCGACGCCGGCGCGCGCGTGGCGCTCTGCACGGCGACGCTGGGCGAGCGAGGCAAGACGGGCACACCGCCCGTGTGTGAGGCCGACCAACTGGGCCGGGTCCGTCAGGCAGAACTGGTCGCGGCCGCCGCGCTGATCGGCGTCTCGACGCTGCGGGTGTTCGGTTATCCGGATTGTGGCCTGCAGTATGCCCCTCCCGATCTGATTCGCCGCCAATTGGTGGAGGCGATTCGCGCGGTGAGGCCGCAGGTGGTCATCACCTTCGACCCGAACGGGTCCAATCTCCATCCCGATCATATTGCGATCAGCCGGTTTGCCGGGGACGCGGTGGCCGCCGCCGCCGATCCGAGATTCCTGCCTGAGGTGGCGTCGGTCCATGCGGTGCGGCGTGTGCTCTGGACGCTGCCAGTCAGACCCTGGGATGTGGTCAGTGGCGGCGATCCGAGCCGGGTGGCGGGCGTCGACTTCGTCGTGGACGTGGCGCGGTGGAAGCACCGAAAGGCCGCCGCGCTGCGCGCCCATCAGACACAGCACGCCAGTCTCGATCGGATCATGTTGTCGAAACCCGACGTCGATCGTCTGCTGAGCATCGAGTTGTTTCGTCAAGCATGGGGACCGCCGACCGTGGAGCGGCCATCAGATGATATTTTCGACGGCATCGAGGCGAACGCAGCCCGGTTGTGATGGGTTGAAGGGCGGGTGAGGTGCCGGGGCGCCAATCGTCTGGCAGAGGTCTGACGCGCGCCGCCTCGGGGAAAAGCGGCGACGCTCAAGCGCGGCCGCTATTTCACCGAAAAGTTCCGCCGGTTCCCAACCGCAGAGGAGGTGTGGGGTTTTGCAGCCGGGAACCGACGGCCCCTCACCTTACGTATAGCAACGGGTGTGCCAGCCGTTTTACCCCGCGAAAATGGCGTAATTTCAAGAATACGGCCCAATCTCGCATCCGTGCCGAAATCCCACCACAACACAGTCGCCACACCGGGGCAGGAGTGTCGCACGGGACTGTTTCGGGGCATCGCCGTTGGTTGGAGAGCCCAAGGCCGCCACGTGGATGTGACGCAGGTCGTCTGTGTCACGGGCGCGGGACTGTTAGAATACGGGCGTGGCTCGCATGCGCCTGGCCGACGTCGTGAAGGCACTCGAAACCCGCGCGGGTGATCTGCCCGGACGTGATGCGCACGTCCGGATGGCGCCGGAGCCGAGGTTTGCCTGGAAGCCTGGCGTCACGCCCGACAGCGCCAGGCCGGCGGCAGGACTGATTCTCCTGTTCCCGCTCGACGGCGAGGCCGCCGTCCTGCTGACCAAGCGGTCCGAGAGCATGCCGCAGCACGGCGGACAGATTTCGCTGCCGGGAGGTGCCGTCGATCCCAACGAGACGATCGAAGCGGCGGCCTTGCGCGAGGCGTTCGAAGAGGTGGGGCTCGACCCGGCGGACGTCCGCCTCGTTGGCCGCCTGACGCCCCTGCACATATCGGTCAGCGGATTTGTGCTCCACCCGGTGATCGGGGTCTGCGACCCTCGGCCCCACGTGCGGGTGGCCTCGCCGGAAGTCGATCGGATCATCGAAGTGCGGCTGAGCGAGTTCGCCGATCCGGCCCGGCATCGTCGCACCACCCGCGTCAGAGATGGCGTCGAGATCCGGATTCCGTTTTTCGACGTGGGCGGCGAGCAGGTGTGGGGCGCGACCGCGATGGTGCTCGCTGAGTTGATCGCGCTGCTGCATGTGGTCCCCGGTTGCTGAGCCCAGATTGAACAGGCGCAGGCTGGGGCCGGGTGTGTTGCCTGCCCGACGCCCCGAAACCGTGTCGAACCGTGCCAGACTGTGGAAATCTTACCGGTCCCCAGGAGTTGAAGCGTGTCATCTCGCCGTAAGCCATCCGATCCGACGCTGCTCGACATCATCGACAACGCGCCGGCCGACCCCGCCGCCGCCGCCGAGACGTCCACCGTGTGGCCGCCGGCCGCTTCGGGCTGGCCGCCGTCTGGCAACTGGCCTCCGGCTGGCGGGCGCGGTTCGTCGGGAGGGGGCGGAGAGATGGTGGTGGCGCTGCACGAGGCGGCCCAGGAGAAGTACCTCAACTACGCGCTGTCGGTGATCACCTCGCGCGCCCTGCCTGACGTGCGCGACGGCCTCAAGCCGGTGCAACGCCGCATCCTCTTCACCATGTGGCAGCAGAACCTCACCGCCGACGTCAAGTTCAGGAAGTGCGCGAAGGTCGTGGGCGACGTGATGGGCAGCTACCACCCGCACGGCGATTCCTCGATCTACGACACGCTGGCCCGGATGGCCCAGTCGTTCTCGCTGCGGTATCCGCTGGTGGATGGGTCCGGCAATTTCGGTTCGCTCGACGGCGATGCGCCCGCCGCCATGCGCTACACAGAATGCCGCCTGGCTCGGCTTTCGGACCAGATGCTCGAGGAGATCGATCGCGACACCGTGCCGTTCCGTCCCAACTACGACGGCACCAAGAGCGAGCCGGTGGTGCTCCCGGCCCGGTTGCCCAACCTGCTGGTCAACGGCGCGACGGGCATCGCGGTCGGCATGGCCACTTCCGTGCCGCCCCACAACCTGGGCGAAGTGTGCGCGGCGCTGCTCAAGCTGCTCGACAACCCCGATTTGACCAGCGTTCAACTCTGCCGGTACGTCAAGGGCCCCGATTTTCCGACCGGCGGGCACGTGCTCAACAGCGCCGAGGAGCTCCGGAACATCTATCGGACCGGGTCGGGCAGCGTCCGGGTGCGCGGGACGTGGGAATCGGGTTCGGTGACGCGGACCGGAAAGACGGTGCTCATCACGAGCATTCCGTACATGGTGAACAAGGCCCAGCTGGTCGAGCGGATCGCCGACGTGGTGCTCAGCCGCAAGCTGCCGCCGCTGGTGGACGTGCGGGACGTGTCGACCGACGATGTGCGGATCCAGCTGGAATTGAAGAAGGACGCCGACGAGAAGATGGTGATGGCGTACCTGTGCAAGCACACGCCGCTCCAGACCACGTTCCCGGTGAATTTGACGTGCTTGATTCCCACCGAGAACCCCGAGATCGGCCGGCCCGAGCGTCTCGACTTGAAGGCGATCCTGTGGCACTTCCTGCACTTCCGCCTCGATGTGGTGACGCGGCGGCTCGAGCACGAACTGGCGTCGCTCACCTCCCGCATCCACGTGCTCGAAGGCTTCGAGAAAGTCTTTGACGTCCTCGACGAGATCATCCGCATCATCCGGAAGTCGGACGGCAAGGCGGATGCGGCCGCCAAGATCATGGCGCGGTTCGAGCTCGACGCCGAGCAGACCGACGCGATTCTCGAGTTGAAGCTCTACCGGCTGGCGCGGCTCGAAATTCTGGCGATTCGGACCGAACTCGAGGCCAAGCGCAAGCGCGCGCGCCAGATTGGTGGGCTGCTCAACAACGAGGCGAGCCGGTGGACGCTGGTGCGGGACGACATCGCGGCGCTGCACAAGCAGTACGGCTCGGGCAAGATCGACCCGCGCCGCACGTTGATCGAGGCGGTCGAAGAGGTCGAATACTCGGCCGACGACTTCATCATCTCGGAAGACAACGTGGTGATCGTGTCGCGAGACGGGTGGGTGAAACGCCAGAAGGAAGTGAAGGACCTGACCTCCACGCGCCTGCGGGAGGGCGATGAGGTGCTCGCCGTGCTGCCCGGCAGTACGCGTGCGTCGGCGGTGTTCTTGACCAACTTCGGCGTGGCCTATACCGCCCGCATTGTCGACATTCCCGCCTCCACCGGGTACGGCGAGCCGATCCAGCGGCTCTTCAAGTTCCGCGACGGCGAACGGGTGGTGGCCGCCTTCAGTCTCGACGCCCGGGTGTCGCCGGGCATCACCCCTCGAAAAGAGGGCGACGTGCCGCCGTGGCACGCGGTGGCGGTGACCAGCGACGGCTACAGCCTTCGGTTCGGCTTCGACCCCCTGGTCGAGCCCAGCACGCGCGCCGGGCGCCGGTTCGCGCGTCCATCGGAGGGCGTCGAGGTGGTGGGCGTGGCCAGGATCGACGGATCCGAAACGATCATCGCCGCCACCGCGCAGGCGCGGGCCATGCTGTGCAAGGCGGAGGACATCAATTTCCTGTCGGGGCCGGGCAAGGGCGTGATCCTGATCAAGCTGGACCCGGGCGAGGACCGCGTGCTCGGGTTTATCGCGTCGACCGGGGACCGCGATTTGATGACGGTGGAAACCAGTCGCGGCGCCGAGCAGACCATCAGTACCACGAAGTACGAGGTGACCGGCCGCGGCGGAAAAGGACGCGAACTGCTGCAACGCGGCCAGTTCACGCGTGTGGTGCCCGGTGCGCTGACCGCGCCGCCGGCGCTGCCAGAATCGGGCGACTAGGCGGAACAGCCGGGCTGGGCACTCGCGCCCCGGGACACCCCGCGCGCTGACCGCGCCGCCGGCGCTGCCAGAATCGGGCGACTAGGCGGCACAGCCGGGCCGGGCACACGCGCCCCGGGACACCCCGCGCGGGATGGCCGGCGCGCTACTGGGCGACCGGTTCGTCGGCGAACACGTTCGGGTCGGCGTCGTCGTCGGATTCGGGCAGCCGCGCCCGCACCGATTTCACCAGTTCCTGGTGCTCGAGTTCCTCGGCGCGCAGTTCCTCGAACAGGGCACGCACGTCGGGGTCGCGCACGTAGGCCAGCGCGTCGGCAAAGAAGTCGTGGGCCTTCACTTCGCAGTCGAGCGCGACGTCCATGGCCTGCCGCGCCGACATGAACATCCGCGACTGGTCGTACTCCGGCGCCTCCACATCCCACAGCATCGCGCGCGAGACGCGCCGCGGGGTATCGCCGAACATGGCGTGACGCCGCATCTGCAAGTCGGCGCCATGTTTGGCCTCGTTGCCCGCCATGCTGACGAAGAACTGCGCGGCGTCCGGCGTATGGTGGATCGTCAGCTGATCGGCGAACTCGTCGTACCGCTCTTTGGCTTCCTCTTCGATCAAAATGGCCAAATCCAGGGCGTCCTGCAGCGAGAGCGTGGCGAAATCAATGGTAGGCGGCATCAAATTCCTCAGTGCGTCGACTTGTACCAGTCCGGGAGTGATTACACAATTGTAATCACTCCCGGACTATTTACTGCGACTTCCTGCAGGTTGGTTAGTGCTGGGGAAACGGCGGCAAGTACGCTAACATCAACGGGTTATCTATTTGTGGGTGGTCCACCCGACACCGGCTGTTGGCCGACTGTTCTGGCGGCGCCCCCGTTCTTAGCGCTTTCTGCCTGGCACCTGACGCCTCGCCGCTCGCGCCCGGCGCCTGACAGGCGGCGCCAGACCCCGACGCCTACTGCATGCCAACCTACACCGCCAAAGACATCACCGTTCTGGAAGGCTTGGAGCCTGTCCGGAAACGTCCTGGCATGTACATCGGGGGGGTGGGTTCCACAGGGCTCCATCACCTGGTCTGGGAGATTGTCGACAACGCGATTGACGAGGCCATGAATGGCCATGCGTCGAACATCGCGGTGACGCTGCACGACGACGGGTCGTCGGTGACCGTGTCGGACGATGGACGCGGAATTCCGGTCGACAAGCACCAGCAGACCAAGAAGAGCGCGCTCGAGGTGGTCTTTACCACGCTCCACGCGGGCGGGAAGTTCGAGCCGGGCAACTACAAGACCGCCGGAGGTCTCCACGGCGTCGGGGCCAGCGTGGTCTGCGCGCTGTCGAAGGAACTGGTAGTGACGGTCCGACGCGACGGCGCGTCGTGGGAGCAGTGCTTCAAGCAGGGCATCCCGCAGGGCGCGGTCAAGAAGATCGGCGCGGCACGCGGCACCGGGACCACGGTGTTCTTCAGGCCCGACGCGACCATCTTTCCGAAAGTCGAGTTCGACGCGGCCACGATCGGCGAGCGGCTCGAGATTGCGAGCTACCTGCACAAAGGCGTCAAGATCGTGTTCGAGGATCAGGCGGCCGGATCCAAGCAGACCTTCGAGCACAGCGACGGCCTCGAAGCCTACTTGAAGACGATCGTGACCGCCGGATCGCTGAGGCCGGTGCACGAGGCCGCGTTCGTCCTCAACCGCGACAACGGTCTGCGGCTCGACCTCGCGATTCAGTGGACCGAGGCGACCGACGAAATCATCCGCAGCTACGTCAACGGCATCCCGACCGGTTCGGGCGGCACGCACGAGAACGGGCTGCGGGCGGGCCTGACCAAGGCGGTGCGCAACTTTATCGAGACCCACAATCTCACGCCCAAGGGGGTCACCCTCACCGCCGACGACATTCGTGAGGGGCTGGTGGGCGTGCTCAGCCTGTTCATCGAGGATCCGCAGTTCCAGGGGCAGACCAAGGATCGGCTGAACAATCCGGAGATCCTCTCGGTGGTGGATTCGGCGGTGCGGCCCGCGATCGAGCACTGGCTCAACCACAACATCAGCGTGGCCGAAGCGATTGTCGGCCGCATCATCCTGGCGGCTCGCGCCCGTGAGGCCAGCCGCGCCGCCCAGCAGGAAATCACGCGCAAGAGCGCGACGTCGAGCCGCCTCAACCTGCCTGGCAAACTCACCGATTGCTCGTCGTCGGATCGGGAAGATTCCGAGTTGTTCATCGTCGAGGGCGATTCGGCGGGCGGGTCGGCCAAGCAGGGACGGGACCGGGCCAAGCAGGCCATCCTGCCGTTGCGCGGCAAGGTGCTCAACGTCGAGAGCGTGTCGATCGCGAAGGTGCTGGAGAACAAGGAACTGTCGGATCTGGTGACGGCGCTGGGCTGCGGCATCGGCAAGAACTTCGACATCACGCGGCTTCGGTACGGGCGCGTGATCATCCTGGCCGACGCCGACTCGGACGGCAACCACATCGCGACGCTGCTGCTCACGTTCATCTACCGGCACATGGCGCCGCTGATGACGGCCGGCCGCGTCTACCTGGCGCAGCCGCCGCTCTATCGCATCGACATCGGCAAGCAGACGCACTGGGCGCTCGACGATGCCCAGAAGGCCGCCATTCTCGAGCAGCACGCGACCGGGCGCGGCGTGCCCGAAATCACGCGGTTCAAGGGCCTCGGCGAAATGATGCCCAAAGTGTTGTGGGAAACCACGCTCAACCCGAAAACCCGTCGGCTCCTCCGTGTGGAGGTGGCCGACCACATCGTCACCGATCGCGTCATCAACGAGCTGATGGGCAAGGAGCCCGCGGCCCGCTACCGCTTCATCATGGAGCGCGCAGAAGATGCCCGCGAACTGGACGTCTGACAGAGGATCGATTCAAGACCTGAGTGAGTGGCCCAGATGGGCATGGTATGCGCGTTCGGCCCCGACGGGCCAAGGCGACGAGAACGGGTGGCGAACCCGGTTCCGACATGAAATGGAGTGAGGCATGGCCTCTGAAGATCGTTCGTTGAAGATTGCGGTATTGATTGATTTCGACAACATCGAGATTGGCGTCAAGACGACGCTGAACCGGGAGTTCGACGTGGGTGCGGTGCTCGACGCGGTCAAGGAACGCGGCGAGGTGGTGACCAAGGTCGCCTACGGCGACTGGAAGCGCGCCGGCGACTACAGCCGGATGCTGACGCAGCACGCGGTGCGCATGGTGCAGCGCAACATGACGCCGGGCGGCGACAAGAACGGCGCCGACATCAATCTGGCGCTCGATGCGCTCGAGATGGCGTTTACCCACGCCCACATCAACGCGTTCGTGATTGTCGGCGGCGACAGCGATTTCATCAGCCTGGTGGAGAAGCTGAAGCAGTACGACCGGAAGGTGTTCGTGGTCGGCGGCCGGCAGTTTACCGCGATGGTGCTGCAGAAGAACTGCACCGAGTTCATCGCCTACGAAAACCTGATTCGCCAGCCGAGTCGGCGTCCCTCGACCGGCGGTCCGAGCCGTGACCGGCAGACGACGTCGCAGCCCTCGTCGTCTCAACTCCAGACCGCGCCGGTCAACAAGGCGTTCGCCCTGGTGACACGCGCCCTGCAGTTGCTCACCGACCGCGAAGTGACGCCGCAGCTCGGCCTGCTCAAGAGCACCTTGCTGCAGCTGGATTCGACGTTCTCCGAACGCGATTACGGCGCCTCCAGCTTTCGCGATTTCGCCGACAAGCTGGGCGAGGCTGGGTTGGTGACGCTCAAGAGCGCCGGACGAAGCGTGCTGGTCGAACTGCGGGAATCGGACGGGACCTCGGTCGCCGAGGCCGGCGACGCCTCGTCGTCGGAGACCGAGTCGACGCAGAACCAGCCGATGCAGAACCAGCCGGCACAGAGCCACACGGCGCAGTCCCCGGCGCCATCCGCCGAGTCTGAGCCGCAGCCTGGTCCGGCGCAGGACGGGCAACCGCCACAGGCCCCGCCGTCGATTGCCGACGGTATTCGCCTGCTGCAGCGCGTGCTCCAGACGCCGGGCGTGATTCCACGCTGGCCGATGTACATCCGGAACGTCAAGCAGGCGATGCGTGCGGTCGACCCGAGCTTCGACGAACGGCGTCACGGCAATCTGGTGGAAATCCTGCGGGCCGTGCAACGCGATGGCGTCGTCCGGATGGAACGCGATCGGCAGGGCGTGCTGCGCGTGTTCCAGGGGCCGCAACTGCGACCGACGTCGACGCCGTCGTGGCCGGTCGACGCTACCGACGCGGAGGCCGCTGCCATGGCGAGCGGCTTGCCCCGCGACGAGCACGAGGCCCCGTATGTCGAGCGTGACGTCGAGCCGGTCGCCGCGACCGGGTCCCATGAGGGTGCCGCCGCCGATGACGGAGAGATGACGGCGCCAGAGCCCGGCGACCAGGTCGGCAATCTCGCCGAGCCGCCAACCGGCGACGAGACGGTCCAGGCGAAGCCGCGACCGCGTCGCAAGTCGACCGCGGCGCCCAAGGACAAGTCCACCGCGCCCCGCAAGCCGCGGACGCGCACCAGTGCACCACGCAAGCGAAAGGAACCGGCCACCGAATGACACGTTCGCACTTGTTTTCGCTCATCGTTCTCATGATCTGCGCCGCCACGCTGGTGGTGGCCATCGCGGTGCCCGCGACAGCCGGCCAGCAGACTCCGGCGAATCCGCCCGCCACGGTGCGGCCGGTTCCGCCGCCGGCCCCGCCAGACGTGGCAGCGCCGCCCCCAGACGCGGCGAAGACGGCGTCGGGTCTCTCCACCAAGGTGGTCACTCCGGGCACAGGCACGGCCAGTCCCAAACCGACCGAACAGGTCACCATCAACTACACGGGCTGGACCACCGACGGCAAGATGTTCGACAGTTCCGTCATGCGCGGCAAGCCCAGTACGTTCCCGGTCGGCCGGGTGATCCCCGGGTTTTCCGAAGGCCTGCAACTGATGGTGGTGGGCGAGAAGCGCCGGATGTGGATTCCGGAGGCGCTCGCCTACAAGGGCGCAGAGGGCAAACCGAAGGGCCTGCTCGTGTTCGACGTCGAGTTGATCGCGATTGCCGAGCCGCCGCCTCCGCCAGAGGTCCCGACCGTGCCGGCCGACGTGGCCTCCATCCCTGGCGACGCGATTCGCACCGCGTCCGGCCTCGCCTGGAAAGAGTTGAAGCCCGGCACCGGGACCGCGCACCCGTCGTCGTCTCAGAGCGTGACGGTGCATTATTCCGGGTGGACCACCGACGGCAAGATGTTCGACAGCTCAGTGGCACGCGGCCAGGCGAGCACGTTCCCGCTCGACCGGGTGATTGCCGGCTGGACCGAGGGCGTGCAGTTGATGGTCGAGGGCCAGAAGTGCCGCTTCTGGATTCCCGAGAAGATCGCCTACAAGGGCCAGCAGGGCATGCCGAAGGGCATGCTGGTGTTCGACGTCGAGTTGATCAAGATCAACAAGTAGTCAGGCGGCCGCCGACCCGGGGGCTTCTCGCCCTCGGGCCGCGGCCCCCTCCGTCTGACGCGGGTCCAGAGCGTCTCGGCGCCACACGGTCCCTCTTCCTCCCCGAACTAACCCTTCCTCCTCGTTCTGATCCTTCGTCCTCATTCTGATCCTTCGTCCTCATTCTGATCCCTCGTCCTCGTCCCTGGTGTTCCTTCTCCTCCCCGTCCCGCGCAATCGCCCCCGGCCAGCCGCGCCATCCCGGTTCCCCAGACCCATCAATTTCTGTTGCGGCGGTTTGCGCCTTTTGTCGCATTGATAGGCGATTTGGCGCCTCGCGATTTGGAGGTCCCAAACAGGCACTCCTCGATCGAGTGATGGGTGTGCCGCCGCGTGCAGATCGCGGAATACGCAAGAAACGTTAGGAAAAACACGGAAATAACGCGGATCGCCGCGCCGAAATACGCGGGGCACATCCCTTGCTCAATACAGGGTCAGCGGCTCGTCGAAACGACGGGCACCTGGGTGAGCGCGAAGTGGAGGATGTGTCATGAAGATGTTGCACTCGAACGAACGCGGATTGTCGCTGGTCGAAGTTACGATCATGCTGTTGGTCCTCATGCTGTTGACGGGCGTGCTGGCGCCGTCGATTGCCGATTTCGTGAACGACGCGCGGTGGGTCAAGGTCAAGGAAGATTGCGAAGCGATTGGCCTGAGCGTGGCGCGTCTGACGCGCGACGTGGGGCCCTGCCTCAAGTTGACGGGCGCGGGCGCCTGCACCGTGGGCAACCGTGTTGAACTGCTGCAGAGCAACGGCCCGGCCGTCACCGTGGCCGACCTCGGTCCGACCGCGATTCCCGCTTCGAACACGAATCTCTCGACCGGCCTGTTGAACTGGGATTCGACCACCAACGTGGATTCGATGGAGCACCAGTTCGTCACCAACGATCCCGGCTATCCGGTTCAGACCACCAGTTCGGTGGGGCCGCTGTTCGGCCTCGGGTGGCGCGGTGCGTATCTGTCGCCGCCGATTGGCCCCGATCCGTGGGGCCGTCAGTATCTCGTGAATACGGCATTCCTGGGCGCCGCGGTGGGTTCGGGATCGGGCGGTGGACAGCAGTCAGTGTTCGCGAACGTGCTGAGCAGCGGCGATGGCAACAACGGCAACCACCATGGCGGCGGGAATAACGGCAACGGCGGTGGCAACGGCAACGGCGGCGGCAACAACGGCGGCGGATTCGCCTACAACACCTTCTGCATCACGGCCGGCCCGAACGGTGCCTACGAAACCCCGATTGGCGGCAACGTCAACGGCGGCGTGTCGCGCACCGGCGACGATTTCATCTTTGTGATCGCGGGCGCCGGCCGGTAACGCCTGCTGGCTCTGCGGGACATCCGCAGGCTTCGACCTCCCTCACCCAGGGGACACGACCAGAGCATGGGGGCGCGGCCGGTTCCGCAACAAACCGGGCCACCCCTCCATGCTCTTCGTGTTTCTGCCAGAAGCGCCGACCCGGCCCGCGTTCCGATTCCCCAATCAGCTCTTGGCGAGGCTTCGAGGCGCCGGCTGCGCCAGCGAGTCGTTGACGACCCGCAGATCGAGCCACCACTGGCTCTTCGGCCGGTGATTGGCGCTGTCGATCATCCGCGAGTAGTCGTCGAACGAGTGGAACTCCACTTTGCCTTCGACCGACCCGATAAACGCGGCGGCATGGCCTTTCTGGTTCACCTCGTTCAAGAGGAACTCGACGCAGCGCCGCGCAAGCCTGGTGGCCTGAATGCGGTCGAACGGCGACGGGTCTCCGCCCTGCTGCAGATGGCCGAGAATACTGGACCGCACGTCGAACAGGTGGCCGCCTTCCTCTTCGAACAGTTTGCACATGAACGCGGTGTCGTAGATCGTGTTGGCGTCTTCGTTCCGGATCATCAGGCCGAGTCGCTTGCCCGCCTTGAAGCCGGAGACCAGCGTGTGCAGGTCGGTCTCAAGCGCCTGAAGCGTCACACCTTCTTCGTGCAGGTAGACGCGCTCGGCTCCTGTGGCCAGGCCGGCCATCAGCGCGAGATACCCGCAGCGTTTGCCCATCACTTCGACCACAAAACACCGACGTTCGGCCACCGCCGACTGTTTTATTTTGTCCACGACGCCGACGATGCTGTTGAGCGCGGTGTCGGCGCCGATGCTCAACTCGGTACCGGGCATGTTGTTGTCGATGGTGGCCGGCAGGCACACGATGGGGAGGTTGAAGGCCGGAAAATTGCGACGTTCCTCGAACAGGGTGTTGACCGACTCGTAGGCCGCCCACCCGCCGACCACCAGGAGGCCTTCGAGGCCGTGCGTTTCGATGGCGCGGGCAATCGCGTAGAGATCTGACCCTGTGGGGACATCGCGGCTGGTGCCCAGTTCGGCGCCGCCCATGCCCGCCCACCCATTGACGCTCATCCAGTTCATCTCGCGGATCTCGCCGGCGGCAAATCCCCGGAAGCCGCGCCGGATGCCGAAGACCTGATGCCCCTGATCGAGGGCGAGTCGGACGGCGGCACGCACAGCCGTATTCATCCCCGGCGCCGTCGCGCCGGCGTGAATGACGCCGATGTTCATGCGGCGCTGGCCTTCCTGAACGGGATGGGGGAGCGCCTTGAACAGCGTGTCCATCGCCTGCAGGGCGTCGTTGAAGCTCGGGCCGCGCTGCGCCAGCGCCTGGTCGAAGTGCTTCGACGCCAACAACTGGTTGATGTCGCGAGTACGGGCGACGCACTCGGTAAGCCCAATCCGCACGACGCGATTGCCACGGATGCCGATCACCTGGGACTGCGTGGCGGCGAAGCCGCCGAGCAGCGTCTCGATGGCGGTATGGCCCATTCGCGTCCCGAGATTGCGGTCGAAGGCGCTGGGCGCACCGCCGCGCTGGACGTGGCCAAGCACGGTGATGCGAACCGCTTCGCCCAGACCTTCTTCGAGCAGCGTCAGAAGGCGGGCGCTGGTGATCGCCTCGCCATCGTGATCGACCGCGCCTTCGGCCAGCACCACAATGGTGTCGCGGCGCCCGGCATCGCGCCCGGCCTTGATGCCGGCGATCAGATCGCCGATCCAGGCGTCGGAGGTCGGCGGACGCTCCGGGATCAGCACCGCGTCGGAGCCGGTGGCCAGCGCGCCCATCAGCGCGAGGTAGCCGCAGTGCCGGCCCATCACCTCGACGATAAACGTTCGTTGGTGGCTCGAGGCGGTGCTGCAAATCGCATCGATCGCTTCGGTGATGCGATGCAGCGCCGTGTCGGCGCCGATCGTCATATCGGTGCCGATAAAGTCGTTGTCGATCGAGCCGACCAGGCCGACCACGGTGAGTTCCGGAGTGCGGGAGGCATTGGCGGCGGCGATGGGATGCTCGCGGCTGATCGCTTCGAGGTGTTCGGGCCACTCGGTGCGGAACAGCTCCGCCCCGGTCAGGCTGCCATCGCCCCCGATGACGATCAGGCCGTCGATGCCGGCCGCCAGCAGGTTGCGTGCGCCCTTGAGCCGACCCTCCTTCGTGCGGAACACCTCGGAACGCGCCGACCCGATGATGGTGCCGCCCCGGTGAATGATGCCGCCGACCGAGTTCCAGGACAGCGGGCGGATCTTGTCGCCGCCCTCGATCAGGCCCCGGTACCCCTCGTAGATGCCCCAGACATCGAGGCCGCGATCGAGGCCGGTGCGCACGATGGCCCGCACCGCCGCATTCATGCCAGACGCATCGCCGCCGCTGGTCAGCACGCCCACTCGCTTTACAGCCACAGGCTCTCTCCTCGCGTATCGGGCACCAACGCCGCTACGACGCAACGATAACACGGCATACGTCCGCTGCGAGTGCTGGCCGCGTGGACGGTGGCGCGGTCTGCCGTCTGGTCGGCCAGTTCGTCCAAAGGGGTCGACACCGCGCCTGCGGCAACGTTGTGCAACAGGGCATGTGTCTGGGGCCGCCGCCGCCGTTCCGCAAAACCGCAGTGTCGGAGTACAGTTTGCCAAGGGTCCGGCTAGCTGGCGCCAGCCGCGCGGGCAAGCGACGGTGTCACAGGGGGTTCGCGATGATCAGGATTTGGCCATTTCGCCTTCGCCTTCGCCGCCTGTCGGGGGGCGTGCTCGCCGTGATCGCGTGTGTCGCGTGGTGGTCGCCGCAGGCGCTGGGACGCGGCCAGGCGGCACCCGCCGCGCCCGCCGCCGCACTCGTCGCGCCGGCCTCCGCCCCGGCAACCGTGCGCGTCTGGCAGGACACGATCGCGATACCCACCTACGCGGAAGGTGCGCCAGACGTGAATCCGCCGTTCGACCTGTTTCAGACCGCGCGCTTCAACTATCCCTACACGCTGCGCAACAACCTGACCGACCGGCGCATCGAGAAGACATGGCGGGCGCTGTGGCTCGAGAACGACTACCTCAAGTGCCTGATTCTTCCGGACCTCGGAGGCCATCTCTACAGCTGCACCGACAAGCGAAACGGACAGCAGCTGTTTTACGCGAACCCGTCCATCAAGCTGGCCGGTATCGCGTATCGCGGCGCGTGGGCGGCGTTCGGCGTCGAGTTCAACTTCCCGGTCTCGCACAACTGGATGACGGTGTCGCCGGTGGACTTTGCCACCACGACCGACGCCGACGGCGGTGCGTCGGTGTGGGTCGGCAATATCGACCGTCCCTACGGCATGCAGTGGCGCGTGCAGTTGCGTCTGGCTCCCGGGCGGGCCGTGCTCGAGCAGCATACGACGCTCTACAACCGAAGCGACACGAGGCACCGGTTCTACTGGTGGACCAACGCCGGCGTGCAGGTCTGGGACGACTCGAAAATCCTGTATCCGATGGAGTTCACGGCCTCGCACGGCTTCAGCTTCGTCGACACCTGGCCGATCGATTCGGCCGGGCACGATCTGAGCGTGGTCGGCCATCACAAGTATGGGCCGGTGTCGCGCTTCAGCCACGGCAGCCGCGAGCCGTACATGGGCGTGTATCACCCCAAGACCAAGTCCGGAATCGTCCACTACTCGTCGCCCGTCGATCTGCCGTCGAAGAAACTCTGGTCGTGGAGCAGCGACGCCGACGGGCTCGATTGGAAAAAAGCGCTGTCCGACAATGACAGCGCCTACGTCGAGATTCAGGCCGGGCCGTTCAGGAACCAGGAGACCTACGGATTTCTCGAGCCCCAGCAGACGCTCGCGTTCAGCGAGTACTGGATGCCGATGCTCGACATGGACGGGCTCTCGAAAGCCACGCGCGACGCGCTGGTGAACGTGACGCGCACGCCCGAGAAGACGGGGTTTGTCACCATCAACGTGGCGATGAACGTGACGCGTTCCATGGCCGGCGCGGCACTCGACATGCTCGACGGCAGCCGCGTGGTCGCCAGAGAACGGGTGGACGTGACGCCGGCAACCACCCTCCGCCGGACGTACAAAGGGCAACCGTCGGCTGGCACGTACACGCTGCGTCTGGCCGACGCGTCGGGACGGGAACTCGTGCGGCACACCGAGGGCCAGTACGACGTCGCCAGCCGGGCCGACATCCAGACCGGCGCGCAGCCGGCGTTTCAGCCGCCGCCGCCGGCGAGCCGCACCGACGGCGATTACGCGGCGCTGGGCCAGCAGCAGGAACTCGACGGCCAGTTGCTAGTGGCGCATGCCACGTATCGGGAGGGACTCGCCACGTTCCCCGACAGCCTCGCGTTGACTCGCGCGGCGGGACGGCTGATGGTCGGACTCAAGCAATTCGCGGCCGCGGTGCCGTTGCTGACCAAGGCCCTGACGCGCGTGAGCAACGACCGCGAGACGGCCTACTACCTCGCCGTGGCGGAGCGGGCTCTGGGCCACAGCCGGCAGGCGGACCTGCACTGGGAGTCGGCGCAGCAGTACGGAACGTTTGCCGCCGCGTCGAACCTGAATCTGGCCGCCACGTTGTGGAAGGCCGGCGAACGCGACGAGGCGATGGACCGCCTCGGTCGTGCGATGGCGGCGGCGCCGGAGGCGATTCGCGTCGGCGGGCTCGAAGTGGCGTTGTTGCGCACGGCGGGCCAGGTCGAAAAAGCCCGCGCCAGGGCCGCAGCGTGGCGCGTTCGGGATCCCACCAACTCCCTGTTGCGCGTCGAAGCCGTCCGGCTTGGCGCCGCCGACGAGGCACTGTGGGCGCACTTGGCAGCCGACCCGGAGCGTATCCTCGAGGTGGCCGTCGATTACATGCGGTTCGGGCTCTATGCCGACGCTATCGAACTGCTCGGGCGGTCGTTTCCGTCCGGTCCCGACGTGGTCACCGAACCCGGCATGCCGAGGCCCGAGGCCTATCCGCTGATCGCCTACTACCGGGGCTTTTGCCGCGCGCAGTTGGGACAGAGCCCGGAGGCCGACTACGCGCTGGCATCCAGTCAGTCGACCACCTACGTCTTTCCGCATCGCCCTGAATCGCTGGAGGTGTTGTCGGATGCCGTGAAACGGAACGCCAAGGATGCGGTCGCCCACTTCCTGCGTGGCTCGCTGTATCTGTCGGGCGGCATGACCGACGCCGCGCTCAAGGCGTGGGAAACCTCGCGGGTCCTCAGGCCAGCCATTCCGACGCTGCACCGCAATATGGGGGCGACGCTGGCGGCGACCGGCGCCCTCGACAACGCGATCGCCATGTTCCGCGAGGGGATGCGGTACGACGCGACCAATATCGGCGTCTACACCGGGCTGGAGCAGGCACTGGCGCAGGCGGGCAAGCCGGCAGCCGATCGCGCGGAGGCCCTGTTGGCGTTTCCCGATCAAAAGGCCCTGCCCGCGGCGCTCGTGTACAAACTCGCGCTGCTGCTGGCCGACGCCGGACGCTTCGACGAGGCGGAACGGCAGTTCTCGGGCCGCTTCTTTCCGCGTGTCGAAGGCGGCATCAACGTCCGCCAGATCTGGCTCGAAGCCAGAGCCAGGCGCGCCCAGGCCCTGGCGCAGGCCAAGGACTGCCCGCAGGCGCTCGCCGTCATTGCCGGGCTGGCCAGGCCGGTTCCCGCGCTGTCGTTCACCAACGACGGCTTGGGACCGTTTCTCAAACAGCCCAAGCTCGCCACCATCGTCGAGTCCGTCAACACGCCGTGCGGCGCGGTGGCCGCGGTGCGCGATTCCGACGTGCCGTACGGCTTCGGCTCCTGGGACGCCGACACACTGGGCAACCATCGCGTCGTGCTGAACGTGGACGCGCCCGCCTCCGTCGTCACAGCCCACCTCCCGTGGCGGCGGCGCGATCTGGAGCCGGAACGCAAGCATCTGATCGTGATTGACGCGACAACCGGCGGACGCGTGGCGAACGTGGTGCGGCTGGCCATCACTCGCGAGGCCGGCGACATTGCGTTCGAGGCGCCGTCGGCCGGCGAGTACGACGTGTACTATCTCCCCTACCTTGGCGCGGGACGGTCGAACTATCCCAAGGTGACGTATCCAGAACCGTCCGCCACTGCCGACGACCGATGGCTGGCTGCGCACCGCCTGGGCCCTGGCGCTGTGGGTCCTTCGGCAACGACGTCGTTTCCGAAGGCGTCGGTCGTCGAGATCCAGGCGATCGATCAGCTCAACAGCTTCTTCCCCATGGAAGTGATCGCCACCAAGGCGGAAACCGCGGCGCTCGACGCGGCACATCCGAAGGCGCCGTTCCTCGTCTTTGCTGAGAATCGCGCCAATCCGATCAAGATGACCGACGACCTGCCGCTCCGCTGGATTCGGCGCGGGCCGTCCGCGCCGTTCGCCGGCGAGGCGATGCGCGGCGAGTTCTACGCGTTCCAGTTGGGCGTCTACGCGTCCCGGCAGGCCATCGACGATGTACGCGTGCAGTTCGGCGCGCTGAACGCCAAGGGCGGCAGCGGATCGATTGCGGCCAGTGCGTTCAGATGCATCAACCTCGGCGGCGTCGACTCGGCCGCCAAGCCGTTTACGCGGTCGGTTCGCATCGAACCGGGGAAGGTGCAGGCCTTGTGGTGCGGGGTGCAGGTACCGGATGCGGCGGTGGCCGGCGAGTACGCGGGCAAGCTGATCGTGTCGTCGCGAGGGTCAGCGCCCACGACCGTGCCGTTCGCGTTGCATGTCTCCACAGATCTGGCGGTGGCGCACGGCGACGACGACCCGGCGCGGCTCTCGCGACTGCGCTGGCTCGACTCGACACTCGCGGTTGACGATGGGCTGGTGAAGCCGTACACCGCGGTCGCGGTGGCGGCCTCGAAGCGGCAAGTCAACGTGCTTGGGCGCGAGGTGACACTCGACGAACTGGGGTTCCCTTCGAAGATCGAAAGCCGGTTCGCCATCGAGATGACGCACCAGGTCGAGGGCAAGGGGCGGCAGGTGTTGAGCGGGCCGGTCGCGCTGGTGGTGGCAAGCCCGGACGTGGCGGCGACGCGGTGGAAGGGTACCGGTCCGACGTTTACCAAACAGGCGCCTGGCGCGGCCGCGTGGCGGTCGACCGGGACGGCGGGCCCGCTCTCGATGACCACCGACGCGCAGATGGATTTCGACGGCAACATCGAATTCCAGGTGCACGTGCGGGCGTCGGCATCCACGCCGATCGACGACATTCGCCTCGACATCCCGCTGTCGGCCGATGTCGCCCGTTACATGATGGGGCTCGGGGTCAAGGGCGGCCGCCGTCCAGCGACGCTCGACTGGAAGTGGGACGTCAAGAACAACCAGGACTCCGCGTGGATAGGCGACATCAATGCTGGGCTGCAATTCACGCTCAAAGACGATGCGTACGTGCGGCCGCTCAACACGAACTTCTACACCCTGAAGCCTCTGGTGATGCCGGTGTCCTGGTACAACGGCGGCAAGGGCGGGTGCCGGCTGGCCGAGAAGGACGCCTCGACGTATCTGGTGAGCTGCTACAGCGGCGCGCGGACGATGGCGAAGGACGAATCGCTGGCGTTCAACTTCCGCCTCCTGCTGACCCCGTTCAAGACGATCGATCCGAAGGCGCAGTTCTCGACGCGGTTCTTTCACGCGTTCAAGCCGGTCGACGATATCGTCGCCACCGGCGCGAATGTCGTCAACGTGCATCACGCCAACCCGATCAATCCCTATATCAATTACCCGTTCTTCCGACCGGGGGAGATGAAGGCGTACATCGATCAGGCGCACGCCAACGCGATGCGCGTCAAGATTTACTACACCGTGCGCGAGTTGACCAATCGCGCGCCCGAAGTGTTCGCGTTGCGAAGCCTGGGCGACGAGGTGTTCGCGCCTGGCGCGGGCGGTGGATTCTCGTGGCTGCAGGAGCACCTGGGTTCCAACTACATTGCGGCGTGGTTCGTGCCCGAACTCAAGGACGCGGCCATCGTCAACAGCGGCGTTTCGAGGTGGCACAACTTCTACGTCGAGGGGCTCGACTGGCTGGCGCGCAACGTCGGCATCGACGGGTTGTATATCGACGATGTCGCCTTCGATCGCTTGACAATGAAGCGCGTGCGGAAGGTGCTCGATCGGCACCGGCCAGACGCGATGATCGATTTGCACTCGGCGAATCAGTTCAACGTACGGGACGGGTTCGCGAGCAGCGCGAACCTGTATCTGGAGCACTTCCCGTATCTGAATCGGTTGTGGTTCGGCGAGTACTTCGACTACAACTCGGCGCCCGACTACTGGCTGACGGAGATCTCGGGCATTCCGTTCGGGCTGATGGGGGAGATGCTCGAGGGCGGCGGCAACCCGTGGCGCGGGATGGTGTACGGAATGACGGGCCGGCTTCCGTGGTCGGGCGATCCGCGGCCGATGTGGAAGGCGTGGGATGAGTTCGGCCTGGCCGACAGCCGGATGATTGGGTACTGGGTGCCCGGCCATCCCGTCAGGACCGGGCGCGACGATGTGCTGGCGACCGCCTACGTTCGCGAGGGCAAGACGATGATCGCGTTGGCGACGTGGGCTGGCGAGAAAGTCGATGCCCGGCTCGCGGTCGACTGGAAGGCGATCGGACTCGATCCGGCGACGGTGTCGATCACCGCGCCGGCGATTGACGGGTTCCAGATCGGCCGGACGTTCGACCTGAATCAGACCATCCCGATCGAGCCTGGCAAGGGATGGCTGCTGGTGCTTTCGTCGCGGCGCGATTGATCGCGCCCGATCGGCGATCTCGTTGCCCCGAATCACATGGCTGCCGTAGGATGGCTCACAGGCATGACATCAGAGAGACTCGCCACGTTGCCGGCCAGGTTTGAGGCGTTCGTCCTCGAGCGCCATCCTTTTGCGGTTGCTTCTGCGGCCGCGGCGTTCGCCGTGGTGGCCCCGCGGGGGGGCCTTGCCGGCCAGGAAGACCTCGAGTCGCTCCGGGCACCGCTCAGGCAGGCGCTGGCCGGTCAGGTGTCGGGCCTGGCGCGCGGCCTCGCGATTGACGCGACTCCAGGGGTCACCGCGGCTGCCCGCGCGACGGCTGCGCTGGCCTCGCTACAGGACGATTGCGACGGCTTTCTGCGGCGCGAGGCGCTGGCGCTCTCCCTCACGCCGGACGAACGCCGCGAGATCCTTCGCGGCATGATTCTCACCCGTGCCATCGACAACCGGCTCAAGACGTTCTTTCTGCGCGGGGAAGTCAAATACGGATCAGCCGCGTTTCAGGGCAAAGGATTCCGTTCCCTCGGACAAGAGGCGATCTATGCGTCGGCGATCAGACTGAAGCGCGGCGCGGCCTGGCGAGGTGCGGACGGGGCGTGGCAGGGCGACGTCATCGCGCCGATGATTCGCGACCTCGGCGCCGTTCTGGCGATGCGCCCGGGCGCCGACACCGTGCGGATGGCGCTCTCGGCGCAGATGGCCAAGGCGGGGCCGCCGATGGACGGGCGCGATCTGCACATCGGGGATTTCGGATGGGGCATTTATCCGCCCGCCGCTCCGCTCATCGTGCCGACCATGTCGATGGCCGGGATGGGACTGGCGTTCAAACTGACAGGGCAGGAGCGTGTGGCGGTTTCGTACATCGGAGACGGCTCAACCTCGCTCGGCGAATGGCACGAGGCGATCAATCTGTGCGCGGTGCGGCGGCTGCCCGTGGTGTTCTGCGTGCAGAACAATCAGACGGCGCTGTCAACGCCGGTGTCGGACCAGAGCGCGGTGCGCGTGTTTGCCGACAAGGCGGTCGGCTACGGGATTCCCGGCATCACGCTGGACGGCACCGATCCCGACGAGATCGCGGCGGCGTTTGCCTGGGCTGCCGAACGCGCCAGGGCCGGAGGCGGGCCGGCGC
>Ga0194060_10000081_pt1 | contig 64423 bp, 41 predicted proteins | sample SepL225m_MetaG_FD_163427 | JGI IMG/M metagenome (GOLD analysis project Ga0194060, IMG submission 163427) | Anoxic zone freshwater microbial communities from boreal shield lake in IISD Experimental Lakes Area, Ontario, Canada - Sep2016-L222-5m | ecosystem: Environmental > Aquatic > Freshwater >... | reverse complement strand
CGTGGTTCGCGATCTGATCATCGAGGGGCTCACGCCGCAGGAGACGCCTTTTCTGGCGGCCGGAGAAATCGTCGTCTCGATGCCGCTCTGGTCGCTGCTGCGCCGCGCGCTGATTCTCGAGAGCATCGAGGTGATCGACTGGCGGCTGACGATCGACACCTGGCCTGGCGATCGCAATAACATCCCGCGATTTTCGTCCGACCGCCCGGGAGGCGGTCCGAGTGCCATCTCGGTGTCGGCCAGCTACATCCACGCGTACCGGGGCCAGGTGACCTACGACGATCACAAGACCTGGAGCACCACCGCCCGCAATCTCGACGTGTCGGTGATGAAGCTGGTCGGCTACCGAGGCACCTCGCGGTCGACGGGGGGTGTGGTCCAGATCGGCCGGTTCGAGCCGATGGCGGCGGCGATCAATACCTGGTTCAAGCTTGACGGCGGCATGGTCCTGTTCGACCGGATCGAGCTGCAGACCTCCGGCGCGCAGTCGCTGTGCGCGGGCGTGGTCGATGCCAGCCACTGGCCCAACATGCGCTTCAGCGTGCGGTCGACGATCCAGATGCCGACGATGCGCGAAATCTTCTGGGCGCGCGACCACTTTTCGCTGTCGGGCGTGATGCAGTTCGAGGGCACCTTCCGGCTCTTCCGGGGCGGGCACGAAGTGGCCGGCCGTTTTTCGAGCGCCGACGCCGGGATCAATCGCTACCGGTTTCCCGATCTGGACGGGCTGCTGACGTGGACCCCGTGGCGGTTCGAGGTGTTGCGTGCCCAGTCGCGCTTCTACGGCGGGTCGATGGCGCTGACGTACCTGATGAATCCGCTCAACGCCAAGACCCGCGGCACCGCCAGGCTGGATGCCAGCTATCGGGACGTCGACCTGGCCGCGTTTTCCGATGCGATGGAATTCGCAGGGCTTCGGCTCGCCGGCCGCGCCACGGGCCGCAATCTGCTGGAATGGCCGATCGGCGACTACGGGCAGCACACCGGCTATGGCGATGTGGGCGTTGAGCCGCCGGCTGGCGTCACCCCCCAACGCCGGACGCTGCCGGAGGTGGTGCCCGATCCGTCGCTCGCCCACGTCTACGGCGATCCGTTTCCGATGCTGGGCCACGTGCCGTTCGGCGGCGAGATTCACTACCGCTTTGGACCGGAATGGATCGATTTCACGCCGAGCCGTCTGGCGACCCCGACCACCTTCGTCGAATTTCGAGGCCGGACGGCGTACGGCCAGCGGTCGATTCTGCCCTTTCACGTGACCAGCTCCGACTGGCAGGAAAGCGATCGGCTGCTGTGTGGCATCATGACGACGTTTGGGGCGAACACCCGGCCGATCGAGATCGGCGGGGTCGGCACCTTCGACGGCGTGCTGCTCAACGCGCTGGCGAAGCCGCGCGTGGAGGGCATCGTGACGGGCCGGCGTCTGCGGGCGTGGGACGTCGAGTGGGGCACGGGCCAGAGCCATCTGGCCGTCGAGAACGCGTACGCCGATCTGGCCGATGCGGTGGTCCGCAAGGGCAACGCCGAGATGCGCATCGAAGGCCGCTTCTCGCTCGGCTTCCCCCGGTCGGATCGGGGCGAGGAGATCAACGCCAGGTTCACCACCGACACGTGGCCGATGACGGACCTGCGCCACGCCTTCGACCTCGACGAGTACCCGGTGAACGGGGGCTTGTCGGGTCAGTTCCATCTCTACGGCGCCTACAAGCAACCGTTCGGCTTCGGCCGTGCGTCGATGTCCGATGCCGAGGCGTACGGCGAGAAGCTCGCCAGCGCGACCTCGGCGATGCGCTTCGAGGGCACCGGCGTGCGGTTCGACGGCCTGGAGTTGCGCAAAGGGACCGGCGTGATCCTCGGCGCGGCGCACGTCACCTGGGGCGGCACGTATTCGTTCAACGGAGACGGCCGGCAGATTCCCGTTGGCGCGATCGACGTGATGCGCCTGCCGAAGACCCCGCTCACCGGGGTGCTTGATTTTTCGGTGGCCGGCAGCGGCGTGTTTGCCAGCGTCGAGTTCGACGTCACCGGCCGCATCCGCGATCTCTACATTGGCGACGAGGGCGTGGGCCAGATCAACGGCAAGATCGGCATGCGCGGCGACAACGTCAACTTCGAGTTCCAGGCCGGCTCGACGCGGCTCGAAGCGTCGATGGTGGGCAAGGTGAACCGGCGCAGTCTCAGCTATCCTGGCGACATCACGCTGCGCGTCACCGACACGTCGCTGGATCCGTACGCGCGGTTGTTCGCGGCGAATCTGTCGCCGTTCGCCACCGCGATCGTCAGCGGCACGGTGCGGATTAGCGGCACGCTGGGCAAGCTCGACGGGATCGTCGCGCGGGCGGTGATCGACAAGGTCGATCTGAGTTTGTTCGACTACGCCCTCCGGAACAACGGCCCAATCGACATCGGCGTGGATCAAAGCACGGTCCGGCTCCATCAGTTCACTCTGATGGGCGATAAGACGAATCTGGGCATCACCGGGACGGTGGACATGGCGCGGCGCCAGATCGCGGTGCACGCCAAAGGGGATGCGAATCTCGGCATCCTCCAGCTCTTTTCCGGCAACATCAGAGGGGCCGGCCGAGCGGATGTGTCGGCCGACGTCACCGGCGATATCGACGGGCCGCAGATCGGCGGTCGGGCGACGATCGACAACGGGCGGTTGCGGCACCTGCTGCTGCCCCACGCGCTCGAGGCGATCAACGGACGCATCATCTTTGCCGATCGCAGCATCCGGTTCGACGACGTCACCGCGAAGCTCGGCCGGGGCAACGTGCGGTTCGGCGGACGCGTCGTGCTGCGCGGACTCTGGCCGTCCCAGCTGGATCTGACAGCCAGCGGCGAGGCGATGGAGTGGCGGTATCCGGCCGGCCTGCGTTCGCTGATTGATGCCGATCTGGCGCTGCGTGGCGGGGTCGACGATCCGCTGTTGAGCGGCACGGTCACCGTGCGCAACGCCTCGTACACAAAGCGGGTGGATCTGGCCGGCGGGCTCGAACTGGCCGTGGGCGGCGCGGCGCCGTCCACCGGCGCGTCGGGCGGATTGGGATTCCCGTTGCGGTTCGACGTCCGTCTGGTGGCCCCTTCGTCACTCGAGGTGGACAACAACGTCGCCCGCATCACCTCCTCGGCCGACCTGACGCTTCGGGGCACGCTCGACAAACCCGCGGTGTTCGGGCGGGCAGAGGTCGAGCACGGTGACGTGTGGTTCGAGGGGCGCCGGTACATCGTCACGCGGGGCACGTTCGATTTTGTCAATCCCGGCAAGCCCGACCCGTATTTCGACATCGAGGCGGAGACCCGGGCCCGGACCCCCGGGCAGACCTACCGCGTGACGCTCAAAGTGACCGGCAACCTGCAGCGCATCGACCACGAATTGTCGTCGGATCCGCCGTTGCCCGAGGTCGATATCCTGGCCATGCTGCTCGGCGACGTGCGATCGACGCAGGACGCGGAACTGCGGGCCTTGCAGGCGCCCAACGTGGCCCAGCAGTCGCTGATCCAGTCGCGGGCGGCCCGACTGCTCGCGAGCCCGATTTCGTCGGGCGTCCAGAAGGTCGTCGAACAGACGTTCGGCGTCGACACGTTCCAGCTGACCCCGATGCTGGCCGATCCGTCGCAGCAATCGACCCGCTTTGCGCCGGGCGCCAGACTGACGATCGGCAAGCGCATCTCCGACCGGGTCTACGTCACCTATTCGCGAGGGCTGAGCGCGACGGGACGCGATCAGATCATCCTGCTGGAATACGATCAGTCGGACCGGCTCTCGTGGATTCTCACCCAGAACGAAGACAAGACCTACGCGCTCGATGTCCGCGTGCGGCGGGTGTTCCGATGACCGCCGGCCGGCTCGTGCCGCGCAGGGAAGGCTGGTGGCGGGCCGGCCTGACGCTGCCACTGCTGCTGGTGGCGATGGCCTTGCCCGCGCGGGCCCAGGATGTGGCGTCGTGGATCGGACGGTCGGTGTCGGAGGTGCGGATCCTGTCGGGCGGTCGCGTCGTGCAGGACGAGCAACTGGCCAGCCTGCTCGACATCCATCGCGGCGACGCCTTGTCGATGAAGGCGGTTCGCGACACGATCCACCACATCATGGGGCTGCGTCGCTACGCGGACGTTCGCGTCGAAGCCGCTGCCGACGGCGCCGACGTGCGGGTGGACGTGTTGCTGCAGCCGCTTCGCGATCTGCGCCGCCTGGTGTTCCGGGGCTCGCTGGGCCTGCCGGAAAGCGCGGTGCGCAGCGTGGTGGTGGAGCGTTTTGGCGCGACCCCTGCCATGGGCCGCGGGATCGACATCGCGCGCGTCGTCGAGCAGTTCTACGCCGGCGAAGGCTACCTCCAGGCCACGGTCCGCCCGGTCGCGGTCGGCGACGGCGAGGCAACCGCAGGCGATCTGATCTTTGACGTGGTCGCCGGAGCCAGGGCGCACATCGCGACGTTGGTGGTGCGCGGGGCGCCCCCCGCCGTGGTGGATGCGCTGCGAGATTCCCTGCAGGTGCGCGAGGGGGCCGAGTACAAACCCGTGCTGCTCAAGCGCCGCATGGATGCCTACACGGCCTCGCTGCGCCAGGCGGGCTACTTCCAGGCGAGAGCCGAGTCGTCGGTGACGATCAACAGCGGTCGGGATGCGGTGGAGGTGACCATCAACGTGGTGCGCGGCTTGCTCGTCTCGCTCGCATTTGTCGGCGACGACCTGCCGGCCGCCGTGCGCACCAGCCTCGTACCCGTGGAAAGCGAAGGGTCGGTCGATCAGGATTTGCTCGAGGATTCGGAGCGGCGCATCAAGGAGTATCTGACCGCCCGCGGGTATCGCGACGCGTCCGCCCCCTTCAGCGTGACCGAGGAGGGCGACCGTCTCCGCGTCGAGTTTCACATCAATCGCGGGCCGCTGTATCGGATCGCCGAGGAGGTGACCATCTCCGGCGCGGACGGCGTCCCGGCGAGCGTCCTCAAGCCGTTGTTGAAGATCACCCGCGGGCAGCCCTATGTTCGCGAGCAGCTCGACGCCGACCTGGCCGTTCTCAGGAAAGCCTATCAGGAGCGAGGCTACGCCGACGTCAGCATTCTCGCCACGCCTGCGGTGTCGGGTTCCGACCAGGCCGAACGCGCCGTGACGATCGCGGTCACGGTCAGCGAAGGACCCCTGATGAGGGTGCGCGCGCTGGTGTTCGCTGGCCGCGATCAGGTGCCCGAGACCGACCTGCGCGCGATCCTTACCCAGCGCGAAGGCATGGCGTACTATCAGCCGGCCATCGACGCAGACCGCGATCGGCTGGAGACCGAGTACCTCAATCGTGGTTTCCGGCGCGTGCACGTCCGGGTCGATCCCCCGCCCACCGAAAGCGCCACCGACGTGCGCATCCGATACGTCATCCAGGAGGGCCCGCAGGTCATCGTCGATCGCATTCTGGTGGTCGGGAACCAGCGAGTCAGCGAGGCCACCGTCAGACGGGAACTCGATATCCGGTCGGGCGAGCCGCTGGGCGACGACCGGGTCCGGCAGAGCCAACGCAAGCTCGCCGCGCTGGGCCTGTTCCGGCGCGTCACGATCTCAGAGTTGCAGCACGGCCAGGAGCGGAGCAGCGACGTCCTGGTGACGGTCGAAGAGGCGCCGGCCACCACGCTCGGGTACGGCGGCGGCGTGGAATTCCAGAAAGTCGAGCACAACGAATTCGCGCCACGCGGATTTTTCGAAATCGGGCGCCGGAACTTGTGGGGCAAGAACCGGTCGGTCAATCTGTTCAGTCGTCTCTCGTTCCGGCGTCACGCCTCGACCGCCGCCGCCAGCCCGTCAACCACGCCGGTCGCGGTGACGCTGACCAATCTCGAGTACCGAATCATCGGCTCGTACCGCGAACCACGGATCTTCGATACACGCAGCGACCTCCAGGTGTCCGGCGTCTTCGAACAGGGCAGCCGGACCAGCTTCCGGTACAAACGCAAGTCGGCACGCCTCGACCTGGGCCAACGGCTGGCCGGCGGGTGGAGCCTGCTCGGACAGTACTCCTTCGAACGCAATGAGATTTTCGACGACCAGATCAACCCGATTGATCGCCCGCTGATCGACCGCCTGTTTCCGCAGGTGCGGCTGTCGATCCTGTCGGGGTCGGCGGTTCGCGACAGACGCGACGACGCCATCGATCCGGGCAAAGGCGATTTGCTCAGCGTCAGCGGCGACCTCGCCCTGCGACAGATTGGCTCGGAGGTGGGCCTCGCCAAAGTGTTCGGGCAGGCGTTCGTCTACCGCCTGCTGCCCACCAACCGGCGCATCGTGTTCGCCGCCGGCGCCCGGCTTGGCGTGGGAACCGGCTTCAGCCGCACGGTGGCGTTGCTCGACGCCAATGGCCAACCCTCACTCGACTCCACGGGCCTGCCGCAGTCGGTGACGGTGCGCGACCTGCCGGCCAACGAGCGATTTTTCGCCGGAGGCGACACGACGGTGCGCGGATTCCAGTTCGACAGACTCGGCCGGCCAGACACCTTTGACCGCGACGGCATACCCATCGGGGGGCACGCCGAATTGGTGGCCAACGCGGAACTGCGGATGTCGGTGTGGGGCGACCTCGGACTGGCCGCGTTCGTGGACGCCGGCAACGTCTTCCGTCAGGTGTCAGACGTCAGCCCGGCCCGCCTGCGAAGTGCCGCCGGGTTCGGCCTTCGCTACAAGTCGCCCGTCGGTCCACTGCGCGTGGATCTGGGATTCAAACTCGGCGCGCTGCAGTCGTTCGGGACGTACTCGGAGCACCGCCTGGCCCTCCACATCAGCATCGGCCAGGCATTTTAGTGGTACTGGTTGAGCACCTGCGTGAGCGGCGAGGCCGCCAGCACGGGTGCGTGGATGGAGATGGGGCTGAGCACCTGCGTGCGCGGCGAGGCCGCCAGCACGGGTGCGTGGATGGAGATGGGGCTGAGCACCTGCGTGCGCGGCGAAACCGCCAGCACGGGTGCCTGCATGGGCATGGAGCTGAGCACCTGCGTGAGCGGCAAGGCCGCCAGCACGGGTGCCTGCATGGGCATGGAGCTGAGCACCTGCGTGAGCGGCAAGGCCGCCAGCACGGGTGCCTGGATGGAGATAGGGCTGAGCACCTGCGCGCGCGGCACAGCCGCGAGCACGGGAGGCACGTGAGGTTGATGGGATCGACATGATGAGAAGCGGTCGAGTCTGCGCGTGCGTCGTGGCGGTGATGCTGATCGGCTGCGCGTGGGGCGTGCGTGCCGCCGAACTGCTCGATCGCGTGATCGCCGTGGTGGCCGGGACGGTGATTACGCTGACCGACGCCCGCGCCGCCATCGCCTTCGGCCTGGTCGAGACCCGCGAAGGCGGCGATCCGGTGGCGGTGGCGATGCAATGGCTGGTCGATCGGCAGTTGGTGCTCGACGAGGTCAACCGGTACGAAACGCCCGACTCGGATCTGTCGAACGTCGATCCGGTGTTTGCCGGAATCCGAAACAAGCTGTCCGGCGGCAAAGGGCTGGCCTCGGCGCTGGCGTCGCTCGGGCTCGACGAGGACGGCGCCAAACGGTTCGTGCGCGACACGCTGCGCGTCCAGGAGTACCTGCGGCGGCGGTTCGAGTCGGTGCTTCCGGGCAGCGACGACGAACTCCGGCAGTACTACGCCGCTAATCGGAACCGGTTCGCCCGCGAGGGACGCCCGCTCTCGTTCGACCAGGCGCGCGATCTGGTGCAGGAGCAGTTGCAGGACAGCCGTCGCATCCAGGCCATCGACGCCTGGCTGGCTCGCCTGCGTCGCCGGGCCGATGTCAACGAGTTGTACCAGCCGGCGCGCTAACGACTCAACGCCCCGTCGGCCTCACGCCTCGCTTTCGCGACTGATCGCCGCGCGGGCCATCGCTCCCGCATCCCCTCGCGCGCATGCGGCTGTTCAACGGCGAGTCACCCGACGCCTGCTACTGCGATACCTTCCGGATGCGGATGACGGGCCCGGGGTTGGCGGGGGTCGGCTCGATCACCTTGACGTCGGTGCCCGAGGCGGTCAGTCCGGCGTAACTGCCTGGCATCGCGGCTGGCCCGCCTCCCGGCGCGTTGCCGCCCCACGCATCCGACGACAGCACGACCCACTCAACGCCCTCGGCGACCAGCGACGCGGCGTCGCGGCCGGCCAGGGACCTGACCGTGGAGAACTTGTAACGCTCCGGCGGCAAGTCCAACCCTCGCGCCTCGGACAGCACCCGCGATTGGTACCACACGTTGTGCGTGATCCACTCGTAGGCCAGCGCCTGCGTGGTCTGCACGCCGAATTCGCGCACCCACCGCACCGACCGCACCAGCGGCAGCAGCATCGCCGCGGTGGTCAGGCCCACGATAAGCGTGGTGCGGACCAGGCGGGGGATGTCGAAGCGGCGGAGCAGGCTGACGCCCGAGATCGTGGCAATCGCCGCCCAGAGGCACATGAACGGCACCATCGGCAGCGCGTAGCGCGCGAAGAGAAAACTCCAGCCGGTGATCAGGTTGAAGAACACGAGCGGAAACACGACGATTAACGCCCACCGGGACTGGCTCGGTCCACCGATCATGCGGACCGTGCTCAGCACCAGGCCGGAGACCGCCAGCAGAAACGCCGGCCAGCCGAGGTTCGCGACGAAGTGCTTCACGTAGACCAGCGCGGTCGAATCGCCGCCCGGCGGCTTGGGAACGAAGGCGCGCGTCTGCGTGCCGAACCCGTTCAGGAATCCTGGCAGATCGAGGATCGCGTACGGCGTGGTGACGAAGAACGCCGCCACGCACGCCGCCAGCACCAGCATCATGTCGGAGGTGGCGCGCTTTCTGAGCGACCCGGTCACCATCGCAGCGATCAGCGGCATCACGACCGCATACAGCCCGTTGTACTTGATCCCGGCCGAGAGGCCGGCCGCCGCGCCGGCCAGCGCCAGCGCCAGAACCCCGGGCTTCTCGATGGCCCGCAGCGACAGCAGCAACGTCAGCGTGACGCAGAACACCAGCGGCGTGTCGGTGAGCGCGAAGTGCGCCTCGCGCACATGGAGCGGCATCACCGCGAACAGTCCGGCCGCAAACAGCGCGTGCCGCGCGCCCCATCGCATCCCCACCTGGTGCAACAGCACGATGGTGGCGGTGCCGAGCGTCGCGGTGGCGATGCGGCCCCACAGATAGAAATCCGCCATGCCGACCTGCTCGACCGCGTTCCACGCATGGCGCATCGCGCCGGCGAGAAACTGGATGACAGCCACGCCGAGCTGAAAGTACACGACGCCAGTCGGATACTCGAAAAAGTGCGGGTTGTAGTCGCCCGATTTCAGAATACGCAGTACGGTCGACATCACGGCGGGTTCGTCGATGCCCACCGCGTACGGGATGCCGCTGCCGATGTTCCACATCCGCAGCGTGAACCCGGTGGCCACCACCAGCAGCAGAGCCAGCGTGGACGGCTTGAGATCGGAGGCTTCTCGCCACTCGCGTTCGGTCACGACGGCCTCACCTCGGACAACAGTTCGGCGAACACCGCCACCAGGGATTGGGTGGCGGCGGTCCATGAGAATTCTGCTTCAACCAGGGCCCGTCCGGCCAGACCCATTTCTCGAAGCCGTATCCGCTCGGTCAACGCGCGCCTCAGCGCGAGGGCCAGCGCTCCGGCATCGCCCGGTGCGACGAGCCAGCCGGTCTGCCCGTCGCGGACCTTGTCGGGGAGACCGCCGGCCAGGCTGGCGACGACGGCGCGCCGGTGCGCCATCGCTTCGAGCGTGACAATCGAGCTGCCTTCGTAGAGCGTCGGGTGCACAAACAGCGTGGCGGCCTCGTACCAGGCGTGCAGCGCCGCATCGTCTTGCGTGCCGACCAGCGTCGTGCGGTCGAGGAGCCCCGCGCGGCGCAATCGGCGTTCAATCACCGGGCGAGACGAGCCCTCGCCCACCAGGACCCAGCGCCAGGGCACGTCGGCGATCGAGGCCAGCGCGTCGGCCATCACGTGGAAGCCCTTGTTGTGCTCCAGGCGTCCGACACTGAGCAGCACCACGTCGTCGCGTCCGATGCCGTGGCGATCCCGCATCTGCGAACCGTCCCGGGGGCCGGCCAGCCCGTCGGCCCGTCGCAGATCCACCGCGTTGGGGACCAGCCGGATCACCTCGTCGGCGACGCCGAGATGCGCACCAATCGCCGGCCACAGCACGCGGTCGGTCGCGATGACACGATCGGCGGACCGGGCGCAATACCGGACCGCGCTCCGCAGGGGGGCGTACCCGATGCGCTTGGCGGTGCGCCCGCCGTATGCGCCGTCGATGCCGCCGAACTCTTCGAGGCCGTGCGGATTGAAGACCAGCGGCGGCGTCGTCTGCGGCCCGCGGTTGTGTGCCATCGCGTATCCCAGCGCGCTCGCGCCGTGCCCGTAGACCAGATCGATGCGGCCTTCATCGGCCAGGCGCGCCGCCAGGCGTCCGGCCCGATAGCCGAACAACGGGTACGCGGTCGATCGATCCAGCACGGTGGTGCCGCGGCGGCCGGCCAGCGGAAACGACACGTAGGGCACCTGGCAGATGGTGATCCGAGGCCCGCTCAGCGCGGCAAGTCCGCCGGGATGGTCGGCCCCGCGCGTAATCAGCGTCACATCGACGTCGCGATCGGCCAGGTGACGGACCAGATCGCCGACGTGCCGTTCGAGGCCGCCCGCTCCGTGCAGCGGCGAGACCGACCGCGCGACGATCGCGAGCCTGAGGCCGGCGGGAAACGGCCCGCGGCTAGGCATGCGACGCGCTCCGCTCGATCAATTCGCCGTAGAGCGCCTCGAGACGCGCCACCACGACGGCCGCCTCGAAGTGCTCGTCGATCCAGGCGCGAGCCCCGGCGGCCAGCCGCGCCGCCAGATCCCGATCGGCCACCAGTCGCGCGACGTGGTCACCCAACTGGTCGGGAGACGCCGACAGCAATCCGGTCTGATCGTGCCGGACGATATCGGCCGTGCCGCCGGTGTGCATCGCGGCCATCGGCACCCCCAGCGCCGCCGATTCGAGCAGCACGCGGCTCAACGACTCGGGGCCGTACGACGGGAACACCAGCATCGAGGCGTGCGCCAGCCAGGCCAGTGCCTCGTCGCGCGCGAGCCATCCCGTCACCCGCACGTCGCGGCCCAGTCGTCTGGCCTCCGATTCGATCTGGCCCCGCAGCGACCCGTCACCCACCACGACGAGCGGCCAGGGCAGGCGGGCCCGTTCGATGGCCGGCAACAGGAAGGCCGCGCCTTTGTTGACTTCGAGCTTGCCGACAAACACGGCGTAGGGCTGCGCCAGCCGAGACGTGGTCGCGTGGGCTGCGCCCCGAACGCCGGCCACGTCTACCGGATTGGGCACCACCTCGATGCGGGCGCCGCGCAGTCGATCGGATCTGGCAGCCAGATCGCGAGCGATCGTCGAACTGACGGCGACGATGGCGGAGGCACGCGCCAGCCAGGTCTGCTTTCGCCGGAGATTGCCCCGCATGTACGGAATGAAGGGGAGGGCAGCGGGCCACCCGGCGCCGGCGCGCGGCCGCAGGCAGCGCGTCATCATGCCGGCCGAGCAGGACGGGCAGAGCGTGGCCGAACGGGGATCGTGGATGAGCGTGGTCCAGTAGCAGACGGGCCAATAGTCGCGAACCGTGCACACCACGGGAATGCCGACCGCCTGTCCCGCGGCCACCGCGGCCGGGGAGGTCAGCACGTGTTGCGCATGAATGATGTCGGCGCCCATCGCGCGCGAGGCTGCCGCCAGGTCAACGGCGAGGCGGGCCCACAAACGCTCGTTCTTGAAGACGTTTCGGAGAAACGGGATCGGCGGCGCCGCCGACGCCACCTCGTCAATCGGGAAGCCGTCGTAGTCGCGGGTGCCGCTCGACGCCTGGCCGGGACGAGGTTGCACCACCCGGATCTGGTGTCCGCGACGGCGCAATCCTCGCGCCAGTTCGTACGTGCTCCAGCCGCTGCCGCCGCAGCGTGGAGGGAATGCGTCGGACGCGATGAGGATGCGCATCAGGACGGGCGCCCGGCCTGCCCAGACACGCCCGCGGCCCGGCGTGCCTCGAGGGCCGATCCCAGGGCCTGGCTCAACCGTGCGCAGTGCGCGGACCAACTGAAGGACGCTTCCGCGCGTGCGCGGGCCGAGGCACCAAGCGACTGGCGCAGCGCGGCGTCGTTGGCGAGCCGGCCCAGCGCCTCTGTCAGACCGCCCGGCTCGCCGGGTGGGTACAGCAGGGCTTCCTGGTTCGCCCGGACCAGGCCGGCAAGGCGTGGAATCGCCGGCGCCACCACGGGCAGGCCCGCCGCCATGTACTCGAACACTTTCAGGGGCGACCAGTAGAACGCCAGTTGCAGCGGCGGATGCGCCTCGAGATCGAATGGCGCCACGCCGATGTCGGCGGCGGCCAGGCACGCCGGCATCTGGTCGTGGGGCACCGCGCCGGTCAGCGTGATGCCCGGCACGTGCGACGCTTCGTCTCGGACGCGCGACCATTCGGGTCCCTCGCCAATCAACACCGCCCGCAGATGATCCCATCCCCGCTCGCGCAGCGTGCGGACGGCCCGGACGAACCCGATCGCGCCGTGCCACGCGCGAAACGCCCCGGCAAACACGGCGAGCACGGTGCCCGGTTCCCGGACAAACGGCAGCGGGCCTTGCGCCCCGGGCGTGAACCGATCCGTGTCGGCGCCCCACTCGATCTCGATGATGCGCCCGGGCGGAACACACGTGGGGATGATGGCGGCGGTCGGCGTGATGATCAGATCGGCGCGCCGGCATTGCCAGTCGCGCCACCGGCGCATCGGCTGGACCACCAGCAGCCGATCGAGCCAGGCTTTGGGTGATCCGGGATAATCGATCACCGGCGCGTTCACTTCGAGGGCCGCCAGCGCGCCCATCGCGTCGGCCGCCTTGATGCCTTCTCCCCCGAAGTTGTGGTACCGCTCGATGACGACCTCGGCGCCGACCTGTGTGGCGACGCGGGCCACGGCCGAGGCGCGCAGGCTTCGCAGATGGGTCATGCCAAAGGGTGGCGACATGGCGTGCCACCGGACCTGGTCGGCCGGAAACGCCCCCGCGCCCGGCGTGGTCAGCACGTCGACCTGATGGCCCAGCGCGGCCAACCCGCGCGCCACCGCCATCACGTGCACCGATCCGCCGGTGGTGCCGGGCACGCGCTGATCGAGCGCGACGTAGAGCATCTTCACGCGCGTCGATCCTTCCCGGGTGCAGCGTCTTTGACCAGCAGGGCAAAAAACGGGCCGGAGCGCACGCGGCCGAACAGCAGAATATCAAGCTTCATCGCCCACGTCGCCGCGCGAAGCGCCAGATACGACAGGCCCCGCGCGTCAACGGTGGCTTTGGCGGCAGACCGGGCTTGTCGTGCGGCCTCCGCCGTGCCGATCGCCATTCCGGCGGACCTCGCGCGACGGGCGGCCCGCCGCGAGAGCCAGTGTTCCGCCATGCGCATGAAGATGTTCTCGACCACCGCGCCCACCGCCGGCGTGTAGTACCGGATGCGGGCGATGCGGAACCCGGCCGACGCAACCACCGCTTCGAGGTCCGGAATGTCGGTGAGCGGATTGAGGTGGTCGGATTTCCTCAACCGCTCTCGCGACAGATCCATCCATCCGCGCCGTTCGATCCAGCGCGCCAGCGCGTTGACCACCTTGAGTCCGGCCGCCAGCCGGGAGTTCTTCCGCACGTGGCTGTACACGAACAGCGCGCCGCCCGGCGCGAGCACGCGGGCCGCTTCGTGCAGGACCTCGACCAGCGCGTCGTGCGAGACGTGCTCGAAGACGTCGAGCGCGTAGCCTTTGGTAAACGCCCCGGGCGCGAACGGCAACTGTCGCAGGTCGCCCAGGACCAGATCGACCGAGGCTTGCGCTTCCTGCGCGAAGTACGGACTGACGTCGATGCCCACCTGATGCGCGCCCAGGTCGGCGTTCCAGACCATCGCCTTGCCGCTGCCGCACCCGAGGTCAATCACCGTGTCGGCGGGCCCCGGCGCCAGAAACTGCCGGAGCACGTCGTTGCGGATTTTGGCCGACAGCAGCGGAGGCGACACGTGGTCCTGCCGTGCGTCGGTGTGCAGCGCCTCGTCGAGGTACTTGGTCTGCTCGGCGTAACTGACGCCCGGGTGCAGCACCAGATAGTCGGCGGATGCGGCAAACCGGCGGTGACACGCCGCACACGTCAGCTCCGGTTGACCGCCGCCAAGCGCGCCCCCGCAATCGGGACACCGGATCAAGGCGAGCAGTCGCGGCGAAATCATGCGTGGGCCTCCACCGCGTCGCGCAGGGCCGCCTCGATGCGTTCGGCTCGCTTGTCCCAGCTGTAGTGTGCGACGTCACGGCGCGCGGTCGCCGACAGACGGGCGCCAAACGCCGGGTCGGCCATCACCCGGCGAATGCCGGCCGCCAGGGCATCGGCGCGACCGGGCTCAACCAGCACGGCATTCTCGTCGGCCCGGAGCACCTCGCGCAGCGCGGGCAGATCCGAGGCCACGATCGGGCGGCCCGAGGCCATGTACTCGAACAACTTCAGCGGCGAGGTGTAGGCGGCCGAGATCCGGCTCGGCAGATTCGGAATCACCAGCACGTCGGCGCGCTGCAGCAGGGCGGGAACCAGCGGTGGATCGACCATGCCGACAAACTCCACGCGGCCCGGCGCCTCCCGGTCGGCCAGCGCCTTCACCCTGGCAAGATCGGGCTCGCCTTCGAGGCCGCCCACCACCAACCCCCGCACGCCGGGCAGTTGTCCAATCGCCGCGATGAGCACGTCGAGTCCCTTCCAGCGATACAGGTGGCCCGCATACCCGACGACCGGCTCGGCGCCGGCCTCGCGCGACTGCGTGTGATCCGCCGGGCCCGGGGCCGCCACGCGGGCGCCATCGGGCACGACGGCGAGGCGCGGGCGCAGTCCGTAGTGCTGTTCGAGTTCGCGCGCCAGCCCGGAGGTGATCGTGACATAGGCCTCGGCCCGACGCCACACCCGGCGCTCGCGGACATCGAGCCGCCGGCGCTTCGCCCGGCCCATGGCCGGCGCTCCGGCGTGGAGCAGGGGCAGTTCGGCGCTGACGGCGGGGGCGAACCCGTGCGACTCGTAGACCACCGGCGGCCGAAACCGCGCCGGCACCAGCAGCATCAGCGCGGCCAGCCCCAGATCCCGCGTCAACACGACATCGACGTCGCGAGCCGCGCCCGTGCGCCACAGCGCCTGCGCCACGTAGGCCATTCGGCGCGCAGCCAGCCCTTTGGGCGCGCGGACGTATTCAATGGCAAGCGTGGCGATGGGCGGCAGGCCGTAGTAGGCAAACGGATCGCGTCCCGGCACGAACCGATCGGGCCGCACCGCCAGGTGCACGTGGTGGCCCCGGCGAGCCAGCCCGTGGCACGTCTCCATTGTCTGCACGCCATTGGCGCGCTCCAACGGGAACCGAATGTCAGCGAAATACCGGATGCGCACGACACCCCGCGTGGTTGGTCACCGTGTCGCCGTCGGGCCGGCGCCGTGGCGATAAAAACTCTGCCGCTCGAACAGATAGCGATACGCGATCTCGGGCAGCCGGCGCGGCACCGTGACAAACGTATTGTAGGCGTTGGCAGGCAGATCGAGGCGCTGGCGATCCATCCAGCCGGCGCCGAACTGGACCATCAGTCCCAGGTTCCACCAGACGCAGAGCACGACCAACACGCCCACCGCGGCGCGGGTCACGCGTCCCCGGACCCGGGCGAACAACGCCGCGAGGCCAACCACCAGCAGCGCCGTCAGCACGACGAACCGCCGCTGACCGAATGCGCCCGCCACCGTCCAGCTTTCGACCGAACCGGCCACGTAGACCTGCGAGAGCGCCATCACGAGCAGGCAGCACCCCAGCCAGCGCAGCGGCCGCGCGCCGGGTTGGCCCTCGGGCGCCGTCCGACGCGACGTCGCCATCATCACCCACCCCGCCACCGCCAGCAGCACGAGCGGCGTCCAGCAGAGATAGCCGTGGAGCGGCGACGCGAGCACCTCGAGTGCGTGCGGCGCCAGCCAGCTCATCTTCCGGCTCACCAGCCGAGACGGGCCGATGCGCCCGTTGAGCGCCAGGTAGGCGGCCGCCTGCGGCACGAAGGTGATCGCAAACGCCCCGGCGAACGCCAGCGCCGAGGCTACCGGGCGGGGCGCCTTCCGGTGGAGCAGGGACCGGGCGAAATCGAGACCCGGCCCGATGGCCAGAAACGCGTCCTGCTCGCGGACCATGGTCATCAACGCCGCCAGCGCCCCGAGCACCGCGAGGCCGCCGGGCGACCAGCGATCCCGAATCGTGAGCCACGCCCACACGAAGGCGGCCGCGGTAAACGCCGACACGGCGTGCGTGTAGGGCGGCGCGACGTACATGTAGAACAGCAGTGGCGTCCCCAGCCACACCGCCCAACTGGCCGCGGCCGCCTGCCCGCCATCGTCGAGGCCGCCGATGCGCAGCACGCGCCGGGCGATGGCCCATGCCAGCACCAGCGCCATCACGCCATAGCAGGCCGAGCCGTAACAGACCGCCGCGATGTACGGGCGCGAATAGCCGTCGGCCTGGACCTCGGAGCCCAGAGCCGCCGCCACCCGGACCCCGACATCGGCTGCCGCGTAAAACGGCGCCCACAGCAACGCGCAGCCAATCGTGCTGAAGTTTCGGCGCAGCCCCGTCTCGGTGGTGAACTCCAGAAACGTGCGCCGGAAGCCCTCGTCGGCCATCGCGCCGCCCTCGTAGAAGTGGCGGTATTCGTTGTCGAACGAGACGTCGTGGTCGAACCAGAGCGAGCGGAGAAAGGCAAACGCCTCGACTTCGTCGGCCGCATAGAGCCGCGTTGTCACGGCCGGCGCCGACAGGGTCGCGACCAGGACCAGGAGGGCGATCCCCCTGGCGCTACGATCCAAGGACCACGAACTGAACAATCTGCGCGACATTGAAGCCCGTGTGACTGACGGCGGATGCCGAGAAGCTTCCGCGCCGGAGATAGAGCGCGCCCCAGAACAGACCGAGTAGCGCGGTGACGATGGTCACGTCCCATCCCTGGATGAAGTGTCCCGCGCCGAACACCAGGCTGAAGATCACCAGGCCCGCGGTGGCCCCGCCCAGATGCTGCTCGAATCGGCGCAGGATGAAGGCGCGCTGAAATTCCTCTTTGATGCCGCCCAGCCCGGCAATCACGCCGAGGATGACCGCGTCCGAGCGCGAGCGGATCAGGCCTTCGAACGGATTGAGCGCGACGTTGTGCAGGCCCGGCCAGAGCCACCGCACCGTCGTCAGCGATCCGACGACCAGGCCGAACACGACCGGCACCATGGCCACGCCGAGCCAGGCCTCGCGCAACGCCGGCCGGCGCCCGAGCAGCAGCGGCCCGAGTGGTTCGCCCCGCGAGCGGAGCAGCGCCAGCATCACCCCAATCACCAGCACCGCGTCGACCAGCCACAACGTCACCACGTAGCGCATCGACAGCCGCCCGTCCGGGGTGAGGGCGCCGAGGCCGGCCCAGAGCAGCAGGACGCCGACGGTCAACTGTGTGGGAAAGCCGGAGGTCAGGACGACTTCGCCGATGGCGGCCAGGCGCGCCCCGCGCGTGGGGGGCAACGCGGGCGGCGGCACCTCGGGCGAGGGCACCAACGCCGGCGGCACCAGCGGCGGCGGCTCGACCGAAACAAGGGAGGCGGCAACCGGATCCTGCACGATCCAGTGACTGTATCACGCACCCGCGTGCGCCCCGAGTTCTGGTTGCGGCGGCCGGGTGTGGCAGGATGCATCCCGGCGGAACTGGGCCGCGTCATATCGGTTACGGCCTTGTAAAAAGCGAATATAATACGAAAATTATGAAAATGCGCCACAATCCACTTCATATTGCGTTCGACCTAATCGAGAGGCACAAGATGTGGTGTGAATCAACTTGACAAATTTCCTGGTGAGGGCGCATATTGACGTTTCGACTGCAGGATGGGCGCGCGAGAATCTCCCAGCTTCTCGCCAGCAGAAGTTCGAGCAGAGCGAGGGATTCGTACCGAGGATCGGCCAGGTTCCCGGGACGTCGGCAGCGCAGATCGCTGCGGGTGGAAGTACCGTGTTGATGGAACACCGATCGTCGGGCGGTCTGAGCATTCTCATCATATTCTCGTCTGGTGCCGCCGGGTGCGGCGCCGGGCGGCTGTTACTAACGAGCGGTTGATGGCGTCGGGCTGCGCGCCTGTCGGGGCCGGGGTCGCGCGGCATGGTCGGAGGATGTATGCAGCGAGGGTCACAGGAAACCATGCGAGTGGGCTCCGAAGGGATCGAAACCAGGGCCGATGCGTCGCCGCGGCGGGCGACGGCGGCTCCCGGGTTGACGTATTCACGGTACTTCTCGGTTGAAGGACGCGATCCGTTCGACGAAGTGGAGTGGGAGACGCGGGATGCGGTCATCGCCAACGAACGGGGCGAGTCGGTCTTCGAACAACGCGGCGTCGAAGTGCCGAAGGCGTGGTCGCAGCAGGCCACCAACATCGTGGTGTCGAAGTATTTCCGTGGGAAGGTGGGGGCCAGCGAGCGCGAGTGGAGCGTCCGGCAGTTGATTGGCCGGGTGGTCGATTCGATTACGGGATGGGCGCGCGGCGAGGGCTACTTCGCCACCGAGGCATCGCTCCAGGCGTTTTGCGACGACCTGAAGCATTTGCTGGTGTACCAGAAGGGGAGCTTCAACAGCCCGGTCTGGTTCAACTGCGGCATCGAAAAGCATCCGCAGATGTCGGCGTGCTTCATCAACGCGGTCGAAGACTCGCTCGACTCGATCCTCACTCTGGCAAAAACCGAGGGCATGCTGTTCAAATACGGCTCCGGGACCGGGACCAACCTGTCGGCGCTGCGCTCGTCGCGCGAAATCGTCGCTGGCGGCGGCACCGCGTCGGGCCCCGTGTCGTTCATGAAAGGCTACGACGCGTTTGCGGGCGTGATCAAGTCGGGCGGCAAGACGCGCCGGGCGGCGAAGATGGTCATCCTCAACGCCGATCATCCCGACGTCGTGGATTTCATCAACTGCAAGGTCGAAGAAGAGCGGAAGGCCTGGGCGCTGATCGACGCCGGCTACGACGGCTCGTTTACCGGCCAGGCGTACGGGTCGGTGTTCTTCCAGAACTCCAACAACAGCGTCCGGGTCCCCGACGAATTCATGCGCGCGGTGGTGGATGATGGGCCCTGGCAGACCCGCGCGGTGGTGGACCACGATCAGATCATGGACACCTACAAGGCCCGCGATGTGATGCGGATGATTGCCGACGCCACGCACCTGTGCGGCGATCCGGGCATGCAGTTCGACACGACGATCAACCAGTGGCACACCTGCCCGTCCACCGATCGGATCAATGCGTCGAATCCGTGCTCCGAGTACATGTTTCTCAATAACTCGGCGTGCAACCTGGCGTCGATCAACCTGATGAAGTTCGCCGACCAGCGGGGCGAGTTCGACGTCGAGGCGTTCAGGGCGGCGGTTCGCACGTTCATCACCGCCCAGGAAATCATCGTCGGCGCCGCGAGCTACCCGACCAAGGCGATCGAGCGGAACAGTTTCGATTACCGGCCGCTGGGGCTGGGCTACGCCAATCTCGGCGCGCTGTTGATGTCGCGCGGCGTGCCCTACGACAGCGATGGCGGACGCGCCTACGCGGCGGGCATCACCGGCGTGATGACCGGAGAGGCCTACGCCCAGTCGGCCCGCATCAGCCGCGATCACGGCGGACCCTTTGCCGGCTACGAGCCCAACCGCGAGCCCTTCCTGCAGGTGATGCGCAAGCACCGCGAGGCGCTGCGCGACATCGCGTCGGCGCTGGTGCCCAACGACATCTTCGAGGGCGCCCAGCAGGCCTGGGACGAGGCGATTGAGATCGGCGGGGAGTACGGTTACCGCAACGCGCAGGCCACGGTGCTGGCGCCCACCGGCACCATCGGCTTCATGATGGACTGCGATACGACGGGGATCGAGCCCGACATCGCGCTGGTCAAGTACAAGAAGCTGGTCGGCGGCGGCATGATGAAGATCGTCAACGGGACCGTGCCCGCCGCGCTCACCCGGCTCGGGTACACCGATGCCCAGGTCAAAGCCATCATCGAGTTCATCGACAAGAACGAGACCATCGAGGGCGCCCCGTACCTCAAGGACAAGGACCTGGCGGTGTTCGACTGCGCGTTCAAACCGACGCGCGGCCAGCGAACCATTCCCTACATGGGCCACATCCGGATGATGGGCGCCACCCAGCCGTTCATCTCCGGCGCCATCTCGAAGACCGTCAACGTCCCGAAGGACGCGACGGTTGAAGACGTCGCCCAGGCGTATCTCGAATCGTGGCGGCTTGGCGTCAAGGCCATCTCGATCTACCGCGACGGCAGCAAGCGCACCCAGCCGCTCAACACCTCGAAGGACAAGAGTCCGGCGGCCGCCGCCGCGCCCGCCGCGGCACCCAAGGCGGGCGTCCACATCGTGCGGCGCAAGCTGCCAGAGGAGCGGCAGGCCATCACCCACAAGTTCGACATCCAGGGCCACGAGGGCTACATCACCGTCGGCCTCTACGAAGACGGCATGCCCGGCGAGCTGTTCCTGGTGATGGCGAAAGAGGGATCGACGATTTCCGGATTTGCCGACGCGTTCGCGCAGGCCATTTCCTACGCCCTGCAGTACGGCGTGCCGTTGCCCGTGCTGGTCGACAAATTCAGCCACATGCGGTTCGAGCCGTCCGGCATGACGAAGAACCCGCAGGTGCGGTTCGCCAAGTCGATCGTCGACTACGTGTTTCGCTGGCTGGCGACCAAGTTCCTGTCGGCCGAGGCGCAGTTCCGCGCGGGCGTCAATGGTCCCGATCCCGGGGCCGAGGCGCAGGCCAGGGCCAGCGACGGCGAACAGTTGAAGCTCGGGGTCGTGGCGCCGCCGGTCGAGGGCCAGGCTGGCGGGTCGGCCGGGGCGAAGGCCGCGCCGATGTCGACGATGCAGAATCAGGAAGACGCGCCGCCGTGCACGATGTGCGGGTCGATCATGGTTCGCAGCGGCAGTTGCTACAAGTGCGCCAACTGCGGCTCGACCTCGGGCTGCGCATAGGCTCAGGTTCGCCCTCGGTGGGCCCGGGTGTGCTGTCGGAGGCCCGGGTTCGCCCGAGGTGGGCGCCCGGGTTTACGGGCGGCAGGCCGCGGTCACCGACTCCGGCATCACGAAGGGCGCGCGTCGCGTCCCAGGCCGACAGCATCTACCAGCGAAGGGGCGCGATTTATCGCGTCCCTTCGTCTTTGTCTCCGTCGTCTCCGTCGTCTCGGGCGGTTCGCCGCCGCTCATCCCGCTGCCCAGCCGCCGCCACCAACATCACCACCGCTCCGAACGCCGCGCGTCCCGCTTCGGTCCACACCTGGATCTCGCCATACAGGTGCATCGAATTGTGGAGGCTGATCGCCTGCAGGCCCAGCAGCGCGGCCAGGCCCAGAGGCAGGCCACCGGGGATACCAGCCCGGATCAGCACCGCTGCCGGCACCAGCAGCAAGGCAGTCGCCGCCGTCGTCATATCCGCCCAGGCTTCCAGCCGCGCCCGGATCAGCAGGTCCACCAGAGACCATCCGGCCGCATAGATCCCGTACCCGAGCATCGCGAGTGTCGCCGCGGTCAGCACGGCACTGTTGTATCATGCCATCAGGGCCGCCGCACGCGTCTTCGCCCCATGACACCATCCTGACGATACAGAGCCCATATGGATCTCGATCTCGCCGGAAAAGTCGCGATTGTCACCGGGTCGAGCCGGGGACTGGGTCTGGCGAGCGCAGCGGCGCTCGCGCACGAGGGCTGCCGCGTCACCCTGTGCGCCAGGAGCGTGGAACCGCTCGAGGCCGCCGCTCGGCAATTGCGCCACTCCTGCGGCGACGTCTCGCGCATCCATACGATCCCCGCAGACGTAGCCACCCCCGAAGGCGTGGCCGCGCTGGTTGATGGCACGGTCGCGCGGTTCGGCGGCGTCGACATCCTCGTGAACAACGTCGGCCTCGCGCGGGGCGGCGACCTGCTGGCGACCACCGACGCCGAGTGGCAGGAGGCGTTCGATCAGACGATGTTCCCGGCGATTCGCGCATCACGGGCCGTGGTGCCGCACCTGCGCCAGAGGGGCGGCGGCGTCATCCTGATGATCGCCTCGATCTTCGGGCGCGAGACCGGTGGACGCATGACGTACAACGCCGTCAAGGCTGCCGAGATCAGCCTCGCCAAATCGCTGGCGCAGCAGCTGGCGAAGGACAACATTCGGGTCAACAGCATCGCGCCCGGGTCCACGATGTTCCCCGGAGGGTCGTGGTGGAAGCGGCAGCAGGCCGACCCGGCCTGGATCGCCGAGTTCATCGAGCGGGAACTCCCGTTCGGCCGGTTCGGTACGCCCGAAGAAATCGGCGCGGTCGTCGCATTTCTGGCCTCGCCCAAAGCCAGTTGGGTGAGCGGCGCGAGCGTGGTGGTGGATGGCTGCCAGTCGCGATCGCTCATCTAACGCTATTTCTTCGCCTTTCGCCTCTTGATCGATGATTGGCGGGCTGGTACCATGCCGGACATGCCGCTTTCTCCGGAATCGACGCGTGCGGATGGGCGGAGCGAAGCGCGGCGCGACACGGCTCTGGAACTCGCCTTGCGGGCCGTGGTTCCCGGGCCGTGGCCGGTGGATCGCCCCGACAACCCCGATGGTCTGGTCACCGCGATTCGGCGCCTGCCGGAGCAGGAGGCTCGCTACCAGGACTTTCCTCCCGGGATAGACGCACGCCTTCGCGCGGCGCTGGCGGCCCGCGGCATCGAGCGCCTCTATACGCACCAGGCCCAGGCCATCGAGCATGCCCTGGCGGGCCGTCATGTCGTGGTGACCACCCCGACCGCCTCGGGCAAGACGCTCTGTTACAACGTGCCCGTGATGAACGGCATCCTCGCCGATCCGTCCTGCCGCGCGATGTATCTGTTTCCCACCAAGGCGTTGGCCCAGGACCAGCTGGCGGAACTGGACCGGCTGTCTCAACAGATAGCCAAGGTCGCCGACGTCGAGGTCGGCGTGTTTACGTACGACGGCGACACGCCCCAGGACGCCCGGCGCGCGATTCGAGGCCGCGCCCACGTCGTGCTGACCAATCCCGACATGATGCATTCGGGGATCCTGCCGCATCATCCGCGATGGGCGAAGCTGTTCGAGAACCTGCGCTACGTGGTGATCGACGAGCTGCACGCGTATCGCGGCGTGTTTGGCAGCCACCTCGGGAACGTGCTGCGGCGGCTTCGGCGCGTCTGCCGGCACTACGGTTCGTCGCCGACCTTCATCTGTTCGTCGGCCACCATCGCCAATCCGATCGGTCTGGCCGAAAGTCTGGCCGAGCAGCCTTTCGTTCTCGTCGACGAAAACGGCGCGCCGCGCGGCGAGAAGCATTTCCTGTTCGTCAATCCGCCCATCGTCAACCGGCAGTTGGGCATTCGGCGGTCGTATATCGCGCAGGCTCGGACCGTCGCGCTGGATTTCCTGAACAAGGGCCTGCAGGTGATCGTGTTTGCGCAGAGCCGGCTGTCGACCGAGATTCTGACGCGGTACTTGAAGGACGCCCACGAAGGCGAGCCGGGCGCATCCGACGTGATTCGCGGCTATCGGGGTGGCTACCTGCCGCATCGGCGCCGGGAGATCGAGCAGGGGCTTCGCGACGGAACGGTGCGCGGCGTGGTGTCGACCAACGCGCTGGAGCTGGGCATCGACATCGGGGCGCTCGACGTCGCCGTGCTCGCGGGCTATCCGGGCACGATCGCCTCGACCTGGCAGCGGGCCGGACGGGCGGGCCGGAGGGCCAGCCGGTCGGCGGCGGTGATGGTGGCCAGCAGCGCCCCGCTCGATCAGTTCGTCGTGCGCCATCCGTCGTATTTCTTCGACGCCTCGCCCGAGCACGCGCTCGTCAATCCCGACAACCTGCAGATTCTGGTCGACCACATCAAGTGCGCGGCGTTCGAGTTGCCGTTTGCGTCCACCGAGACGTTCGGGCGGGAGAACCTGCAGGAGATTCTCGGGATTCTCGCCGAAGAGGGCCTCGTGCACCTGAGCCGGCCGCCCGGAGGCGACGAGACGACGGGGCAGTGGCACTGGACCAACGAGTCGTATCCGGCCAACGCGGTGAGCCTTCGTTCGGTGTCGTCGGACAACTTCGTGGTGGTTGACAAGACCGACACGACGCGCGTCATTGGCGAGACCGACTTCAACACGGCGCTCGAGATTCTCCACGAGAAAGCCATCTACATTGTCGAGGGCCGGTTGTTCCAGGTCGAGCAGCTCGACATCGTAGGCCGCAAGGCATACGTGCGGCACATCGACTGCGACTATTACACCGATGCGATCACCTACAGCCGCGTGACCGTGCTCGACACGTTCAACGCGTCCGGGGAGGCGCCCGGAGGGCTGCCGGCGCATGGCGACGTGCACGTGGTGTCGCGCGTGGTGGGTTTCAAGAAGATCAAGTTCTACACCAACGAGAACGTCGGGTCCGGAGAACTCGATCTGCCCGAGCGTCAGATGCACACCACCGCCTACTGGCTCACCCTGCCGCGGGAATTGATGACGGCGCTGCCGTGGAGCGCCGACGAGCGGCGCGACGGCGTCGTCGGGGTGTCGTACGCCATGCGGCAGATCGCCCAGTTGCTGCTGATGTGCGATGCGCACGACATCGGCGTGTCGATTGGGCCGGCCACCGAAGGCGACCAGGCGCCGCAGCCCGCCGCGGTCGCGGCCGGGACGTGGGCGTCATCGGCGGCCGACACCGACGAGCCTCGCGTGTTCGTGTACGACAACTACCCGGGCGGCATCGGCTTTAGCGAGCCGTTGTTCCAGATGCACCACGACCTGGTGGCCCGGACGCGCGAGTTGATCGCCAGTTGTCCGTGCGAGTCGGGGTGTCCCTCGTGCGTCGGGCCGCTGGGCGACGTCGGCCCGAAGGCGAAAGAGGTGGCACTCGCGATTCTGGAGAGGGTGTAGGTGCCCGCCGATTCCTCCCGGCTTGCGTCGCGTCTGAAAGATCTGCTGCGCAGTAGCGTGACGCCGGGGGCGGGCCCGTCCATGGTGCCTCCGCTCGAGGTCGATGCGGAGGCGGCCGCGCCATCGGTGGAGCGGCGCGATGGTGACGACGACGAGGTGCCGCTGGCTGGCGATCTGGCGGCCGGCTGCGTCGTGATGGAGCGCTATTATCGGTTCGACCAACTGCACGGGACGTTGAGGGTCGGACACTACGCCGAGGCGGTCGAAGGGTGTCTGTCTACGTTAGCCGTGCTCGGCGGCGACCAGCGTGCCGTGGTTGAAGCCGGGCGTGCGCGTGTGCCGCGCCTCCGCTTCGAGCCTGATCGGGCGGTGGCCGACGAGGCTCCCCGGTCCGACGCTCCGACGCGCGGGCCGCTCTTGTTTTTCGATCTCGAAACCACCGGCTTGAGCGGCGGCGCCGGCACGATGGCGTTTCTGGTGGGATGCGGTGCGTTCGACGACGCGGGGTTTCGCGTCGTGCAGTATTTTCTGTCCGGCTACCACGCCGAGCGCGACCTGCTCGCCACGCTGGCGACCGTCGCCGAGCAGTATGGTGGCCTGGTCTCCTTCAACGGGCGCACCTTCGACGTGCCGCTCATCCAGACGCGGTACCAATTTCACCGGCTCCCGTCGCCGTTTGGCGAGATGGCGCACTTTGACATGCTGCATCCGGCTCGCCGACTGTGGAAGCGGCGAGGCGAGGCGGGCAGCGGTCGAGGCCCCGACCATCGCCCCGATCACCTCGAGCCGTCGAGTTGCTCGTTGGGGGCGCTCGAAGAGGCGATTCTCGGCGTGCACCGCGTCGGTGATGTTCCCGGGGCCGAGATCCCGGCCCGGTATTTCCAGTTTCTGCGCACCCGAGACGTGCGGCCGCTGCAGCCGGTCTTCGAACACAATCGCCTGGATCTGTTGTCGCTCGCCGCCCTGACGGCGGTCGGGATGCGGATCATCGACGGCGGGGTGGATGCCGTGTCGTCGCCGCACGAGGCGATCGCGGTCGGCCAGATGTTCGAACGGTTGGGGAGAAGCGCGGAGGCGGAAGCGCATTTCGAACGCGCGGCCACGCTGGCGTGGCCGGCGCAGAGCACCCCGTCACCGGGCCGCGAGGTTCGTGCCGATGTTCGTGCCGAGGCTCTGTGTCGGCTCGCGGAGCACCGCCGCCGGCAGCACCGGCATGGCGCAGCCGCCGAGGCCTGGTCGGGCGTGCTCGAGGCCAGCCCCGGCCAGGTGCTGGCGCAGCAGGCGCGCAGGGCGCTGGCGATTCACCACGAACATCGGGCGCGCGATCTGGACGCGGCCAGATCGCTCGTCGTCGGTGCGCTGGAAGTGGAGCGAGATCCCGCCGAGATCGACGCCTTGCGGCATCGGCTGGCGCGACTCGACCGAAAACGTCAGGCGGGGAGCGGTGCGGCTCCCCGCCATCGGGAGTGCGGCGGAACGAGCCGACCCTAGGCGGACGCTTCTTTGGTCGCCTTCTTGGCCGGCGCGGCCTTGGCCGCTGCGGCTTTCTTGCGCGATTCCACCGTCTGGGCGCCGAATTTCTTCGTAAAGCGCTCCACGCGGCCTTCGATGTCCAGAATTTTCTGGCGGCCGGTAAAGAACGGGTGACAGCTTGAGCAAATCTCGAGGTGCAGCTCCTGCTTGGTGGAGCGGGTCTTCCAGGTCGCGCCACACGCGCAGCGCGCCTCGACCTCGAAATACTTGGGGTGGATACCTTCCTTCATACGAGCTCCTTCCGGGATACCGGAACCACTGAGTATAGCAGCGGTTCCAGGAAAAACGCCAGCGTCACGAGCCGGCCCGTGTCGAGCCGCACGCAGGAGTGACGGGCGCAGCGGCGGCAACCGGGTCCGGGTCGGTCCATAATGAATGGCCCGTCTCACGTCTTCTCCCTCCGACCGCGGTATCCCGACCACGCGGCAACGGACAGACAGCCCGGGCAGGAGCGCCTGATCAGACCATGCCGTTTTCGAGCCGCACGATGATGGATACCGGACCGGTGGCGATCGGTCGCGTTCGGGCTGTCGCCCAATGGGCGGCGGTCACCTCGTCGTTTGCGGCCATCGTCGTGCTGATGTTGGCGCCGCTCAGCAATTACGCGGCCTTCTCGTCGGCGACCATGTCCGGGGATCCGAAGTCGATTGCGTGGACGTTCGCCTGGACCAGCCACGCGATCCTCACCGGCACACCGCTCTTCGACGCGAACATCTTCTATCCGGCCAGACCCGCGCTCGCCTACGCCGAGCACTACGTGGGTGTCGGCATCTGGGGCTTGCCGCTGTTTGCCCTCACCGGCAACGCCGTGCTCGTGTACTCGGTCCTCAAGATTCTCGCGCTCACGCTGAACGCCGTCGCGATGTACGCCTGTGTCCGGCGCTGGCTGCCTGGCCGCGTCCCCGCGATCATCGCCGCGTTGATCTTCAGCGTGTCTGCACCCAGACTGCTTTACAGCGGCAACGTGGCCCTCGTCTGGAACTGCTGGTTTCCGCTTCTGCTCGTCACGCTTCATCGCTGGAGCGAACACCGGCGCTGGCGATGGCTGTGGGCATCGGTCGCGCTGTTCGTGCTTCAGGCGCTGGCCACCTGGTACCTGGCCGTGATGGCGTTCATCGTCGTCGTGACATTCGTGGCGTGGCGGGAGTTATGGGCCGTGCTGTGGCCAGCCCAGCCGCGTGGCGCCGGTTCGACGACGGGTAGCGACGGGGGGCGGCGGTGGGCGATGGCCGGTGTTCAGGCGGTGGCGGGGACCGCGGTTGTGGTGCTCTCGGTGTGGCCGTTCGCCAGCCCGTACCTGTTGCTGGCAGAACGCGAGAAAGTGACGCCCGATCTGGCCAGGCGCTATTCGGCCGATGTCGGAAGCTACGTGCAGCCGCACGAAAACGCCCTGGCCGGGCCGCTGATCACGCGAGTCACCGGGCTCGACACGCGCCGGGTTGTGGCCGAGCGGGCCCAGTTTGTCGGCTTGATCACGCTGGCGCTGTGTCTGGTGGGCGCCGCCCGCACGGGGTGGCTCGCCAGGCGCAGGGATCTCGGCAAGGCAGACCGGACTGACGTGCTGTGGGGCGGCTACTTCCTGATCGTGGCTCTGCTGGGCGCCGGACTCTCGTTTGGCCCGGGAGGCGACGGATCGGTCAGGCTCTTCGACGCGATCGCTCGCGTGCCGGCGTTGAACCTGTTCCGCGTGCCCTCGCGATTTGCGGTCCTGGTCGTGTTCGCAGTGGCCGGTCTGGCCGCCCTGGGATGCGCCGGCCTTCAACGCCTGGGCAGACGCGTCTCGTGGATCGCTGGAGCCCTGCTGGTCCCCCTGATGCTGCTCGAGTGGGCTGTGGTGCCGGCCTCTGGCCTCAAGCCCCAGCCCGATCCGATACCGCCCATCTATCGGGTCGTCTCGACGCTCGACGTGCACGCTCTCGTGTCGTTGCCCTGCTACCGCCGCAGCGACACGCCTCCGATGGATGCCGACTACATGCTGTATTCCACGATCCACTGGAAGCCCATGGTGAACGGATACGGACGGGCCGATCCGCCTGGCATGCACTGGGTGGTCGGGGCGGTCAATGCGTTCCCGGGTCCCAACAGCGCGATCCGCATGCGCGAGATGGGCGTGGATCACGTCGTCGTCCACAGCGAGCGCTATCGGGACCGGGCTGTCGCCATCCTGCGGGAGGCCGCGTCGAGTCGGGATTTCGAACTGCTCGCGCAGGTGGGAAGCGATTATTTGTACCGCGTGCGTTCGTCGCGGTGAGTCGCCCGACGTGGCGGACGCGACGAATCGCGCCTCTACGGAATGACCGACGTCGCCTCTTTGTCGCCGAACGATCTCTCGGTCTCTCGCCCCTGTCGTGGACCAGGCGCGATCAATCGCGCCTCTACGACACGACCGGGGTCCGATCCCACCGGTGACGCCGCATCGCGGCGAGGAGCGTGGCTGGGAATGGCTGGCCGTCGCCGGCCGCGAGGTTGCGTTCGACGTGCGACACGGTGCGCATACCCGGAATCACGGTGCTCACTGCCGGATGGTGGAGGATGAAGCGCAGGGCGGCGTCGGGCAGCGTCATGCCCGCCGGAAGGTCCGCCTTCACCTTGTCCACCCGCGACAACGTCTCGCGCAGCTTGACCGGTGTGAAGTAGGTGTTGCGCCAGTCGCCCTCCGGCCATGTGTCGCCGGGGGTCATCGTGCCGGTGAGGCTGCCTTCGTCGAAGGGCACGCGGGCGATGACCGCGACGTCGAGTTCGCGGCACAGCGGGAACAGTTCGTCTTCTGGCGCCTGGTCGAAGATGTTGTAGACCACCTGCACGGCGTCGATCGCGCCGGTACGCAGCGCCTTGAACACACTGGTCGGTTGCCAGCGATTGAGGCTGATGCCGATGCCCTTGACCAGCCCTTCTTCTTTGAGCGCCGAGACGGCGCGCAACCACTCCTCATCGTCGGCCCAGGCGTCGGTCCACACGTGGAACTGCTGCAGATCGACCTGGCCGATACCCAGGTTTGCGAGGCTGCGCTCGGTGGTGGCTCGGATGTAGTCGGCCGGGTAGACCTCGTCGAGCGGGTCACTGGCGAGGGCGGGAAAGCGCCCGTTCTTCGGCGGCATCTTGGTCGCGATGATCGGCCGGGGGCCGGACCAGTCGGCCAGCACCTCCTGGATGAGCCGTTCGCTCCGGCCATTGCCGTACACGAGCGCGGTGTCGAGAAAATTGCAGCCCGACTCGAGTCCGCGCCTCAGGGCCGCACGCGACCGGTCGTCGTCGGACCCGCTCCATCCTCCCATGCCCCAGGTGCCGAATCCCACCTCGGCCACCTGCCAGCCGAGCCGTCCGAATCGTCGATAGTTCATAGGCGCTCGACTGGGTACACGGGCCGACACGACAGATGAGGTGGCACGGTTGCAGGGGCCGACCCCGATGTCGGCCCGGTTCGCCTACCGGTTCATTGCCCCGAGGAACTCGGCGTTGGTTTTGGTCTTCGACATCTTGCCGAGCAGCAACTCCATCGCGTCGACCGCCGACAACGGATCGAGCACTTTCCTCAGGACCCACACCTTGCTGAGGATGTCCTTTTCGATCAGCAGCTCTTCTTTCCGCGTGCCGCTCTTGCGAATGTCGATGGCGGGGAACACGCGGCGATCCGACAGCTGGCGATCGAGCAGGATCTCGAGGTTGCCGGTGCCCTTGAACTCCTCGAAGATCACATCGTCCATCCGCGACCCGGTGTCGATCAGCGCCGTGGCGACGATGGTGAGCGAGCCGCCGCCTTCGATTTTGCGCGCCGCACCGAAGAACCGTTTCGGCTTCTGCAGCGCGTTGCTGTCGACTCCGCCCGACAGGATGCGCCCGGAGGCAGGCACCACCGTGTTGTAGGCGCGCGCCAGCCGCGTAATCGAGTCGAGCAGGATCACCACGTCGCGGCCCGTTTCGACGAGGCGCTTGGCTTTTTCGATGACCATTTCGGCGACCTGCACGTGGCGCTGCGGCGGTTCGTCGAAGGTCGACGACACGACTTCGCCCCGGACCGACCGCTGCATGTCGGTGACTTCTTCGGGCCGCTCGTCGATTAGCAGCACGATCAGGAACACCTCGGGATGGTTGGCCATGATGCTGCTGGCCAGTGCCTGCAGCAGCATGGTCTTGCCGGTGCGCGGCGGCGCGACGATGAGGGCGCGCTGACCTTTGCCGATGGGGGCCATCAGGTCGATCACCCGCGTGCAGAGCTCTTCGGGGTTGTGTTCCAGATTGAACTTCGACTCGGGATAGAGCGGCGTGAGGTTTTCGAAGAAGACTTTTTCCTTCTTGCGATCGGGCGAGTCGAAGTTGACCGCATCGACTTTGACCAGCGCAAAGTAGCGCTCGCCCTCGCGTGGAGGCCGGATCTGGCCCGACACGGTGTCGCCGGTCTGCAGCTCGAACCGCCGGATCTGGGACGGCGACACGTAGACGTCGTCGGGGCCCGGCAGGTAGTTGTAGTCGGGCCCGCGGAGGAAGCCGTAGCCGTCGGGCAGGGTTTCGAGCACCCCTTCCGAGAACATCAAGCCGTTGCGTTCGCTGCGCGCCCTGAGGATCTGGAAGATCAGATCCTGCTTGCGCATGCCGGTCGCGCCTGGCAGGTCGAGCTGCTTGGCGACGGCGGTGAGCGCCGCGATGTTCATGGCTTTGAGAGCGGCGAGATCGATTTTCTCGACGTCTACGGCTTGCGGGGTGTCCACTGTTCCAGTTGTTGCGCTATCCATGTCCACAGCTCATCGATGCCCTCTCCACCTGGCGCTGAGATCATCAGCGCGTGTGCTCCAAACGCCCGCGTCAACGCGTGCGATGTCCGCTGCCGCTCGGCGCGCGACAGCTTGTCGGCCTTGGTGGCGACCAGGCGCAGCGGGCATCCCTGCGCGCCGAACCACCGGAAGGCTTCCGCATCCGAGTCGAGCCCGGGGTGACGGGCATCGACCAGCAGAATCACGGCCGCGATCGCGGGCCGGATCCAGCCGCCTTGGACCTCTCCGAAAAAATATTCCCGGGCCAGCGTCTCGAAGGCCTGCCCGTGTTTGGCGCCCCTGGCGTAGCCATATCCCGGCAGGTCCACCAGGTGAAACGCCGACCCGCGCGACGGCTGCAGCCGGTAGTAATTGGCCAGCCGTGTCTTGCCCGGGGCCGCGCTGGTTCTGGCCAGCGAGCGACCGGCCAGCACGTTGATGAGCGTCGACTTGCCGACGTTCGACCGGCCTGCGATGGCCAGTTCCGGTAGTCGGGTCTGCAGCAGATCGCTTGCGCTCGCGGCGCTGGTGACGAACTCGGCTGCCGTGATTCTGACTATGGCCATCCACCCGCTGTGACGCCGGCGGACGCGGCAGGACCGCGTGCCGCGTCATGATCGATCGTTGCGTGTGACAGCGGGACCACGGCTGCCGGGGGCAGCCCTTGGTCCGGCCTTGGGCGCCCATCTCCGTCGATGGGGTGCGACGCCGCACCGACCATGCTCGGGACGAAGGTGACTTAGTGCGTGACCCGCTCGTCTCCGGCCGCCGGCCCAATCTTGACGGGCTCGATGGCCGAGGCGGGCAGCGGACGGCCTGGCATGGGCCCAGCCAGCGCGATCCGCAAGACCTCGTCCATCGTATCGACGAGGTAGACGCTCAGGATGTCGAGCACGTTTCTCGGGATATCTGCCAGGTCCTTCTCGTTGTCCTTCGGCAGAATGAGCGTGGTGACGCCGGCGCGATGGGCCGCGAGCACCTTTTCCTTGACGCCCCCGATGGGCAGCACCTTGCCGCGCAGCGTGATTTCGCCGGTCATCGCGACATCCCGGCGCACCGCGATCCCGGTGAGGATCGACACCAGCGAGGTGGCCATGGTGATGCCGGCCGAGGGCCCGTCCTTCGGGATCGCGCCTTCGGGCACGTGGATATGCACGTCGGTGCGCCGGTGGAAGTCCTTGTCGATGCCGAACTCTTCCGCCTTCGACCGCACGTAGGTCAGCGCCGCCTGCGCCGACTCCTGCATCACGTCGCCCAGTTTGCCGGTGAGCGTGAGCCGGCCGCGTCCCGACATCAGCGTGGCTTCGGTCACCAGAATCTCGCCGCCCACTTCGGTCCACGCCAGGCCGGTGGCGATGCCGACTTCGTTTTTCTCTTCGGCCATGGTGGGCCGGAACTTCGGCACACCCAGGTACTGCGTCACCTTTTCGGCCGCGATCTCCTCGACGTACGCCTTGCCTTCGGCCACCACGCGCCGGGCGACCTTGCGGCAGATCGACTGGATCTCGCGCTCGAGACTGCGGACGCCGGCTTCGCGCGTGTACCGCTGAATGACGGTCTGGAGCGCCTCGTCGGTGAACGTCACGTTGGCCGGCAGCAGGCCCGTGCCTTCGAGCGTCTTGCGCACGAGAAACCGCTTGGCGATCTCGGTCTTCTCCTGCTCGGTGTAGCCGGGCAGTTGGAGCACTTCCATGCGGTCGCGCAGCGCCTGCGGCACGGTGTGCAGCACGTTGGCTGTGCAGATGAACATCACGTTCGACAGGTCGTACTCGACGTCCAGGTAGTGGTCGAGGAACGTGTGGTTCTGTTCGGGGTCGAGCACTTCGAGGAGCGCGGCCGACGGATCGCCGCGGAAGTCCATCGACATCTTGTCGACTTCGTCGAGCAGGAACACCGGGTTCTGCGTGCCCGCCTTCTTCATCATCTGGATGATCTGGCCGGGAAACGCGCCGATGTAGGTGCGCCGATGCCCGCGAATTTCGGCTTCGTCACGCACCCCGCCCAGCGACAGGCGCACGAACTGGCGGTTCATCGAGCGGGCGACCGACTTGGCGAGCGACGTCTTGCCGACGCCCGGAGGCCCCGCCAGCGTCAGGATCGTCGCCTTGGGTTTCTTGACCAGGGCGCGCACTGCGAGGAACTCGAGGATGCGCTCCTTGATCTTCTCGAGCCCGTAGTGGTCCTGGTTCAGGATGTCTTCGGACCGCTTGAGGTCGCGGCTCTCCTTCGACTTCTTGTGCCACGGCACCGCGATGAGCCAGTCGAGATAGTTGCGCGAGACGGTGGCTTCGGCCGACATCGGCGGCATCGATTCGAGGCGCTTGAGTTCCTGGATGGCCTTTTCTTCGACCTCCTTGGGCATCCGCGCTTTTTCGATCTTCTTCTTGAGGTCGTCGACTTCGTTGCCCTTCTCGTCCTTGCGGCCCAGCTCCTTCTGGATCGCCTTCATCTTCTCGTTGAGGTAGTACTCCTTCTGGGCCTTCTCCATCTGCTTCTTGACGCGCGTCTGGATGCGGCGGTCCACCTGGAGTTTGTCGACTTCGGCTTCGAGGATGGCCGCGATGCGGTTGAGCCGCTCCAGCGGCGAGATCATCTCGAGCAGGTTCTGCTTTTCGTCGACCCCGATCACCAGGTGCGCCGAAATCGTATCCGACAGCCGGCCCGGATCGTCGACGCGCACGGCGGCAATCATCGCGTCGTACTGCAGGTTGTTCGACAGCTTGACGTACTGCTCGAACAGCGACACCACGCGCGTCATCGCGCCTTCGACGTCGCCGGCGGCGTCGCGGTGGCGGGGCAGCACCTTGACGACCACGCGGTAGAAGCCCTTGTCTTCCTTCCACTCGATCGCGCGGCCGCGATCGGCGCCCTCCACCAGCAGTTTCACGTTCCCGTCGGGCAGCTTGAGGCTCTGCACCACGTTGGCGACGCAGCCCATCGTGTAGATGTCCTGCGGCTGCGGATCGTCCACCTGCGCGTCGTGTTGCGCGGCCAGAAACACCCGCTTGTCTTTCTCGAGCGCGTGCTCCAGGGCCTTGATCGACGCCGGCCGGCCGATCACAAAAGGCACCATCATGTGCGGAAAGACCACCAGGTCCCGCAGTGGCACGATGGGAAGGGTTTCGTAGATTTCCACTATCCCGCCTTTTCCATGAGCATCATCGGCTGAGCCTTGTGCTCGACCACTTCGCGGCTGATGACGCACTCCCGTACCTTCTTTTGACCCGGAAGGGTGTACATCAGATCCAGCATCAGGTCCTCGATGATCATCCGCAGGCCGCGCGCGCCGATCTTGCGGTGAATCGCGCCTTCCGCGATGGCTTCGAGGGCGTCATCGGTGAATCGGAGTTTGGCGTTCTCGTATTCGAACAGCTTCTGGTACTGCTTGGTGATGGCGTTCTTGGGCTGCGTGAGGATCTGGACCAGCGCCGCCTTGTCCAGTTCGTGCAGCGTGCCGAGCACCGGCAGCCGGCCGACAAACTCCGGAATCAGCCCGTACTTGATCAGATCTTCGGGCTCGAGCCGCTCGAGTGTGACGCCCAGTTCGCGCCCGTCCTGCGGCTTGACCTCGGACCGGAACCCGAGCGTCTTCTTCCCGATGCGCCGCTCGATCACCTTCTCGAGCCCGACAAAGGCCCCGCCGCAGATGAACAGCACATTGGTCGTGTCGATCTGGTAGAACTCCTGGTGCGGGTGCTTGCGGCCGCCCTGCGGGGGCACGTTCGCCACGGTCCCTTCGAGAATCTTCAGCAGCGCCTGCTGCACCCCCTCGCCCGACACGTCGCGGGTGATCGACGGGTTTTCGTCCTTGCGCGAAATCTTGTCGATCTCGTCAATGTAGATGATCCCCTGCTGCGCCTTTTCGATGTCGCCCCCGGCGGCCTGCAGCAGCTTGAGGATGATGTTCTCGACGTCCTCGCCGACGTACCCGGCCTCGGTGAGCGTGGTCGCGTCGACGATGGCGAAGGGCACCGACAGCATCTTGGCCAGCGTCTGGGCCATCAGCGTCTTGCCCGTGCCCGTCGGCCCGATCAGCAGGATGTTCGACTTGGACAGCTCGATGTCGTTCTTGGTGCGCGGAGCCTTCTGGATCTCGATGCGCTTGTAGTGATTGTAGACGGCGACGGCCAGCTTCTTCTTGGTGCGTTCCTGCCCGATCACGTACTCGTCGAGGAACTTCTTGATCTCGGGCGGTGTCGGCAGTGTGGTCCGCGGCGCCCCCTTGTTCTCGTAGCGGTTGTCGTCGGCAATGATGTCGTTGCAGACCTCGACGCACTCGTCGCAGATGTAGACGGTGGGCCCCGCGATCAGCTTGCGGACATCGTTCTGGTCTTTATTGCAGAACGAGCAACGCAGCACTTCGGTTTCGCCGTTTTTCTTGACCATATCTGCAACCCGCTCCGTGGGGCCGGGCCTCCGGGTCGGAAGCCCGCCGACACGCCCGACTCAGCCCGTCGCGATACGCCGCTGGATACCCGGCCGTGCCCTCACGTGCGTTTCCGGATCACGTCGTCAATAATACCGTATTCCTTCGCCTGATCCGCCCGCAGGATGTAGTCGCGCTCCGTGTCCAACTGGATCCGTTCCATCGGCTGCCCGGTGTGATGGACCAGGATGCTGTTCAGGTTCTCCCGCATCCGCAGCAGTTCCCGCGCCGCGATGTCGATGTCGGTGGCCTGGCCGGCCAGGCCCTGCATCAGCGGCTGGTGGATCACGATGCGCGAGTTGGGCAGCGAGAACCGCTTGCCCTTGGCGCCACCCGCCAGCAGTACGGCGGCCATCGACGCGCACTGCCCGAGGCAGTACGTCTGCACGTCGGGCCTGATGAACTGCATCGTGTCGTAAATCGCCAGCCCGGCCGTAATCGATCCACCCGGGCTGTTGATGTACAGCAGAATGTCCTTTTCCGGATCCTCGGCTTCGAGAAACAGCATCTGCGCGATCGCCAGGTTCGCGATCTGGTCGTCGATCGGTGTGCCGATGAAGATGATGTTGTCCTTCAGCAGGCGCGAGAAAATGTCGTACGCCCGCTCGCCGCGGTTGGTCTGTTCGACCACCATCGGTACCAGTTGCGCGCGTGAGTCTCCGGAAGTGCGGTCCATCGTCCAGGCCTCGCTATTGAATGGTCAGGCTGGCGTTGGCCAGCAGAAAGTCGAGCGTGCGTTCGCGGCGCATGCCGGTGCGCAGGCGCCCGAGCCCGTCGTCTTTGCTCAGGTGCGCGCGCACCGAGGCGGCCGACCGGCCGCTGCTCTCGGCGTAGCGCTGGAGTTCGCTCTCGACGTCCTCGTCGCCCACCGTCAGCGACTCGCGCCTGGCGATTTCGTCGAGGGCGACGGTCGACTTGACCGCCTCGACCGCGGAATCGCGCTGGCCGTCGCGGAACTGCTGCCAGTCGATCCCGGCCTTGTTCGGATCGATTTTCTGATCGACCAGCCGTCGTGCGAATTCGTCGATGCGCCGATCCAGTTCCTGCTCGACCAGCGAGGCGGGCACTTCGAACGACACGCGCGTCGCCAGGTTCCCTAGCAAGGCGTCGCGCACCTCGCGGTCAGACTCGTGGGTCGCCTCGTGCTGCAGGTCGTGCCGCACACGCTCGCGCAGATCGGCCAGCGTCTCGAAGGCGCCGAGGTCCTTGGCGAAATCGTCGTCGAGCGCCGGCACCACGCGCCGCTTGATGCCTTTGAGGGTGACCGTGTACTCGACCGACGTGCCGGCCAATTCGGCGGCGGCAAAGTCGGCCGGGTAGTGCACCGAGAACGTCCTGGTCTGACCCACCTCGAGCCCGTCGAGGTGATCGTCGAATCCCGGCGGGTTGGCAGCCGCGCCCAACTCGATGGTCACGTTGTCGTGCGATTCGTGATCGGGTTTGCCCGCGGTGCCGGCCGGCACGTCACGCACCAGATGGACGGTCGCCCAGTCGTGCAGCGCCAGCGGCCGGTCTTCGACCGGCTCGAACCGTGCCCCGCGCTGCCGCAGCCGATCGAGCGCTTCGTCAACCGCCGCGTCGTCGACCACGGCCGCCTTCTTCGTGAGCGCGATGCCCCGGTACTCGCCTGGATCAAACGCCGGCACCGTCTCGAAGGTCGCCGTAAAGCTGAGCGGCTGCAGGGCATTGACCACCACGTCGGTCACATCCGGCGTCGCCACCGGTTCCAGCGCCCGTTCGCGCAGCGCCAGGCCGAGTGCCTCGGGCACCAGGTGCTGGGCGACCTCGTGCAGGATGTCGTCCTTGAAGCGCTGCCACACCACGTTGGCCGGCACTTTTCCCTGGCGGAATCCCGGAATCTTCGCACGCCGGCTCAATGTCGCGGTGACTCGGGCAATCTCGGCATCCACCGCCTCGGCCGGGATCTCCACGGTAAGGCGTTTCTGCGTGTCGCTGACTTCAACAAACTCGGTCTTCATCGTGTATGTATTCGGCGTGGAACAGTGACGGGCCTACGCGACCAGCCGGGTCGCAACGGGGCGATTGTCGTCGTCGCTCAACGGGGCTGCCAAGTCGCCCGACTTCGCAACACTCCCGGACGACGGCGTTCTCGCGTTGCTTCGTCGCAGCAGACTCGCCTCATGGCCGGCTTGCCAAGACGTCCACCTTCGCCCTTTGGGCTACGGCGGACAACCTTCGTCTGGCCTGCCAAGACGTCCACCTTCGCCCTTTGGGCTACGGCGGACAACCTTCGTCTGGCCTGCCAAGACGTCCACCTTCGCCCTTTGGGCTACGGCGGACAACCTTCCCCTCGCTTGCCAAGACGTCCACCTTCGCCCTTTGGGCTACGGCGGACAACCTTCCCCTCGCTTGCCAAGACGTCCACCTTCGCCCTTTGGGCTACGGCGGACAACCTTCCCCTCGCTTGCCAAGACGAAGCACCCCGAGGAGAGAAGCAAGCCGAAGGGGCGCGAAGTCTGGTGCGAAAGGGGGGATTTGAACCCCCACAGCCTTTCGGCTTCTGGATCCTAAGTCCAGTGCGTCTGCCAGTTCCGCCACTTTCGCAAGAGCGGCTGCGAAGTCCCGGGCGGCGCGACCGATGTCGCGGTTTCCCGAAATCCGCCCAATCCAGAGCGTAGCACGCGGTTTTCCGGGGGGTCAAACAACCCCGCCGCCATTCCGCCGCCATTCCGCCGCCTTGACCCGGCCGTTTCGCCGAACTGACGCCTCCGTTTGTACCAATCGGCACCCGGATGGCATTCTCCAACCGGTGCGGCGCAAGGCCGCGTTACGTCACGCCGGCGGCCGGCGCCGCGCCCGGGTCTTTCGCGCGGTGCGCCACGTGCCGCCCAGCATGCACGCGGCAAACGCCAGCATCCCGAGGCCGGTCCACAGGTTGACGTTGACGCCGAGCGACACGCGATAGAGCGCCGGATCGCTCAGCAGGCCATAGCCCGCCAGCAGCACACCCAGCGTGCCGAACATCAAGCCGATCGGCAGTCGCAGATCCAATTGCATGGTCGTCGTCCCCATCCCGCCTGCTGCTTCCCGCTCGTGGCGCGCGACGACGGTTCCGCCACGTCCCCGTTCACACGCACCGTCGCTCGACCCCGGCTGCTCGGGACGGTCCCGAGCGTGCCAAAGGGCCGGCCACATGACCTCCGCGCCCGCCGATGCGATCGAATCCGGAACCCCGGTTCCCGCCAGCCTTACCAGAAATACACATTGAGCAGAATCGTCAATACCCCGACCACGGTTGCCAGAACCGCCGGCCGTTTGTACCACGGTTGCCCGCCGTCAAGGATTCTTGGCGTCAGCGAGTACACCAGCCCCCTGAGTTCTTCGGTGGCGCGTGGGGCCGTCACCAGGCTGACGAGAATGGTCACCGCGAAACACGACGACCACGCCCAGATCGCCCCCCAGAAATTCTGCGCCATGTCGCTCGGGTACGCATGGAGCGAGGCCGCGCCTGCCACGCCGACGCCGGTGAGCCCGTAGTGTCCCGCGGCCGCCAGCGTGCCGGCGATCAACCCCCAGAAGGCGCCGTTGGCCGTGGCGCGCGCCCAGAACATGCCCAGCAGGAACGTGGCGAACAGGGGTGCGTTGATAAACGAGAACACCAACTGCAGCAGATCCATGATGTTGCCGAACCGCATCGCGATGTACGCGGTGGCCACGCTGGCCAGCGTGCCGAACACGGTGGCCATCCGGCCTATCCACAGGTAGTGCGCGTCGGCGGCGTCGGGTTTCAGGTACGGCTTGTAGATGTCGTAGGTCCAGACCGTGTTGAAGGCGGTGACGTTGCCCGCCATCCCCGACATGAAGCTCGCCACCAGCGCCGTCAACCCGAGACCCAGCAGGCCCGGCGGATAGAACTTCTGCAGCATCAGCGGCATCGCCATGTTGTAGTCGGTGGCGCCGTTGAAGACGAAGGCCGACTTGGGCAGAATCGCTATGGCGATCATCCCGGGCAGAATCACCAGAAAGGGGAACACCATCTTGGGGATCGCCGCCAGCACCGGCGTGCAGCGCGCCGCGTTCATCGACTTGGCCGCCATCGCGCGCTGGATCACCAGGAAGTCGGTGCACCAGTAGCCGAACGACAGCACGAAGCCCAGGCCCATCGCCATGCCGAACCACTCCACGCCCATCGGATTGGACGTCGGCGCGCCCATGTGCTGCCACGACTGGGTCCACGCACCGGCCGCATAGCCCGCGTCGGCGGCCACCGTCGCCAGTCGCGTCTGCAGGTCGCCCCATCCGCCGACATTGATCAGGCCAATGAAGACCAGCGGCAGGAAGCCGAACACGATGAGGAAGAACTGCAGCACCTCGTTGTAGATCGAACTGGTCAGCCCGCCGAGCAGGATATAGACCAGTACCACTACCGCCGACACCAGAATGCTGAGGTTGATGTCCCAGCCGAGCAGCAGCTGAAACAGCCGCCCCATCACGTACATCGAAATGCCCGACGAAAACAGCGTCATCACGGCAAACGAGATCGCGTTGAGGGCGCGGGTCTTCTCGTCGAAGCGCAGGCGCAGGTACTCGGGCACCGAGTGGGCCCGGCTGCCGTAGTAGAACGGCATCATGAACACGCCCACAAAAATCATCGCCGGGATGGCGCCCACCCAGTAGAAGTGGCTCGTCATGATCCCGTACTTGGCGCCGCTGGCCGCCATGCCGATCACTTCCTGCGCGCCCAGATTCGCCGAAATGAAGGCGAGCCCGGTAATCCACGCCGCCAGGCTCCTCCCCGACTCGAAGAAATCGAGGCTCGTCTTCATAAAGCGCGTGAGCGCCGCCCCGATGCCCAGCACGAAGGCGAAGTACAGCGCGAGAATCGCGTAGTCGATGCCGTGGAGCTGCATATCGGGGGATTATACTGATCTCGCCGCACGCGTCTGTCCCCTCGTGTGTCTCAGCGTGGAGCCGACACAAGGTGAATGCCGAATCCCCAATCCCGCATCCCCAAGCCCCGACCCCCGGTCCCCGCATGGTTCCCCGCGCCGACTATCTGGTGTGGGCCAAACGGAGGCCCCATCCGGCCAACGATCTGGCGCGCAGCGACGTCGTCGCTCTTGCGCTCGACGATCTGCCCGGCGCGCGGGCCGCACTCGAACTCTCGGGGCGCAATGACGATGGGTATCCGCCGCTGGTCGAGGCGATTGCCGCCCGGTACCGAATGGGCGTCGACTGCGTGGCGACCGCGACCGGCGCCTCCGGCGCCAACTTCCTCGCCTGCGTCGCGCTGGTCGGCCCCGGCGACGATGTGCTGGTGGAGCAGCCGGGCTACGATCCGCTGTGTGCCGCCCCCCGGATGCTGGGCGCGAATCTGGTCCGATTCGAACGCCGGTTCGAGGACGGTTTCCGGCTCGATCCCGACCGGGTGGCGGCCGCGCTGACGCCGCGGACGCGGCTCATCATCATCACCAACCTGCACAATCCCACCTGCGCCGCTATCGGCGAATCCGAGATGCGTGCGCTGGGCGCGATCGCCGACCGGCATGGCCTGTACGTGCTGGTCGACGAGATCTACCTCGATTCGGCGCTCGACCAGCCGTGCCCGCCCGCGGCGACCATCGCACCCTGTTTCATCTCCACCAGCAGCCTGACGAAGGTCTACGGTCTCGCGGCCTTCCGCTGCGGATGGGCGCTGGCCTCGCCGCGCGTGGCCGAGCAGATGCGGCGCGCGCGGGATCTGGTGGACGGCTCCGGCTCGGTGCTGATCGACCGCGCGTCGGTCGTGGCCTTCGAGCACCTGCCAGCGCTGGCGGAGCGGTCGCGGTCGATCCTGGGGCCCAACCTCGCGCTGGTCGAATCGTTCATGGCGGCCCAGACCTGGCTCGAATGGGTCAAGCCTGCGGGCGGCACCGTGGCGTTTCCGCGATTGCGGAGCGGCCAGTCGGCCGACGCACTGGCGGAGCGGCTGCTTCGCGAGTACGACACGGCCGTGGTGCCCGGCCGCTTCTTCGATGCGCCTTCGCACTTCAGGATGGCGTTCGGCATCAGGCGCGACGCCCTTGAGCGCGGCCTGGCCGCCCTGGCCGATGCGCTGGCTGGCGCGTGATGCCGCGTGATGCCGCGCGACGCCCCGGGCGGCCGTCTCAAGTACGAAGGCTGGTAGTAGGTCGGGGCCCTCACTAGACTGGGTGGCGTGTACCCGTTGGTCGACTCACAACCCGACCCGGGCAATCAACCATGGTGGCTGCCCCCTCCACGCACGACCTCGTCGTCTCGGTTCGCGGTCTGTCGAAGACCTACCAGCGACTGATCGCCCTCGACGCTGTCGGCTTCTCGATTCGTCGAGGGGAAATGCTCGGCCTGATCGGGCCCAACGGAGCGGGAAAGACCACCCTGTTCGAGTGTCTGGCTGGCGTCCTGCCGGCCGATGGCGGAACCGTGGTGCTTCATGGCGGCGCAGCTCGATCGGCCCGGTCCGAGACGCTGTTCTATCTTCCCGATGCCATCACGCCATGGCCCGACGAGCGCGTCGAGTGGGTGTTGCAATTCACGCTCGGATTCTTTGGCGGCCGGCGCAATCTGTACGCCGATGTCGTCGAGCGTCTGGGCCTGGCGCCGATGTTGCCCGCCAGAATCGGCACACTCTCGAAAGGGCAGCGCAAGCGGGCGCTGCTCGGCGTCGGACTGCTGACTCCGCAGCCCCTCCTCCTGGTGGATGAACCCTTCGAAGGACTCGATCTCCGGCAGAGTCGCGAGATGGCGGCGACGCTCCGCTGGCATGTGGCGGACGGCCGCACGCTCTTCGTGTCGATCCACCAGATTCAGGATGCCGGCCGGCTCTGCGACCGGTTCGTGTTGTTGACCGGCGGACGGGTGTGTGCCGAAGGCACGGCCGAGGAACTGGCGACGCAGGCCGCGGCGCGGGCCGGCGCGAGGGTGCCGGACGATTTCGCGGAGGTGTTCCTTGCGCTCACGTAGCCTCGCGTGGCGCTGGCTGCTGGCGAAAGAGTGGCGCGATCTGGTCGCGTCGCGATCCTGGTGGCTGCTGCTGGGCGCCATGGGGCCGCTGGTCGGCGTCTCGTTCATCAGCGCCGTTCACACCTACGCCGAAGCCAGCGGACTCAACGGCACCACGGCGGGGGTTGGCGAAGCCTTCGCGCCGCTGGTCGGCATCTGGGCGCCGACCTTCAGCGCCTGCGAACTGGCCGCCGCATTTCTGCTGCCGTTTGTCGCGATTCGCCTCGTGGCTGGCGACCGCCTCAACGGCGTGTTGACGATCGAATCGCAGCAGGGCTGTTGGTCGATCACACGACTGGGCACCAAGGCCCTCGTGCTCGGCGCGGGATGGCTGGTTGCCTCGCTCGCGCCGCTGCTGGCAGTCGCGTTGTGGAGCAGTTATGGCGGCGTCGTCTATCCCCCTGAACTGGTGTCGGTGATGGTCGGGCATCTGCTCAACGCCGGGCTCACCATCTCGCTGGCGGCGGCAGCCTCCTCGGTGGCCCGCCATCCCTCGACCGCAGCCATCCTGACACTGGGCGTGACGGTGGGCACCTGGATTCTCAACTTCATCGCAGCCGTCCAGGGCGGATGGTGGGAGCGGGCCGCGGGCTTTACGCCCACCGCGATGGTCGACCAGTTTCAGCATGGGCTGGTCCGGCTCGACGCGACGCTGGTCGCCGTCGTGCTCATCGCCTCGGGCCTCGGTCTGGCCGCCATCTGGTTTCGGACCGGCATGTCGGAGCGCCGCCGCGCGGCGGAGTCGGTTGCACTCGGGCTGGTCGGCGTCGTCGCCGTCCTGCTCGCCTCGCTGTCCACCCTCAGTTGGGACCTGTCAGAAGCCCGCGCCAACTCGTTCCCCGTCGTCGACGAAACCGCGATCCGGAGCATCACGGCCCCACTGCGGATCGAGGTGCACCTGGCGCCCGAAGACCCGCGCCGCGTGGATCTCGATCGCCGCGCGCTCAGGAAGTTGAAGCGCGTGCTGCCGTCGGTCGACGTGCGGTACATCTCGGCCACCTCGATTGGCCTGTTCGAGCAGACCAATCCGCAGTACGGCGAAATCTGGTACGACCTCGGCGGTCGCCGCGCGATGAGTCGCGTGACGACGGCCGACGGCGTGCTCGAGGCGATCTACGACCTGGCGCGCATCACCCCGCCGGCCGAATCCGATGAGGCGCTGTTTCGCGGACACCCTCTCGCGGTGCCGCCGCGCGGGGCGAACTGGGTGTTCTACGGTCTTTGGCCTGTGGCCGTCGTGGCTGCGGGATGGTTCGTTCACAGGAGACGTGTATGACTCGGAAGACTCAGACCTGCGTGCTTGCGCTCATCGTCACCGCGGCGCTGGCGCCATTGAGGGCTGCCGATACCAAGGTGGATCTGTCGAAGGAGACCGTCGGGCGCGCGCCGACCACCTTCGAGCCGATTGTCGGCACTTGGGTCGTGGCGCAGGACGGACCCGACAAAGTGATCGTCGTGGATGGCCGGCCCTGGGCCGCCAGCAAGGACAACCCCACACGGCTGCTCGTCGAGAGCGCGCGGAAATTGTACGGCACGTCCAACGAAGAGTTGATGGATAACGCCAAGCAGTTTGCCTACTACCCGGTGGCGTTGCTCAAGAGCGTGGCCTCATTCGGCAATGGCACGCTCAGCGTGAAGTTCAAGACGGTGGCCGGCGACGCGGATCGCTGCTCGGGCGTGGTCTTCAACGTCAAAGCGAACGGCGACTGGCTGGCCGTGCGCTACAACGACACCGAGAACAATCTCGTCATCTGGGAATTTCACAACGGGATGCGCCGATCGGTGAAGCGGGGCGTCAACCGAAAGTTCATGCTCGATCGGGCGGCCTGGCACGAACTGAAGGTGATCGTGGATGGCGCCGAGATCAAGGGCTACATCGACGGCGATCTCGGGCTTGAGTACACGCTCGGAAGCCAGCCTGGTCCGGGACGAAGCGGCGCGGCGCCGAACTCGGATCTGTTTCCGGCCAACAACCCCGTGTTGCAACCGCCCGTGGCCGGCAAAGTGGGACTCTGGTCGAAGACCGACAGCACCAGTTATTTCAAGGACGTCAGGGTCAGCCCCAAAGCGTGAGCGGTCGACCGACGTGCCCATGGTGATGAGGACTGGATTCGATGGCGAGAGGATACGAACAATGCGTGGATGGATGGCGCTTCTGGTGGCGATACTCGGATGCGCGCTTCTGGCCGGACCGGTCGCGGCGCAGTCTCCCAACACGGCCGCCGTCGTCGTGATGGTGAGCGATCAGACGGGCGCCATCGTGCCGGGCGCCGCCGTCGTGGTGACCAACACCATGACCGGTGCGGTGCGTGAAGCCGTCTCGGGTTCTGACGGCACGGCCCACCTCGCGGCGCTGCCGCTGACGGGCACCTATCGGGTGGTCGTCACGATGGCCGGATTTACCGATCAACAGACCGACGACATGACGTTGCGGGCCGGTGAGTCGGCCGCCGTGCGCGTCAAACTGGTCGCCAGCGGCGGCAAGAGCGAGATCACCGTTTACGGAACCACGCAGGGCGTGCGCGCCGACTCGCAGATCGGCCGACGGATCGACAGTTCGACGGTGGACCAGACGCCGATTCTCGGACGCAAGCTGACGACGCTGCCGCTGTTCAACTCGGCGTTCAGGCAGGGGAAGGGCACCGGCGACCTGTTCGTCAACGCGACGTACTTTGTGACCGGCGGCGGCAGCCGGCGCACCACCACCTACACGGTCGATGGCGCCAACGACGACGAAGGCTGGGGCCGGCAGACGATGCTGGCCACCGTGCCGGTCGGTGCGGTGCAGGAAGTCGCGGTGTTGACCAATGCGTTCTCTGCAGAGTTCGGCTGGACCTCGGGTCCGGCGTTGAACATCGTCACCAAGTCCGGCACCAACACGCTGCACGGCGAGGCGTTGTTCATGGGCCGTCCAGGCGGGATGCAGGCGAAGACGTTTGACATCACCGGCTATTGCGCGCCGTCGGTATCGACCTGCACGACGTCGGGCACACTGACCGCCATCAATCCTGCGGACGTCCCCGATGTGCTCAGCCAGTACTCCGGCGCGGTTGGTGCGCCGATCGTCAGGGACAAGACGTTCGCCTTCGTGACGGCCGACTACACGCTCCAGGATCGCACCGCGTTCATCTCCAGCGCGCTTCCGTCGTTCGTCCTGCCTGCCGACGGCACTCTCGCCTACGTCGGCCGCTATCGGCAGGTGCTGGTCAACGGCCGCATCGACCACAAGATCTCGCCCAGTCAGACGCTGATGCTGCGCACCAACGTCGACCGGTTCTACGACACCAATCCCAACGACGCGGTGGGCGGAACCAGCGCGCCGAGCGTGGCGCGGAAGTACTCGCGTGCGTCCTGGACGGCCCAGCTCAATCACACCGCCGTGCTGAGCCCGACGCTGCTCAACGAGGCGCGCGTGTCGTATCTCAACGGCGACCCGGTCACCAAGTGGGAGGCCGAGACGCTCTCGACTGCCTACACGCGCAGCGGGTCCGTGCCGTTTACGATCGGTCAGTCGCGCCTGACCGATGTCTACAGCCGGCAGACGCAGTTCTCGGACACGCTGACCTGGTCACGCGGTCGTCAGACGATTCGCTTCGGCGTGAGCGCCGCCCGTCACGTGTCGGGCGGAACCGGGTCGGAACCCGGCGCGGCCGTGCTCGGCACCTTCACGTTCAAGAGCACGACGACGGCCCCGTTCGATCAGTTGACCCTGGCCGACGTGCAGCAGTACTCGCAGCCGATCAGCTACGGGATCACCAGCTATGAGATGAAGCAGTGGCTGCTGACCGGATTCGTCCAGGACAGCCTCAGGGTGCACAACGACTTGACGCTCGATCTTGGCCTCCGCTACGACCGCCAGACGTTGTCGGACGCCACCAGGAATGTGGCGCCGCGCGTCGGCTTCGGCTGGCATCCCAACGGCGATTCACGCCTCGCGATCAGAGGCGGCTACGGGATGTACTACACGCAGATTCGCGCCAACGTGCTGGCGGGTGCGCTCACCGGAGGGTTGGACGGCCTGACGACGTACAACGCGACACCGGGACAGTTGGGCTTCCCGACCTGCCTGACCGGATCGTGCCTGCCGCTGACCTTCGATCCGAAGACGCTTCCGGCCTCGCAGTTGCCGGCCCGCAACATCACGATTGAGCCGGGCAAGCGGGCGTTCTACCAGGCGCAGTTCGCGCAGTACGGGCTGAACTTCAACCTGCTGCCCAACTATCCGGATACGCTCGTGAATCCGCGCAGTCAGGTCACCTCTATCGGTGCCGAGCGCGAACTGGCGAAGGGGCTGTTTCTCGGCGCCGACTACGTGCACCAGCACTGGTCGAACCTCGATCGGACGGTCGATCTGAATGCCCCGTCTGTCTTCGACCGCACCACGGCGGGCCAGGTTCGAACCGTGGCCGCCGCCAACGCGACGCGGCCCATCCTGCCGGCCAACGGAGGCGTCACGTCGGTCAACGTCCTGATGAACCTCGGTGTTTCCGACTACGACGGTGTGCAGACACAGCTCAGCTACCGAGGGAGCAAGCGGTTCTTTGCCTCCGTCAGCTACACCCTGTCGAAGGCGACCAACACGTCCGAACCTGACGGCAACGGCGTCGGCCCCGACCAGGGCAATCTCGCGCGCCTCGGCGAGACCGAGCGCGGGCCGAGCCTCCTCGACCAGCGCCACCGCGCCGTCATCACGTTCAGCTACCAGTTGCCGATGAACCTCACGGCGGGAACGATGACGACACTCGCGTCTGCCCGCCCGTTCACTGCGGTGACGGGCGTCGACAACAACGGCGATGGCTCGAACAACGACCGCCCGGTCGTCAACGGGGTCGTCATCGGCAAGTCGACGTTCCGAGGCACCGGGACGCAGGAGGTGGCGGTGTATCTCGAAGGTCGCGTCAAGTTCGGAGGCCGGGCCCTCCTGCTTCGGGCGGAGGTCTTCAACCTCTTCAATCACGCCAATATTCTGGGGCGGGCACAGACCACGTATGGGGATACCGGGACGGCGAATGCGACGTTCGGGCAGTTGGTGAGCGTGGGCACGGGCGTGACCAACGCCATCCCGGCGCTCGCCAACATCGATCCGCCGCGGATGTTCCAGTTTCAGGTGCGGTACATGTTTTGAGGCAGGCTCAGCGGCTGCCAAGGACGCGAGCCGGGAGCGTCAAGAGCGCCTTGAGCAGTCCGAACACGCCGCCCACGGCGATGCCCGCCAGCCTGAAGGGCAGCAGGATCAGCCAGACGAACGGATAGGCGACCAGGGCCAGCAGCGCCAGCGGCCAGCACAGCACGAACAAGATCACCCAGAGCAAAAACTTCACCATCGCCTGTCCTCCGGCGGGGTCCTGTTCGTACTGACGACAACGCCCCCCGCTTGGTTCCCGCCCGTCGGGTCGCTACTTGAGGCGCCGTCCCAGCGTGATGACGATGTCGCGGGTCACCCACTGGCTGCCTCGTCCCTTCGTCGCGACGGCCGCCGCATCGGCGGGTGGCATGTCCACCTTGAGGATGCGGGTTGACGCGATATTGGGATCGGGAGCGCCTCGCCACCGATCGACCACGGCTCCGTCGATGCGTTCGATGGCAAACGGAGCCGACAGCCGAACCTGATAGCTTCGGCCGCGCCGGCCCTCCACGCGCAGCGTGTAGACGGCGCCGACCAGCCGCGCGTCGATCACCCGCAGCCGCGACGACTCGTCGCCCAGTTGCATGGGGGCGTGGATCGGGACCACCTGGACGCCGGGCAGAAACTTGACCGCGAAGGTCGACGGGCCGGTGGCCAATCCCACCGAGGCGGCCCGCGCGCCGCGCGAGACGTCGCCGGTCATCCTGAACGGCTTGCCATTCGGGTCGCGCGTGGTGATCTCGGCGCCCGGCTCCATCACGAAATGGGTCTCCACCGGCAGCGCGCCGCCCTTTGGCGCCACCGAGATCGCGAATCCTGTCTCGTCGCGGGTGATGGCGATGTCGGCCGTCACCTCGTGCCAGCGGACATTGCGCAGGCGGAGGAATCCCCACCCTGGAGGCAACTGCGGCGCAATCCGAAGGCGTGCTCCGACGGCCTTGCCCATGTACGTGCCTGCCGGCAGAGCTTCGAGGCCCGCCAGTCCGCGCAGCAGCGTCGACATGAAGCCGGTGGTCGCGAACAGCTGATGAGGCACGGCGGCGTCGATCGAGCGCAGCCGGTCCCCCGAGAACAATTCGGCGGTGTATCCGCGAGACTCGAGAAATGCGAGATCGGCGGTGCCGCTGAGGTACGCCCACGCCGCATCGGGCCGGTCGTTCGCGTACAGCGCGAGCGCAGCGTAGCCGGTCAGGAAGGGCCACACCGCGCCGTTGTTATAGCTGAGGGGGCCGTACAGCGCGCTGTCGATCGACAGCATGCGCGCGCCCCAATCGGCGCCGATGCCGGCGCCTGCCAGATCGTCGAGCGCGCCGTCGATGGCGGGGCGCGAAACGTCGAAGACGCCGCGCCACAACCCGAAACCGGGCCAGGCGGTGGGTTCGGCCTGGCCATTGCCGTCTTTCATGGCGGCGAAGTAGATGCGGCGGTTCTGGTCGTCGAGGAACCGCCGGTTGAGCGACGCCCGGGCCTTGACGGCGGCTTCCAGCATCTTTGGGGCCGACGCCTCGCCGGCGAGTTCGGCCAGTTCGGCCGCCGCTGCGGCGGCTTCGGTCCACGCCGCGGCCAGGAAGACGTCGGTCTGCACGTCGCGCTGTCGCAGCGTGCCTGTCTCGACGGCGGCGAGTCCGGCCTTCGTGTTGTCCATCAGGCCGTCGCCGTCCTCGTCGGTCGAGAGGCAGAACTGGTAGGCCAGTTTGATCGACGGCCAGAAACTCTTCGCCAGTTCGGTGTCGCCGCTGGCGCGGACGTAGTCGCGGACGGCGGTGAGGTACAGCGGCGTGGTGTCGGCGTGGTAGTAGCCGTAGGGATAGTCTTCGAACCATTTGAGGTAGCCGGCGCCCTGCGACAACTCGTGCATCATCTTGCCGTCGGCCCGCTGGCGCGTGCGGAGGAACTCGAGCGCCCGCTTGACGGAACCGAAGTCGCCGTAGCCGGCCATCGCCCACGAGTTGATGAACGCATCACCGCCGAAAAACCATCCGAATCCCGGACGCTCGCTGGTGCCCGAGGGTCCCAGGCCGGCGATCAACCCGCATCCCAGATGCGGATTGCAGACCATGCCCTTGTCGAGCGCGACCTTGCCCCATTCGAAGGCGAGATCGAGTCGGCTGTCGGGCGTGCTGATGCTGGTCATCTCTTCTCGAACCCGCCGGTAGTGCTGTTCGGCTTCGGCGTAGAGCGGGGCCGCCGACGACAGCAACTTCTGGTAGGTCGCCTTGGCGGCGGTCAATCCCTCCGGGCTGGCGGCGATCACGATCGGCACGAGGCCTTTGGCCGCCGTCTCGGGAGTGATGGCGATGGAGAACTGCGTCGGGGCATCGGGGAGGTTGTGCGCCGGCTGCTCCGGCGGATCGATGCCGAAGGGCGACCCGATGATCGCGGCGTTCTTGTCGGTGCCTTCGCCGGCCACATACGCTTTGAGCGCGCGGTCCCAGTAGCTGTATTGGCCGCCCAGTGCGGCCGGCCACATCGGCTTGAGGTCGACGCGGAATTTCAAGACCAGCGTCAGCGGTTCCGACGTGCGCACGTCGAGCAGGATTAGCGCGCCCCGATCGCTGACCGGCACGAGCCACGTGGCATCCACCGTAAAGGCGGCGTGCGAGTAGCGGACAGTTGACGCCTCTGGACGAATGTCGACGGAACTGGCCAGGCTGGTCCCCGGGATGGGTTCGGCGTACTCGGGCACGCCAAACGACAGCCGGAAATCGTGCAGCACCTTGAGCGGGTAGACCCACGCTTCGAAGCTGCCGTCTTCGCGGCCGATCAGCGCGGCCCCGCGGCCCGACGCTTCCATGTAGCGATCGGGGCGGGCCACGCCCGTCAGCGCGATCGGGTTGGCGGCACGGGCGAAGCGGCGAATCGTGGCTGGCGCGGCTGGGGCTGGGGCTGGCGGCGCCGCGGCGAGGGCCGCCTGGCCCTCCACGCTCGTGGTGGCCAGTGACGGCAGCACGAGGCAGGCCATCGCAGCGAACAGAAAGGTGTGTCGGACCCGTCGGTAGGTCATGTCGAGCTCCAGTCGGTGGCATTCGGTCGGGAGGACGATCCAGACTGCCGCATTGTAGCAACAGACAACCGATGGCGACCCATCGCCGGCGAAGGAAGGAGGCATCCCTGGCCCGCAGCCGTTCCGTGCGATGATGGGCGGCGACTCTCTCACCACCATGGCCCACCCACTCGCCCACAACGTCGTCCGCTTCAATCCCCGGTACGAACTCGACGGGTGCGATCCCGGCGGCTACGCGGGCATCGCGTGGGCGATCGGTGGAAAGCACGACCGGGGGTGGGGCCCGAAGCGGCCCACCGCCGGGACGGTCCGCTACCTGTCGTTGGCGAGCACCTCGCGCACGTTCGACGTCCACGCGTTCATCAGGCGTGTCGAGACGGTAACGGGCCGCACGATCCCTGGCCAGCCGGAGGAGAGACGCCGTGACGGCAGACGTTGACCGCATTCGCATTGGCATTTCGTCGTGCCTGCTTGGGCAGCACGTGCGCTTCGATGGCGGGCACAAACGAGATGGCTTTCTGGTGGACACGTTCGGCCCGTTCGTGGAATGGGTGCCGGTGTGCCCCGAAGTCGAACTGGGCCTGGGCACGCCGCGAGAGTCGTTGCGCCTCGTCGGCAACGGGCACGACCTGCGCCTGGTCAACACCAAGAGCGGTCGAGACATCTCGGATCAGATGCGGGCCTGGGCGCGGAGGCGCGTCGATGCGCTCGCCGGCGAGGACCTCGTCGGTTACGTGCTCAAGAAGGACTCGCCAAGTTGCGGCATGGAGCGCGTCAAGGTCTACGCACCCTCCGGCATGGCGGACAAGTCTGGCCGCGGGTTGTTCGCCCAAGCGCTGCTGGACCTGTTTCCCCACCTGCCGGTGGAGGAAGAAGGCCGGCTCTCCGACCCGCGCCTGCGCGACAACTTCATCGAGCGGGTGTTTGCCTATGTCCGGCTGCGCGCGGTGTTTGCCGGGCGCTGGTCGGTTGGCGACCTGGTCCGCTTTCATACCGCGCACAAAATGGCGCTGTTGGCCCACTCGACCGATCTCTACAACCAGCTGGGACGATTGGTGGCGCACGCCAAGTCGCTGACCCGCGGCGACCTGGATCGGCGGTATCGCGAGTTGTTCATGGAAGCGCTTGGAAAGATGGCCACCGCCCGCAGACACGTCAACGTGCTGCTGCACATGACCGGTCACTTCAAGCGCATCCTGGGCGACGACGATCGCGCCGAGTTACTCGCAAGCATCGAGGACTATCGCCGCGGATTGATCCCGCTCATCGTGCCCATCACACTGCTCAAACACCACGTTCGCGTCCACGGCGTGACGTACCTGGTCGACCAGGTCTACCTCGACCCGCACCCGAAGGAATTGATGCTGAGGAATCACGTGTAGGGTCCGGCCAACCACGGTCCGCGCGCTCGGAGAGGAGCACGCGGGCCGTCGGTGGTACGATGTCCCGATGTTCGACCGGCGCCTGGCGGTGTCTCTTGTGTTCGCGGCCGCGATCGTGCCCTATTTCCTCAATCTGGGCGCGACCTCCATCATCGACGCCAACGAAGCGTTCTACACCGAGACGCCTCGCGAAATGATGGAGGCGGGCGACTACGTCTCTCCCACCTTCAACTACGAACCGCGCCTCAACAAGCCGCCGCTCTCGTACTGGGCGGTCGTCGCCTCCTACAAAGCCTTCGGCGTGTCGTTGGCCTCGGCCCGACTCCCGATTGTCCTGGGGTCGCTCGTCATCCTGGCCACCGCGTTCGGCCTCGGCCGCATCGCGGGTTCGACGCGTGCGGGGCTGCTGGCGGCGTTGACGCTCGCCGCGACGCCGCGGTTTCTGCTGTTCTCGCGCCGCATCATCATCGATGTGTACACCGCGATGTTTCTCGGGCTCACGCTGCTGCTGTTTGTGCTGGCCGAAACGCAGCCGCGGCGCAGGCGTGCGTGGCTGCTGTTGATGTACGCGGCGATCGGCCTCGGCGTCATGACGAAAGGGCCTGTGGCCCTGGTGCTGCCAGGCCTGGTGTGTGTGGTCTACCTCATCGCATCGCGCCGATTCGCCACACTCACGCGCCTGATGCTGCCCACCGGCGCCGTCGTGGTCGCGGCGATCGTCGTGCCGTACTACGCCCAGTTGTATCTGCGAAACGGGTGGGAAGCGATCGGCTCGTTTCTGATGGTGGAGAATCTGGCGCGCTACGCCGACGGGGTTGGCGCACCGAGCCGCGGGCCGTTGTTCTACCTGCCTGTCCTGTTCGCCGATCTCTACTTTCCCTGGTCGCTGTTGCTGCCGGCCGGATGTGCGCTGGTGCCGTGGCGCCGCGTGTGGCGGATGAACCCGGACCAGGCCGGCCAGCGCGGCGTCGCCGAGCCGGTCTCGCCCGAGACGGTCCGGCTGCTGCTCGGCCTCTGGATCGTCGTCATCGTCGCGTTCTTCTCGCTGTCGAAGGCGCAGCAGGATCTCTACATTCTGCCGTGCGTGGTCGCCGCGGCCGCGCTGGTTGGCGGCGCGCTGGACGGGTGGATCAACGGGACGCTCTCGCCTCGTCTGACCTCGGCTGTCGCCTGGATCCTGGGCGTCGTCGCCTTCGTCTTCCTGGTCCTCGGGGGGGGCCTCGTCTGGCTGGTCGGCGGGGCCGGCGGCCGCATCCATCTGGCTGGCGCGACCCTCACGGGGGCCGTGCTGTGCGTGGGTGCCATCGCCGCGTGGGTGGCGCTGGCGCGGCGATCGGCGCTGGCCGCGTGCGCCGCCATCGTGTCAACCCTGGTGGTGGGCCATTGGATTCTTGTCCTGTGGGCGCTGCCCGACTTCGAACGGTACAAGCCGGTGCCGCATCTGGCCCGCGCCATTCAGGCGGCCGCCGCGCCGGGCGATCGGGTCGGGATGTATCGCGTCGCCACGCCGAGCCTCACCTTCTACCTCCGGCGCCACGTCGATCAGATGTTCGACCTTTCCGAAGTGGCCGCGTTCTTCAGGTCGTCGCCGGGCGCGTATTGCGTGATGCGTCAGGAAGAGTACGAACCTATCCGGGCGTTGATTGGCGTGCCGACCGTCGCGCTGGCCGCCTCCCCGCGCTTTGACGCCCAGCTTCGGGATTTTCTCGACGCCGGCCCGCTTCCGAATCTGGTCGTGGTGACCAACCGCATCACACGCTGACCCGGCGTCCAACGTCCCGGCGCCCGACGCCCCGTCATCGGTTCCCACGGAACCTTCCCCCTCCGACATCCGTCATCTCCTGTAGCCGACAGCATTCGCGCAGGACCGGCGTTTCTGTGCGTGCGCCAGCGGCGCCCTATTCAAAGACATTGCGACAGGACAGGAAGGTCAGGCCATGACGATCGAAGCCAAGCGGCGGATGAAGCGATACGTGCTCGGCAGCGGCGCGTTGATTGCCGTGGTGGGCGGCGTGGTGGGCGGCTTCATGGTGGTTGGCAGCGTCAGCGCCAAGGGGCAGGCGGCCGCGTCGACACCGCCGGCCAAGCAGGACGTGGCCGTTCCCGTGCAGGTGGCGCGGCCCACGCGGGGCACCGTCTCGTCGGCGCTCGTCGGTTCATCGACGCTCGAAACCGAGCAACAGGCCGACGTGCTGGCCAAGACCGACGGCCTGGTCGTGCGGATGCTGGTGGAGGAAGGCGCCAACGTCGCCAAGGGGCAGGTGCTTGCCGAGATCGACGACGCCGACAAGAAGATTGCCCTGCAGCAGGCACGCCTCAAGGCCGAGGCTTCGAAACGCGAGTTCGAGCGCGCCCAGCGTTCGCATCAGGATCAGCTGATCAGCCAGCAGGATTTCGAGCGGCTGCGCAGCACCAACGATCTGGCGCTGGCCGACGTCGAGAGCGCGGCGTTGTCGCTCAGCTATACCAGGATCGTCGCGCCGTTCGGCGGGCGCGTGGTGGACCGCGTCGTGGTGCAGGGCCGTCACATCAAACCCGGCGAGAAGCTGTTTACGATCGCCAACGTGAACGCGCTGGTCGCCCGGGTCTTTCTGCCCGAGAAGGATGTGGCCGGCCTGCGCGTGGGCCAGCTCGCCGAACTGGTGCTCGACGCGGCCGGCGGCCAGCGGCTGCCCGGGCGGGTGAGCCGCATCAGCCCCGTGGTGGATACCAACACGGGAACCGTCAAGATCACCGTCGAGGCCTTGTCGGTGACGCCGGCGGCCCGGCCCGGCTCGTTCGCCACCGTCCGGATCGTCACCAGCACGCGCACCGACGCGCTGCTGGTGCCCAAGGCCGCGGTGGTTCGCGAAGACGCGTCCGACTACGTGTTCGTGGCCGACGGTGCCAAGGCCAAACGCTGCAAGGTGACGCTCGGGTTGCCGAACGACGGCCGCATCGAAATCTCTGTCGGCCTCACTGGCCGCGAATCGGTGATCGTCGCCGGCCAGGGCAGCCTCAAAGACGGCGCCCGCGTCGACGTCCTCAAGGCCGGGCTGTAGCCCGGTCTTCCTCCATCTCATCGCCTTACACTCGGGGTCTGCCATGAGCCTGGTGACGCTCTCGGTCCGTCGTCCGGTCGCGGTCGGCATGCTCGTCGTCGCCGTCGCCATCTTCGGCGCGGTGTCGTTTACGCGGCTGCCGGTCAACCTGCTGCCGGAGATTTCGTATCCCACGCTCACCATCGAGACCAAGTACGCGGGGGCGGCGCCCTCGGAAGTCGAGAGCCTGATTACCCGGCCGGTCGAGGAATCGGTCGGCGTCATTTCCGGCGTCCAGCGCCTGACGAGCCGATCGCGTTCGGGTCTGTCCCAGGTGACGCTCGAGTTCGCGTGGAAGACCAACATGGATCTCGCCACGCTCGACGCCCGCGAGAAGCTCGATCTGGTGACGCTGCCGCGCGACGCGCAAAAGCCCGCCATCCTGCGCTTCGACCCGTCGAGCGATCCGATCCTCAGGCTCGGCCTGTCCGGCGCGGGCGACCTCGCGGCGGTTCGCCGGATCGCCGAGGACGTGGTCAAGAAGGATCTCGAATCGATCGACGGCCTGGCGTCGGTGAAAGTGGAAGGCGGGCTCGAGCGGCAGATCGAGGTTCGCGTCGACGAGTCGCGCCTCGCCTCGGTCGGCCTGACCGTGCAGGACGTGCTGACCGCGCTCGCCCGCAACAACGTCAACCTGGCCGGCGGCAGCATCTACGAGCACGAAGCGCGGTACCTGGTCCGGACGCTCAACGAGTTCCAGAACGTCGACGATGTGGCGAAGACCATTGTGCGGGACCTCGGCGGGCGGCAGGTGATGCTGCACGATGTGGCGGAGGTCGGCTGGGGCCACAAGGATCGTGAGGTGGTCGCGCGCATCAACGGCCAGGAAAGCGTCAGCCTCAATGTCTACAAGGAAGGCGACGCGAACACGGTGGCGGTGGCGCGGGCCGTCAAGGCGAGACTGCAGCGCATCCAGAAGACGCTGCCCGCCGGCATGACGCTGGCGACGGTGTTCGACCAGTCCACCTTTATCGAAGGCGCCATCAGCGAGGTCGTCAACAACGGCTGGCAAGGCGGCCTGCTCGCCATCCTCGTCATCTTTTTCTTTCTGCGCGAGGCCCGCAGCACGGCCGTCATTGCGCTGTCGATCCCGATTTCGGTGGTCGCGACCTTCATCATCATGCATCAGATGGGATTGTCGCTGAACATCATGTCGCTCGGCGGCCTGGCGCTCGGCATCGGCCTGCTGGTCGACGATTCGATCGTGGTGCTCGAAGTGATTGCGCGCCATCGCGAGGCCGGCAAGAGCGTGTTCCAGTCGGCCATCGACGGCACGCGCGAAGTGCAGGGCGCGGTGGTGGCATCCACGCTGACCACGGTGGCGGTCTTCCTGCCCATCGTGTTCGTCGAGGGCGTGGGCGGGCAACTGTTCAAGGACCAGGCCCTCACCGTGTCGTTTTCCATCCTCGCGTCGCTGGTGATTTCGCTGACGCTGATTCCGATGCTCACCGCCAAGTTCGGGACGGCCGAACCGGTCGCTCCCTTGGCGGTTCCCGAAGGCCGGATGGCACGGAGCCGGCACTTCGTCTTTTACACCGCACCTGTCGCGATCCTGCGCGGCCTGCGGCGCGCGATCGCGTGGGCCGTGATGCCCGTCGGCTGGATCCTCTGGCCGATGCTCTGGGTGTTTGAACGGGTCGAGACCATCGTCTACCGGATGTACCCGCGGATGATCGCCGGGGCGCTGCGGCGGCCGTGGCTCGTGCTCGGCACGGCGGCCCTGCTGTTTGCCCTCTCGATGGCGGGCGTCAGCCGGCTCGGCGTCGAATTGATTCCGCCCATGTCGCAGGGCGAGTTCTCGTTCGAGGTCAAGCTGCCCGAGGGCACGCCGATCGAATCGACCGACCGCGTGCTGGCGGACCTGGCGCGGCGCGCCAAGCAGGTGCCTGGCGTGGACAACGTCTTTTCGACCGCCGGCGGCGGCCGAGGCGGCGCCGACCAGGGCTCGCGCGCCGAGAACGTCGGCGAACTGCTCGTGCTGATGCGCAACCGCAACGACAAGGTGGCCGAAGAATCCGGCATCGGCCAGATTCGACGCACGCTGGCGCAGTTTCCAGACGCCACGGCCACGTTCAGCCGGCCGTCGTTCTTCACATTCAGGACCCCGGTGGAACTCGAACTGTATGGCGACGACTACGAGAACCTGCGCCGTGTCGCGGGCCAGACCGTGGCCCGTCTGCAGACAATTCACGGCCTGGCCGACCTCACCTCGTCGGCCGACGCGGGCAGTCCAGAGGTCCGCATCCGCTTCAAGCCCGACCAACTGGCGCGCCTCGATCTGACGCCCGAGTCGGTGTCGCAGACGCTGCGCACGAAGGTCAAGGGGGAGGTGGCCACCCGGATCAGCGAAGGCGACCGCGAGATCGACGTCATCGTCCGGGCGGCGGATGCCTCGCGCGACGAGGTGGCCGACGTCGTCGGGATGATCGTGCAGCGTCGCGGTGGCGTCGCGATTCCTCTCCGGGCCGTCGCGTCGGCCGAACTGGCGACCGGGCCGAGCGAGATTCGTCGCGTAGGCCAGCGGCGCGCGGTCGTGATCTCCGGCAATCTCCAGGGCCGCGACCTCGGATCGGTCACCGCCGACATCGAACGCACCGTCGCCGCCGCGGGCCTGCCCGCCTGGGTGACGGCCAAGATGGGCGGACAGAACCTCGAGATCAGCACGTCGTTCCGCAGCCTGTATCTGGCGATTGGCCTGGCGGTGTTCCTGGTCTATTTCGTGATGGCCGCGCAGTTCGAATCGCTGCTGCACCCGCTCATCATCATGTTCTCGATTCCCATGGGCGCCGTCGGCGTGGTGGCCGCGCTGGTGGCGACGGGCCACCGCGTGAGCGTGATCGTGCTGATTGGCGTCGTGATGCTGGCGGGCATCGTCGTCAAGAACGCCATCGTACTCATCGACCACGTCAACCAGCGGCGCCGCGGCGGACTGTCGACCCACGACGCCCTCATTGAGGCCGGCCGGGTCCGGCTGCGGCCCATCCTGATGACGACGGCGACGGCGATCCTCGGGTTGATCCCGATGGCGCTGGGCCTGGGCGAAGGCGCCGAGATTCGAGCGCCCATGGCCGTCACCGTCATCGGCGGCCTGGCCGTCTCCACGGTGCTGACCCTGATCGTGATTCCGACGATGTACTTCGTGCTGGATCGCAGAACGCTGGCACCGGCCGTGGCCGGCGAGGAGTAGGTCCATGCGATTGGCTGAACTCTCGGTCCGCAGGCCCGTCGCGACCTTCATGGGGCTGGTCAGCCTCGTCGTGCTCGGCGCGGTGGCCATGACGCGGTTGCCGCTCGCTTTTCTGCCAACGGTCGACATGCCGACCATTGCGATCGACGTGCCGTACCCGAACTCGAGTCCTTCTCAGGTGGAGCGCGAAATCGTCAAGCCGCTCGAAGGCGCGCTGGCCACGCTGTCGGGCGTCAAGAAACTCACCTCCACGGCCGGGGCCGACGGCGCGCAACTGCAGCTCCAGTTCAGCTGGGGCCAGTCGGTCGACATGATTCGCCTCAAGGTCGGCGAGAAGATCGATCAGGTCCGCAAAGACCTGCCCGCCGATGTCGAACGGATTAACGTCCAGTCGTTCAATACCGCGCAGATGCCGGTGGTCGAGGCGCGCGTGTCGGCGCCCGGCATCGACCTGTCGCGCAACTACGACCTGCTCGAACAGCGTGTCCTCAATCCGCTCCGCCGCATTCCGGGCGTCGCACGCGTCGAACTGAATGGCGTGTCGCCGCGCGAAGTGAAGATCGAACTCGTCCTCGACCGGGTGAAGGCGCATCGCCTCGACATCGGGGCGTTGATGCAGCGGTTGCAGGGCAGCAACCTCAACGTGTCGATCGGCAAGTTGGTCGACGCCAACAGAGTGCTGTATGTCCGCACGTTCGGCGCGTTCGAGGACCTCGAAACCATCAGCAACCTGCCCGTGTCGCCGGGTGCGGCGCAACCCTCGTCGTCGTCGGCGGCGTCGGCGCCTGCGCTGCCCGCGCCGGGCGCCCCCGAGATCCGCGGGATCGAACCGATTCGCCTGCGGGACGTGGCCCAGATCTCCTACGAAGAACCTGTCGTGGATTTCGGCCGCCATCTCAATCGCAAGTTCGCCGTCGCGCTCACCGTCCAGAAAGAGCCGACGGCCAACACCGTCAAGGTCGCCTCTGCGGTCACCCGTTTGATCAAGACCGAGATTGCGGCCGATCCGCAGTTGAAGGGCATCACGCTGTTCGTGTTCCAGGACCAGGCAGAGGAGATCCTCAAAGGCATCAACGGGCTCACCGAGGCTGGCGCGGTCGGCGGCCTGCTCGCCGTCGTCGTGCTCTACTTGTTCCTGCGGCGCCTCGACACGACGATCATCGTCAGCCTCGCGATCCCGATTTCGATCGTGGCCAGCTGCACGGTGCTCTACTTCCTCGGCAAGAACCTCAACATCCTGTCGATGATGGGGCTGATGCTGGGTGTCGGGTTGCTGGTCGATGATGCCATCGTCGTGCTCGAATCGATCTTTCGGTACCACGAGAAGTCGGCTGATGCGAAACGCGCGTCGATACTCGGCACCTCGGCGGTGGCCATGGCGGTGGTGGCGGCCACGGCGACCACGGCCATCGTGTTTCTGCCGCTGATCGTCGGCGAGAAGACCGAACTGCAGGTGTGGCTGGGCGAGGTGGGCATCGCGATCACGCTCACCATCTTCTGCTCGCTGCTGGTGTCGCTGACGCTCATCCCGCTGATGGGATCGCGCATCTTGAGCCGCCGCCCCTGGCACAACCCGCGCTGGATTGACTGGCTGACCGACCGGTACGCGGCGGTCATCGGTTGGACGTTCCGCCACCGCGTGCTGACCTTCGGCGCCACGCTGCTCGTGCTGGCGAGCATCGCCGGCCCGTTCATGCTTGGTCTGGAAACCGCGATGGACACCGGGGGCAAGAACGACCGGGTGCGCATTCAGTACGATTTTCAGGACTTCTACTTCAAGGAGGACGCCGAACGGACCGTGAGCCGCGTCGAAGATGCGCTCTACCAGCACGAACAGGCGCTCAACTTCGAGTCGGTCTATTCGTACTTCGGCGAGAACAGCGCCCAGACCACCATCACGCTCAACCGCAAGGACATGAACGACCGCGAGGCCCGCGAGCTCAGGAAGCAACTGCGGGCGTGGCTGCCGCAATTGCCCGGCGTCCGCCTGCGATTCGGCGGCGAGGACGCGCAGTCGGGCGGCAGCACCACCAGCTTCGAGGTCAGCCTGTTTGGCGACGACATCAAGGCGCTCGAGCGGCTCTCGACCGACGCCAGCGCCAGGCTGGCCGCCATTCCCAACGTGCAGGACGTGAAGTCGTCGAGCGAGGAGGGCCGCGAGGAAGTGCAGGTGTCGCTCGATCGCGAACGCGCCGCCCGGTACAACCTGGCGCCGCGCGACCTGGCGCAGACCTTCGGCTTCATGCTGAGCGGATCGCGCCTTCGCAAGTACCGCGCGGGCGACAAGGAAGTCAACGTCGTGGTCTCGCTGCGCCGCGAGGACGTCCAGCGGGCCGACGACCTTCGGAACATCACCATGGGCGGCGATCGGAGCCAGACCATCGGCACGCTGGCCGGCTTTACCATCGTGAGGCGGCCCAAGTCGATCGAGCGCGAGGAACGCCGGACGCGCCTCACGGTGAGGGGGACCTACGAGGGCAAGAACTTCGGCGAGGCCCAGGACCTGATGCGCAAGTCGATGAACGGCATGGCGCTGCCGGCGGGCTACAGCTGGGCGTTCGGACAGAACATGCAGGACCAGGAGCAGCAGAACCAGCAGATGCTGGTCAACATGCTGCTCGCGTTGGCGTTGGTCTATCTGGTGATGGCGGCGCTGTTCGAATCGATCGCCCATCCGATCGCGATTCTCATTTCGATTCCGTTCGCGCTGTTCGGGGCGGTGTGGTTCGACCTGCTCACCGGCACGCCGTTCGGGCTGATGTCACAAATCGGCCTGCTGATTCTGATGGGCATCGTTGTCAAGAACGGGATCGTGCTGGTGGATCACATCAACCAGTTGCGGCGCGATGGCCTGCCGCGCGCCGACGCGATCCTGCAGGGCGGCCGCGAACGCCTGCGGCCGATTCTGATGACGGCGGCGACCGCGATTCTCGGCCTGGTGCCGCTGGCGGTGGGCACCTCTGGGGTTGGCGGCGCCTACTACTTCCCGCTGGCGCGCACCGTGATCGGCGGATTGACGACCTCGACGATCCTGACGCTGGTGATTCTGCCGTATATCTACACGCTGGTTGACGATGTGGCGTTGTGGCTCAATCACGTGTGGCGCCGTGGGATGAGTAATCACTCCGGGAGTGTTTGTGCCATGTCGAATGTGGCACAAACACTCCCGGAGTGATTAAGTAGGTGGCGAAGGTTCGGCATTTGTGGCGGAATGTTGCCGGGATTCCGCACGGCTCACTGGAGGCGGGCGGAACGCCGAATGAAATCTGGCGCGAAACGGTAACTGGAGTGTCCCCGTCGGCTGGCATTGGGATTGCTAAATATAAAGACAACAGCCCATCGTTTGGGCTCTGACGTTGACGGATGGGGGCCCGTCAGCGCCGGGGTATCAGACGGTGGGCTTCTCTCTTGTACCGAGCGCGAACGTTTCCTGGCGGTGAAGCCGCCGTCCCGCGGGATCCGGGCAGCGCGAGGGCCGCACCGCCGATCCAGTTGCGCGGCCTGCGGCCTCACGCCGGCGATCCGGTTGCCCGGCCTGCGGCCTCACGCCGCCGATCCGGTTGCGCGGCCTACGGCCTCACGCCGGCGGAACCGTCGGTTCGGCCGGGGCCGCCAGTTCGGAGGTACCCGCCAGCGCGTCGGTGTAGACCTCGGGGAATAGCGCTTCGTCGACGCCGAGTTCGCGCGCCCGAGCCGAGAAATCTGCCCAGTGGCCCCGTTCGTAGGCGATCGCGCAGTCGAGGAACGGCCGCAGCGGTCCGGTCCCGTGCACCAGCGCGTCGTGCACGTTCTGGGAAATCGGCAGCAAGGCGACCACCTCCGCCATGGGCCGGCCGACCACCACGTCGATCAGCGAAAACACGCCGAGCAGGAATGCTTCCGACTTGGCCGTCGGGCCGGCAGAAGCCGGCACAAGTATTTCGCACAACCGGCCCCGCGCCACCGAGGTGACGACGAGTTCGGCCGGTCCGGCCTGGCCCAGCCCCGCCAGCGCCCACAGCGTCACCAGTTTCCGCACGTGGTTTTCGCCCAACAGGAACAGGGCTTCGCGGATCGACGACACGCGATTGCGCAACCCGAACCCGGCGGAGTTGATGTACCGGAGCAGCTTGTACGAGATCGAGACATCCTGCTTCGTGATGACCTCGATGCGGCCGAAATCGAGCGCGCCCTCGTTCATCTCCCTCAGCAGTCGCAGGTAGTTCAGTTTGAATCCGGGCACGTCTTTGGCGGACCAGACGCTGGGCTTGGCGAAGAAGTACCCCTGGAACAACTCGAACCCGAGCGCCGCGGTCTTCTCGAACATCTCCCGGGTTTCGACCTTTTCGGCCAGCAACCGCAGGCCTGGCCGGCGCCTGTGCGCGACCACCTCGAGCACGTCAATCAGCGGCGTGGCCAGGACGTCGATCTTGAGACAGTCGGCCATCGCGACCAGCGGGTCCATGTCGGGCCGGTCCACGAAATCGTCGAGTGCCAGGCGGTACCCGTCCGCCTTCAGCTTTCGGCAGGCCTCGACGACCAGGTCGTCGACTTCGACGGTCTCCAGAATCTCCACGGTCGTCAGCTTCGCGGGCAGCAGCGAGACGTACCCGCGCAACAAGGCTTCCCGCCCCACATTGACGAACGCCCCACGGCCGTCGGTCAGGCGCTGGATGTCGAACAGCAGGATGCTGTTGTGGATGACCTCGGAGCTCATGCAGTCGACGTCGAGCCCCTTGGCGATGTTCTCGAAATCCGATCGGAACAGCAGTTCGTATGCGCTGACGTTCAGCTTCGCGTCGAAGATGGGCTGGCGGGCGATGAATCTGTCCACGTGGTTGGTCACTCTGCCGTTTTCTTGCGGCGAACACCTGAACGCCACGGGCCGGGAAGCCGCCGGAGCGCTATCGTTTCTGGGGCGCCTTCCGACGCGGTTGCGCCGGCGGCTCATCATCGCCATCGCCATCGCCGTCGCCGGACGCGGGCGGGCTGGCGCGAACAAAGGCGGCGCGCACCGGCGCCGGCATCACGCTGGATGGCCCTTTCACGGACCGCCAGATAATTTCGTTCAGCTCCTGTTCGGGCGCCATGTCGGCGTCCGCCAGATTCATGGCCGCCGAGGCCGCCGCACCCCAGGCCGTGACCGTGTTCTTCTCCTGAACGTCGATCCGCGCCGGGCGGGCTTTGTAGGGCGTCAGCACGGGCGTCGTCTGGAACGCATTGTACATGGGCGTTGCACCGGCGTCGTAGTTGCTCATCGGCGGCACGCCGAGGATCAACTCGATCGTGCGCAGCATGGCCGACGTCGTGTAGAGCGTGCTGTCCACCACCGCGCGCCGCGTGAACGGGCTGACCGCCAGCGCCACGGACCGGTGCATATCCACGTGATCGGGGCCGGCCTGCGCGTCGTCTTCGAGGACGAAGATGGCCGATTCCTTCCAGTACGAGCTGGCGGCGATGGTTTCGACGATCCGGCCCAGCGCGACGTCGTTCTCGGCCACCATGGCCCGCGGCGTCGGGTAACCGGCGCGGGTGCCGGCCGTATGGTCATTGCCCAGCCGGATGATGTTGAGCGCCGGCAACGTGCGGGACTTGTCGAATCGCGTGAACTCCTCGAGCCAGACGTCGACGCGCGTGTTATCGGGGATCGCGAGATCGTAGGGCGGATAGGTCGGATGCACCCGCCCTTTGAGTCCCGGCACGGTGGCGGTCACCTCGCCCTTGCCGGTGTTGTTTTCCTGTTCCGGGCCCGCACCGCGTTCGGTGAACTCTCCGTAACTGCGCACATTCAGGCCCTTGCGAAGGACCGCGTCCCAGAGATAGCCATTGAGCGGGGCCGTGATGTTGCCGTAGGCGTTACGCATCGCGCCGCCGCCCTCGCTCAGGTAGCGCGCGCCGCGGCCGGCGTAGCTGGTCGGCCAGATCTTGTTGACGAAGTCGGTCGCATAGGCGCCGGTCGAAAACGCGTGGCCGTCGTAGCTGACCTGCGCGTCCACGTAGAAATTGTCGAGCACCACGAATTCGCGCG
>Ga0194060_10000080_pt1 | contig 65216 bp, 48 predicted proteins | sample SepL225m_MetaG_FD_163427 | JGI IMG/M metagenome (GOLD analysis project Ga0194060, IMG submission 163427) | Anoxic zone freshwater microbial communities from boreal shield lake in IISD Experimental Lakes Area, Ontario, Canada - Sep2016-L222-5m | ecosystem: Environmental > Aquatic > Freshwater >... | reverse complement strand
TATGAAAAAGATTCATATAACTCCAGACAAAATTTCCTCTACAAGAGAGCTCTATTTGGATTAGCAGTATATTCTGCACCTGAAATCCAAGAGATGAGCAAAGAAAAAGTCAAAAGAATTAATAAATTGCACCGCAAGACACAGACTGTTCTGAATTTGTGGAAACAGGAAAAGTTAATCTCAATCACTAATCAAATGATGAGTACATTTTTCCCAAAGGGTTATGGATTTACCAGTGAAATCCCATGCTATAATTTGGTTGATGCTGATTTTATTTGTACTTTGTCCTTCAAGGATTTAGGAATAAACAAACACAACATTGTCAACAAACTTATATCTGAAAAGATATTTCCAAAGAATTTTCATGATCTAATTCCTACACAAGATGCAAATTGAGTTTCTAGTTAATGGAGGAGTATCTTTGATGCTTGCTCCTGAAAATCCCATGGAAGAAGAGTTGTTGAAACAACTCATGAAACAGGATAATGACATGAGTGAGATAAGAACAAGTGTTGTGATTCTCAATAAGACATTCAGGAATGGTGTCTTGATTCATAGCAAAATGAAAAAACCTGAGTTCAATGATTCAAAAATTGAAGAAGTGCAGTAAATGCAACCAACTCAAAGTTATCTGGAAGAATTGTGGTGGTGATAAGTTTTGCAAAAATTGCTGGAGTTGCCATTCTGGTAATAAAGGTATTAAACCATCTGCAAAAAAGATCCCACCACGCTCTTCTAAAAAACTAGTATTGGATAAAGAGTATAGCAAGTTAAGAAAGGAGTTCTTGACTAAACATGCAATGTGTGAAGCACACTTGACTAGATGCAGTATATATGCTACTGATGTTCACCATGCTTCTGGCAGGGGTAAACACTATCTTGATATGACAACATGGAAAGCATTATGCAGAACATGTCACTCATATATTGAACTTCATCCTATATTTGCAAAACAAATTGGAATGTCTACCAATAGAAATTAAAACAAGACTAATATGAAATTTAAAGTAAAACCCAAACCATATTTTTGGCAAAAACAAACAGTAATTAAGTTTGCATGGTTTCCTACAAGAATAGAAAATACCATTGTTTGGTTGGAAAAATATGAATGTACTTATAGATATACCAAAGATAGTTTTTGGGATTATTATTATTGGGAAGCATTTGAAAATAAACTATTAAACAAACAAGACTAATATGAAAATTTTAACAGAAAAAGACCAGCTAAGAATAAAACTTGAAGAAATTGATAAGTCAATTGAATATTCGAGAGATGAAATGAATAAGGCTTATCGAAGAAATGAACACAAAACTAATTGGGGGATGTTTTCATTCATAACTGATGAACATTGGTTACTTGACTTTATTTATAAAAGAAAATTAACCCAATTAAACTTACTTGAAGAATATCGGGAAATAATTTCGGATACGCTTCTTAAATAAAGCATAACGTTTTGCAGATAATCGAAGGCACAAATAGCGTTGGCTTTAGCGAGGGATTTGGGCTTATGCTTATGTGCTGTTATGTGTCTGTAATTTTTTTAAACTTTTTTTTGGTGGGGTGCGGTGGGTATTAACAACTTTAAAACAAACAAAAATATGACAACAACAGACATTCAATTTAACGAAAAGCAAGAGTTTGAAACAATAAAAAACATTATTGAAATCAAATTTGAAAACGTCAAAATCCACGAAAGCATAAGTGATTTAAAGTATATTTCTTTTGACTTTAAAGGTCAAAATATTTACTGCTCATTTATGAAAGACAATAGGATTTATGGAAAAAACAATGAATTAACAGAATGTTCTTCATTTTCTTCTGATAGACCAAACGATATAAAAACAGAAGCATTTAGAATGATTGCAAAAATGTTTAACTGCAAAATGTGGGAGAATGATTGCAACGAAAAAGATTTTGAAATATTTAAAGCGAAAAAACTACCTAAGCCAAAAGAAATAACGATGTATAACCGCAAAAAAATAGAGCAATTTATTAAATCACTAAACAAACAAGATAATATGAAAGAATTTTTAATAAACCTAAATGCTTGTAATGACGCTAAAGAATGGGCTGAAGATAAAACATGGGAAGAAGTTTATAACACGTGCCATAGAGGTGACTGGTTGTTATGGTTATTTAAAAAAACTAATCCAGATGATTTACAATTAATTACATTAGCAAAAGGTCATTGTGCAAACACAATAAGACATCTTATGACAGATGAACGAAGTATTGCAGGAGTTGACGCAGCTATTGTATTTGGTGAAGGGAAATCAACAAGAGAAGAATTAAGTGGTGCTGCTGCTGCTGCTTATGCTGCTGCTGCTTCTGCTGATGCTGCTGGTGCTGCTGCTGCTGCTTATGCTGCTGCTTATGCTGCTGCTTCTGATGCTGCTGGTGCTGCTGCTGCTTCTGCTTATGCTGCTGGTGCTGGTGCTGATGCTAAAAATAAAAACATGGAACTAACAGCAGACATTTGCAGAAAATACCTGCCTATTGATGTATGGAATGTTAAATCACTAAACAAACAAGACTAATATGAAAAAAAGCAGAAAAAAGGAAAAGGGGACAGGATCAATTCATCTTGCTCTCAATGATGGAATGATCATGATTGATCATAAGTTCAATAATGGACTTACCCAATTAAAACTTGATGTACTCGAAGGCGATTGGAAACGTCTTTGGAACATGATTGAGAATTTCAATGAACCACAAAAGATGTATTATTATATCTTAGGAACCGAAGCGGTAGACATGTATATCAATAATGGAATTGAAATGATGATCAGTGAAATGAAAAATGATTCCTCAGTTGGAACAATATATTCATTTAATCAGGATGAACATCCAGATGGTATCATGGGAGCGGTTGATGGATGGGGAAACTTCCATGAGATCACAGATCGTGAATATACCCGCATCAATAACATGCTTAACCCAAAAATTAAGTCGGTACCACTTGCATTGCAATTCCCTGAAATTGCTGATGCGGTAAATGGATAATCATGGCTTCGATCCACAGGAAATTAAAGCGGGAAAAAACCAGTAGTATTCTTAAGGAAATCAAAACACAAAACGACGAATTAAATCAAACACAAACCACAAAAACAACTATTATGAAACAAAGAATCATTAAAACCAAAATGTTCGGCAAAGAAGAAATGTTTAAGATCATCGCTCTTGGTGAAAGTACAGGACTTCCGGTATTATTTGTTGGACCTCCTGGTGTTGCAAAGACAAATGTATTGCTTGATTATGCAGCAAATATGCATGAAGGTGACTCAGTAGATTTGAGATCAAAGACCTTTATCATTGAATTGGATGAAGCAACAAAGAATACAGAGATCAAAGGTCGTCCTGATATGAAGGAATTGCTTGAGAATAAGAAATATGTCATTGATGCACCAATTGCAGAAGCTGAATATGTTCTTATCAATGAGGTTGATAAAGGTTCTTCGGGTGTACGTAACACATTGCTCTCAATCATGCGTGAACGTCAACTTTTCCTTGGTGGTGAAGTACGTGATTGCAAATGGAAACTATTTGCAGGATCATGCAATGAGATCACACAGGAAACTGCAGATATTCCATTTTGGGATCGTTTCATGATCAAGTTTTCTGTTGAACGCGTTGCGGTTAACAAACTGATTGATTCATGGAGTCAGGATGAAATCTCTTTTCGTATCAACATTCCTACGATGGCTGAGATTCGTAGTGTTCCTTTTAATCCAAAGAAAATGGAAGGATTTGCACGATACATCCATGGTAATGTTACTGATAGAACTCTTTATCATGTTCCGATCATTACACGTGCGTGTAAATTGATTTGGGAGTGTTCCGATACAGAAGCAATTACCAAGGCATGTGAGTTCATCTGTCCTTCAATGGCTGCAACCGTAGGTGGTACAATTGAGGATCCTGCTATAACAAACCTCAAGAATCGCATCAAGCAGATTTCAGGTATCAAAGAGGTTAATCACATGGGATCAATGTTCAAGGACATTCAGAAAGACATGCTCGAGATGGGCAAGAATGCTGATTATGAATCCGATTTGATTGACATGAAGAAAGAACTCAAGAAAGTGATTGCATCGAATCCAATTGCGATGAAACTCTTTAATAAAGCCAAACAAGTTGCTGAACCAATGGTAAATGCAACAGTAAAAGCAGAACAGATTGTTCAGGCTCCTGCAATTGAAGATAACCTTCCATTCTAATCCAACATTAAAACCGTAAAACACAATGGGTATAATACAGGGAAACCTGTTTGACGATGGGCAAGTTCATGATGCAAGATTCCTCTCTTCAGAGGACTTGCATCGTGAAAACCTTCGTAAGCAGGCATGCGAAAGCAAGAAACAAAGCAATAAAAGACTTCTTGATTGGTTTGATTCAGAAGTTGAGATGGAAGATGATTTTACACGTGGATATCATTCACAGGATGCATGGGATCGTTATCCTTCTTATGGTTCAAGTTATTCAATAAAATCCGATAATCGTAAATTCGGATCATGGTGGAATGCAAAGAATAATGAGGATAGCATTGTACGTCCACATATTGAAGCTGATACGGAAGTTAGATTGATCGACAAGTTGTATGATTATCTTATTGGTGATATTGAGAGTTCTGATTGGAATGCTACAGGAACAATAGGTAAATATGGATTTAATACTGATGAAGATGAATTTAATGATGTTGAAATATCAGAAATGAGTCATCATCAACTCATGGCAACATATAATTATTTTGTCGGTTCTTTAAATAGCAAATATAATTATTCAACAACCCAATATTTCATCAAATGCATTAAGTCATTCCTTGTATTGAAAACAGATCTTGTAACGAAAAAGGAATTTGATATGATGCTTGTGGATATATTCAAGAATTTCAATTGCAAAAACCTCAAGTTTGAAATTGCAAATGATAAACATTGGTGGTTTGATATCCTTTCAGAGAATGATAATTACATGCTCAAGATGTTATGCAATGAATCCTATCTTCAAAGTATGGTTATTGCAAAACATGCCATCATAAACCTTCTTGCCAACATCTTTGATTTTGAGAATTCTGATTGTGAAAAAGAAGAAGGAGAAAAAGAAGGCGATGGCTTGGGAAACAATAAAAATCGTTCATGGAATACACAGATTCCCGGTAATGGTAACCCTGATGAACAACCTGGTGAAGGGGAAGATGGAAATCCAAGTGAACAAGAAGGCAATCAAGGTAATGGAAAGCAGCTTTCAAAAAACAAAAAAGAAGCTTTTGATAAGGCGATATCCGAAATCAATGACAAACAAAAGGCTGCTGAAATGTTTGGTTCTTCACTTGCAGGACTTGGATCTGAAGAAAAGGTAGAGGAATTTGAAGACATGGTGAATCAAATGGGAAAAGTCAATGTAAACAAGAGGCTTATTGAGAAATTCATCAATAAAAGCATCAAGAACATGAAGACTTCCCTTCGTGGATGTCAATACATGAAACAAGAAAGTTTTCTTGATAGTGATGATATGATCGATATCCCTGATGCACACTTACTCAATACCCTTGAACTTGTTGATGATATGGATGTGATGGTTGCTGAACATTCAATGAAGTATAATCTCTACATTGATATATCAGGAAGTATGTCAGGTAACATTTATCTTGGTCAGGACGAGGATGGTAATTCACAATACATGAATCGAATGACTTTGGCAAAGATTCTTGCATTCAAGATGAAGACCATGAATGTCCTCAATGATGTTTATGGTTTTGACAATGAGGTTGAAAAGGTTGATCGTAATAAAATAGCATGGATGTCATATGGTGGTGGTACCTCAATTGATAATGTCATCGATCACATTGCCCAAACAGGTATTCCTTCAATGGTAATAAGTGATGGTGATGACACCGTTCATAAGTATGATCCAAAGGCATATATCATGACGATCTGTTCCAATGTACGTGGTCCGGCAATGATGAGGTTTGCAAAAAACAAACAAACCGTATTCTTTAAGGACAATAAGTTTCTTTATGGAAAGTGCATTAACAATTCAATTGTATATGAAGAGTAATAGAATTACAAAAGAAGGTATCCTTGCGGAGATAACTCCCAGGGATATCTTTTCCCATTATATCGGCAAACCGATTAAATTGGGAAAGGTGATGAAGTCTCCATTGCGTGAACGTGACAAGCATCCAAGTTTCAACATATACAAATCTCCATCAGGACAAGTGATGTATAAGGATTTTGCAGTTGAAAGTGGTGATTGTTTTGATTTTGTAATGCGTATGTATAATATCTCATTTGTTGAGGCATTGCAACGCATAGCGAATGATTTCAATATTGGACAAAAAGGTACTGATATTTCATCATTGATGTTTCGAAAGAAAAAAGTTGATCTCATTGAAGAGTCAATTGAGAAAACAGAATTCAATTTCAGTTATTTTGATAATACCAAGATCAATGAGATTGAACTGCTCTCGCGTTACTATTCACACTATGGAATCAACAAGTACACATTGAATTATTATCCTGTCCGTGCAGTGAAGGATGTGCAGTTCATTTCCAAGCAAGGCAATAACATCTTTGTTCCATGGAATGATGATCAGCCATTGTTCATGTATGATTATGGATTCCGGAAACACTCATCAATACAGGTTGTACGTTTCTATCGTCCAAATCAACCCAAAAATGGACTGAAGCATTTCGGGAATGTCGGAAGGGAAAGCATTTTTGGCATCACCAACATAAACTCTGAACTCATTAAAGATACATTTGATGTAACAGGAATGAAAACTGTGGTGATCTGTGCAGGACAAAAGGATGCGATGTGCGTGCATTCAAACTTCGGATTATATGCCATAGCATTGAGTTCTGAAAGTTCACATCTTTCTTCCGAACAATGGCTAATGCTAAAGGAGACATTCGGTGAAGATTGCACATTCGTGTCATTGTATGACAATGACAAGACAGGTGCGAAATATGCCAACATTCTTCATGATAATTATGGCATCAAACCAAAGTTAATATCAAGCATTAATGATTCTTGTAATGACATTTCTGAATTCATATTCAGATTTGGACAATCAAATAACCAATATATCAGAAATTATCTAAATATATCAGAAATTATCTAAAATTATGATCTATCTAAATCAAACACTTATCAAGCAATTGACAGTTGCCAAACCTGATGCTCCTACACATTGCCCATTGCAGGTAAAGGAATGCATGCTCAAGGATTCACAATTGTCTACAAAGACAAGCGATGCCATGAACAAGGGCATCATCTTCGAATCACTTGCACTTGACATCCCTGCAGCACATGGTGCCACAATTCCATTCCTGAAGGATGGAAAGAACATTCCTGTTGATTATAAGCGGATCCAGGAACAGGCATTACGTTTCAAGAATGAAGTATGTAAAGAATATGCAATTGAAGTGAAAGAAAAGCAATTGTATATTGAAGCAAAATGGAATGAGGAAGTGACATTATTCGGTACACTTGATTTCACCGGTACAATCCGCGATAACGAAGGTGTTGTTGGTGATGCAATTGTTGATCTGAAGATGACAGGAAGCATCTATTCGCAATATGGTGATTTCTCATGGGCCTTTCCATTCAATATGGATCACACACAGGCGTACATGTATAATTGGCTTTACAAGGAGAAATATGGCATTGATCTCCCATTCTATTACTTGGTGTTTGATTATGCACCTGAGATGAATCTGAAGGTCATACGCAAACGAATTGAACCTATCAACAAAGCTGAGTTCACAGAGAGCGTCCGCAAGGCAGTGGAGATTATCACGTTCTACAATGAGAATGGATGGAATGCCAATCCTTCCTATGAAAAATGTAAGAATTGTCCACTAAAAGAAAATGGAACATGCAAGCAGTTCATCCAATACAAGCCAATCGAGGAAGTGTGAAAACAAAAATGAATATATCGGCTTACGCCTATCCTGGAATACATCGGTATAATTCAGTCACAGTTGGCATGATCATCGTTGAGGTATGTAAGCAATTCAATGTTGGACATCATCAACTGATGAGAAAGTCCCGTAAGCGTGAGATTACATTGCCAAGGCAAGCAATAATGTATTTCATGTATATGTATTTATCCAATCACATGCACCTTGTTTATGAACAGGACATGCATAAGTTTGCTGAGATTTACCGTAAAATGAACATTACCCGAAAGGGTAAGTTCATGTCGGTAATACAGATTGGTATTGAATTCAATCAGCACCATGCAACAGTATGCCATTCATTGGATATCATACAGAATTTAATTGATACTGATGTAAATATCCGCAAACAGATAGAATCCATAAATAACTATCTGCTTTTCGAAAGCGGTTTCAAGGAGAAGGATTATTTTTCATTAAAGGATTTCATGACGATAATCCGATCGCAGAAAAGAGTGAAAATAGAAAACAAGAAAAAGAAAAAACATGTCACTAATTAAAAAATATATGGAAGACAATGGTTATTTCGAGCGTGCCAATGAAGAACGGGAACGTGAACGTATTCTTGAAATGGAACAGGAATACGATGAAAGAGAATTAAATGAATTGCGTTACACACGAATCATCAAGTGTATTTCAAAAGATGATTTGGAAAGATGCATGGATCCGAACTGTCCTATATGTAAGGAGTTTACGGAATCGAAAGAATAGTGTTTTGTTTTAGTGTGGTTTGAGAAAAGGAATGCCCAAATGGAGACAACTACGAACTCCTTTGGGCAGACCTTTTTTTTTCTTACTGGAAATAAGAATGGCAAAACGACTTTACAAATGTATTTGAATTTATATCACATTCTAAATGAAAATTGTGACATAACAATGTTGATTATTCTCCAAGAAGCAATAAGTAAAGCAACTTATTAGTTGCACCCATGTACTCCTGTACAATATTGAATATCTCCTCATGCTCATCTTTCTTGAGCCCTGCATCTTTCCAAAAACCATCCAACATATAAATGTTGATGTCTTTGAGATACTTCACCAATGATGCATTATCCCCCAAATTTGCCAATGTGAATCCTTCCATCTTTGGAAGTTTCAAAAGTTCTCCGCGTGATCCGGAAACATTCTCGATCAATCGATCTGTAAGATCATCAATAGAGTCATAATAACTTCCCAATGCACGATGCTTTGGTTCAGGTTTTGCCATCCAATGAAAGATTCTGATCTGACATTGGATTTTCAGTAATTTCAATGCTAATTGTTCCATATTTGTTTTTATTTATTGTGCGACCATTCTACTTACCTACGTTTGAAGATTAAATGTCCGCTAATCAATACGTTTACAGGATTTGTTGCCCAACTTGGGTGAGTTAATCTTATTCCAAACGTATCACCAGCACTTACATTAACATTCAAAGAATTACTTGTATAAGTAAGTGCGAAAGCATTATTTCTAACTGTGGTAAAAATATTTGTAAAACTTACACCTCCATTTAGCATAAAGGCGGCAACTGTATCTTCTGCCGAACCTAAAGTAGATTGAGTTACACTTGTCAATGATGCTCCAACAAGTGTTCCATCAAATGCTATTCCCACTATTGCTCTTCCAATAACCCCTTGAGCAAGTCCAGTATTACCTACATATATTACTTGTCCATCCGTAGGATTATAAACTGTTGTATTGAAAAATGGAATAGTAAAATAAATATCACTTGAATTTGCAAGTGGCAACACCCCCGTAACTTTCGTGGTAAGACCAATCGTAGTATTTGCAATCATTGAATTGGTAATGGTCAATGAATCGCTCGTCTGTATAATTGTTCCTGTTGCGTTTGGAAGCGTATGAGTATGATTGGCAGTATCAGTGGTTTCAATGGTCGAAATCACCGCAGTAGTATTTCCGCTAATATCAAAGTGAACTTCTTTTGTCGGATCAACAACATTTTCAACGGCAAATGTACTATCAGGAAATATCGTAGGTGGTAATGTCGCTCCACCTGCAAAAATTGATGGAATTTGTCCTCGTAAATCAACTGCCTCAACTAATGTGAGATGTTGTCCACCCGAATTGTATGTGTACGTTAATTTAGCAATCAGGAATCCTTCGCCTGTGTATTGAGATGGAATATTATAATTTGCGTAATGTGATGCGTCAGCAATTGCCGCTGCGTTGGAAGTATAGAAACCACTTGGAAGATTTACAAATACTTTCGATTCGTTTGAATACTGATCTATTGCACCCCAAATCACCCAAGATATTCTGTTGTTATTTGTCGCCGCTACGTTTCCGCTTGTTAACTTGAAATTATATAAGTCCTTTCCGCTTGTATATGGCGTTGGATGGTTGACAACAAAGAATGTGGTAAGATTTGTAGTTCCTGCCGTTGCTGAATTGAAAGCAGGATATGCCTTTTCATGAATCTGTCTTACCGAACCGCTTGAAATGGCAATGGTCAATGTATCAGGCGAACCATTTGTTAATGTTGGAGTAAGCAATGTTCCGCTAACCCATGTCGCATTTTGTGATCTAATCCAATCGTTAATGTCAACGATATGACCATCACTTGCTCCATCCCAAATATCATTTTTATAAATGTGTTCCTGATAAACGCCATAAGTCGCAACTCGTGATGCCGTTGGAACTAACATATGTCCGATCTGTAAATACTCCACACCAGTTGGAAATCCTGTTGTTGATAATGTCAAGACAGTTGGTGCAGATTTCAAGACATAAACATAATTGGCTTGAGGAACGGTATCTGTACCTGCCGTTAATGCAATGGTTAACGCAGGGGTGCAATCTATTGTGGTAATCCCTGTTGAAAATAATACACGCACATCACCACCACCTAATTTCTGAAAAGTCAGCGTAACAACACCTGCCGCAGAAGTTACCACCGCATCAATCACATCGAAGGTCATACCAATCCATCCATTTTGCGTTAATGTCGGAACAAGTGATGCGTATGGATTTGTCAGTACCCATGATGTTGAGGCTAAATCATATTCTAAAATTGCTACCTGTGGAATGTCTCCTAAAAAAACAGGTACTCCCGTTGACCTAACTATTGTATGTGCAGTAAGTCCGTCAGGAGAGAATGTTGGCGTTGTTGTGGTATTTGTTCCCGAAGTAACAACAGCACACATTACCTTATCTGTAAGAGTAAGTACAGGAGAATAAACCGCAGTAATTGCGTTAACCGTTCCCGCACCCGTCGCTATTGGAACAACTCCATTCGTTCCATTAGTACCATTAGTTCCATTGGTTCCGTTGGTTCCGTTTGTACCATTAGCTCCCTTTATGTTTCCTACCAACGTCCACACCCCTGCAATCATCGTATAGACATCGCCATTGGTTGTGTTTAAATAGTAGTCGCCATTAATCCATGGTCCCATACCTGGAACTCCAACACCCTCATACCACATTGAGCCTGGGGCTCCATTTGTACCATTAGTGCCATTAGTGCCATTAGTACCGTTGGTTCCATTTGTTCCTGCACTACCTTTTATATTGACAACAACACTCCATATTCCACCTGCCTTGAAATAAACATCATCATTTGTATTGTTGAGATAGTAATCACCATCAATACCAAGACCTATAGCAGGAATTCCTATACCATTGTACCATACAGATCCAGGAGCACCATTTGTACCATTCGTTCCATTCGTTCCGTTAGTGCCGTTAGTACCATTGGTACCGTTAGTACCGTTAGTACCTGCAGGTCCTTGTATGTTGCCTATCAATGTCCATGTACCTGTTATCTTCTGATAAACATCTCCATTGGTGTCATTGAGGTAATAATCTCCATTGACACCTAATCCAATAGCGGGTACTCCTGCACCATTATACCAAACAGAACCCACAACACCGGGAGTTCCTTGGATATTTGCAACTATAGAATATATGCCTACCGATTTGTAATAAACATCACCTGTTGCGTCATCAAGGTAATAGTCTCCGTCAATTCCCAATCCAATTGCAGGTACGCCTGTACCATCTCTCCATATTGAACCTGGAGTTCCCGGAGCACCCGCAGAACCAACACCGACCATAGCACCATTGACATCAGTAGTCTTCCAAGTATTAATGTCAGTATAGGTGAGTGTGTAATTTGTGAGTAATGTAACTGTTACAAGTGGAGTGATGGTCGCTAAATCATTACGTTGAATCGTAATTGTTACAGGAGCAACATTGGGATTTAATACTGATATTTCCTTCAATTGTCTCTGAACACTTGTAATTGGAGGGGCAAGAATAGTTACGGCAGTTACACTATTTGTAGATGTCTGTTGGGCATATGCCTGATTAGTAGTAGGTGTAATATCAACATAAGTTGATGTAACCTTCAATTCAGTAACAACTGCACCTGAGAGCAACGCTTCAATTGATGATGTGGTAAGATCCAATATCATAGTACACCAAGGGTATTAATGGTTCTTATTTTTGCAGTTAGATCTGCTCCACCTGACAATGCATTAATCTGATTCTGTAAATATATGTCTTCTGCTTGTAATGCCGCTATATCCAAAACTATCGATGCTGAAGATGAAGAAAGACCTTTAAGGCGTTCATCTACGCTATAAGGAGCCGTATTGCTGTAAATATCACTTGCAAGTGCAGGAATCACCAATGTTCCAAACTGAGTTCCACACCATACATTACCCTGTTCATCAATGAACCTATCGGATGCATTTGCGGTCCGATCTACATTGATGACATTGATCTGTGATCGACTCTTCTTCGGTACATTGGGTTGCAACAACATAACCTATTTACGTTTTGCCTATTTTATAAGGCTATTTATGGTATCATCCTTATCATGACTTGATTTACTGCTTCCAAAGAAGAAAGAAAGAACCATTACCAATGCAGTTGAATTGAGTACACCTGCAACCATATTGATCATATCACGATTCTCCTGTGGGTATTTAACAAAGAACATGCATACATCATAAACGAACACAAATCCAATGACAAGCGATGCAAGATAATAGATGTAACGCTTTGTAAAGGTATCTGACTGATTCAATGCAGCAATCTGCATCTGTCGTGCAGAATCCATATCGGCAAGACGGTTTTTCTCCTCTTCGATATCAAGACTACGCATGGTCTCTTGATGAGTAATCTCCAACTTGGCAAGTTCAGCTTCCGCTTTCGCACGTTCAGTAGGATCTGCAATGAATGTCTGAAGAATGCCTTTAGCACCTTCTAATATTCCACCACCTGCCTTATTCGCAAGATTTGCTATGATCCCTTTTAATGTAAATGGCATAGGTTATGGTTTTATGATTTGTATTTTAGATTGGGTATTGTCTTTTCCGCGTATACCCAAATGAGTCCATGAAGGAGTGAAAGAAAGGTCTTCCATTTGTCGCACACCTGCATTATAAAAATCCTTTTCATGGGCCATTATGATGGCATGTACCTGTTCAGGTGTCATTCCTACAACACGGAAATCAATAGCCTTACCTTCCTTGTGTGCTGAATGTAATGCACCTATTTTTGATTCAAGCCGTCTAAGTCCGGATTCCTTATGATCACCTCCAGTATTCCAATTGTTTATCATTACTGCCTTGTCACAATAAAAACGTACCAATTCAGCAATATTTATCAATTTACTGTCAATTTTCAATATGGAACGTCCTCCTAATTCCTTAAAGGTAACAGGATCAATGAATTCTTCAAGATCAAAATGCTGAGATATGTTTCCCATATTCTATCCAATATAAACAACAAATGCAACTACACTAAATGGAGGTCTGTTCTCATGTGCATCTGCATTACCTGAATTTTCTGTTACACCTGAAATGGTATGGTCATGATCACCTGCACTTGCAGTTTCCAATGTGCAATCAGAAGGGACACCGCAATTAAGACTTGATTGGGAGCCTGCATCATTTGTTTTATCATAACCAAAGTAATGTGCATGTGTATGTGATCCTGCATTGCTTGTTGTAATGGGACTGATTACGTGATTATGAACCCCATTTTCTGCAGCAGTTAATGAATGTGATATCTCTCCTGACAATGCACCACTATCAACATTGGATTGGATATTTGGATAAAGGCCCGCAGGAAAGTAACCTACAGGGAATACACCACGCATATCCTGAACGGTAACAGGAATCGAAGATGAATTAGCATAAGTACCACCATCAGCCATTACCCAACCTGCCCAACATCCCATACCGATGTTTCCGGGAAAATCAATGGCAAATTGCACATTGGTTCCAGAATACATGGTCATCTCACGTACCTTATCACGATAGGTTAATTGAAGTTTCTCGTTATCAGGTCGCGTAGCGATACCAAGACGGCATGTTGTAGTGCTTTCAAATGAATCCTCAAGATAACTGTCTGTTGGATCATTGACATTAACCTTTACCTTGCTCAATGGCAATACCAATGTGTTCACATGAAGAAGTACATTCTCACCAGGATTATTCTGTGTTACTACAATACTTCCATCAGGTGATGAGATAGCCATGGTATTGCGAACAAAGAAATCAAGTCCTGAACCACCTGTACGATTAACCATGTTTACATTACCTGTAACACTTATCCCTGTAAATGGGAAGTTAGGATCCTTGTAAACAAATGGAAGTTGGTGTGGAATTACAGTCTTTGTAAAGCCATCGGAATCGGGCGTGCTATTTCTCGATTGAACAACAAGATCTTGTGCGATCTTAACAAATCCTTGGTCAACAGTTTTTGCCGTATCATCCTTTTCCTTGATGAAACCTGTTGAATCAAACAATTGTTTGAATGTAGCCTCAGTTGGCTTATCAAACTTGCGGAAACGCACCCCTGGTGCACCCGTTATGAGAAAGAAGAAATTGCGTAGGAATCTTGGAGAAGGCATGTTGTTTGTTTTAGATCGGTTTGTTTACTATGAAAATCTCATCATCATCAAGACAATCAGGTGTTGTAGGAAAGGCACTCTCCAAAGACATGAAATTTATGCCATCAGGTTTACCTGTAATAACAAGTCCAAATGCATTTAGAAGGGTTGTAATATCAGTATTCTTGCATTCAAAGTATTTCTTGATGCATACAAGATTATATTCTGTAACATAAAAAGGTACACCCTTATCTGAGTAGCAAGGAGGATTGTTTGCCGAATCCTCCATGCGTTCCCAATACATCATTACAAGGTATGCGTATAAATAATGAAAATCATTGATGCTATTTGCAAACTCCTCACTACTATCATCATTACCGAATACCTCTGCAGCATAGAATAGATCCATGTAATCAGTGATCTTTCCCATTGCACAACCATAATAGTCGGCAGTGATCTGTTGTAATTCATCAGGAACTATTGATGTGTCACAACAACTTGAATCATATGGAATAAGAAGGTCACAACTCATGTTAGCAGGTTTTGCAGATTGATGATGTTGCAGAAGGCATGGCTTTCTTGCACTCGCCACAACGGTCCGTGATGGTATTTATCTTGGTAAAGATGTCCATGATCATTGTAAGGTCAAGACTTCTCGTTTGATCAATGGTGAAGATACCCATGTAGTTTATCTTCTGACGATTGATATAGGCAAGTAATGTTCCTGTCAAGGCTATCAACTTGTTTACCTCTGCACGCTGAAGCTTCATCGCATTGATGCGTTTTTGATCACATTCCTTACAACATGGATCTTTCTCATTACAGAAAATATCAAGTATCAGTTTCTTACTGCACACAAGCAAATCACACAGGTCAAAAATCACATCCTGGAATGAATTCGATGTAAGGTTATCTGTTATGGTAACCGTGTAAACTCCATCTTCAGGTAATGTGACCTCTACGCTCATACTTGTTGAAAAATCAATGGTATAAGTTGCGACATAACTCCCGTCAAGGTTACTTACCGTCACGGTGTCGATCTTTCCGGAAGCAGGGTTTGCGTTGTCCTGAATGAGATACTTGTGGCAATCAGTTTTTGTAATTGAATACTGTTGGCAACCTGCAATGGTATGTTGACATGTGTAACTTTCAAAACAATCACTTGCACTAAGGGTAACTACATAATCACCAAAAGATGATATGGTAAAGCAGTAATTCACATATGCCCAATTACCTACAAGGGCAACATCAGCATCAATAATTACCTCACCACTTACTGAATTGACAATATTCAAATGGACATTACGTGGACAATCGACATTCTGTGTAACGGTAATCGTTCCACCAATATCAGAACATGTAATGTTCTCATTTGTTATGATTGAGGTTGTATTTGTAATAGGATCATATGAACTTGAAAGAACTGTCCATGTACCATCATTGCAACCTGCAGGACTTCCTGTAACAACAAACGTCACACCCTCATTGAAACCTGACCATTCACCATCAATGACGAATGTATCAAATCGTGTAATGACATCCATTATCGTGAATGCACGCGTAGGGAATCCTATATTCTTTACCACACATACTTCCTGTCCTACAGAAGCACAGATCTTATCACAAGTGCTTTCCTGTGTCACTCCGTTGATTGCAATCGTATAGTTGCAATTGAGACATAGTGTTGCAGGAGGAGTTGAAGGAACACAATTGGCTTGGCATTCTTCCAATGAAGCATATTTACCTGAACATATATCGTTTATGGTACATACCCCATCAATGCAATCATAGGTATAATGACCATTGTAATTGATAGTGATTGATTGGGGATCTCCACATGGAAAACTGATACCTCCAATATCCAAAGGATCAGGAATTGTCATAGGTGTAATGGTAATGGTACAAATACCACTTTCCGTTTCCATTGGACAATAAATAACAGGCAATAGTGCTGAAGAATTACCAGGATCAACCGTAATGGTTTCTTCGGTAATCGCCATGCCTATTGATGTGCAAGCCTTTGTAATCACATAATGACGCGATACACATCCATCATTGGTAAAGGAAAATGTCTGTGTTGAACATTCACTTACACATGCATCAAAGTCAAGTACCTTGCCAACTGGAGTAATCGTAAAAGGTGATCTGTCTGAACAATCCACACTGATTGGAACTGTCAATTTACAACATGTCTCAAATCCTGCTGATGAGATATAAATGTTCAGGAAAGTGTTTGGATCTGCATAGGATCCACACTTTGGATAGGTGAAACTTATCACCACACTGAATGGATCCCCAACGGCAATTGCACCTAACGTATAACTGACAATACTGATATTATCAGGTTGCGGATAAGAGAATGGATCAATGCATGGAGATGACGATGTGCCACATCCACCTGCAGTCCCATCGATATAGATAGGTCCTGATTGATTGTTGATTCCGGTTACCGTAAATTCAACTGTTGCACCATCTGTAGCCGGATCACAGCATGAAGAAGGAATGATAATCGAAGGAACAAAGCCATCTGCAAAGTAGATGCCTTGATCGGGACATGATGAAGATGAGAAGCAGGTCATTTTCTTATGTGTTTGTCAAAGATATGAAAATAGTCATTTTACTTACTCTTTTTGTTGGAATCATTTGTTTCACCTGTAACAGTATTATATGCAGCTTGCATTGAAGAATACATTCCAGACATATGACCTGCAGCAAGATTTATCTTATGGGCATCTAATGTTCCAAGTGCATATAACGATTCACCAACTTGCCCTATCTTGTTGATAGCAAATATTGGTTCTTGTATGGCACCATAATACTCCATTGGATTTATTCCTGAAATCAAATCAGCAAATGAATATTGCAATGAACGGAACATTTTTGTTCTCATAAAAGCATCATGTCTCTTATTGCGTTCATCATCATCATCACCGAATATCGCGGGAGCCAATGACATGAATGCTGCAACTACAAGAGCATTATGCAATGTTTGGACAACATTTAATTTCCTTACATCACCTTGTGCATTCCACATTTCCTTAAACCCAGAATAATCACCTTTCCCAATACGCTTGCATTCCTTATACAATTCACCAAAGGAATTCAATATGCCCTCCATCTCAATTCCATCATAAATAGCAACCTTGGTCATTTTTCCATTTACCATCTTATCAACAAAAATATAGTCGCCCATTGCAGATTGTTTTCCTGATTGTACTGACCATACATTTTGTGCTTTATCTGTAATATACCGTTTCATAGTAAGCAACAACTTCCCAAATGAATGTGCATCTGCAGGATTTCTTGAAGCATCATTGTAACCTCCACCCATGATATACTTGTCAGTCATGGTCTTGATACCTTCCATTAATTCTGCATTAAGTGCCCGTGGAAGTTTTGCGTCTTCCGTGATTGGCCCATCATAAACACCTTCATCAAAAAGATCATTTAGCAATTTGAATTTTAATGCCTTTCCATTTTCAGTTAGTTTACCACTGGAATCATAAAGACGTTTATCCAATTTTTCATCATAAACAAGTTCACCATCTTTTCCAATTGAATGTGCATCAAGACATCCTAATTTATCCATTTGTGCCATCCATACAAGTGTCCGTGCCTGATAATCACCCGCAAATTGTCCATATGTAGAATAGAAATTACCAATAGTTTTTGATGTATCGGAAAAACGTTTATTGTTCGCCATACTACTACGATCCATTCCAGAAGAACGATATATCCATCCAATATGCATTGCCAATTTCTTTCCATTATTAGATGATATCTTCTTAATTGCATGATTCACATTATCCACACTAAAGAAGGTTTTACTTTTTGCCAATGAATTCGAATTGGCAAATGACATAATGTTCAGATTATTTGTAATGAAATTCTTGGTATCTGCAAACACATTCAATCCAATTGCCATTGTTGCAGTGAATCCACTTACATTATTTATCAGGTCATCAACCTTGACGGATCTCTTGTTGCCTTCAGAATCTGTTCCAAGTAATATTATTTTAGCATCACTTTGATCACGTTCACCCTTAACGATGAATTTTGTGAAAGCCTGTATATAAGCCTTTAGGTTTGGCAATGCCTTGCCTTCAGATTGCTCGAAATTATGGATAATGTTCAATGCAGCATAATGTACAGGCATTACCTTGTCAAGAGCCTCTTTTGTATGATGATTCATCATAAAATAGTACATCAATGTCTCAAGATTCTGCTCAACATCACTTTGATTTTTCTGTAGGTTAGCTGCAATCTCAGAATCAGTATTTCCAATTACCTCGATATTGCCATTATCCCTATTGCTCTTGAGTCCAATGATCTGTTCACGTGATTGTGATCCAAATATGCCAGCACCTGCCTGAAACATGAAATGATCAGAAATCTTGTTTGGATTGTTTTCCTTAGATTGTGCAACAAAATCATAGATCTCGCCTCCAGAAGAAAACTTTGTCAAATATTGTGTCAAACCACTCTTCCAATCCTTAGTGAATATTTTCTCACTTGCACGACGGGACATTACAGGCATACGGCCGTCAGTCCAATTGTTGTTATACCATTCACGTGCGGCAGGTTGTTCCAATCCATTATTCATCATTCTCTTAATCATTGAGTCCTTGATTGACTTTACTATGAACCCACCGAATTCAGCTTCCTTCTTACTCAACTTTCCAGTTGCTATTGCATCTTTTGTAACCTGTGGAGTCTGATCAATACCATTCTCATTAATATATGAATAATGGATATTGTATGTATTTACATCATGAACACCCGCTTTTGATACGGCACGCCCTTTTATAAAAAGTTTATCAAAACGCTTGTATCCGCGATCAACAAGAACATCCATTGCTGATTTAGAATATGACTCATTGAATTTATCCAATTCAATAGTGAATTGTGAACGGAACTTATTCATGAAATTATTTAAGGCAGTATTGATACCCTGCATAACTTCCTTACGATACCATTGCATAATTGGATGCATGACATTGTAACTCATCTTCCACATCTTATCAATGTTCCATAGATCAACACCCATTTTTGCATCAGATAATTTAGATCCATCTGTCTGAATATATCGCAATGCCTTTGAAAGATGTGACATTTCCGGACCATAATTCTTGTCATTGTTCATCAATTGCTCATTACCATTGAACTTATCGGTAATGAAATTAATGCGTTCCTTTATCAGTCGTTCAATGTCACGTGTAGTCAGATCATTACCTACAGTCTGTGGATGAATCTTATCAAGAAACTTTGAATATTCCTGTTCTTTTCCATATGCACCATGTTCACCCATCTCATATAATTGATGATACATTTCCTTGGTTTCTGTATAACTGTTAATCAGAGATTTTACATAATTCTGTCCATATGTTTCAGTATCAAAGAATCCTTTTGAATCAATTGCATTACGGATCTCAACAGGAAGATTATCATAAACTGACTTATTGGTGAGAATCGTTTTCATCTCATCAATGTAATCTGAAATTTCCACACCATGAACTTCAGCCTGTCCACCAAGTTTTGCAACAAAAAGATTGTCGAAAACGATTGATGGATCATGTGCCTTCATCAACATAGCAGAAAGAATGACGTTGAATTTACGCATTCCACCCTCTGTCTTTGAAAGACGTAAATTCATATTGTTGGTTACATCTTTTTCATTACGTAATAGAATATCAGCAATATGCTGTTCAGTATTACTATGAACAAGTTTCATGTTGAGATTCTTATTCGTAATGTCCTGGATGGATATATATTTTACACCATCATTGATTGATGATGTAATGATCGGATTGAAATTTGAACTAAAGAAAGACATGGTTGGAATTGTTTTCTTTATATCATCAAATAAAACAACACTATCATTCGGATACACCTTGAAATTTCTGTCAATTACATCACGATTACGTTCAAGATTCTGATCAAGTATGCGATCAGATCTTTTCACAATATAATCAAGAACATTCTCACGCATGATAGGTTCATATGCATCACGATCTTTTATGATACGTTCTGCAATCTTTTCTAATTCTGAAGTATCACTTGGATTATTGATCTTGTATGACTTTCCACTTGTGGTTACATACTCAAACTTTCCATCATCAAGTTTTCTTGCAAATTGGCTTAATGATTTCATTGTACCAATCTTGTCAGCATTTCTATCAGAAAAATCTGCACCAGACATAGCAATAATAAGATCCTTCTCATTATCCAATTTTCCAACAGGCTCATGATAATCACCTTGCTTGTGTTCATCAACAGAAAATTCAATTTCATTTTTCGAAAACGCATCACCAACACCATCAAATGTAAATGGATAATCCGCATTTCTTGATTTTTCAAATATGAAATCTCTGTTAGTATGTACAAGTTCCTCGAAGATTGAATATTCGACTTTTGATCCCATTGAATTGGAAAAGAAATCCTTTACAGAATTAACAAAATCATTCCATATGCTTATACGACCTGTCTTCTTAGGTTCCAATGATTCAACACGAAGCATCTGTTCCTGTATCAATGGACTCGAAAAAGCTTCTGACATGAATTCCTTGGAATTTTTGAATGCATTATGGGAAGCAAATGCATATTTTATCCCATTAACTTCATACATGAGTTTATTCTTTGCAAGATATGTTTGCATTTTGGCACGCATTTGATCCACTTTATCCACAAACTCAAGTTCCATTTCATTGAGTTCAGATTTACTCTTTCTGAATACATCATGCATTACATTATGAATAGTCTCATGCAAGAATACGCGTTCAAAAGAACGTGCACTATTTACCTTTGTACTATTGATAACAATATGGTCTGAATCTGGATTATAATATCCACCGACTGTTCTATTAATTTCTGTAGGAGTTTCTGCAGTTCTTGAATTTGCAACATTACCTACAGATGAAAGTAATGGATGTGAACCGTCAACATGATCATATTTACCACTTTCAAGTTTTCCTGCATAGTCAGATTCACTGATTGCCTGTGCAAGCAATCGAAATGGTTCACGTATAGAATGCTGTGCAATTGATTCCAATGCCTCCATCTTTGTAGTGGCATTATCATAAATGGTTTGCTTTATAATATGATCCTGTGAAATCTTCTCATCAGTTGTCTTATCTGCATAATCAGGAATATAGGAATCAATATCATGATTGCTCAATTCAAAATCAATTGCACTCTTGTTTAATGGTACAGAAATAAATATGTGTGATTTTCCATCACGTTGTACATTGACAAGAATACCATTCAATTGATATTCCCCATTCTTATAATAAGAACGAGTAGGGACCTTTATACGCAACTCATGATTTGCATTTGTAAGCAATTCATTAATTGAATGGTTCGGCAATTCTGAAAGTGTACGCATTGATGTCAATGCATCTGATTCCCATGAATTCGTGTAAATCTTGTACTTGTTATAGACAGGTTTGTACTCCATCGTCTCGCGATTAAGTTGCAAAATACGTCTTGCTCCATCACCATTATGTTGGCCCGCATCATGTACATGAGTTACTATGAAATCAGGGTAATCCGATGATAACTTATATAATTCATTTCCATTATTCTTTTCACGTGAATTGGCAAATATCTTTCCACCATAACCTGTTTCATCAGCATCTTCAACATAATCATGTCCAAAGTTTGTATCCTTAAAACCAGGAATCGGTTTTGTCAATGGATGTTTCTTTGGTTGAAATTGTATGGCTATATTATCAAGACGATCATTGATTTGTTTTGAAAGAGCATCAAATTCACTTCCTTGTCCAGAACTTAATACGTTTGCTTTTTTTGCAAGCCATTGGTCAAAATCCTTCATGTGTTCATTTGGAAGGAAATCTGTGAGATCTCCCTGATGGAACATGAATGAGTTTTTAATCAATTGATACATTGCAAGACGCTCAGTAAGATTGAATCCAACAGCATCATCAAGACGTTTGAATGCATCAGTGATCATGGATTTTGTGGAATCACTATAATTCATACTATCATGCATGATGATATACTTGTCCATGTTCTTTCCAGTATTCACCATCATATTCTGTATGGCTATATTATCTGAAATTGCAGATGGATTATTCTTATTGAATTTTTCAGGATTTGCAATGATATCATCCATTAAGGATGTTATCTGTGAAAGAAAACAAGAGCGTTCAATTGGTGAGGAAATATAAAGTTCACCTATCAACTTGCCATTCGAATCAATCTGTGATGACATGTTCCGTTTATCAAACGCACCGGAAGAATATTTCTCATTGATATACATGTTTGTCAAGAGATTATTCACAGAACCGAAAATCTTGTTATAATTTTCCTTTGTCCATATGCGATCCTGATTGAACATTGATCGTGAGCGATTCAATACACCCTGTTTAATGATAGGATTCTCATAGATAATTGATTTTGAAAGTACATCCTGTGAGAAATCGAGAAGTTTTAAATATGATGTAATGTTTTGTGAATGATTCAATACGCGATTGAAATCAATAAACTTACGCATCTTCTCAAAATTATCATCATAGATAGCTTTTTCTGAAGGGATATCCTTTGAACCCATATGGATTTCAGTTGGCAATTCCATGCCATTTACCATTGGTTTTGTAGGTCTTGACTCAAGGAAATCACGTTTCTTTCCGCGTGTCTCATTAAGATCATTCATGTATTGATATAATTCGAATGAATTAGAACGAATTCCCTTTGAACCTGCAATTGATAATGCCCGGGAAAGCGATCCCATTGCATCAGACATCACCATTAATTGATGGATATCTGCAATGTCATTCTTCTTTTTCTCAATCCAATCATCAACCTTTGAGAAATTATAATTTGTAACCTGTTTGTGTATTAGATTACCTTTTTCATCACGATTACTGAATGAATCAACTGTGTCATCGTATCCTCCCTCATAATTCTTATCCTCATCATAATACATGGAATCATCAGAAGTGAATGTCTCATCGGATATATCTTCATCATTGGATTTTGATGCATCATATCCTTCCTCAGTAACATATGACTTTAATTTAGTAACAGGAATCGACCTATTGCCAAGCCATGCAGCCTTTCGGAATGCCTCGGTGATATCAATCATCTGTGCGTTTTTATCTTCAGCAGACAATTCAGCATCATTTTGAATATCCGACATGCGTTCCTGATAAGAATTGAACATGACATTCCATGATTCAACAACATGGTATTTGTTTCGAGCCATATCACCCAACCCCTGTCCAACCATAAAGTCTCTCAATACCATTCTTGTGGTTCCATGTGTAAGCATTCTTATGGAATTCTCAGGATCGGCACCAACTGCACATAATGCAGTAACCATATTTGATGTGCTTGGATTGATCATGATTTTTCCAAGTTGATCAAGTTGGTTATTATCCACAGCACTCTGTAATAATTGTCCAAGCCATGTAATCTTGTATTGCCCATTATCAAGCAATGCATTTCCATCCTTATCGGTAAATCTCGTAAAGGTTTTTCCACCAAATACACTTCCACGAAAAACCATTTTGAAATGATTTCCTTTTACATCAGCATATGCATTATTCAGATATATTGTTGTACGGATTGCACTTGCAAGAATACCTGTTACATTGGCACCTGCCTGATAACTTGCGAACTGTTTTGAATTAGATGTGAAATCATTTATAAATTTAGAAACCTCATTCTTTCCACGTTCATCTAATTTAAGATTACTGATGATATCCTGTATGGTATTTGTAGTGATAGGTGTTGTATAATTAATTACATTGAGTGTGTTATCATAATAATCAAACATGCTATTTACGATGACATTCATGTTCATTTTATCAGAATCAATCACCTTTCCATCATCACCGATGATGTCACTTTTTCCCATATTGCCAACAAACTTTCCAATAGAATGCAATTCATCAATGTCATAATCGGAACCATCAATAACATTCTTCTTGCTTGAAGTAAATGCAATATTGGTTGTTTCATGCGAGAAATCAACTGTACGATACTTATTTCCAGATCCTGATGATGAGGCAGGAATACGTGACATGATGTTGTCAAGATAATTATGGAATCCCTCATAGTAATCCTTAATTGCAGGGAATAATTTTTCCGGATCAATCTGATTTGTATTAGACTCAACACTTGCAGTTGCTTCTGTTGGAAGTTTTATTTCGCCTTTACTTACCAAGTCTTTCATAACAATTCCTGCACCAACGGAATTGGTAAAATCAATATCTGGAATTAATGATTTTAAATTTGTCATTCGCTCCTCAACAGTATCACCAAGATGATCATAACGAATCAATCTTCCATCAGAAAGATGTATTGTCATGATATCGTTTACGGAAAAATTCTTGTAATAAAGTGGATTTTCCTTCTTAAGACTAAATCCAAATTTTTTCGGATCCTTGAATTGAATTATTGCCTCTGCAGATTTTGATGAATGAATTTGCGAAATTAGATGATTACGTTCCTCAACAGATGGCTTCCAATTTGGATTGTCTCTTGACTCTTGTGCAACAAGACTTTCTATATCTATTCCATCCTTTGTGAAATGACGGGTATAATGCAATCCTGTACGAGGGGTAAAGGAATTTTCATCAACACCATTCTTCTTCCACATCTCTATGTTCTTGTCATAGTCAAACTTCGTGAATGACTGTCCTTGCTTCAGAAATAATGCATTATCAGGACGGATATTCTCATTCACATCCATCATGTCAATGAAATCTCCAGGAGCCTGTACATGAGAACCACCTGTATTGAATTCAGGTTTTATCATATCATTCAATTGTTGTATAAGCAACGGACGGATCCTTTCTGCAATTCCAGGGGAATGGATTGAGAATCCCGAATCAGTAATGATATTAACGAAATTGGTAAGCAATCCCATATTTTGTGCAGATTCCTTTCCAAGATCTTTGAGATATGCACCCCAATTTCCATCATACTTATCCTTTACTTTATCTATCATTTTATTGAGTCGATAATCAACAATGGATGCCTGTGCTGTTTTAACGCGATTAGCCAATTCCTTATTCTGTGGTCCATCAAACATCGTATTAAGCAATTGATGTTGCATCTTTGATGAATCATCCTTATAATCCTTGTTTGCATCAAGAATAATCAAGTGTTTGCTATTGTCTGTTCGGAATGTTTGGAATCCATTTGCATCAACAGAATTGATTGGCGAATCTCCCGCAAGTTTGAATGAAGATTTTGGAACAAGTGCCGCAGTATATGTTTCCTGTAAGTTATTATCAATAATATAATGAGCAAGTTTTTCATCATCAAAATTGAATTCAACTAACTTGGAATACAATTCAGGACCAAGCATTCTCTTCTCAAGATCCCTTATATATAAACTATGTTTTCTTTGTGCAGCAGTCATTAATGCAGATGATTTGATTAACCTACGTTGTCCAGTAAGCAGATCAATATCATTATAGATATGTTTTTGTGATCCATTGATATTCTCCTTGGTAATGGATCCATTTCCATTTCCTGAACTTATGTATTCAAGCCATGCATGTGCAGAAAGTTTCAATTGCCAACCATCAGTATTCTGAACACGTGATTGTGATGGTGATGTATCAGTAAGAAAACGTACAACATCATTCGTTGCAACACTGTCATCTATGATTGCATATTGTGAATAACGTCCAATACCATTTGGATTGGTTACATCAAGATGATTTCCTGGTGTTAAAAGGGAATAGTTACGTTTTCCCAATTCTTCCCATCCTGATTGAGCAAATGGATTTCCTCCAGTGATTTCAGAAACATGTGCATTATGTGTAAGCCATGAAAGATAGTATGCCTCATAAAATGGATTCATGTAAAGCATCTTTTTCTGTTCATTAGGATTATGAATATCATTGGTTTCATATCCAATCTTCATTGAATCTTTTGGTGCCTTCTTAAATGGTCGTACTGAACCAAGACCTGATTTATCACCTTGAAAGAATTTTTCAGTAACAGGATTTACCTTAATTCCAGTTGAAACCATATGATCAACAAAACCATTCATGCGTTTTGAGAGGATTTTTTTCATCTTCATCTCAACAAGCATATTGCGTGTTTTGATATCATCAATCTTTGCTAATTCCGCTATCTCACGATGATTTTCCATCGTGAATACGTCATCAACAAGTTCACCTTTAATATTTGTGAATTCCATATTGGCATCATTCCCCAATAATATCCTGTCATTTTCACCCTCTTTGCTTGAACGGACAAACTTGTAATGTGAATATACTTCAGCATAACCCTCTTTAAGTTTAGAAAGGAATTCATTTGCATGACCTGGAGTATTTATATGGTCATCAATCATTCTCTGTAGAAACTCCGGTGATACGGAACGCTCATTAAATATCCTATTTTCCTTTTTCATCGCCAATTCATCATATGATCTGGCAATTGTAGGATCAATATTCTGACGGAATATCGATTCCATTGTACCTAATGCCTTTGTAGAATGACGTTCACGTACAGTAAAAAGATCAATTATATTTTGTGAAACGGTATCCCAATTCACAGACGCGTTATATTCTCCATCCTTTACGGTTATCCTTAATGGTGCATGCTCAATACTTGTTTCGAAATTCATGACGATTGGCGTATGCGTATCGGCCATATTCGATGTAGGTAAATGATAATTCCTACCACCATCAATCAACTTAACATTCTTACTTCCTGAATGCTCAAATTGAACAATGTTATCAATGAAAAAAGCATTGATCATCGCATTGAGATATTCCTTGTTCTGCATCTTGCTTACAGGAATTGTCTTAGATCCCTTTGTAAGATATGCCATTCGGGTATATGATTTCAATACAAGATCCTTATTGTTTTTATCAAGGAAAGGATTGAGGAACCGTCCTGTTTTATTACCAGCCTCGTCATAACCTGGTGCATAGTAAGCTGAAGCATCAGGATCCTGTGCAGCAGCAAATTTGAATGAGAATTCACTTTTGATTCCATCATCGGCAGATATCTTGTCGGTAAATCCACCAAATTGATAATCGAATGCAGATCCCTTTGTTTCAAGATAGATACGCTCACCGCCAATTGTTATACTTTTTTCACTTCCTGTTGAGGCACGTGAATATGATTGTATGGCAGCAATATCATCAAGAAGCCAATGTTTTACATCTGCACTTCCAATTGTTTCAGATTCATCATTGATGCCATCACCAACAAATGAACTATTTGCTTCTTCAGAATCCGTTGAGATGACTGAATTTATATGCTGTTTCTTTATATTCTTATCAGTAAGTTGATCCATCCATGTCTTGATGATCTCAGCAAACTTATTCCTGTTTATACCACCATCTGACAACTTGGTATTTAATACACCTTCAATTGCAGAATTCATTTTAATGGAATTATGTGAATCCTTTTCCTGAAGGAATGCATCAATTGTTTTTGGTGAGATATGCTTCCATCCAAGATTTAGGAATTTCAATAATGAATTTGCAGTATCCACATTGAATGATGGATTAAGCCTTGCACCATTCTTATCATAAGATATTAATGGAATCAATTCACCGTCTGGCATCAATTGTGATAATCCGCTTGCGGTATTCCTGTATCCTGCAATTATACCCTGTTTTGTTATGTTTTTAGGATCAATCTTAATACCAAATGCCAATGCCTCATTAATCTCATCTTGTGTAAATATCGAAGTAACAGCCTTATTGCCGTTTGGTGGCATGAAAGTTACCTTGAATGTATCGAAAAGCATTTGTTTCTTTTGAGGTTTTAACTCACCTGTTTTTCCGCTTTCCGTTTCCACAAAATCAAACATCCCATTTCTAAATGCAGTCTTAATGCCTTCCTTGATTTTCACAAGATCATTTCCATGACGTTGACGAACATAAGCTGAATTATCACGATTCAGTATTATTTCGGAAACATTCTTCTGTACAATGGAATCATAATTATAATGTATTGCCGAAAGTACAGTGTGCATATCAATCGATTTTGGAATGATTTGCTCATCAAGATCGAATTTTGTATTATCAACATCAGAAAGGAACTCATGTACCATTGAAGGATATTTCGCCCACATTGTATATGATATGTCACCATCTGGACGAACCATGTCAGCCGTTGCCAATCCAAGTGTTGCAGATTCTTTGTTTTCAAAATGTTCAGAATCATTGAATATAGAATCATAAACAGACCATGCAAGATTTGTCAATCTGTTTCCAGGCATTCCGGCAATAGCCATCTGTTTTATCACCTTGCCAATTTCACGCATTGAATCACGATCAGGATTCCCTACATTTTTTGAACGTGCTATACGCGAAGCATTTATCAATAATGTTTCAGCAGAACCAACATTTATAAATGCTGTTCCACGTGTATTCATTTTCCTTGATCCATCATCCTTGATATCATAACTATTCAACCTTATACTTCCAAGAATCAGTCGTACATGATCTGAAAATGAGGGTGCCTTTAAGTCATTTCCTATTTGGATTGAACTCTGTGAACTTGATTCATCTTTATCAGACAAGATATTCGTTACAGCACCTTTCAATTGTTGAGCAAAATCAGACATTGGAATTTCCTTTGCAACCGCATCAGTAAAAAGAATTGCCTTCGGGAAAATCTTCTTTATAAATTTCTCGAAATTCTCCTCTTTTGAAAGTTGATGAACGATATAATCACTTAGCATTGAACGTGAAGTATTCGCATTTGAAATAGAAGATGAATCTGTGTATCTCAAATCATCTATTCCAACAGTTTGCTCTGCACCATCACGAACAACAATGTATTTCTTATTTTTTAATGTGCCATCCTGGAATGTCAAGCGTTCATAATAACGATTCACTGCAGCATTCCATTCGTATCTTTTTGGAAAGATTTTTCGTGAATAGGATGAAAGGTCAACTATACCACCACCTATATTTAACAAGATCTCATTTATCTTGTATTGATTGTTGTCAAATATATCAAGCAATTTTCCAAAATCCTGTGCACGTTTATTGCGTGAAATCTCTTCCTTTTCAACAGGAATGGAATTGGATGTTGTTTCATTGGATACATTTTCAATTGAATCGGCCTGTCTCTGATCTTTTGTTTCCGATGGCACAAAATCAATATGCTCTTCAAATTCCTTTGATGTTGATGAATGTGATTCGAAATCAAATCTCACATTTGCCTCATCCGGATCAGCAGGAGGTGCATTTGTTATATCAACTTTTGAATTCTTTGAAGTCTCATTTGCTATACTATCTGATGATGTGAGTATCTGAGGCATATTAAATCCAGCAATGTTCGCCTCAAGTTTATTAAAATCCTTTTCTGCAATATGACTATTTGTTGGATCAATAAGTGCGAAATCACGCAATGCAACATTTTGTTTTGATTCAGTATATATTTTTATTGCATCAGCAAGTGCATTTGATTTTCTCTCGATTGAAACATTATCAAGATCAGTAACTTTTCCACCATAATTTCCATCAAAATATTTGAAATTAAAACGTGCAGTAGCCTTTCCTGGAGTGGTTTTCTTATCTATCTTCATTGCAACAAGATCACCAATGCCATCATATTTTTCCGCAATTTCTTGTGGAGACATTGTTTTCGCTGCAGCTTTCTTCAATCCTTCTTCAGTAAAGAGTGGATTTATTTTCCATTCACCACCTTCTTTACTTGGTGCACTGAAGAATGCATATCTATTCCCACTTACAAAATTATTAATTGGCTCCCAAAACTTACCTTGTGAAGGACTTCCTTCAGCATTAGACTTGTTTAGGTCAAAACGCTCACGGAGAATTTGTTGTGTCTTTTGCAATTCTGCATTTGAAAGATTCTGTGAACGTAATTTTACCATACCAATATTTGTCATGGTCTCATCATGTGAATACATTAGGTAATAGCCAGGTTCAAATTTCCCGTTACCTTTTAATGATGGAGAGTTGACAGTAAAATCAAGCTTATCTGGATTATCAATAAAAATCGGTTCATAGAAATATACATTTCCTGATTTATATATCTTTCCTCCCTTTGATGTTGCAACATGATCCTTCAATAAGTCTGACATTTTACTGAATGCGACTTTACCATTTGTGGATCCATTGTTATAATTGACATTTCCAGGTGTTGCAGATTTCATTGCAACATAACCAAGATCTACAACCTTCTCATTTGATTGATATGCTTTCTTGCGAATGTCAAACTTATATTTTTCATATGCTACTCGATCGGTAAATTGATCATCAGTTTCTCCAATGAGTTTTGTGACAGGTGCCTTATATTCGCCATTGAAATCATGGTTTGCCTTATCATTGGGCATGAACATGGTTCCCATTATTGCGAAACGTCTTAGATTCTCATCAGTAACCGGGATATTATTATTCTTGAGTTGTTTCCCAAGATAATCACGCATAGCATTATCTGCAAGATCAAGTGAAACAGTAACGACATCATTCATCATTTTGCCATTTAATTCAATGGATTGATGATATGTACGTTTAAGCATAAGTTTTGAATACCCATTGAATGCACCTGATTTATTGAGCACCAACATCTTTATACGGTCATGCAAAACCTGCATGTTACTATCCATTATATTCTTTCTGCCAAATGGATTTGTGGCAGAGGAATATGTTGATAGACCATTCTTATGGTTCTGTATGCTCTTTGTTGCAAACAACATTTCTTCCGTTGCGGAATTATCGGAATGGGTATTGAAGATTGTAATGTCGTTAGCCTTGAATGATTTATATTTCTTTAGGAATTGTGTTTTTGTTATCTCCTTGTCACTTCCGGAAATTTTAAAATAATAATTCCCTTTAGCATCGACAGCTATACTGGAGATTCGTACAGTTACATTATTCTCATCACGAACCAAACCACCAACACTAAAATTATTTTTCTTGTTTTCCCATTTGTCAACGCGTGTACGTAATATAGATCCCTTTCTTGCATTGACTATCTTCACCAATCCAAGACTATGAATTCCTAAAGGGGAAAATGGTTTGTCATAACCAGAAAGTTTCACATGAAAAAATCCATCATCATTAGCGATCAATGATTCAACCGTAACAATATCCCCATTTGAAGCCTTGTATTTTTTCCCAACTTCAAAATCATCCTGACTAACTGTTTTTTTATTACTTGTAACCTTAGTACTTTTTACAGATACATTAGATTTTGGAACATCAATACCCTTAAGTGCTTCAGACATTGATGAAAGGCGTGATTGTTCCGAAAGTGCATATTTCTGCTTACGTTCATCCTCAAGCTTAATATAATCGGCATTCTCATCAATAAGTTGTGAAACCTCACGTGATCCTGGAAGGGAATTTGTTGGAACATCAGTTACTACATCTGCAAATTCCTTTGCACGTGAAACTGCTGTCAATTGGGCCTTGTTATAATCTGGACCTAATTTTTCCTTATCAATATTTACATATACACGTGGAAACGACAATCCTTTTGCAGTGAATTCGCCACGAATAATCGTTTTTACGGCATTTTCAGCAATCTTGCGATCAATTCCATGGTTCTTTGATAGTTCATCGATTACAGAAAGCCTATCACTGTCATTTGCCACAATCATAACCGTACCTGTACGAATAACACCATCGGTCTTTAGATCAGAAGCAAATTTACCCATCTGTTCCGAAATGGTTTTTGAATCATAACCACGTAGGACAACACCACTTCTTGTTCTTCCACCGGAATCAACTGTATATTGTGTTTGAAGTAATGAAACCTGCTTTCCATTTGCATAAAGTGATACATCACGATATTGTTGTTGCAACCTGGAAATGTCAAAAACACCACTTCTAAATACATCGACAATCGGTGTGGTGGATTCACGATTATACATTACATCGGGAATCTGTGAACTACGTTCCTTTTCCTCAAGTCTATCCTTTATATCACCAAGTTGTGATGGATCACATACATGGATTATCTTGATTCCATTATCACGTGCAATGGAAGTCATTTTTGCCAATTCCTCTGCATTTAATTCACTGGCTTCATCAACAATCAAGAATGATGGTTTTTCTTTTGAAAGAATTCCTTTCTCATTAAGAATATCATCAATCGTTGTAAATGTGCAAGAGTCTTTCAGTCCACTTGACTTGAATGCATCACTAAGATTAGTAATTTGTGGATTTGATGGTGCAGTTCCAACAAGTTTCAATGAATCACTTGATTTGGATTCACGTGACTCAAGGATATCGCGGAATACATGGATTGCACTTGGTACAACCAATGTTGTCTTTCCTGCACCTGCATAACCAAGTACATTGATTTGATCACGTACAAACTGAGTCTTGTTTGGATGATCTACATATAAGTTATTACTGTCATTCATGAAAGCAACAAGCGTATGTATTGCCTGGCGTTGTTCGAATGAAGGAACAATATACTTAGGATCCAATTTCACATTTCGATCAATATAATTCTTGTAATTATCAAGGAATTCCTTTGATGAAATCCTCATAATTCTATGAAGATGTTCCGAAACGGTTTTGTATAGGTACGCCTTTGCTGCAGGAAGACAATTGGATTCACCTGTTCTTACCTCATGATAAGCCTGTGATGAATTATACAATGGGAAAAGTCGGGTTCCTGTCTTGTCAAATGTTTCAGGTTCCCATTGGATATAATTTACATCGGTAAGACCACCAAATCCTGGATCATATGAATAATTACCCTCAATGCCTTCTTTGAAGAAAACGGTATGTATTGTTTCTGCAGAACCTTTTATTGTCTTGAATGCAATATGGATTTGTGATTCCATTTTTGCAATGGATTCAAGCAAACGATCATGTATATCGTAAACTTTCTTTGTATCCTCAAATGTGATTTTTGATGTACCATCCTCATTAGTTCCAGCAGCAGTCTTTATATCAGAAATCTGTTTTACAAGATTATTGAATTCATCAATAGTTTTGTGTGTACCAAGAATAATCGCATTGTCAGGATAAAAATTCTTAAGATTTTCAATGATTTGAGAATTAACCCTATTAGCATTATTAATGAAACCGATCTTCACATTTGCTTCATTATCTAAACGTGCAGATTCGGAAGCTATACTTGATTTCTGTACAATATCAAGCAACTGATTCTTATAATCATTCAATTTTGAAATTACAGAATCCTTGTTTTCCTCATCATAATATGAATCAGGAGCCCTATTAACATCATTCAGTCCAGAAGTGCTATCAGATAATTTTGAATATGCTTCTTTATTCAATAGCATTGCAAGAATCCTTGATTGCACTTCTTCAAGTTTTATTGCAACTAAATGAGCGTCCTGTATTGTAGAAAGGTTTGATTCCTTGAAATCCTTTATACTTGATTCGAATGATTTCAATATTGGATCTTGTGAGGTTCCTACATTAGATGAAAGAAAAGCCTCAGTTTTAACCTGTTCCTGTGTACGTGCCTCGGGTTTCATATTTGCAATATTATTTGCAATTCCCAATGCGGAATGTATGTCATCAAATCGACTCTTAAATTCACCCTTTGCACTATCAGGCAATAACCTAATATGTTCTTCAAGTGTATCCATTGGTTCATCTTCAGGATCAACCTCAACATTCTTTACCTCTTCTGGATGTTTTGCCTTTATATCGGAAATAGTCTCGTTGATGTGTTTTTCAGCAGCAGCCTTTATTCCATTATTAAGATTAGCGAGATGTTCTGCAGCAGCAACAGATCCTGTTTTCACAAGATCAGATGCAACTTTAACTATTTTCTCATTATTACCTTTTGAAATTGATGATGTGATTTCTTTTATCTGAGAAATAGCATTACCCATTGTCTCTTCTGCGTCATTCTTATCATTAAGGAATTTTGCAATTCCATTTGAAACAGAAGTATTAAAGACATCAACAACCTTATGAAAACCCTCTTTTTTCTGTAATGCAATAGCTTCTTTTACTCCTGAAGAACCATAGTCATAAGCCTTATTTGTATCAGCAATATAATCACGCACAATTCCATCACGAATGATTTCATTTGAACGCTTATCAGTAATGATGTCATTCAGTTTTTCATTGGCAATATCCAATTGTTTTTTGATAGTGGATTTTTCTAAGTCAGTCTTTGCATCAACAAGTTTTTTATTAAGATCCCTGATGTTAACCGCATGTTCAATACCCTCACGTGCAAGCATATTTGGATCAACCAATTCATCAAGCATCTTGGATGTATGTGCATCAAGATTTTCTGTACCGGATTTCTTAATGTATTTATCTTTTGTGGCACTATCATTCCATTTTTTCAGTCCACTCTCATCATAGATCTTTTTGTAATTTCGGATATCCTGTTTGAAGTTACTGTATGATTCATCTGCAATAGATGTTGGACGCACTCCTGTTTGCGGATCAATCTCACCATCACGGATAACCTCACCGGTTTTTGCATTGGCCCAATGTGCACCAATCTCACCATTCTTGTACATCGCATCTGCAGTCTTCTCCAATTCAGGCAACATGTTATTGACTGTTGCATCACCAAGTGTCATTCTGCGTGACTGTTCCTGTGGACTCATTAATTTTCCACCCTTGTAAAAATGTATTCCAGTTGATATCGCACCCATCAACAGACCATTCTCAAGTGCACCACCTAATCCATTGGTGATTCTTGAAAATACATTTTCATTAACATCTCCATACATCCCATCAATTCCTGAAGTATCATCACCTGCATATTTGCTGTAATAATCCTGCATGATCTGAATGGAATTATTCGCCATGTGAATCAAACCCATTTCAGATGTTGCCGATGCTATGTTTGAAACAGGGACAATCCTTCCATTCAATAATGCATTGCCACCTTTTTTTGCAGCTTCAGCCATTTTTCTAAAAACACCTTTTGATGTTTCCTTTACAACGGCATCAATTTGTGTTCCGGTCAATTCAGCAGGAGCGACATCAGGAAACATCTTCTTTGAATAGTCCATGAAAGTTTCCTTCACGATATCCTTCATGGATGATTCGGTCGATTGTCTTGTAATCATTGAAGATGTGGCAGGAGAGAACCATTTATGTCCAATACCCATCAATGCATATGTTGTCACTGCTGAACCAAGATAACCCATTGCGGCTTTCTCGGGAGAAATTCCCATTTCCTTTGCTCCCTGATGAAAACCATCAGCCATTGCAATAGTAAAGAAACCACGGTTTAAACGTTCAGAAACATTCTTTGTAATACCCTGTCTTGCAATGGAATGTAATTCAGCTATCAATGGCGACTTGCCTTCATCTATTGCAATTTTAGCCGATAATTGAAATGCTTCATCACTCAATCCTATTCCACCTTTCAATAATCCACCTACCTCACCAATTCCACCTGTTGCTACAGCTTGTAGCATCATTCCAATTGCACCACCAATCATTCTTCCAGATGTCCCTTCAAGTCCACGTTGTTGATTTTGAGATTCATTGAAATAACCTGCGGATGAAACATTTTGTGCAATGTTTGCCCAACGCATCAATGGATTGTTGGCAAACCCTTCATCGAATGACTTCTGTTCTTTTGGTGATATGCCAGAATGTGCCAAATAAGGATCAATGACTTGTCCCTTTACAAGATACATTCCCGTTTCGGCAAGTGATCCGAATATGGAAGGTACATTGGTTACGAATTCATTTACTGCAGTGCCACCAATATCCTCAAACCAATTATTGTGCATCGTGCGTGATCCCCACGCAGAACGGATAGTAGATCCTTTCAATGACTCCGTAAGGGATTTATCCCTCCATATGGGTAATCCCTGTTCATCATAATCAAGGGCAAGCATATGAGCAGATTCATCCTGTTTTGCAAGTCCCATTGTTCCTGCAAACAATGCACTATTAAACCATACATCACTTGTCTTATCAGTACCACCCGACATCCTATGTAATTGGTTCCTGTAATATTCATCTTTACTTACATTGCCATCCTTTGTCGATACAATATTACGCCCATCAGCAAATATCTCATCGGATTTGATTTGTGTATATGCCCCTGTTGCAGATCCTATGAAACGATCATCAATGGTTTTTTGTGATGTTGGAGGTGCAAAATTGGAATAACCATGTTCCATCCTTGAAAATGGAGTTGAGACATTACTTGGAATGGCATCATTTGAACGGTATTGCACTTTCTGCATTGTACCTTCATGAACACTTGTATTGTAAGCATTATACGCTTCATTGGAACTATCATATGCCAATCCAAACTTCATCTTGTCATTACCATATACGGATTCACCGTACTTTGACCACGCATCCTCTTTTGAAAGCATGGTTGGAACCTGATTGGTTTTCGCGGAATAATCAAGAATAGAATTGTTATCAACCCCTGAAAGACGCAATCCCATATAATCCAATTTTTTTGGAGCAGGTGTGATTGTCGGTGTTTGAATGTTTGATGGATTGAGTGGTGGTGTAGGAGGTGGTGTCATAAAATTGTTTTTATCAAATCAGCATTTACATCTGACCTGAATTAATTATTAATTATCAATTTGAAAAAATGGACTACTCAATATTTTTTCCCTTGCCTTTGTTTGTGCGGCCTGTTGTTCCGCATCCTTGTCATAAATGGATTTCATACTTCCATAACCTGCATAAAGGTTAGCATTCTCATTTCCGGTTGCAACATCTGATGGTTGCATTGGTGCTGAAATTTTGGTATAATAATGTGTTTTTCCATCAGCACCCTTTTGTTCATAGGTAAGGGTACTATTGACATCATTAATGCTCAATGGTCCCAAATAATAATTATCGGTTGCGTCAACGGTTTTTGGAGAATCCGTATTATCGACAAAATCATTATGGTGAAGATCAAGTCCGGCTTCGCCCGAAGGACCAAGGTCAATGGTATATTCCATGTAATTTGCCTGACTTCCCTGATAGGTCTTCAAATCCTCATCAGTAAGTGGTTGTCCTGCATTATTACCCCTTTGATAAAGCATCACCAATGGATCATTGGGATCTGGTACTGCATTTGAAATTACTTCTTGTGCATGATCCTTCTCTTGGGAAGTAGGAGCACGATAGGTATGATTCGTTGGATCATATACAAGTGCATCATCAGTAACAATACGATTAGCGGAAACTATTGTTGCATTCTTCAAATTAGAACTTGTACTTAGGTTATTCACTGTTCCGGAATCACCAAAACGAATCGCATCAATACCTAATGATTCAAGTGTCTTTCCTATAATATCCTTGTTTATATCTGCCAATCCCTGTACTGCAGCCAAACCACTATATTGAACTCCACCGGAAACCTTTCTGGTTTCCCATAATTTTGTGGTGGGATTATAATACTTCACATTCCTGTCATCCAATTGTTTTGGAATGATATTTCCAGCCTGTACCTGTGCAATATAACCGCGTTTATCAGCTTCAACATTCGCAGCTTTCTCATTGGCAATTTTTGTTCCTTGAGTCATGGTTTGACTATGGCCCTCTTCCGATTGTATATAGGAAGGAACTGCATTGTCAACACGTTTCATTGTATATAATGCCATGACACCATTGCGATAACTGATATCCTTTGGATCATTTGATGAGAGACGATCCATATCAATCTTGATCTTATCCTTTTCTGCTAATCCATCATTCAAGACATTCTCAATTCCTGCAGCACCTTCCTTTTCTCCAATATCATAAACCTCACGCAACATACCTGTTTTCGAAGATTGTGACATATTGCTATAAAGATTCCTGGACATTGACAATAACTGACTGAAATTGTTTTTCTTGGAATTCTTGTTTTTAATCAATCCATCATAATCATAAGCACCACCTGTAAGTTTCGCCTGTTTCTCACTCTCGCTCATATTCTCAGTGGTACCTAACTGAGTCATGTAATTCTTGAATTCAGCATTCACGGTTCCACTATCACCTTCAAGAATAGTCAAATCCTTTTTTGCTATATTACCATTTTCATCCCATTCATTGGATCCTGTCTGATAATCAAGATAAGTTGCATTCTTTGCAAATCCAGTCTTATCCCGCAATGGGGCACCTGTTGAACGATCAATATAAATTAATCCACCAAGATTATTCTTGTCAACAAATTCAGCTTGTGCCTCATATTGCTTCTTATTCTGTTTAGCCATATTAGCATCATAGACCGTTGTTGCAACCTTTCCTAATGCACTTTTTCCCTCATCTGTATTTGTATATATTGTCCAGAGCCCACCATATTTCTTTACACCTTCAGAAACATTATTTACAGCAGTATTGTATTTATTCTCTAATGCCTGTGCATTTCCTGGAAGACCATCAACATCAAACTTTGGGATAGTAGGTGTGTCAGCAGCCAACTTTTTTGCCAATGCATCCTTTGCATCCTCTTTCTTGTCCACATAATATTTCAATGGAGAAGAATCTATTCCTGCCGACAATTCACTATTTATGAATAAAGGGGAACTTCCTGTTCCCAAGGATGAAAATAGTCCCATATTATTATCCTTTACCTATTGCTGTCAAATACTGTTGATACATTTCTGGTGTAGCAATGTTTCCTTGTGATTTTAAAGCCTGAGAAAATTCATCATAACTAACTTGTGTTCCGGATTTCATTTTAGAATAAATTGCATTTGCATTATCCATTGCATTCATTCCTCCCTGTAATGCCATTCCTGCATAAATTGAATTTCCATAACCTTGTCCTGCCTTAAGCATCTGACCAAGTTCTGCACCAACTGCGGCTCCTTTTGCTTGTCTTAATTGATATTCAGAATCCTCATTATCGCGTGTCCATTTATTACGTGATTGTAAATTGAACATATTTGCATTGTTTGCTATTCCAACATTTGTCTTTTGTTGTTCATTACGCATTGCTTCCATTTCAGCCGCATTCTGTTGACCAACTTGAAGTTCATTTGCATGAATTCCAACATTTGTCTCAGGAGTTTGATTTACATTTCGTGCATTGTATCTTGCAGTATTTCCTGCCAATTGAGATTCTGATTTTTTCGCTGCAGCAATTGCATTGAAATTCTGATCTTCGAATTTAGCATGAAATTCTTCAGGTTTTGCATATGGTTGATTTTTATTTAGCATATTCCATAATGTCTCGGCTCCACCAACAACCATACTTGCACCAAATAATTGATTATTCATCTTCCTGTACTTACTGAACATCGGATCCTCTGGAGTACCTGGAGGAGGAGGTGTTGTTACAGGAGGTGCAGTTGGATCAGGATTATTTTTTTTATATTCATTATTTGCATTGGTATCTATTTGTCCTTGTGTCCAAACATCACTTGGATCAAGTGTAGGATCCGTACTTTTCAATAAGTTCCTTTGGGTTGGAGAAAAATGTGTTGGATCATTTCTATAATCACCTGAATGTGTATGACTGTAAATAAAATCACGAATTCCTGTATATGGTTCATCTGATCCTCCATATGAGAAATTTTTCATCTTGCCAAATATACCACCACCTTGAGCATTATATTGGATATTCTCATTACGATGTTCATCATTACCTCCACCTGTAGAAGTATGGAACTTATTATAAGGAGAATTAGGTGAGAAATTCTTCTCTATATCACCTTCATCCCAACCTGTTGCAGATTTGATTTGTGATTTTATATTTCCACCCATTACCAATTCCTTTGGAGAAACGCGTGCATCCGAACCTTCGATATTGACTTGCATGTGATCATCCTTTACACCTCCAGGATTACTCATTCCTTCACCTGTCGTTACACCAACATCATCAGGTCCTACGTGTGATCCATTATGTATTTTCTTGTCACCATCAATACCAATGAAATTAAGGAGATTCTTCGCGAACTCCAAACGGTCATTAGGAACAACATGTGCGGTATTCTGTTGTTGATTGCCAGCACCACCTTTATTGTAGTTATTATTGTTATTGCGTTGTTGATCTTCATTGTCCATTTCGAAATCAGACTGATTCAATTGCCAAAGTGAACGTCCAGGACTTCCACCATCAGCCGCACTGAATTGTTGTTGATAACCACCTTGTTGTGCATACACACTATTGTTTGCCTGATATTGACGATTACCTTCACCTATTTGCTCATTTGCAATTTGAGATTTCTTCATGCTCTTTACATGATTAGACGCATCAAGTGCAACTCCTGCAACAGCACTTCCTGCTATTATGAAAGGATTTCCTGTTGTGGCCGCCGCCCCAACTAAAGTTTTAGTGGCACCAAAATTCATCTTGTAAGGATCCTGCATCTGAGATTGTTGCTGATAAGGATTAGCACCTTGTTGACCTATCATCTTACCAATTTGTCCTTCTACCTGACCTACTGCCTGTAATCCTGAAGGAGGTCCTTGTGTCTTGCTTGACATCTGATTGAACATCTGAGTAGGATCCTGTAATTGTGATTTCTGTTGAAATGGATCTGTGCCTTGTTGCATGGACATTCTCTTCATCTGTTCTGCAACATCATCTTGTTGCACAGGTGGAAATGATGCCCAAGAAGAAGGTGTATTTGCACCTCCATTGACAAAGTATTTTGGACCACCTGCATTATAGTTGTTGCCCATTGAATACAATGATTTTTTTGCTGGTCCTCCATTATTGTAAGTATCGTTGTTCTGACCATAATATTTATTATGATTATCGATTTCATCATAATATCTTTCAGGATAAGCATATGCTGGACGTGGCTTAGCCTGTGTATTAGGAAGAAAATCTGGTCCTATTGCAGATGGTGTAACATTATCTGTTGTAAAAAAAGGTTGTGACTTTGCTTTATCATCGTTTAATGGTATTGATTGTGTCCTATCTAACCATTTCCTTTCATCATTCTGTCCAAACATGTTATCCTGACCAGGCATCTTATTTGGATCAACAACTATCGTGGGGTTAGCAGTCGTGGGATTAGAATCCATCCATACCCAACCTTCACCTTTTGGTATATTTTCTTTTGTCCCATAATTAAATTGTTTCCACGTACCTTTTTCCCTATACCAACCGCCACCACTTGTTGATGGGGGATCTCCTGGACCGCCTCCATTATAACTTTTACTCATTGAATATAGTGATTTTTTCATTTGTCCTCCTTTATTATAAAGTCCTGTTGATCCATAAGCAATATTTACTTTTTCTCTACTTTCTGATCCTAAATCTGCCTCTTCTTGAGTATTATATTTTCCAGTATGTTCACCTGTTTTTTTGAATCTATCAACAGCTTCCTGTTGTGATAATTGTACTCCATTTACAACAGTTGGAATATTGAATTCTCCAAATGGAGTTGATATTCCAATTGTATATTCAGTTTGATTATCAGAATTTCTTATTCTCTTTGATCCATCTGCATTTTGATCAAAAGGTAAGAATTGTCCTTGATAGTTTGGATTGCTTATTCCTTTTGCAATTGGAGCACCTGGATTTTCCATTTGACGTTCATTATTTGAACCAAATGGACCACCGTTTGCTAAATTTTTTGTTTGTTCTGCAGTAATCTCAGGTTCAATTTCTGAAGGTAATGTCCCTCTTGGAATTTCACCTGTCTGATACCATCTTCCTTCTGCATCTTTTGCCCAATAATAAGTCTGTCCAAAGTTAGTTGTCTGTTTTCTGAATCGAGCCTGTGATACCACAGGAGTAGCTGGTGCAGTTTGTACTGGAACGGGAGTTGGCGTTGGAGTTGGTTTTGCATTCTGACTTCTTGGATCAGGTGTAGTATTATCTACTGGAGGATTTCCGAGAACAACTGGCTGTACAGGTTTTTTGTAAACAGGACTTAATGCAAGACCATCTGTATATTCTGCAATTGGATTTATTTTACTGTGCCATAAATCAGAACTCACATGCATTCCTATTTTTGTAGGATAATTGAATGGAAGACTTTTGTAATAATTTACCACAGTATCTTTCTCCAGATTAGTTAAAGGATCAAACTGTGTAAAATAAGATGGAGGTTTATTGTAATCAGAAGTACTATTACCAGGTTCAACTACTTTTCCTGGTGTCCAACCATTTGCATCACGTATATTTTTTAATTGTTTAGGATCCATATGTGACGCGTTTCCTATACTATTTAACCATTGGTCATAAACAGGACCCATATTTTTCTTCTGATACTTGTATGCCTTATAAAGGTTTAAAGAATCAGAATACATTTTGAGTCTTTCATCATTTGGATCCTGTGTATAAATAGGAGGTCGACCTCCACCAGTTTGATATTTAGCAAGAGAATATAATGATTTTTTACTCATTTTGATGATAGTCTAAAATGTGTATCAACTGACTTTACAAATATAGGTTTGTTCAACATATATTCCAATGTGGTTTTGATGAATTGTCCTCTCATTGGCGATCCTACAGCATAGATGTTATTGGTCATATTTGTGATAGCCGTAGCACGCGAGATCGGAACCATCCATTGATTCTCCTTATACGCAGGACGAAGGTAATTTGATATTACCGGTTGTAGAAATGGATTCTGTACACACAATTGTTGAACAGTCTCATATTGTACATTGTCAGGAGTGTTAGGATCACTATTGATATAATAATGATCAAAGATCTTGATGAAATCACTTCCTGCATTTACATTGAATGAGAAAGTCATCGGTTCAAGTACACCATAAAAGGTTGAACGATTATCATTTCCTGTAGTGGTAACATCCACGCCCTCACGATAGAAATCACCCTGTCCTGTAGGAATGATATTCTGTGAAGGAAAGATATTGGGATTGAATGAGAAGAAATCATTATTCAATGCCATATAGAATGGTGACTTATGACCATATGTTCCCGTAAATGAATCACCACTCTCATTGAATTTTATACAATAGTTATTCAATGGCTTTTGTATGGTCTGATCAAACATGAATGCAAAGATGATGTCATTATTGCTTCGTGAAAAAGCACCAACTATCCCTCCCTTACAAACAGGATTATCAGGAATGCTTTCAATGATATCGGAATGAAAGGAATTGGGACCTTGTTCAAGGATCTCATATAGCTTTGCACGATAATGTTTTGTATCTGAAATCAATTCCAATCCCTGACCTACCACCAATCTCCATATTTTTCTCTTGTTGGCATCAATACCATAAGCGGCATTATCTGTCTTTACCACACTCCATTGATGTTGTGTACCAAAGAAATCCGTGATATTCTCTGCTTTCTGTGCCAGGATATCTCCGGCACCCAAAAGCAATTGCCCTGCTGAGGCATTGCCCTGTGAAAGCATTGCACGATCATTCACATAATGGAGATTCATTCCCTGATCCTGAATCGAGATAAGCTTTGCATTTAAGTCAAGTATCTTATTGATTGATCCCATCCTGAAATCAAAATCCTTGTATGCCGCCTTGTCAATTGTACGATATGCATCGGAAAACGCATTAGGAGTGTGCAGGTTGGAGTATTTTATCCTTGTTGGATAGTGAACACCACGATAAGGAATAGATGAATCATAGCCGAATATGGCATATAGGGAAAGCACCTGTTGGTACCCCTTGTTGTATAGTTCACTTTCAAGTGAATTATTCTGTGTTACAAATAGATTTGGATTACCAAGTCCTGTAGCAGGATAATAACTGTATGAGGCATCTTGTCTACGCATTGCCGTATTAACAGAGTTTTCGGTAACAACAGACATAAGGATGCCAAAACTGAAATAGTTGTTGAAATCATCCTGTTTTGTATTTGAATATACAGAAGGATTCTGCAACTGCTTGATGTATGTTCTTTGAAGGAAACAATCTCCTCTATAGAAAACAGCACCAGGAATTACTGATGTATAAGTATTGATATCAATGAAATTGGAGATCTTGAAATACTTTGTATTCTTCACATCATACTGATCTGTATAGATGAATCCATTTAATGGATCAGGATCTTCCTTGAAAATGCTTATCAATGCCTCACTATAATTTGCAATGTTAGTAGGGGTGGCGGTAGCATCTATTCCAATATAACGGGTAGTTGCAAATGAACGGTTTGCCCACAAGAAATATCCTGGCAATGCAAATTCATGTTTCTTTCTGTAATAAAATGAATTGGCATTATTCTCATCTGTAGGTTCTTCAAAATAACTGACGAATCCCGTTCCACTTGGATTGGGTTGTACAGTCCATTCCTTGATATTATGGCATATCGGTTGCTCTCGTTGTGCGGCAATCGGAGTTATAGCCTGAACCTCATATAATCTATTGGGAGTATGATCAGATGATAATGTAGTTGAACTATAAGTACATTGAGCCATCTTGTAGATGGTGTATTGTTTATCCGTTAATCCCTTGTTGAAGAAATGATCAGGAGAATACATCCCAAATTGTCGTGCAACAACAGGAACATGATATTCACTCACTGCTGTATGAGAAGCACCTATTGTAGGGTTACATGTTCCAAGGAATGGTGCAGTACCTCCAAAAAGAGGAATTCTATTCAATGTCTCATGATTAACATCTGTCATTCCAGGAATCAATAGTCCACCTGCACATGTGGGCCACATTCCACCATAACTCAAAAGAGACATATTATTATGTAATCCTACCGCATTGAATGTATCAAGTGTCATTCCCTGATACATCATATTTGGATTACGCTCACCACGCATGAAATAGAAACCACAGACATTATTCTTCATCCATTGTGTGAATACGCACGCAGTCATGTCAAATTCAATTCCCATGATGGAAAGTGAATTTTGTGATTGTTGTAATGGCGATTGTCCTGCGTCAGCACTTGGTGCAGGAAAACGAATGATACCCTGATCATTGATATTAAGCAATGTCGGATCAAACCAATAGTCATAGGATGATAATGGCAATGGTTCACTTTCGCGTCCTGACTTGAAAACAAATATCATTGAAAGTGCATATGCCTCAGAACGGAAATAACCGGTTTCCTTATATGTCTTTTGGTAATCCTTGTATTGTCCATATGGAGGGGCACCATCACCAACTGCAAACTGCTTATCAAATATGGAAAGTGAGTCATTTGGTTTTGCTATGGTGGCTTTGGCAAATGCAAGAAGATCAGGATGGAACTTGGCACGCGTTTTTACATTCGCACCCCAAAACCTATTCTCCAGTTGGGTAATTGTCTTGAAGATATCATCACTTGTTTTTCTTGAAATGATATCATCAGCAATGATATCAACGGTATCCTCACAACCCGTAATCTTTATCTGAAGTGTAGTTGAGTTTGGATTTATAGGAAATAGAAAATCAACCAATGCAGTTTCAAAAGTACCATCAAAGTGATATGAATAACCAATCTCCAAATAAGGATACGTAGTATCGATATTGCTGAAATTCAATGTTATCGACTTACCACAATCCAATTGTGAAATATCACCATCAATGACAATTCCTGCAGAAAGTGCATCGGCAAATATCTCTACCGCATTACTCTCTCCCAAGAAACTTGTAGGATTGAAATTAAGTGTATTGTAACGTGCATAGAATATCCAGTTTCCGGCACGCAAACATCCTGACTGATCAAGTGCAATACTATCTACAATAGGTGCAGAACAGGTTTCAGACAAAGCTTCGATTCCATTTGGGAAACTTCCATTCCAATAGTTACGTCCGTTACATATACCACTTTGATTGAAACCACTATTTATGGTCCTGTAAGGATTCTTATTGTCAGTAAAATAAAGGTTAACAGAGTCATCGTAATCGATACGTGCAAAACATTCAATCTGATGTTCGCAATCAAAATCGAACAATGTTGTCCTGAAATCATATAGTTGAGCATTGGGATTAACCAATGGGTTAACCGCCAATGTGAAATTATTCAATGGTTTGTAAGTATGATCAAATCCACCTGTAGGATTACAACTGTTATTGACTCCACGTAGTGGCGAAGGATATGTCCCAATCTCTCCTGAAAGTGTTATTGGGTTGATACTGAAAATGTATTCAATACCATTGAATTGACATGATCCCAATGGGATGAATCCAAGAGAGAGACTGTATTCATATTCATTTCCACCAATATTGGTAATGACAAATCCCTGTCCCTTATTATTTATGATCCGAATGTTATGGGCATCACGCAAGGAATCGGGAGCCGTCTTCATGGGATCGGTGTCAGCATCAATTCCCTTATAGAATTCGTTTACCTGATTGGGCATGTTACTTCATGTTTTTTGGAAATCTCAATTTTGGAACCATATTCATTCGACTCATCATCATACGTTCCATATCGTCACGCGATACGAATCTGAAGGATGACTTCGCCTTGATTACATAATGACCATATTGCGAATCAATATACTGATACTTGCTTTCATTGATCTTGCCTGACATGTAATCCTCAAATAGCAGTTTCTTCATGCAATACCAATAACACGCTTCCTGATGACCATCCTTGATTAATGGATAACCGGTCTTCTCATCAATTGGAACACCAATGTAATCTATCAATACAGATACTGTTCCATCAGCAGGAATAGGTTGTGAAGGGTTACCGCGATTTACAAGAGAGTTATCTCCAAAAAGTAAATAGGTTCCATTATTGTCATAATTGAAAACGGTACAATTCATTCCCTTCACACTGAGGAGACGATATACGTTACATGGCAAATATGCTTTTTTGTCGGTAATCTCCAAAGGAACATTTCTATACGGCATGAATTCCTCGAAATCTCCGATGTTGTTTTCAGCCTCCACACACCACTCAACGATATCATAGAAATCGAATGGTGTGTTTCTTGCATCACGGGCCACTTTCGCGGCAATTGCTTCGATCGGTACATATTTTCCCTGTAACATGGATCAATATTTGTGTCCTTTGAGGACGTTGTTCAATACCCTTTGCGAATTTACTCGATTAAATCGACCACGGAACATTTTTGATGAATATCTATTGGTCATTTGATTTATGATAAGCTTCAGTCCCATACGCTTTCCACCTGTCTCAATGATGTCTCCCTGTCGTTTCCAGGTAAAACTTGAAATATCACCAACATACATTCTTCCAAAACGATACTGAGGGAATACGAAGAAGTCATTATTTTCTATCATATCATCGGCAATCATGGAAAAAAAATCTGAAATGATATCCTTTGCCTTTTGTTTTGCCTGACGTTCCTTTGTCATATCAAAGAATTCAGCAAATGAATTGTATTTGAAATAAGGATTATCCTCAAGATCAATAAGGTCCTCGACATTATTTATCTGGTACCAAAATTCAGTACCTGTCTTCGCGTCCTTATACTTCTTGAGTTTCATTACATGGGGTTTCGATTTGCCTTTGCAGCAATTGCCATTGGATCATTATTGTTTCGGAACATATTGAAATCCTGTACAATATTTGTATCACCAATAGCGGAACGTTTATTCAGGAAATCCTGATCTTCACACGCGATAGGTTGTGTTGTATGTACCGCATGCGTATCGGGAATATCATAGAATATACCATTCATTACTACGCGAAAATGATTCACTTCCTTCTTCTTCTTTCCACCACATCCGCATCCAACCAATACAACAAGTTCTGTTTGGTAGCAATACTGTGTGTTGATTACAAACATGAATCCCTTGACATTGATTGGATGTGTAATCGTAATGAGATTTGCAGATAACGGAACCGCCTGCGGTTGCGACTGCATGATTATATCACTCATGTGCTTTTAATATTTTGGTCGATCGGAGATATTTCCGATGCGTTATTCTTCATATCAGGAATTTCCTTCAGAGATGACATCAACTGTTTGATGGCAATAAGTTCAAGTTGATGAATCATATTTCCTGAAATTGGATATTGGTCATTCTCTGTCAATAAATAACATCCTGTTCCAATAGGATCATCAAGCAATACTATCATACAAATGTACTTCATGCCTTTGGTAGGCATGTTTCCCAATATCATCTGTGAATCATATTGTGTATAGAATGGTTTGTTTCCTGTCCAGGGAGAGTAGTCACCATAAAGTTTTGCTGACCAATTACGATACTTGAATTCATGAAGCATGTCAGCAGTACCAACATATTTTATCTCAATTCCACCAAGACTTTCCAATGAAGGAATCTCAGCATAATATTCGATAACTCCTGAATCAACACCATTACATTGGATGTTTCTACATTGTACCTCAATGCAACAAATCCGTTGATACATTTGATCATCAACAGTCTGTGTTTCCTTATAGCGTTCACGAATCAATACTGAACGAATCTGACGAACCATCTTATAGATGAGTTCAATGTCGATGCGTTCATCATCACTTTGAAAGAAACCCTTTACTTGGTTACGGATGGAAAATCCTATTTCAGCAAGTGTACTCATATGGACTTACAAGTTAAGGTTTTGTTTTTCATATCCCTAATACTTTCTGATCAATTCAAACAATGACCATACAAACCAATTGATGAATGAACAAGCACAAAGACTAATGATGTAAATAGGAATTGTCCACCAATGGAAGACATATTCCCTAATGATAAAATGAGACCACCATATTGGAGTTCCCCAAACACTCGGCATGCATACCACACAAAGGATAATAGGTTTTGCAATGTTTATTTTCATTGCAGCGAATTTATCCCAACGTTCAATGAAGTAATTCCTGACCGGAAAGAGAACCATTTCTTCGGAGGAAATGGCTCTCAATCCAAGACAGAAAATACATATAATGGATATGGTTTCCCAAAATTCCATCATCGAAGTTTAAGGTACAATAACGCATCCTGTTAGGTATGCAGTAAATGCTGATTGCATTTCTGTGTACCAATAGGTTACGTAATCTCCACTTGTGTTGTTCACATAAAAATCAACTTCTTGCTCGTAGCAATCAAAAGCGTTTGCCTGACTGATGTCCTGCACGCTGCATGATTTACGAAGTTTGAAGTGATATTTGCAATAGTCTCCGCAATTAGGAAGATTTGGACGGGATCCAAATACACCCCATTGGATTGGGAACAATTTAGCAAGATCAATTGAACTCAATACAGCATTTTCATGCGGTATAGCCAATGTGATAACGCCTGCATCTGTGTACACTTCAAAGCCACAAGTTTTCTGACAATCCTTCTCTGTGAGTTGGATGCAAGTACCTGCACCTGATGGTGTGAATGTTGGGGAAGCCCATGATCCAACTACCGCAGTCACAAGTGACGTAGGATCGTTGTTGATGGAAGCCGCAACCGCAAGGGCAGTCTCATTCGCTGTTGGTGTTGCACCGGATGGGTTCTGATAACCATAATACTTCTTTGAACCAAATGTTTGTTGAACTGTGTAATCATTCAAACAAGGAAGTGTACGGATTGTCAAAGGCCATTCGTATGGACACTCGCAAGAATCAGGAATTGTAATACATACAACGCTCACCTGTGCTACGCAATCAGATGGACAAATGCAATACGCTTCAATGATTTCTGTTGCAAGGATATCACCATAGCCTTCTACGGTAACGCCTCCTGAAATCGGCACAACTGAGTTTGCCGAGAAGGAGTTGATTAGGATTTTTTCTGCTGGACGCAAAAGCATCTTTATTAGGTTTTAGTATTTGTTTATACGAAGATAGAAATTTTCAAACATGATTACTGCATTATGTAACAACCTGACGACCTTCATTTACATTTCCTGGATATCTTGGAGATTCAATCTGTTGCAGTTTCTTACGCACTGCAATGTCAACAATCTCCTGACGGCCATGAATGGACAATTCACAATCAACAGGCACTCCAATAATTTTAATGTCACGTGGGTAACGCAGGTAATCGATTTCTGCACTAACACCATATGATTGCGTTCCTGTAAAACAGATAAATGCATCTCCCGTTGTTTGGTAGTAAAGACGTTCTTCAGTTGGCTTATTGAAAGGATCTCTCAAGATCTCTTCATGCTTATCTGATGACATAACCTTTGTTTTCCTGTAATCGGACAATCCTGTTTGCTTACATGGACTGTTGACGAATTTAATCTGCATAGCACATCTGAGCATGAAAAGATAACCATGATTATCTCCACTCGGATTTTTTGGAGTAGAGATAAAACCTGTAGCGGAATACGGAAGTTGAAACAACTCCTGACCGGAAATGTTCGCTCCCGTATTCGCTATGATCTCATTGAGAACAATGATTTCCCGAAGGTCATCAATACGTTTCTCAGTGACTTCAACGGCATCATATTTATTCTTTACATATTCCATTTGTGCCTGATTGATCAAGATCTCAAATTCCTCGGGAAATACCGTTCCTGTCTTATCCTTATTCAGGTTAGACAAAAATGCATCGTACATATCAAGGGCAGTGACAATCATGATCTTTTATTTTTTGGAGGCAACCGTTTTCTCTTTTGAATTTGATGTGAGCATCTTTGTCCAATCTGCAATGAGTTTTGAATTGTGCTCATCACGAAGGAATTGAATTGCAAAGTCTTCATTGGCACCGACAAGTTCGGTTCCATTGAGGTATTTGCCATTGGCAACACGGACGATTCCCGCATTGACAAGTTTCTTTAGAAACACCTTGTGTTTACTATCACGATCATTTGCGATCTTGGTAATCTCACTCGGTTTTTCCATTGCAATACGCATGAGTTCGGCTTCAATTCTCGTCTTGGAAATATCAGGACGATAGATTCCGAGTAATCGTGCATAATCAACTTGTTCTTCCAAAGGCATATCCTTGATCTTCTGCATCGCATCGTACACAAGTGTACTCTTCTTGATGGCATCCAAAGCTTCACTTTCCTTGTCTTCTATATAATAACGGTGTTCAGAATCAGGATTGACCGCTTCCTTGTTAGGAGCGACCATTGCATCATCCAACGCCATTGAAAGAAGGAAACGTTGTTCTTCAAAAGCAAGATCAAAACTTTGCAAATGTGTATAACGGAAAGCATCCAGATCAGTGATCCGGATGGGGGTTCCGTCCGCTACAAAGATTTTCTCATTATTTTCCTCTGCAATTTTTGTCTTGTATTCCTTGCCACCAATTGTAAATGTCTTTGTGACATCGTTAAATTTAGGGGCAATGAATACTGGAGCAACATGGTATTTGTTGTTCACACCGACAAGACGGACTGTTCCGCTTGTCATTTCCTTGAGGTCTTCTTGTGTCATTTTTTTCTATGGTTATTATTGCAAATGAACTATTAAGGCTTGAACAATTCAGCAACACCGAATGGGTTCTTCATGCAAATGCCTGTTTCACTAAGCACTTGTACTTGGTAACCGTCCATTGAGTTGGATGCTGTTGCACGTTTGTTGCCATCAGGGGAAGCCATTCCATCGATGATCTTTTTAACAAAACGACGATCTTCACTTCCGTTTCCGAGAGCGATAAGTTCTGTCATTGGATCTCCACCGATTGTATTTCCAAGTGAACAGAAAATAGCACGGGAAGATTCTTTGCTTTGTCCATAGATATCGCGGTCTTGCGGTCTCCATGCTGCATCAAATGCTTGGTTCCAAGCAGTAACCAAACGGACACCGCCCATTTCGTATGCATTGAAAGCAACTTTTACACCTTGTTTGATATCTGATTCAGAAACAAACAAAGGAAGTGGATTGTATTTGAATACATCACGCATCAAACGTTGGAAATTCCAAATGAATGCTTGACCACCCATAACGAAAACTTCAGTAACACCGTCACCATTAGTCATCAATTGAAGGTTCTGCATTACATTCTCGATAACGCGGACGTTAAGAGTATTGTATTGGTATTTCAATGATCCATCACCTTGTGCAAGCAAACCGTCTCCGGAAATGATCTCGCGACCTTGTAAGTCACGCACATAAGTTGTATCGTTTGCATCGATAGTCGCTTTTCCGAAGATAAGTTGATTCTCGCGTGCATACGCCCAACGACGCATCATTTCAAGTTCTTGTTGTTTGAACCACAAGCGTTGTCCATTATGCTCTACCCATAACACGGTATTCTGTGCTGATCCTGAGATCGAGTATTGCATGCGTTGGATAGTCATGTAGTTTGTGTGCCACTCAGGGAAGGTATTCTTCTCGTAACCTGTTTCTGATAACTCAGGAAACGCGGTACTTGAGAATCCGATTTCTGCACCTGCAGTGATAAGAGCAGCAGGAACAAAAGCACCTGCAACATTACTCATCAATTTCACCTTGTATGTCCATACATTAGGTGTGTTTTCAACAGGATACTCATTCATCACCAACAATTGTGTACGGCGGTCTTTCAACTCAAGTACATCGTTTGGAGAGAAGTAGTTTGTGTCTACATCAATTGTGAAAATCTGTCCAAGGACAGTAGCCGTAGTAGGTGAAGCCACTGTAGAGACCAAAGTTCCCTTACGGAACGGATAGCCTTTCAATGCCCACATGTACTTACGGTTTCCGATCACCTTAAAGTTTTCGGTTGACATGTCGGGAGCAAGACCTTTTTTAGCCATACCACGACGAGCAAGGTAAGACGAAAATGCCGAGAAGTTATTCTCGAAAAGGTTCACTACGTTCATCGCGATTTCAGGTCGTGTCAACAATGCAGCAGCCAATGAGTTTGTCATTGTGGTGCGGTTAGCATCGTAAGTGCCTGTGCCGATAAGTTTCATTCTTTTTTAAGTTTAGGTTTTTAATTTGTTGCGGGTGCCGATAGAGCATCGAAATCTATTTCTGACGATGGCGTACTATTGCCTCGATTCGGCATTCTTGGTTCTGGATCTAATCTACTGAAGAAATCCTTCTTAACTCCCTCCTTGGCTCTTGTGAGGTGTTCTTTCACTTTTGTCTCACCCTGTCTGAGGAATAAGGCCACCTTCAATAAAGTCTCGTCGCTTTGCAACATGTCCAATAGTGGTGATGTACCGGTTTTCTCGTCAGGTGTGACAAGGTATCTAAATTCATTGGCAAATTCCGCTTTATCACTTTGTGAAATTGGAAGTCCACCAATATTGTCAATCTTATCAAGGTACTGAAGCGTTTGCTTAATACCATTTTCACGTTCCACATTGTTACGTGAAATGTTTTCATTTTGTCTGATGTTGTTCTCACGAATGAGATTATCAGCAACCTGTTGCTTTTGTTCTGAATAGGTTGTCTTTATTTTCTCAGCCTCGATATCGAGAAATCCTGCGTTCTCCATTTTATCAAGTGTGGATTTTATCTTTGCATCATCCCAACCATTTGGTCGTTGCTCAGACTTGCCGAAGTTCTGTCTCAATGAAAGTTCCACAAGGGCATGAGACTCCATACTCTCGACTTCCATGATTCCCTGCATGGTCTTGAAATACTGCTCGGGATCAACACCATTTTCAATTGCCTTGTTGAACTTATCAACTTCAGGATGTAACTGTCGTGGTTGTGCATATAATTCACTTGCACGATCAAGAAGATTATCTTCAGAAAGATCTTCAGGCAATTGCCTTCCTGATTTTTCATACTCAGTTTTTAACCTTTCCCGATATTTTTCAAATACAGGATTAGTAACAGAAGCTTGTTGGTTATTCGTAATATTTTGATTCGTATTCGGTGAATCAATTTGTGACGGCGGGTTATTGAGATTCTTGTCTGCATCAAGGTTTGGCAAACCACTGATCATGTCAGTAGAAGGATTGTTTGGATCACCACCATTGTCAGGTGCTGCCATCAAATCAAGATTTGGCGAAAGATCGAATTCTGTCGCTGCGGGTTGTGCTGGATTGTTTTGGTTCTGATTCTCCATTGTCTGTTTTTATTTGGTTTGTTCTTAGTGATTGGAAGTCTGTGTCTTAGGATATGATTTAATATCATTATCTGATGACTTTCTTATAACATTTCCATTTACATCAATAACAACAAAATGATCTCCTGTCCATTTATTGTATAATTGATTATTTTTATTTAGTTCACCATATCCTTTTACATGTGTATCCGCAGAAGTATTGGGATTTACATTTGCATTCCATCTTTCCATTGGATCAGTAAATCCATTAACTGTCATTCCAGGTTCTTGTGTTCCAATTCCTTGATATCTTGGTGAAGGTGTACTAATAGAAAAAGCATCTGTTGTTCCTAATCCGCTTCCACCTGGTGCAGAAACTTTAGGTTGTGCAGTTGTAGGTGCAGATTTCTTTGCAGGTGCACTTGTTTTTTGTGTAGGTTGACCTTGTGGTTGACCATTATTACCTGTTAACTGTGTTCCTTTATCGTTTGGTTGAAATATTTTTGCTCCTGCAGGTGGCGATTCAATAACATCATTACTATCACTATTTGCTTTTGCTGAAGTATTCAATGCTGTCGCATTTGCAGGAGGTGTAGTATTTCCTCCCATTAGAATCTTTGCATAATCACTATTAGCAAATTCATCACGTTTTTGTTCAGGAGTTAATGTTTCAGAAGAATACTTATATGCTTGCCCATTCTTAGCTGCATACTGATTATCATATACATTTTGTTCTAAATATTTTTTACTGTTTACACCAATATTTTCCTGCCAATCATTAGGTGTAGCATTGCTATTTGCAATAGGTCTTTCCTGATTCTCTTCAGCAGCATTATCAACAGGTTCAGTTGACTCTTCATTAGGTGCTTGATTAACAGTCTGATTTGTTGACATTGAATTCAACAATGAATAATTAGGTTTTGGTTTGTTTGGATTCACATAACCTGTATCACCGGGTTTCAATTGAGGTGATCCACCTTTTTTCAACATTGGAGTACCACCATCAAAAAATGATTTTTTACCAATAGCACCTGCTCCTGCACCTGATCCTCCACCAACATTAATGATTCTTGCATCACCTGAAGGAGAGTGATATTGTTGTCCAATATTACCACCATCACTCAGATACTTGTGCCAATCATCTTCAGAATAAAGTTTTCCATCATGATAATATCCATTACCATAAGGAGTTTCAACTTTACTTACTTTGTTCATGTCGACATTGCGTGCCATGGTTTTTTTATTTTATTTTATTGTCAAATATACAAAATCCTTATTATCAACTTCTTTTAGAAGCATTTTGTTTTTTCACACCCATCGCATTCTTGCTTGCAATATCCTTGTTTTTTATATGCATATCCATTGCAATCTTCTCGCGTTCATTCTGATATTCAAGAAGCGATTGTTGGTTTTCACTTTCAAGATACTTAAGATCCACAGAAGCTTTTTCATCTGTTGTGTAACGTGAGTCACTGCTTCTTGTAGTGATCTCCATTTCACGAAGACGGGTTTCTTCCTTGAATTTCATTGAATCAAGATCAAGTTTCTTCTGTTGTATTTCAATATCAGCATTCTGATAACCTGCCTTTATTTTCTCAAGCATGATCTGAAGATCGGCATTAGCCTTATCCTTTGCTGCATCTGCCTGTTGCTGACTTTCAAATGCCTGACCTGCCTTTTGCTCGGCAAGATCACCATACTTTTCAAGTGTATGTTCAAGATCCTTTAAGTTATCAAGGGTAAAGAAATGAACCAATTGATTTAATGTCACCGCACCTTTTCCATATTGTTGTGCAGCGACCTGGCGAAGGTCCGTAATGAGACGCTCCTGTTTTCCATTATCATCCATCCATACCTCAAACTGAGCACTATTCAATGCTCCTTCAGGAACATTCAATATAGCCTGTGCCATTTCACCAATAACATATTGTCCTCGCTTTCCACCTTTCCATGCCAATCGGCAAAGATTCAATGTGCGTTCAAGAACCCTTCGTTTTACCTGATCATGTTGATGAAAGATGATTTCAGTAACCAAGGCACTCTGAGATATTGCCATCTCTGATGTACCTTTTCCATCACTGTTATTCATTGCTCCCAATCGTTGTCTTGATACTCCCATTATATTACTTGCGAGTTCTTCAAGATGACTTAGGATTCCAGTTAGATATTGTATTGCCGGAGAAATGGAATCGTCAAAGGATTGGAATTGATTATAGGTAGGTTGCCGTGTGAGTCCTTCGCGTACACTTTGTATCCATCCCATACCAAGTTTACGTTGGTATAACCATTCTTGCATTGACATACCATCAGGCATCTGTGATTTATCCATGATGAAACCCTTTACACCTGAAAGAGCAAGCCACAATTCCTTGTGGTAATGGATCAGGTTATAAAGGATCTGAATGTCCTTGGCAGCCCAAATCAATGAGTATGGTCTGCGTTCAATATTGTTATGGGCCCATCCGATATAAGGATTGCTTACCTTTCCATAAGTATCGATCTCACGCAATTGGTAAGGCATCTTTTGTATTCTAAGAAAAATATTGCTATCGATCGCAACACCTTCCCAAATATCATTTACATAACGGGCAACTAATGTCTCTTCCTTTCGTGGTGCATCATCATCATCATTCATCCAATGGGTGAATGGCATATCAGGAATATATTTATTTGGTGATTGTTTGAATTTCAGTTCGCGTGTACTTTTCCATGTTGCATAACACACACGGATCTTGTTGGACAAGTCCATAGTACCTGCGTATAATGAAGTACCAAAACAGTTGTCTGTGTTATAGTCTGCAGGGTTTCCATATTGGAATGTATTTGGATAAAATGCGAAACGCGAAGCGTCATAGTAATAGAAGAATTTCTTCTTGAGGATTTCCATATGCTCCTCCTTGATGTCGAACTTGAACTCATCGATTATCTGATTTAGTGTCATGTAACGCTCTTCCATTGTCCACTCTGCATCACCAACCCATGTTGATTCCTCATCATTCGAATAATAGAAGTTCAATGGATTAACACGGCGTACCACAGGATCCGGATCCCCTGGATGATAGTGTGCATAGTAATATTCCTTATCGGTACACATCTTGTCCTCAAAACCACGATTGAACATATCACGTATGCGATACTTTGCAATCATGTAGTTCAGGGAATTCTCACCGATAACTTCAAGGAAATCACGGTGTGTGTATTTGTAGTAAGTATCTATCTTTTCAAGTTCTGCCTGTGAAAGAATCTGTTCTGAACTCAATGGACTCATGGCGAGATCCAATTCATTCTGAGCTTGTTTCATGGCGGCCATCTGTTGAGGTGGAATCTGCTTTCCTTCCTGTTGTGCCTGTTGTTGCATTTGATCAATCTGACCACGTACCTGTTCAAGTTGCTCCTTTGCAGATGTGATCAATTGAAGTTTCATCATCATCTTGTTCTTGATCACTCCAAGAACCTCGCGTGTAACAGCATCACTTTTCTGTTCAACACTTGTTTGATCAACGGTATATGGACGGAATTTAAATGGACGTTGTATTTCCTGACTGCGTAGAAGATCTGCCTTTGGTCTTAGAAGCGGAATGAAACGGATCTTTGCAGGATATTCATATGAATCAACCTTACGTAGATAATCATAATCAGCTTCATTGAATACACCATTGTACATATCAAAACAGAACTTATCCTTCATCTTCAGCAAATACGAATTGCCTACCATCTTTATGATTGATGTAACGCAACTCTTGCCCCAATTGAAGTCTTTCTCTTTTTCCGGTATATTCTGACTTGGCAATCCCATGATATAAAGATATTATTTTTAATTGAACTTGTGTTGGAATCTTCCATCCTTACCTGTGGTGTAATGGAAGAACTCTGTTTTTTTTGTTTCCTTCGCCTTGACGGTGATGCTCATGTCATCCTCTGCATGTACAAGACAAAGTGAAGATGAAATTGTAACGTCACAGTTATAACCTTTCTCATCACGATAGTTTATCGCTGCAATGATTTGGTCAATATCATCCATCTTGTCAACATTATCCTTGATGTAATCCCTGTATTTTATCAACCAATATTCTTTTGTCGATGGATCAACTCCGAACTTATTATTAACCTTGCTATCCTTCACATTTGCATACGCAACACGCGGTCGTTCCTTAAGGAAATGTGTAAGTCCATGACGTTCATACCAATTGAATATGCTAATGTTGGACCACTCAATTAGATTTGCACACATGTAGTAGTAACACAACTTGGCACTCATCTCATGAAACTCTTCCGCTTTCTCAGGGCGTTCCGTACAACGTGCAACGAATTTATTTGCACTTGTATTGATGTCCTTGAAAGTCTTGAATACCTGGCAAGATCCCTTTGATTTGGATGTGTTTGCCTGATCCTTATCGTAACTATCGGTAGCGGCCTTGTATAGATTCAGGAATACATTCCCATTACCATCCTTCATTGGATGTTCATAAATAAGGAACTTTCCACTTATCACATTCGGTGTCCATTCAACACCTGTTATCTTTCCATTGTTATCGCGTACCCATTCAAGATCACCTTTCTGTGCAAGTGATGAGAGTTCACGCGATCTGCGTATCTCAGCCAAACGTGCATTGAGTTTTCCTGCATCGAACATGTTTCCACCTGTACGCATGAAACACTCTTCAGGAGTAAGTGGCATCTGCGTAAGTTGTTGGATCCATGAATTGGGATCCTTGCTCTTCAATGATTTTGATCTTGACTCATTGATCTTTTCCATTGAAGGTTCCTTCAATGAATTGCCATCCTTATCGATTACCGCGAATTTCCATGCAGGAACAAAACGACAAATCAGTTTGTCACTCAATCCCTCTCCCCAATGATTCTCATAAGAATACATATCGTATCCTTCAGGATCATAGAAGATATCTTCCAATTCATCGGCACCATTATCCATCTCACCACCTGTTCCGATCATAACGGCAAATCCCGTCTTCACGAAGTTTGTTTCCAATGACGGTTGTAGGTAACGATAAGTGGCACGTATTCCTGGAAAACGACCACTCTCCTCGAAGATGGCTAATGATGGTGACTTACCTGCAGTAGCCTGCGGATTATTTTTACAGGTAATATTGTAGATCTCACTATTGGAACCACGGAAAATTGGAACACCATTCTCGACAACCTTATATCGTGCCTGAATGTGATCCAATGTATCTGGACTTCTACGCTTGTAGAATTCAGTTCCCTTCAAGGAATTCAGTCCACGGATAACCATCCGCATGGTATTGTTTGAATACTTTTCTTCACCCGCGAGAATAACAGTCTGTGAGTTATTGAAAAAAGTGAATTCGTGTCCTGCTAGCGAAGCGACCTTTTCAGAGTAACCTACCTGTCTTCGTTTTGCGAAACATTGGTTCTTTCCTGTTAGTCGGGCATCCTCGATGTCATGGAAGAATTCATAGTCCATGTCAATGAAATCGGGGGCAATTAAATCCTTACGTCCTGTCTTCTTATCAACACCACGTATCTTCCAAAAATTAAGATAGAAATAATGGTTTCCGGTTATACGTACATCATCAATAATATAACCTTCCTTGCATCTGCGGAACTGTTCATCCCACCATTCGGCATAATCAATGCTTCTTGGATGTGCACGTGTTAAGCCATCCAAGATTACAGGAGAGAATAGATGCGTGTCCTTGAACATATGCTTTCAATTTCAATCCTTCATTACCAAACCGATACTGCAACCGAATTCCTTTTTGAGATTATAGATTATCTTGAACATCGCATCGAGTTTTTCGGGATCCTTTTCAAGGAACTTGATGCGATCACATTGTGCAATATCATTGTTGTCATATTGCACAACCATACCATCGTTGTCTTCAAATACAACTACTCCATCTATCTTTGAGAATGGCACTTTCTTTGGATCTGTCATTTCTTTTTCTTGGTTTCTATTTTCTTTTGTGTGTATTTAACATACCATTTCTGCTTGATCATCCATCCGTGACCTGATACACCTCCAGTTACACCCGCACCAATATACGCTACACACTGCAAGAGTTCTATAATTACCGGTGATATGTGCATATGAAGTTCACTTATGTTCGGTGCCTGCAATTGTAAGTCATGTAATCCATGACCTGTTAGAAGCAACATTATCGAGAGCATGAAGCTTACAAAAGGATGGCTATCTAGGTTTGTCACAATAGTTTTCATTTTTCGTATCTCTACGTGGTTAGGGATTATTAATGTATAGCCAATGATATTGCATTTCCTGGTCCTACTGAAATTGAAACTATTTGTGCACGGAATGGAGCACCACTGCGTATCATCCCATTTCCAACATTCTGTCCACGATCATGAAGAAACTTGTCGATACAACATTTGTTGTAAGTCAAATTTGTTTCACGTGATTCATCTTGGGGAATTGAACAACAAGATAGAACAGGAACCCACAATGTGAAGTCTGTTCTTTTTGAATGGAAATTGGAGAAGATACTCATGGTTTTTATTTTTTATTTAAAGGTCATCAATAATGAATTGTCGTTCAATCAATCGTTCAAGCAATTCGCCTGAGATGCTAATCTGTTTGATGTCACTCATTCTCACTTGTCGTATCTCAAATGAAACCTTTCTCTCAAGACACGCCTGTATCTCGATATTCGCTTTTTCCTTGTTCTCGTCATCGTTAAAATCAAACCATTCCTTTCCATCGGTAATGATCTTAACTGAGTTACCTGCTTCGTCTTTCTTGCAATAACGATTAAGGATTTCCATTCTATCCTTGTCATATTCAAGGAGTTTTTGGGTACAGGCATTGAGTGATTTTACACCACAATACGTTACCGCACCAGGCAATGTGATTGCCTTGAACAACTGCAATGCAGGAGCAAGGTCTGTAAGGATCTCAATATTTGCAATTGAAATCGTTTTTCTTCCGTTTTCTGTTTTCATTTCTTTCTTTTTTTCTGAGTGTACTACTTCCATTGTTTTCTGTTTTAGTATTGTCCTTTATTTGTTTCATAGATTACTCCACCTATTGATTGGAATTCAATCCAATCACCGGTTGTACCATTGATAATGGCAGGGCCGCCACCAACTAATTTAATCCCTGTTATTCCAAGAGAAATAAATGTCACTGTCAATCCTGGCTCAACATAGAATCTTACAGGAAAATATTCCTGAGACATTGATATTGTCTTTATTGTTTCTGTGGCATTTGAACTGAACAATGAAATGATTCCTGCAGCCTCATTGGTTACAAGATCAATGGTATCCAAAGCTGTAATATCTATAATCCCTGTATAATTGCTGAATCCATTTTCAATGGTAATATCAGTAAGTGTTGTATTGGGATCAAAACTGATTATGAAAGGCAAGTGTATTTTGATATTGGTAAGTGCCGACGCCGGTTGCATTGGAATTGTCAGATGGCATCCATTGCTGAACCAACAATTGGTAATGCTTCCTTCACAATTAGTGAAATCAACAGTTGTTGGATTCAATGCATCACCCTTGATTGTTGTGGTGATGATCTGTGCTGTTGTTGTATTGTCAGCAATGATTGCTGATGCACCAAATTCAAGATCAAAGTTATTGTCATTCATAGATCCGAGAAAATTTCTCAGATCGGTATTGGTATTTCCAAGCAATGCAGTTGTCTTTGAAATCAATGTGTTTCCCCAAGGGAACAAATGATGGTTTCCGAATACATCATTGCCAGTAAAATCCTTTTCTGAAAACCATAAGCCATAATCCATTGAGAACATAATATTCCTTGACTCGCGGATAAATCCTGATACCACATCTCTTGTTGAGATCTTCTTCCAATTCACCCCATCAATATCAGGTGAAGTGATATCATTGGCACCTAATTTATTGATGTAATGGTCATTGTTCCAAATACAGATATCATTCTTGTTTGGAGTAAGTGCTATTGTCCAAATTCCAAGTTGTAGGTTAGTACCAAAAACAAATCCTGAAATTCCTGAGTAATCACCAACTTTTTGAAAGTCAGCATTCAACATATTTGCAATGGCCTCTTCAGAAACGGATGAATCTGTTGCACCCGTTACAATTACACCTTCGTCACCCTTATCATTGATAAGATAATGTTGTCCTGGAGAAATCTGTCTATTGGAAATTAGAGTCTGAAGGTTTCCATAAGTGATTGAAATCAATGGAGCATATGGAATGTCAATATCCTTGATAGGATTTGGTACAGGATTGCTTGTACTTCTATTGAAGACTTTGCTGAATCCGGCAGGAAAGAAATTTGGTCCCATGATTATATTGTTTTTTGTGCGGTAAGAACACGTGAATAAACTGTATAGGATACTCCCGTAGCCGAAGTGAATGTAGGCTTGATGATGCGTTGCTCCCCAACAGGAACGGTGAGTACAAATGATTGTGTTGCAATGGTGAATATCCCAAGTCCTGTAATAGGATAGGATTGTGTACGTTCTGTTTCCAATAAGGAAACATCACTTGCATCATAGGAAACCAATGACACATTTGAATTCGTTGCAAGATAGTACGACAATAAATCACTTGTGATTCCATTGCCACCAATGCACGATGTGAATGTCAATAACCATTTACCTTGAGGTATGATGGTATAGAAATTCGGTATTACAACAGGTGTGGTATTCGTGTTTGTATAATTGGATGTCTGTCCTGCCTGTATGCATAAAGAAGAAAGAAGGTTCACCAACTGTTGCCATTCAATGCTCTTGTTGTCACCAAGATTAACACCCTGTGAAAGTGGAATCTTATCTGTTGCATTTGGTTGCAATACTAATGGCATCAATGATATCGGGATTCCTGACATGGTTTTTGCTTTAACTTGTTATTGCACGAAGATAATAAATATCCAATTCTTCATCACAACCCTCAAGCATAATACATGACTCACTTGCCTCAAGAATAATTGGTTCATTAACCCCTTCAAGAAGTATGCAACAATCATCATCGCATTGTGTACAGGATTGTCTTTTGTAAAAAAGGCCCAATTCATCATCGGCAGTGCCGGTGTTGAATGGACTTGGGGTAGTAGCGTTGTCCTTATTCCACCACATGGTTTATCCCTCGAAGCGTGTTGATTTGGAACCGCCATATGCCCTGTCCTCATCACTCTTGCGAAAGATCTGTTTCTCCAAATCATCACGCAACTTGACAAGCATAGACGCGTTCTTCACGCTATCAGCAACAATATTATGATTTTTTTCCGATATTTCAGTGTCTTGCCAAAACTTTAAATACTCCTCGATCTTTTTACTGATGCCATTGAACAACTTCTCAGTTACATTGAACTGTATGTTATTCATGAACTCTGCACATTCACAAACACCTTCCTGCATATCCCACTTCTTCCAATCACCTGACTTAACCTTGAGGCGATCCTTGCATACCAACTGCTTCCTCTCAATGGGAAGCATATCAAAATACACACTCTTCTTGTGGTAAACAAAATACAGATACATGCATAACTGATCGAACTCAGCAACATCATGTTTCTTTGCAAGATTCTTGAATTGTGGAACAGACCGACCTTCAGGAGTAAGGACAGGAATCTCATTCAAGATGTCGAAGATATCAGTTTGATTGTCCATCGTTTTTCCAAGGTACAAGTTCATTGGTAAGGAAACGTCCCTTGCCATAAATTCCATCCTTGTCGATCCAATGACAGTCAACACCAAGAACAAATGTCCTCGTCTCAGGCCCCTTGCCCATGTCTACCTGCTTGGTGATCTTCACGATCTGATCAACGTACATCTTGCGGAACGTATGGTCGCGATGTGCAACCTCCGTACCCGTCTTGATCCAATGCTTCTCCTTGCGGATAGAGGCATTGAAATCATTCATAAGTTTCTTGTCTGTGTCTGTCATATCTTCTTGAAATTAGGCTTGAACTTACTCGTATCAATAACCCTCACCCATACACCCGGATGATTCTTCAATACTTTCGGAGGCACAAAATACGGAATCACATTCGTATAATCATCATCATCCAATAACTCATGCTCAACCATCATGTCCTGAACTATCTGTGCCGCATTGATCAAGTCAAAATGCCTGTTGCTATCACGCAAGAACTCAAACTCAACCATCAATGGCTTTACTAAATGCTCAGTAGCCTTTCGGAACCTTGACTTCTCTGCCTGATATACAATACCCGTAGCCTTTTTGTAATCCTGCGTAAGCTTATTGCTTATCAACATGGGCCGCTTGGTCTTGAAATTGGTAACAATGTTCTTGCTATTCTTACTGCTGGGTGTATTGATGGGAACAAAAAACATAAACGCATATTGCTCCATGGGAATAGCTATACCCTGTGCACGCAAGTCATCACGAAGATGCTTGACAGGCGTGGTCTGCTTCATCTCACTCACCTAAACCTCCAAGAAATTCCTTCATACCCATTATCGTTGCCTCCAAATCATGCAACTCAGGATCATATGGACCATCACCATCAATGTATCGCTCCAACCTATGGATATAAAATCTCCTGTCATCATGTGCCTGCTCCATACTCGTCTTGTAAAACGACATCACACCAGGATAACCATCATTACTATCCAACACATCCTCTTCAGGCAATAAAGTAAAATTTGAATCTTTAAATCCATTCCAAAAATAATTGTCTGAACAATTCCTTTTCTGATCAATAAGTAATTGTTGGATAAGCAAATTGGTACTTGTTGTTTCAATACCCGGTACCCATGGAATATTAATCCCTGTAGCACCCTCATTCTGCTTATAGATATTAAAATCTTCACGTTTCATAACTCATCTGTTTTTCTTGGTTTCTATCACAAACATATACACTCCCCCCCACACTTCCAAACATCCCCCTACCCATTTTATAAACACC